>Ga0075425_100001183_pt1 | contig 25351 bp, 19 predicted proteins | sample SoiMethybrSBSTD4_FD_75300 | JGI IMG/M metagenome (GOLD analysis project Ga0075425, IMG submission 75300) | Bulk soil microbial communities from a Populus tree surrounding site in Tennessee, USA - Soil MetaG P. TD hybrid SBSTD4 | ecosystem: Environmental > Terrestrial > Soil > Tree plantation...
GCCGAGATCACCATCGACGGAATCGAACCGCGCCATGTTGTCCTGTACTTCCACGGCGGCGTGTACGTGATCGGGGACGCCTTCCAAGCCGCCGGCCTGGCCTCGCAGATCGGCCGGCGGACCCGCTCCACGGTCATCTCCGTCGACTACCGGCTCGCCCCCGAGCACCCGTATCCGGCGGCGGTCGACGACGCCCTGGCCGCCTACGAAGCCCTCCTGCGCGGCGGCACAGCCCCCGCGGACATCGTCTTGGCGGGCGAGTCCGCGGGCGGCGCGCTGGCCGTCGCTACCCTGGTCAACGCCCGAGATCACGGTCTGCCCCTGCCCGCCGCGGCCTTCGCCATGTCCCCGTATGCCGACCTCACCCTGGCCGGGACGACCATGGAAACCAAGCGCGAGGCCGACCCGCTGTTCACCCCCGAAGCATTCCCGCCCCGGGTCGCCGACTACACGGCGGGACGCGACCCCGCTCTTGGCCTGATCAGCCCGATATTCGCCGACCTGTCCGGCCTGCCGCCCCTGATCATCCAGGCCGGGACGCACGAGCTTCTCCTCGACGACGCCATCCGCCTCGCCCGGCAAGCCGCCACCGCCGACGTCCAGGTCACCCTCGACATCACCCCCGGGGTGCCCCACGTCTTCCAGGCCTACTACCCCATCCTCGACGAAGCGGCCGCAGCGCTGGACAGAGCCGGACAGCTCCTGTCGGCGCATCTCGCCAGCGCAGAACGCGTCACCGCCTAACTTCCATCACCCGGTCCCAGCGCATACCCGGGATCGTGAACGACAGGAGTTCGACATGAGCGAGCCGCTCGACTGGAACGCGAAGACCGTCGCGGAGTTCCGAGCGAACGAGGGCAGGGTGGGCGGGGTCTTCGAGGGCGCCCCGCTGGTCCTGGTGCATCACCGCGGCCGCAACAGCGGGCGGGAGTACGTCAACCCGGTGATGTACCTCCCGCACGACACCGAGCCGGACATCATCTACGTCTTCGCGACCAGGGCTGGAGCACCTACCAACCCGGACTGGTACCACAACTTGACCGCCGCCGGTGACGGCAGTGTCGAACGCGGAACCGAGACATACAAGGTGACCGTCCGCGAATTGACCGGCGCTGAACGCGACCGCATCTACGCCGAGCAAGCGCGGCGCTACCCAGGCTTTGCCGAGTACGCACGCCAAACTGCTGGAATCCGCACCATTCCTGTGCTCGAGCTTAGGCGGGCGTAGCCCACACCCCTCAGAGCGGCCAGCGAGGTCCTGATGACGTTCGATGAGTACATCCGCCGCATCGACTGGTCGCTCGCCGCCGGCCGGCGGCGGACACGCCAGGCAGCATCAACCATGCGGGAACTCGTCAGCGTGGCGGAGGATGCGAGATCAGGCTAAGTCGGATGGCTTCGCGGCGTCCGTCAACCGAGGGTGCTACGGGGCTTGGGTGCAGTGTCAGGGATCAGGCCCAGTTGCCGGGCCCGCGCGGCGGCCTCGGTGCGGTTGGCGGCGCCGAGCTTGCCCAGGATGTGGGTCACGTGCGTTTTGACCGTGTCGAGCGCCACGACCAGGTCGTGGGCGATGCGCTGGTTCGACCTGCCCGCGGCGATGAGCCGTAGCACCTCCAGTTCGCGGCCGGTCAGCGGCTCGGCCAGGCCCGGCGGCGCGGCGGCTCGCCCCGGCGGCGCGGCGTCCGCCCGGTCACAGGCGCGCACGAGCGCGGCCAGGTACCGGGGGTCGATGCTACCGGCTATTGCCTGCTCTTCCCGGTGGGCGGCCGACAGCTGGGCGAGCAGGGCGCGCATCGGCGCGCCCTCGTCGGCGAAGACCCGCACGTAGCCCTGCGGGCAGGCGAGCGTGAGCGCCTCGGTCAGCGCGCCGAGGGCGCTGGCGTGATCGCCGCAGGCGGCCAGCGCGAGCGCCCGCAGCGCGCCGATCTCGATGAGGCTTCCGGCCCGGTCCTGGCTGGCCGCGGCGTCGAGCAGCCGCTCCAGCAGGGTGAGCGCCGGGCCGGGGTCGTTTTGGGCGAGCAGCACCCGGGCCAGCACCAGATAGGCCGGCTCGCGGGGGTAATCCGGCTTGTCGTCTGGCCAGAGGCCGGAGACCTCTGTCCACTGGGCGGCCGCGTCGACGTCGCCCTGGGCCAGCAGCAGCCGTGCCTGCTGCGCTGGCACGGGGTTGAGCAGGGCGGTCACCTGCGGGCTCAGTCCGGCCTGCCCGGCTTCGGCCATCGCCGCCCGGGCCCCCGCCGCGTCGCCGTGCGCGTGCCGGATCCGGGCCACGACCGCCAGGCCGGTGGCCAGCGGCGGGGTGAAGGCAAGCTGCCGGCACAGCGTGACGCCCCGGGTGGCGTGGTCCAGGGCGGCGGCCAGCTCGTCCTGCTCGTACAAGACCTCGGCCAGGCCTACGTGGGCCATGCCCAGATGCGGTGGCTGGCGGCTCTCGCCGGCCGTGTCCAGCGCGTGCCGGTAGGTCGCCAGGGCCGCATCCAGATTGCCCTGGGCGCGCTGCACCTGGCCCAGGTCGTAACAGACCTCCATGGCCAGGTAGTCCTGGCCGGCCGCCTGCCGTTCCGCGACCACCTCCCCCAGTTCACGTTCAGCTGGGCCGACCCGGCCGCGCAGCCAGTCCGCCACCGCCCGGTTCCAGCGCACCATGGAGCGCATCAGCCAGTCGTCCTCGCCCAGTTGGGCCAGGGCCCGCCGGTTGTAGTCGGCGGCCCGGTCGGCATCACCGCGCAGCCGCGCCAGATCGGCGCGCAGGAACACGATCGCCGCCGGAACATTGGCCAGCACGCTCACCGCCCGGGAGACCGACGCCTCATGCGGTTCGTCGCCGATAACGGCAAAGGCGCGTTCGGCGTCGTCCAGCAGGCCCTCGACCGCTTCTAGCCGACGGCCGACGATCGCGCCGACCGCCTGGGCCAGGCTAAGGCGCGGCCGGTCGCGTACCGACTCCGCGGGCAGCGCCGACAGCCAGCGGCGCAAGGTGGCGCCTTCGCTGCGGCCGAGCAGGTCCTCGACGTTCCGCTCGACCAGCCGCGCCGCCCCGGCGGTGTCCCCGGCGGCCAGCGCGTGCCGCACCGCGTCATCGGCCAGATGATGGTCGTCGCACCAGGCGGCGGCGGCCCGGTGCAGTCCCGGCACCCGGCCGGGCTGCCCGGCCTGCAGCCGGGCGCGGAGCAGGCCGGCGAACAGGTGGTGGTAGCGCCACCAGCCGCGCGCCTCATCCAGCGGCACCAAAAACAGGCCCGCCCGCTCGATGTTCTCCAGCATCGCCTGGCTGCCGGGCCGGCCGGTGACCGCATCACACAGCTCCCCCGACAGCCGCTCCAGCACCGAGGTCTCCAGCAAAAACGCGCGCACCGGCCCGGGCTGCCCGGCCAGCACCTCGTCGGCCAGGTAGTCCAGTACGAAACGGTGGCTGCCGCTGAACGCCGCCGCGAACCCGGCCGGATCCGCGTGCCCTCGCAGCGAGAGTCCGGCCAGCTGCAGGCCCGCCGCCCACCCCTCGGTGCGGGCCACCAGCGCCGCCACCGCCGTGCCGGGCAGGCCCGGCCCCGCCGCCTCACCCAGCAGCGCCGCCGCCTCCTCACCGGTGAAGCGCAGCTCGGCGGCGCGCAGCTCCGCCAGCTGCCCATGGGCCCGCAGCCGCGCCAGCGGCAGCGGCGGCTCCGCCCGGCCCGACACCACCACGGCCAGGCCCGGCGGCAGATTCTCCAGCAAGAACGCCACCGACTCGTGCACCGGCCCCGAATCAGCCAGGTGATAGTCATCCAGGACCAGCACCACCCCATCCGGGCCCCGGTCGGCGGCCAGCTCATTGACCAGCGCCGTCACCAGCCCCACAAACGAACGCGGGGACGGCGGGCCCAGCAGCGGGCCCACCCGCCCGGCCAGCCCCGGCCGCGCCCGGTCCAGCGCGGCCACCACATAACGCCAGAACCGGGCCGGGTCGCTGTCACCGCCATCCAGGCCCAGCCACGCCACCGGCCACCCGCCACCGCGGGCCCAGCCGGCCAGCAGCGCCGTCTTGCCGAACCCCGCCGGCGCGCACACTAGCACCCGCCCCCGCGCCAGTCCCTCACCCAGCGCCTCCACCAGACGCGGGCGCGGCACAAAACCCGGCTGCGGCCGGGGCACATGCAACTTGGTCGCCAGCAGCACATCCGGCCCGGACACCGCAGCCCCCGGCGCGGCCGCCACGGACGGATCCCGTCCGGTCAGCGCCTCTGCCAGTCTCGGAAACGGCGGGCCAACAGCCTTATCGCGCGGAAGCGTACCGGTATGCGTCATCGAGTGTCTCCACGAGGCCTGGCGGCGAGTGGTGTCCACCGTCGATGCTGCGAGTCTCACACCGCGCCCGCAGCCGAAAAAGAGGCAGCTTGCGAACGCACTATTTCGCCAGGCCGAACAATCTCGTGGCCAGGCACACGTCATCCGGCCGGCCGCCAGCCCGCCGGGGTACCGTCAGGACGTGGAGCTGCGTCAGCTCGAAGCGTTCGTGGCGGTAGCCACCGAACTGCACTTCGGGCGGGCCGCCGAGCGGCTGCACATCGCCGCGCCGACGCTCAGCGACCTGATCCGCCGCCTGGAGCGCGAACTGGGTACCCCGCTGTTCACCCGGACCACCCGTCGGGTCGCCCTGACCAGCGCCGGCGCCGAACTGCTCACCCGCTCAAAGGTCATCCTCGACGAGGCCGCCGCCGCCAAGGCCGCGATCCGCCGCGTCGCCGGCGGCGAAGCAGGCATCGTACGGCTGGGCATCACCCCGCCCGCCGCCCCCGTGCTCGCCCCCCACCTGATCAGCCTGTTCGCCGCGGAAGCGCCGCAGGTAACCGTCGAACTCCGGCGGATGTGGCTGCCTGAGCTCCTGGACGCTGTCGCTACCGGCGACATCGATGTGGCCCTCACCTGTGGCCCCGTCCCCGAACCGGCCGGGACCGCCACCGAGGTGTTCTGCGCCGAACCGCTCATGGTCGGCCTGCGCCCCAGCCATCGCCTGGCCAGCCGCGACACGATCGCGCTGCCCGAACTCGCCCACGAGGTCCTGGGCACCGCCCCCGAGGCCCTGTTTCCTGCCTGGGCCCTGGCCCAGCGCCAGGCCCTCGACACCGCAGGCATCGCCCCGTCGGCCATCGAGCTCGCCGACACCGACCTGGCCGCCACTCGCTGGGCCGACCAGCGCGACATCGACTGGATCCTGCTGATCCCATCCCTGGCGGCTGCCCACACCCAGACAATCATCCGGCCGGTGACGCCCCGCCAGCTCGTCCCCTTCACCCTGCAATGGAACCCCAGCCGGGCCCACACCATGGCCGTCGCCCGATTCGTCCACTGTGCGCTGGCAGCCGATCTCCCGCCCGGCTGGCATACCCAGCCCGATCACCTGTACCACACCGAACCAGACAGGGACCTAGACGACCCCTACCCCAGCCACCAGCACGATTAGGCTGCGGAGCGATCCTGGGAGCTGACGCCACGGCGTAGCCGTTGTCTCGACATGCAGGCCCAGCCCCGTCACCGCCCGCCCACGTGACCGCCGCGCGGGCCCGGCAGCTCGGCCTGATCCCCGACACCGCACCCCAGCCGGCCCGTAGCACCTTCGGGTGAGGGCGCCCCGCGCAGCCATATCCCACCCGGAAGGCACCTTTGGGGGACGCCTCAGGCAGGCGGGAATTCGTACTGTTCCCCGAAGAGCCGGTCCTCGAAAGGGCCGGGCCGCCCGCCATCGGCCCCCACGGATGCGGTGGCCGGCCGAGGAGATGAGCAACAGTGCAGCGCACCCGTATCCACCGGCCGAGGGTCCGGCGCGAGCGCCTCTGGCAGGAGGTCCTCCCTCCCGACCCGCGGGACCCCGATGTGGTGCGAGCCAAGGCGCTCGCCCGTGCCGGTGACCGCGCCAGAAGAAGAACAGGCATCGCCCGGTGACCGCGACATGACTACCTATTTGGAGGCGGAACCATGCGATCCAAGCCCATGATCCTGGCCGCGCTGCTGCTGGCGGCCTTCCTGGTCAGCCTGGACACGACGCTGGTGAACGTGGCGCTTCCGGCCATGGTGCGCCAGCTGCACGCCACCACCACCCAGCTGCAGTGGGTCGTCGACGCCTACAACCTGGTCTTCGCCGCGCTGCTGCTGACCTTCGGCAGCCTGTCGGACCGGTTCGGCCGCAAGGGCATGCTGCTGGCCGGGCTGGCCGTGGTCGGGACCGCCAGCCTGGCCGGCGGCTTCACCACCAGCCCGGCGCAGCTCATCGCGGCCAGGGCGGTGATGGGGCTGGGCGCGGCCATGACGTTCCCGGCGACGCTGTCGCTGATCTCCAACGTCTTCACCGGGCGGAGGGAGCGGGCCCGGGCCATCGGGCTGTGGGGCGCGGTCGGGGGCGTGGCCATCGCGATGGGCCCGATCGTGGGCGGCTGGCTGCTGGAGCATTTCAGCTGGGCGGCCATCTTCATCGCCATGGCGCCGGTAGCGGCCGTCGCCGGGATCGGCGTGGCGCTGGCCGTTCCCACCTCGAAGGACCCGGACCCGGCTGGTCTTGACATCCCCGGCCTGGTGTTGTCGTCGGCGGCCATGGCCCTGCTGGTCTTCACCATCATCGAGGCGCCGTCCTACGGATGGGCCGCGGCCCGCAGCGTGGCCGGGTTTGCCGGCTCGGCGGTCCTGCTCGCCGCGTTCATCGTGGCCGAGCGGCGCGCCGCGCACCCGATGCTCGACGTGGCCCTGTTCCGCAACATGCGGTTCAGCGCGGCCAGCGGCGCGGTCGCGGTGTCGTTTTTCACCTTGTTCGGCTTCATCTTCCTGATCACCCAGTACTTTCAGTTCGTCCGCGGCTACGGCCCGCTGTCGGCCGGGGTCCGCCTGCTCCCGGTCGCGGTCTCGGTGGGTGCCGGGTCGGTGGCCGGGACCCAGCTCGCCGTGCGGGCGGGGACCAAGCTCATCGTCACCACCGGGCTGGTCGCGATGGCCGCGTTCTACGGCTGGGTCGCGGCCACGACCAGCGCCACGCTCAGCTATGGCGTCATCGCGGCCCAGATGGTGGTCTACGGGCTCGGCATGGGCCTGACCTCCGCGCCCGCCACCGAGTCCATCATGGGCGCCATCTCCCGGGCCAAGGCCGGCGTCGGCTCGGCCGTGAACGACTCCACCAGGCTCATCGGCGGCACGCTCGGGGTGGCCGTGCTCGGCAGCGTGTATGCATCCGTCTACGGTTCACACCTGTCCGCCACCATGCCCGCGGCCGTGCCCGGCCCGATCGCGGCGATCGCCCACCAGTCCGTCGGCGCGGCGTACCTGGCCGCCGGCAAGATCGCCGCCCTCGGCCACCCCGCCCTGGCTCTGGCGCTGTGGCATGCCGCCACCAACGCGTTCCTGCGCGGCCTCACCGTCGGCGCCCTCGTCGCCGGCGCCGTCGCCGCGGCCGGGGCCGTCCTGGCCGCCCTGTTCCTGCCCGCCCAGCCCGCACAGCCAGCCCAGCTCACCGGGCCAGCTCAGCTCACCCGGCCAGCCCGGCCAGCAGATCAGCCAACCCAGGCAGCGGCACAGACCGCCGCCGCCGACTGACACAGGAAGAAGCACCGCCATGTCACAGCAGATCGTCAAGGACCACAACATCGAGGCGCTCAAGACGGCGGCCAGCTGGCCCGGCGCGGACCGGGCCACGCTCGTCACCCTGGCCACGGTGCTCGCCGCGACCGGGGCCGACCACGAGGGGCTGCGCTTCTTCGGGGCACTCGCGGCCAGCCAGCCGGACCAGGTGCTGCCGCTCGCCCTGGCCGGGTACTTCCAGGTCCGCGCCGGCGAGGACATCCCAGCCGGCCTCGCCAGGCTGGACGACGCCGCCAGCCGGGACCTCGGGCTGGCGCAGTACTACCGCGGCCTGGCCCTGGCGGCGCTGCCGGCCGGGGCCGGGCACGCCGGGCAGGCCGTCGCCGACCTGGAGTTCGTGCTCGCGGTCCGCGACCAGTTCCCGGGCAACATGATCCGCGCGGTCTACCACGGGCTGGCCGCGGCGTACGCCGGCGTGGGCAAGGACGACCTGGCCGCCAAGGCCGTCACCGATTCGGGCCTGTCATCGGCGCCGGCCGGGGCCAGGCTGGAGTTCGGCGGCGGCTGGGCCAGCCCGGCCGACGGCTACCACTTCAGCTCACCCACGATCGCCGAAGTGGCGCCCGGCATCCAGGTGGCGCAGGGCTACGATTTCGCCGACTTCGGATTCGTCACCACCCAGTCCGGCGTTGTCGCGATCGACGCCGGAACCGCCGGGCGCCGCGTCCGCGCCGCGCTGACCGCCGCGGGCCTGCGCGCCGGCGATGTCAGCCACGTGATCCTGACGCACGCGCACTACGACCACGCCGGCGGCATCGGCGCGCTCGCCGGACCCGGCACCCAGGTGATCGCCCAGGTCGGCTTCCCGGCCGAACTGCGCCGCCAGCACGCGAACACGCTCCCGTTCCGCTACTTCACGGGCACCGGCGCCGGATTCGGCAGCGGCGACGCGGACCCCGTACCCGCAGACATTACGGTGGACCAGCTCATCACCGGCGAAACCACGGTGGCCATCGGCGGAACGGACTTCGTGCTGTACCCCACGACCGGCGGTGAGACCAGCGACGCCCTCATGATCTACCTGCCCGCCAGCGGCGTCCTGTTCACCGGCGATGTGCTGATGCCCTACCTGGGCGCGCCCTTCTTCGCCGAAGGATCACCCGACGGAATGCTCGGCACGCTCGCGCTCATCGCCCAGATCAGCCCGCGCACGCTGGTCCACGGCCACACCACCTTGACCGAGCTGTTCACCATCGACGCCGTGCCCGGCCTGCTCGCCGCGCTGACCGAACTGCGCGACCAGTCACTCGCCGGCATCGGCCGCGGGCTGACCCTGACCGCGCTGCTGAAGGCCAACGTGCTGCCCGACGTGCTGCGCGAGCACCCGGCCGCCATCGGCCCCTACCTGGCCACCCGCGACCACTTCGTGCAGCGGCTCTACCACCAGCACTCCGGGTACTGGCAGCCAGACGGGCAGGGACTGGAACCAGTCGACGCGGCCGACCGCGCGGCGGCGCTCGACCTGCTCGCCGGCGGCAGGCCAGAGCCGTTTGCCTCAGCGGCACGGACCCTGCTCGCCCAGCACGATCCCGCACTCGCGCTGGAGATCACCACCGCTGCGCTGGCCAGCCATCCGGACGACCCCGGGCTGGCACAGCTGCGCCAGCAGGCCCTCCACCGGCTGATGGAACGCCACCAGCTGCAAGACCCATTCCGCTTCCTCATCTACGCGGAAATGGCCGGCACGGAGATCGGCCCAGCAGCCTGAAACGAGGACATCATGACCACGAATGCTGGTGCGCATCTGCGACCTGCCCGCCGTCCACCTCGCGCCTTCGCCGCCACCGGTGCCCGCACCGGGCTGGCAATGAACCAGCTGTCCGGCCAGCGCCTGGTGCAGTCGGGTGAAGGCCGTCGTGGATGCTTGCGTCTGGAGGTCATGTCATGACCGAGCCGGTCGCCCAGCCGATCTTCTTCGTCGTCGATGAGGACCCATCTGCCGTGGAGACGCTCGTCAGCGACCTCGGGCGCCGTTTTCAGGCCGACTACCGGGTGATGGGCGTGACCTCGGCCCACGCGGCGCTGAGGCGGCTGGGTGCGCTGCGCGAGTCGGGCGAGCAGGTCGCGCTGATCATCTGCGCTGAGTCCATGCGCGCGATGCCAGGCTCGGAACTGCTGGCGCGCAGCCGGCCCACCCACCCGGACGCCAAGCGGATCTTGCTGATCGACCATGGTGACCAGCGCATGCGGGAGGTCATCGCCCGCGCGATGGCGCTGGGCCGCGTGGAGTACTACCTGACCAAGCCGTGGCGGCCCCGCGAACATCTGCTCTACCCGGTGATTGGTGAGGCGGTGGCCGCCTGGACCCGGCTCAATTCTCCGGGGTTCGCACTGGTCCGGATCGTCGGCGACCACTGGGATCCGCGCTCGTTCGAGCTGCGGGACACGCTGAAACGCAACAACGTCCCCTACGCCTTCTATGATCGCGGCTCCGCCGAGGGGGCCGAGCTGCTCCAGCAGCTCGACCCGGTTCCCGGCAACCCGGTGATCTTCCTGGCTGATGGGCGGGTGCTGACCAGCTATACCCGGGCCGACGTCGCCGAGGCGGCCGGTGCCCAGATGGCGGCCGGTGCCCAGGTCCGGCCGAGGCTCGACGCCTACGATCTGGTCGTGGCCGGCGCCGGGCCAGCGGGGCTGAGCGCGGCGGTGTACGGGGCGTCGGAAGGGCTGTCCACCCTGGTGCTGGAGAGTACGGCGATAGGCGGGCAGGCCGGCACCAGCTCGCGGATCCGCAACTTCCTGGGCTTCCCGGCGGGCATCAGCGGCGGCGAGCTGGCCGACCGGGCCTACGAGCAGGCCTGGATGTTCGGCGCGGAGTTCGTCCTTATGAATGGCGCCTCCGGGCTGCGTGCCGGCGGGGATGGGCTGCAAGTCGCGCTGTCCGGGGGCGGCCAGGTGACCGCGCGGGCGGTGGTGCTGGCCACCGGTGTCAGCTACCGGCAGCTGGACGCGCCGGGCATCGGCGGCCTGGCCGGCGCCGGGGTGTTCTACGGCTCGGCGCTGTCGGAGGCACCCGCGGTCAAGGACCAGGACGTGTTCATCGCCGGCGGCGGGAACTCCGCCGGGCAGACCGCGGTCTACCTGGCCCGGTCAGCCCGCAGCGTCACGTTGCTGGTGCGCGGGGACAACCTGGCCACGGCCATGTCCGACTACCTCGTCACAGAGATCGCAGGCACCCCCCGGGTCCATGTCCGGCTGCAGACCGAGGTCGCCGCGGCCCGCGGCGGCCACAGGCTCACCGGGCTGGTCCTGCGCGACCGGGCCACCGGCCGCGACGAGACGATGCCAGCGGCGGCGCTGTTCGTCATGATCGGCGCCACCCCGCGCACCGGCTGGCTGCCCGCCGACGTTGCGCGCGACCAGCGCGGCTTCATCCTGACCGGCCGCGACCTGCCCGGTAAGGACCGGGCCAGAGCGGGCCAGCCGGTGCCGCTTCCGCTGGAAACCAGCCTGCCCGGCGTGTTCGCGGCCGGCGACGTGCGCGCGGGGTCGGTGCAACGGGTGGCGTCCGCTGTGGGAGAAGGATCTATAGCTATCCCACAGGTTCACCAGCACCTGCAGCGCCAGGCCACCCAGCCTGCCAGCGGCGGTCAATCACTCCTTGTCCTTTGAGTTTGGTCAGGTGCCCCGTGTCACGGCATGCTGGCACGTTCGCCGTGTTTGGCCTGTTCGGGCTGCTGGCTCTTCCCCGTAGGGCGTGCGGCAATGATCTGGTCGGCAATGATGACCATCCTGTACCCAGAAGCCGAGGTCTTCTCAGCTCCCGTGCGGCACGACGAGCCCCGATTCGTACGCGGCGATGACGGCTTGGGTACGGTCACGCAGCCCGAGCTTGCTCAGCATGCGACTGACGTGGGTCTTCACGGTCTCTTCCGTGATCACGAGGCGGTCCGCAATCTCGACGTTTGAGAGGCCCTCCGCAATGAGCCGGAGAACTTCGGTCTCGCGCGGCGTCAGAAAGCGGAGTGTCGGCGTGCGCCCGTGAGGCGCGGGTCGCTGCTCGGCGAACTCACGGATCAGGCGACGGGTGACTGCGGGATCAAGCAGCGCCTCACCCGCCGCGATCACGTGTACGGCATCGAACAGTCGTTCCGCCGTGCAGTCCTTCAGCAGGAATCCGCTTGCTCCGGCGCGCAGTGCGTCGTAGACGTACTTATCAAGATCGAACGTCGTCAGGATGAGTACTCGCGGCCCAACTCTGCCCGGCCCTGCCAGTTGGCGAGTCGCCTCGATGCCGTCCATCCCGGGCATACGGACGTCCATGAGCACGACATCGGGATGCAACTCCTCACAGGTCCGTACTGCCCCCGCCCCGTCAGATGCGGTGGCGACAACGGTGAAGTCCGGTTGGGTGTTGAGCAGCTCGGTGAACACATCACGCACGACTTGATGGTCGTCGGCGACGACGACGCGTATGAGCCCGGTTTCGGTCACGGAGGCGTCTCGACCTTGGCGGGAAGGATGGCTTCCACGAGGTACCCAACCCCCGGCGCAGCGCCTGTTCGCGCAGTGCCGCCGACTGCAGCTGCACGCTCGTGTATGCCTTCCACTCCGTGACCACCGAGCGGTCCCGAGGGATCGGGACCTGGTCCGTTGTCGCGCACTCGCAGTTGAAGCTCGGCATCGGCGAAGGTCAGCTCAACGTCCACGGCAGCGCCGGGCGCATGCCTCCTCGCATTGGTGAGGGCCTCTTGCACGATCCGGTAGGCGACGAGCTCGACGTTCGGATCGAGGGGAACGGGCGCCCCGCGAAGGATGAGCCGCATGGCCGCTCCTGACGCCTCGCGCGCCTCGTCGATCAGAGCTGTCGCCTGGTCAAGTCCGGGCTGGGGGTGGCGGTCGGCGGCGTCGACCTGTGCGCTTTCGCGCAGCACTCCGAGTAGCTGGCGCATCTCGACCAGTGCGGCACGGGCCGTGTCGCTGATCGCGGAGAGCCGCTGGGCGCCGGCCGCGGGGAGGCCTGGAACGGCCAGCCGGGCTCCTTCCGCCTGGACAACGACCATCGAGATGTGGTGCGCCACCACGTCGTGCAGCTCACGTGCGATGCGAACCCGCTCACCGCGTGCTGTGTTCTCGACCAGCGTCTCGGCGATGACCGCGCTCACTGCTCGGTTCTCTTGCGCCTCGTGGCGGGCGTTCACGGCGATGCCGCCGAGTGCGGCCGCCGGCGCGAGTACCGCAAGCAAGACCATCAGGGCCCCCCTCTCCGATGAAGAGGGGCTCGGTCCCGTGAACGCCAGCACCAGAAAGGGGACGGCCAGGGCGATCGCCGAGAGCTGGAGCAGACCCTTGTGCTGTCGTCCACGTCCGAGCCGGTACAGGGCGATGAGCACCGCGGCAGAGCTGGCGACGGTGGCGGTGTGGAAACCCGCCAGCGACAGGACGACCGCCGCGCAGGCGAGGAAGGCAGCCGCCGCAGTGCCCAAGAGCGCCAGGGGCAAGGTGCTCCCCAGCGCCAGGAGCGCAACCGCCAAGGAGGTTTCGGCATCGAGCCCCGAGCTCGACGTCGGCGTAACGGTCTCGAGGAGCGCAAGGAGAGCGAGTGATGATCCAACCACCACGAGAGTGCGTGGGGAGCGCATAGCCTGCCGGGCCCTGTCGGCCCACCGGTCGCGGCGGCCCTCCAGCCGAGTCACGACACCATTGTCGCCCCGGCCAGAGGGCGTGGCATCCCTCTCGCCAGGGACTTTGCCAGCGGCCCTCCTGAGAGCTACGGGGAAGATCGCTCGATAGGGCGACGACAACAGGGAGTCGGCTTCGTACCTTCAGGAGCATGGAAGCGACCATCGAAGTGACCGGCCTACGCAAGCGCTTCGGGTCGGCTGTCGCCCTCGACGGGATCTCGTTCAGCGTGGCGCCGGGGCAGGTGACCGGGTTCGTCGGACCCAATGGAGCAGGCAAGACCACCACCATGCGAGTAATCCTGGGGCTCGATGCCGCCGACGAAGGCAGTGCCCTGATCGACGGGCAACCGTATGCGGCGCTGCGCCACCCCTTGAGCCGTGTCGGGTCCCTTATCGACGCCGGGGCGCTCCACCCGAGCCGCACGGCCCGCAACCACCTCCTTTGGCTCGCCTACTCCCAGGGCCTTCCGGCGCGCCGGGTAGACGAGGCGCTCGCCGATGCCGGGCTGCAGGCGGTGGTCGGCCGTAAGGCAGGGGGCTTCTCCCTGGGGATGCGTCAACGGCTCGGTATCGCAGCGTCTCTACTCGGCGACCCCCCGGTGCTGATCCTCGACGAGCCCTTCAACGGGATGGACCCGGAGGGCATCGTGTGGCTGCGTGGCTTCCTGCGATCGTTGGCCGCCGAAGGTCGGGCACTTCTCGTCTCGAGCCACCTCATGAGTGAGGTGCAGGACGCGGCCACGCATCTCGTGGTGATCGGCCGCGGCCGCCTCGTCGCCGACACCAGTGTGGCCGAGCTGATCGCCGCCGCCTCTGAGGGCCGAGTCAGCCTGCGGACAGTGGCACGTTCCAAGGCAGCCACGGTCCTTGCCAGCGCCGGTGCCACGGTGGCGGTGACCGGCCCCGACACGCTTACCATCGCTGGGCTCACCTCAGAGCGTGTCGTGGCCCTGCTCTCCGAGAGCGCCACTCCCTTCTCGGAGGTCTCTTCGCACCAGGCGACGCTGGAGGAGGCCTATATGGAGCTCACCAGGAACCAGGTCGATTACCGCCCGGTGTCTTCTGACGAGGTGAGATCGTGACGACCGGGATCAACGCCCACCGCTCCGAGGCCGTCGGCCACGATGGCTTCGCTCACCTGCTTCGGGCCGAGTGGACCAAGTTCAGGACGGTGCGCGGGTGGGTGATCGCGCTCGGCGCCGCGGCCCTGGCCGTGGTGCTCATGTCGTTCGTGAGCGCATCGGGCAACCGCTTCTCGTTCTGCCCGACGGGTCCGTCGTCCTGTACGTCAAGACACCTCGCTGTGCCGACTGGTCCAGGAGGGGAGCCGGTCACCGACAGCTTCATGTTCGTGCACCAACCGCTCGCCGGCAACGGGGCCGTCACCGTGCGGGTCGCCTCTCTCTCCGGCAGCCCGGTCGGAGGAGGGCCGAACGGCACCCTGCGTGCGGTTTCCCAGCCCGTGCTGGCACCGTGGGCCAAAGCCGGCATCATCGTCAAGAGGGACCTGAGCCAGGGAGCCGCCTACGCGGCGGTGATGGTGACCGGAGCTCACGGTGTCCGGATGCAGTACAACTACACTCACGACGCGCCCGGACTTCCTGGTGCCGTGGCGGTGTCGTCCCCGAGGTGGCTGCGGCTCACCCGCATTGGCGACCTCATCACCGGCTATGACTCCACCGATGGCTCACACTGGAGCGATATCGGCACGGCGCAGCTTCGGGGCCTCCCCTCGACGGCGCAAATCGGGCTATTCGTCGCTTCCCCCGCGTACTTTCCTTCCGGGAGCAACATCGGAAACCCGAGCGTGGCTACCGCCAGCTTCGACGAGATCTCCGTCCGGGGCGACCTCCCGGCGGACTCCTGGACCGGTGAGGCGATCGGCGCAAACGCCTTCTACCCCGTCCTTTCGACCGCGTCGGGCTGGCACAGACTGTCCCGCAACGCCTTCACGATCACCGGCTCGGGCGACATCGCCCCGCGGGTCGGTGGCAGCATCTTCAACGGTGACACAGGAACGAGCATCCTCGTCGGCGCAATCCCAGGTCTCATCGTGCTCATCGTTGTCGCGACCTTGTTTGTCACCTCTGAGTACCGCCGCGGCCTCATCCGCGTTACGTTCACCGCTAGCCCGCGCCGAGGCCGCGTCCTCGCCGCCAAGGCCATTGTCGTAGGCTCGGTCGCGTTTGCCGCCGGGCTCGTCGGAACGGCTCTCGCCGAGGTGGTCGCCCATCACGTACTGATCACCAACGGCAACTACCTGCTCCCGGTGAGCGGGCCCACCGAGGCGCGGGTCATCGTTGGCACTGCCCTCCTGCTGGCTGTCGCCGCAGTTCTGGCGCTGGCGCTCGGCACCGCCTTCCGTCGCAGTGCGGCGGCGGTGGTGACGGGGATCGTGCTCCTCGTACTGCCGTTCATCCTTGTGTACACCCTGCCAGCGGGCGCCTCGACCTGGCTGATGAGGCTGACGCCGACCGCGGCATTCGCCGTCCAAGGGACCCAGCCGAGCTCTCCGCTGGTCGCGAACGCGTACACCGTGACGAACGGTTACTACCCACTCGAGCCATGGGCCGGCCTCGCCGTGCTGTGCGGCTACGCCGCCATCGCACTGGGAGCGGCGACCTGGCTGCTACGACGCCGAGACGTGTGATCAGCCGGGACGGGGGGTGACGCGCCGTTGCGGGAAGCACTTCATGCCGAGTGGACAAAGCTGCGCACCCTGGCGAGCACGTCCTGGCTGCTGTTGAGCACGGCCGTCCTCACTGTCGGGGTGAGTGCTGCGGTCGTCGCAGCCAGCAGCTACCAGCCCTTCGGCTACCAGGACACGCCGAAACTATCCCTGACTGGAATAGACCTCGGTCAGGTTGTCGTGTCGATCCTTGCCGTGCTGGTGATGAGCAACGAGTACAGCACCGGCATGATTCGCACCACTCTCACCGCCATGCCGCGCCGCCTTGTCGTCCTTGCCGCCAAGGCGACCCTCCTCACCGGGGCTGCTGTTGCAGGCGGGATCGTCGCGGTGGGCGGGTGTCTACTTGCAGGGAGGCTCATCCTGCCAAGCAAGGGCTTCACCGTCCCTCACGGCTATCCCCTCTTGTCGCTCGCTCATGGCGGGACGTTGCGGGCGGCGGGTGGTTCCGTTCTGTACCTCGTCCTCATCTCCCTGTTCAGCCTCGGCGTCGCCACCGCGATACGTGACTCCGCCACGGCGGTGGGGGTCGTTCTCGGGCTCCTCTACTTGTTCCCGCTCCTCGCTCAAGTCGTGACCGATCCGGTCTGGCACCGGCATCTGGAACAGATCGGTCCCATGACGGCCGGACTCGCGATTCAAGCCACCACTGATCTGCACAGCCTGCCGATCAGTCCGTGGGCCGGCCTTGGGGTGCTCGCCTTGTGGGCTGGAGCGGCTCTCGCAACCGGCGGGATCCTGCTTCGCCTTCGGGATGCCTGACGTCCGATCCTGGAGCTGTGGGTGCCGCCGAGGAGCTCAACCAGTTCAACGCCATCGTCGGGCCGATCCAGGTTGTGTACAGGTTTCGCTGAACCAGCGAGTGGCCTAACCCCTCATGGCGCTTAGGGTGCCGGGCCCTCCCGCAAGGCTAATATGTAATGTTAGAGTTACATGTATGCACGGTGACGCGGTGCCGCTGGCCCGCGGCAGGCTGGAGGAAGACACCGCCCCGCTGTGGCGGGCGCTGGCCGACCCGACCCGCCGCCGGATCCTGGACCTGCTGCGGGAGCGGCCGCGGGTGACGGGGGAGATCGCCGCGCAGTTCCCGATATCGCGGATCGCGGTGATGCGCCATCTTGAGGTGCTGTCTGAGGCAGGGCTGGCCGTCAGCCGCAAGCGGGGCAGGCAGCGGTGGCACTACCTGAACACGGTCCCGCTCCAGAAACTGCACCGGCGGTGGACAGATCCGGCGGCCGCCGGGTTCGCGTCCGCTCTGCTGCGGCTGCAAGACACCATCGAGGCTGAAGGCAGGCACATGGACCCGAACCAGCCGACCATCGACATAGCGCTGGACATTGAGATCGCCGGCACACCCGTCGCGGTGTTCGCCGCGCTGACCAAAGACATCGGCGGTTGGTGGGGGCACCCGTTCGTGACCGTCCGGGCCACCTCGCTGGCCCTGGACCCGCGGCTCGGCGGGCTATTCACCGAGCGGTGGGAGAACGGTGGGCAGGTGATCGCGTCGGTGACCGGCTGGGCGCAGGACGAGCACCTGGCGCTGACCGGCTCATTCCACATGGGCGTAGGCGTCGGTGTGGCCGCCTTCGACCTGGCTGAGTCTGCTGCTGGCACCCTGCTGCAGTTCTCGTTCCGGGCGATCGGCGTGATGGATGCCGAGGTGGCCGAGGCCATGTCCCGCGCGTGGGCCGAACTTGTCGGCACCCGGCTCAAGGGGCTGGTGGAGACCGGTACGAGGCTCGGGATTACCCCCGATGAGCCGTCCACGATCCGCTCCATTAGATGAAGGGAAGCGATCGTGGCCGAGTCACTCAATCCGGCGGCGCCCGCTTCGCGTGACTCGACCCGACGAGCGAAAGGAACAGCGAAATGCCGACCGAAGTCGCGAGCACGAAATACGGCGTGCTCATCCACCACGACGACTGGAACACCCTCGAACTCAAGTGGCTGCCCACCACCAAGGACGCCACCGAGGCGGAGGCCAGGGACACGATGGCACTGTTTGCCGCCGAGACCGAAAAGCGCAAGCCGCGGTTCCTCATCGTGGACACCACTGAGTTCTTCCACCAATGGACCGATGACATGATGGCCTGGCGCGATAAGGAGATCATTCCTCACTACAACGCCGGGGGACCCACCAAGTTCGCCTTCATCACCGGCGAAGATGTTCCTTTCCCAACCGTCGAGTCCGGTGCCGACCCGGCGCCTGAAGGCGGCGCGACCTTCCCCACCGGGTGGTTCGCCAGCCGGGACCGGGCCTACCAGTGGCTGGCCGAGGATAAATGAGACCAAACTGAGCCCAGGCCCGGGCCGGGGCCTGCTGCCCAGGCGTGGCGGCCGAGCCGCTGGACGGAGTAGCGCTGCATGCGTGGTCGTAACCGGACGTAGGCAGCGATTCCTCCTAGATGCGATCCCAAATCGCGCCGATCGCCGACTCGGCGCCACCGGTCAATGGCGAGTTCGCGATGGGTCAAGTGCGCAGAGCGGCCCGTTCTGTGGCGTCCTTCTGCGGTCATTGGTGAGGGTGTCGCGCTGTCCTCGGGCTGTGGCGCGGTCACAGGTTCGTGTTCGCCGACGAGGCCCATCGGCCGGTCCGTTGAGCCAGGCCTGAACCAGGATCGTCTTCTTCGCTGGTTGCCCACGCAGCGTCACCGCCCATGTCAGAGCTGGATTGTCCGGTAACGCCGTGGCGTCGCGGGGGTAGCATCGCTGCACCGGCTGAGGGGCCAGCCGGCCCGGTGTCCTGGGCTGGCTGTCGGTCTCTCCCAGCCCGGCGGGCTACTGGCCGCCCGGCACGGTTGCCGGGGCTGGAGGTTCGCCGATGCCGGGGGGCAGCAATACTGTGGCGCTGGCCGGGTTTCCGGCCGCCGGCATGTTGCGCCAGATTTGCAGGCGGGGGGCGACCCTGTGGCTGGGCTGGCCGCTATGCGGATGATCGGCCCGGTCGGGTCTTACCGCGAGTTGGGCGTGCAGGATCATCTGTGCTGGGTTCATGGCGACCGGAGGGACTATCGCCCTCGCCTCAGCGACTTTTTCCGCGACGGGCTGAAACGAGGGCTTCGGGTGGCGTACCTGGGCTCTGAGGACGCCGGGGAGCTGCGAGAGCTTCTCGGCCGTGTGGTTGACACCGGCACGCTGCTGCCCCGTGAGGCCGTACGGGTCATCTCGTTCGAGGAGTTCTACGGGGCGGCGGAGCCGGTTGATCCGGCCGCAGTCATCAAGAGGTACGACGCCGCCACGCAGGAGGCGCTGGCTGACGGTTACCGGGGCCTGCGGGTCAGCGCTGACGTGACGGACCTGGTCCGTGCGCCTGAGCGGCGGGACGCCTTCGCCCGCTGCGAGATCCTGCTGGAGCGTTACTCGGCGCGGCATCCGCTGTCGGCGATGTGCGGGTATCGCCGCGAACTCGGCGATGCGGTGACGCAGTTCGCGTGCCTGCATGCGGCGGTGTCGGCCGGGCTGACGCCGTTCCAGGTGTTTGCTTGCGACGACGGGGCAGTGGGTCTCTTCGGTGAATTCGACCAGGCATGTCAGGTCGCGTTCGAGCGGGCGTTGCGGCGTATCGAGCCGGCCCCCGATGACCCCGAGCTGATCTTTGACATGTCGGCGGTCCGGTTTATGGACCACCATGCTCTTCTCGCTCTGGACTCGTACGCAGAAGCGTGCCAGGTCCCTGTCCTTGCCCGGTCGGTGCCGCCGGCTGTCCTCCGGGTCGCGCGCCTGTTGGGCCTGGAGCCTCTCGGCCACGTGCATCTGGGGGGTTTGTGATGAGGACTGGCGCCGCCCGCGGCCACGCAGGCCACTTCCATGAAGCCGGCTTCTATGGCTCCGACACCGAGTTCCGCGCCCTGATCGTGCCGTTCGCCGAGGAGGGTATCGCGGCGGGCGAGCCGGTCATCATCGGTTACGACAGCCGTAAGAACGCTCTGGTGCGCTCGTGGCTCACCGATCCGTCCGCGGTCACGTTCCCCGCCGATAGCAATGTGTACGCGACGCCGGCCCGGGCGATCGCAGCCTACCGGCGGCTGTTTGAGCTTCATGTCGCTCAGGGCGCCGGGCAAATCCGGATAACCGGGGAGCTGCCCCATCCCGGCAACGGAGGCAGATTCGACGGATGGGATCGTTACGAAGCGGCGGTCAACACCGTCTGGCAGGACTTCCCGGTATGGGGCCTGTGCCTGTATGACACCGCGACCTCGCCGACCACGGTGCTCGACGCCGCCGAGCGGACACATCCCCGCATCGTCTCGCCCTCAGGCGCCCGCCGCGCGAACGGCCGCTTCCAGCAGGTCGCGGATTTCGAAGCTCTCCCCCCCGTGCCGGACCCACTGGAACAGACCACGCCCATGATCGAACTGGTCGACAGGTCCGCAGCCGAGGCCCGGCGGGCGCTTGTGCAGATCGGCGGAGGCCGAGTCGCCGGCACGATCCTGGACTATTTGCTGCTCGGCGTCTCCGAGGCAGTCAGCAACGCCCAGATCCACGGCCGCGCACCGGCGACCGTGCGGATCTGGGCCGTGCCGGACCGCATCGTGATCAGCGTGCATGACCAGGGCCGCGGTCCGGCTGATCCCCTGGTCGGCCTGGTTCCCGCCGCCAGCAATGCGGCAACGCTAGGGCTTGGGCTGTGGCTCATCCACCAGCTCGACATCGATGTCGCACTCAGGCACGCCGACGACGGCTTCACGGTAAGGCTGCGCGGCGGTACGACGATCGGATAAGCCACGCGGTACCGATCGGTACGCAGCACCTCCACGCCGCACTGCCACTGGCCGCCGAGGCATCGCTCCCCGGAGTCCACCGGCCGGCCGCAGTGATGGCACTGCTCACCGGACCGGCGTCGTGGCAGCGCGACATAACAACCTGTTATGCACGGCCGCGACCGCAGCGAGTCCACGCTCGCGGGCCGCGTTGAACGGCGGATATCTGCGGGCACGCAGCACAGGCCGACCACGTACAACCCGTTGTTTCCGGTGCTATTCGGTCAGATCGGCACCCATCTTTGCCGGACCGGCAGTGCGCGTCGTTCGCGGGGCGCAGTTCTGCTCACGGTGCGCAGGGCCAACGTCCCGGCTGCTCGTGCAGTTAGGCCTCAACCCCGCACCCGCTCGCGTCGTCGTACCTGGTATGTGGCAATGCACCTCGGCGGTGAAGCATGGCCAAGATCACAGTCCTCACGGCCGCCGCCCTAGCTGCCGGGCTGGTCGCGGGGTGCGGCAGCCCGGCGCCTGGTGTCGTCACACCGCACACATCGGCCACGCCGGGCGTCGTCGCGTGGGTAGACCATCCGGCCGCCCAGGTCCCGCTCGTCCTGCGATCCCCGCCGTACTCGACCGGTGCCCGGCCCTGCCGATCCGCCGACCTCAGCGTGTCGCACGGCGAGCTGGGATATGCGACCGGGCACACCAACGTGGAGGTCTTCCTTACCAACCATTCCGCCACCGCATGCTGGCTCGACGGCTATCCCGCCGTCGCCGGAGTAGCGGCGGACGGTACGGTCACCCCGCTGCCCGCAGGGCACGGCGCCTTCTTCGGGAACCCGGGTCCCTCGGCGAACATCAAGCCAGGCCAGACGGCCGCCGTCAACATCTCCGGAGGGGACAACTGCGTGCTGGCCCTCGACGGTGCGCACCGGGTCTACCCGGAGCTGCTGATCGGGCTGCCCGGGGGCGGGACCGTCGGTGTCGACGGGACCGGGTTTGACACGATCTGCGGGGTATCGGTCAGCCAGTTCGGAGTCCCGGCCGACCGGCCACAGGGGCCGCCGCCGTCACCGCTCACCGCGCGGATCACCCGGGAACCCGCGGCCCGGGCGGGAACGGACCTCGTCTATCTGGTCACCTTGACCAATCCGGCGGCCAAGCCGTTCTCGCTGCGCCCTTGCCCGAGCTACACGGAGTTCCTGGGCGGGCTCACAGGTTCCGACGCTCCGAGGAGTCACCTGGTCCGGTACTACTACCTGAACTGCGGCACGGTGCAGGCGATACCGGCGCACGGCTCGGTGACGTACCAGATGAAGCTGCCGCTGCCGTCCGGGCTGCCCGCTGGCTTTTACTCAAAGCTCGACTGGCAGATCCAGGGCGGCACGGGTCCGGCGGCAGTCACATCTGTAACGGTTGAACCTCGTACCTAGCCTGGTGCGGAGAGCGTTCTTCCTCCACACCGACGAAGGCCTGGTCAGAACGCTGCAGGCCCACAACCGGGACGCCGCGTCCGTCCAAGCGCCCCCTCACCCAAAGCGCTGCGCTTGGGCAATATGGTGCCAGGAGAAGGAGCATCACGATGACGGAGCTGGACAGTCCCGTACACGTGGTTTTTGGCGCGACGGGCGCGATCGGCGGCGCCGTCGTGACCGAGTTGGTGCTCGCTGGCCGTGATGTGCGGGCGGTCAGCCGCGGCGGCCAGGCGCCCGATGGTGCGCAGGGCGTGGCGGCCGACGCGTCCGACCCGGGCCAGGCGGCCCGCGCGACGGCCGGCGCGTCTGTCATCTATCACTGCGCAAGCCCCCCGTATACCCAATGGCCCGAGCTGTTCCCAGCGCTGACACGCTCCATCCTGGATGCAGCCGAGTCCAGTGGCGCCAAGCTGGTCTTCGCCGACAACCTGTACGCCTACGGGCCAGTTGACGGGCCATTGCGCGAGGACCTGCCCGCCGTCGCGCATGGTCCCAAGGGCAAGATCCGGGTCAAGATGGCCGCCCAGCTGCTCGCCGCGCACCGAAACGGCCAGGCCCGGGTGGTGATCGGGCGGGCCTCGGACTATTACGGCCCGCACGGGACCGGCTCGACCGTCGGCGAGACGGTGTTCGGGCGGATCCTGGCCGGAAAGAAGCCGCAATGGACCGGACGTCTCGACCAGCCGCACACCTTCCACTACCTGCCTGACATCGCCCGGGGACTGCTGGTTCTGGCTGACCGGCGGGAAGCCGACGGGCAGGTCTGGCATCTTCCGGCGGCCGGGCCGCTGACCGCCCAGCAGTTCTTCGACATGATCGCCAAGGCCGCCGGACGGCCGGTACCGGTCCACGCAAGCATCGCCAGCCCGGCACTGCTCGCGGCCGCGGGCATCTTCTCGCCCCTGCTCCGCGAGATGCGCGAGACGACCTACCAGTTCCGCGCGCCCTTCGTCATCGACGCCACCAAATTCGAAGCCGCCCTCGGCCACCTGGAACCCACCCCGCACCGCGACGCGGTCCAGCGGACCGTCGCCTGGTACCGGTCCCGCTGACCGCAGGCCGCAGGCGATCAGCGCCGCTGGTCGTGGCACGTTTCGGACTAGCGAAGACGCCTTCCGGGGCGGTCGGCATCAGGCGCCGTGCCGTCCTTGTGCCCGGAGCCGTCCAGACAGTGCGATCCGGGGCTGCCTGCCGACTTGCCGTCACCCCCTGATAGCCCGCCTTTGCGGACCTTCCTGATCTCCAGCGCCACGGGGATCAGCGACAGCACCACGATGACGAACACGATCGGCAGGAGGAACTTGTCGATGTTGAAGGCCATCCCCAGCTGCGTGCCTAGGAAGTGGCCGACGAGGAGCAGCGCCTCGGTCCAGATCAGGCCGCCGATCACATTCCAGAGCAGGAACCGGCGGGCGGGCATGCCCAGTGCGCCCGCCACCGGGTTGAGGAAGGTGCGGATGATCGGGATGAACCTCGCTATGACGACTGCCCTGCCTTCGCCATAGCGCTTGAAGTGATGTCCGGCGCGCAGCAGGTACTCCTGCTGGAAGAACCGCGATCTCGGCTGGGAGACGAGCTTGGGTCCAGCCTTGGCACCGATGTAGTGCCCCAGCTGGGCGCCCAGAATGGCGGCGATCGGGGCACCGATCAGGAGAGCGGCCAGAGACAAGTGGTGGCCCTTCGCGAGGACCGGCACCGTGAGCACGCCCGCCGTGAAGAGCAGACTGTCACCCGGCAGGAAGAAGCCGATCAGCAGGCCCGTCTCGGCGAAGATGATGGCCAGAATGCCGATCGTCCCGAACGCCTGGATCAGCGACGTGGCGCTGAGGAAATTCACAGCGAGATGCACTGGGCAGAGCGTACCCGGTGACGCCGGGCATGTGCCGCCGCGTCCCACCGCAGGTCACAGTCATAGGACGGCGGCGGCTCCATCGACCGGCTCGTACGCCGACTGACCGGCGCGCTGGACGCATCCACTGCCGCAAGTAGCCGTTGCCCCGACGCTGGGGGTTCTGCCACGAGGCTTGCTTCATGGACGCCGGCGCTCGGCTCTTGCGCCAGGTGCATCGGGCGAAACAAGGTTGCTGGTCACGGCGTCTGAGTGGTCGCGGCATAGGCTGGTGGTGGCAGCCGCAGGCGAAGGGAGGTCGCCCGTGAGCGCCAGACGCTGGCTGGTGGCGACCGTGATCGTGGCCGCCGCCCTGGTGGCTGGCTGCGCGGGCCCGCCGCGAGCCGGCGACGGGAGCGCCCCGGCGATCGCCGCCACGGCAGCCGGGCAGCGGTCGGCCACGCTGCTGGCCGCCGGCGACATCGCCAGCTGCGCCAGCGACGGCGACGAGCAGACGGCGGCCCTGCTCGATGCCCTGCCGGGGACGGTGCTGACGCTCGGCGACAACGTCTACAACGACGGCTCGGCCGTCCAGTTCGCGCGCTGCTACGCGCCGAGCTGGGGTCGCTTCCGCGACCGCACCTACCCGGCCCCTGGCAACCACGACTACCACATCGCCGGCGCCGGCGGCTACTTCGGGTTCTTCGGGCCACGGGCCGGCCAGCGCGGCGAGGGCTGGTACAGCTTCGACCTCGGACGCTGGCATCTGGTCGCGCTCAACTCCAACTGCGACGCGATTGGCGGCTGCCAGCCCGGTTCGCGGCAAGAGCGCTGGCTGCGAGCCGACCTGGCAGCCCACCCGGCCCGCTGCACGCTGGCGTTCTGGCACCACCCGCGCTTCAGTTCCGGCACCGCCCACGGCAGCGACCCGGCCGTCGGCGGTCTGTGGCTGGCGCTGTACCAGGCCGGCGCCGACGTCGTGCTGGTGGGACACGAGCACAACTACGAGCGCTTCGCCCCGCTTGACCCCCTCGGCCGGGTCGACCCTGCCGGGGGGGTGCGGGAGTTCGTCGTGGGCACCGGCGGCCGGAGCCTCTACCCGCTAGGCCCGCCGCTTCCTGGCAGCCAGGCGCGTAACAGCGACAGCCTCGGCCTCCTCCAGCTCCAATTGCGTCCGGCCGGCTACAGCTGGCGCTTCCTGCCGGTGCAGGGCGGTTCCTTCCAGGACTCGGGCACCGGCCGCTGCCACTGAGCGGTGCGGCTGCTGGCCTTCGGCGCCCGGATCCGTCTCCGAGGATGAGCGGCCGGGCCGGACGGCAAGCAGGCTCCAGCTGACCGCGGCCCGTGTACCGATGCCTGGCCGGCCGATGCGCCGCTTTCCACCTGTGGGAGGAGACCAGGGCCCGCAAGGTTCCACCGCGGGAGGAGACGGAAGC
>Ga0075425_100001184_pt1 | contig 25347 bp, 20 predicted proteins | sample SoiMethybrSBSTD4_FD_75300 | JGI IMG/M metagenome (GOLD analysis project Ga0075425, IMG submission 75300) | Bulk soil microbial communities from a Populus tree surrounding site in Tennessee, USA - Soil MetaG P. TD hybrid SBSTD4 | ecosystem: Environmental > Terrestrial > Soil > Tree plantation...
GACCGTCACGGCAGGATGGCCGGTCAGATTCGTGGTGGTGACGCTGGGGCTCGTGGATGGTGTCAGGATCGCGTCGCAGCCGTCGAACACGTCTTCCATCTGCTGACCGAGCAGCGTCCGGACGCGCTGCGCCCGGACGTACTCGACGGCGGGAATGAATCGCGACGCGCGCAGCTGATTCGCGCGGTCGTTGGGACCTTTGCCGGTCAGCTCTCCGACGCGGCCCGCGCGCACGAGATCGTCGAACGCCGCTCCCGCCTCCGCGTTCAGCACCGCATAGATCGCCTGCGCGGCCATCGCCGGAAACGTCACCGGACGGATCTTCGCGCCGGCCTTCCGCAGCGCGTCGATCGCGGCCCTGAGAAGCGGCTGCTCGTCGGTCCATCGGGCCCGCGCGTCGGCGTTGCCGGGGGGCGCATCGAATTCCTGTTCGACGACGCCGATCGTGAGCGATGCCAGCGCCAGGTTCCGCTTCCAGTTGAACGCCACGTCGGCGACGGTCCGATCGCGGCCGTCGGGGCCGTACAGCGCGTTCAACGCGATCGCGCAGTCCTCGACACCGCGCGCCAGCGGTCCGACCTTGTCCATCGTCCAGCGCAGCGTCATGCAGCCGTAGCGGCTGCTGCGGCCGTAGGTCGGCCGCAGGCCGACGACGCCGCAGGTGTGCGCCGGCGAAACGATCGAGCCGCCGGTTTCGGTGCCGACGGCAAATCCGACGAGCCCCGCGGCCGTCGCAGACGCCGGACCGGCCGACGATCCGCTCGATCCGCGCGACGGGTCCCACGGGTTCTTCGTCTTGCCGCCGAACCACACATCGCCGATCGCGAGCTCACCGGTGGTGAGTTTCGCGACGAGCACCGCGCCCGCGTCGCGCAGTCGCTCGACCGCCGCCGCGTCGATCGCCGGCACCCGATCCTTGTACGGATTCGCGCCCCATGTCGTGCGGATGTTTCTCGTGGCGAACAGATCCTTGATGCCGTAAGGAATGCCGTGCAGTGGACCCTTGTAGCGTCCCGCCCTGATGTCGCGGTCGGCGGACGCCGCCTGCGCGCGCGCGAGATCCTCGGTCAGCGTGACGACGCACTGCAGCGCCTCGCCGTGGCGCTTCAGACGCGCGAGATAGAACTCGGTCAGCTCCGACGACGAGATGCGGCGCGATTCGATCAGCGCGGCGAGCGCCGTCAGCGGCAGGAACGCGAGGTCGTCATCCGACGGCCGCGCGGAGAACCGCGGTCGATCGACCGTCAGTGTCGCGTGCGGAGTCGCCCGGCCCGTCGACGCGGGGATGCGGCCCGGCTTCACGAACGGCGTGAACGAAAACGCCGGCTCGACCGCATCGTCGACGGCAACCTTTCTCAACGTTTCGAAATTTTCGAGATTCGCCGACACATTGGCGACGAGGAGATCATGTTCGGCGTCGGTGAACGCGACGCCGTTGACGGTTTCTGTGCATGCCAGCGTTTCCTTTCCGATCGAGGCGGCCCGGGTCTTCGCGGCGCGGCCGGCGGCGGCGCCGGCCGCGAGCGCGGCGGGCACGATCTTGAGAAATCGCCGGCGATCTGTGCTTGAGCTGCGGGTCGATGTTCGCATGGCCGGTCATTGTAGCTGGCACCCTTCTTGGACCTCGCTGGCGCATGATTGCCTCAGCCGTGCTCGTGCTCGCGCTGGCGATGCAGCAGCCTCCGGCCGGCGAGCCCCCGATACCCGATCAGCCAACACAGGCGCAGGCGCCGGACCCGGGCGATCAGGAGCAGAAGGCGAAGGAGCCGCCGACGCCGGAGCACACCGGCATCCGGGCCCTGCTCGCAAATCTCGGAACGGACATCACCAAGCTGCCGGCCTTGCCGAACGTCTACATCGCAGCCGTCGGCGGTCTCGGCGCTCTCGCCGTGCACCCGGCCGATCAAACGTTCAACGAGCACCTGCAGAGCTCGGGATCGGCCGGCGAATGGTGGGCACCGGGCAAGTACGTGGGCGACACACCCGCGCAGGTGGCGATGTCACTCGGAACCTACGCCGTCGGCCGCATCTTCGATCAGCCGAAGACGGCGCATCTCGGCATGGACCTGCTGCAGGCTCAGATTCTGACGGAGCTTCTCGTCGAGCCGATCAAGTTCGCAACGCATCGCGAACGGCCCGACGGCAGCAATCACCAGTCGTTTCCGTCTGGCCACGCTGCGATCACCTTCGCGGGCGCGACGGTCATCGAGCGGCACCTCGGATGGAAATACAGCGTGATCGGGTACGGCATCGCGTCATACGTCGCCGCGTCGCGGCTGCACGACAACCGCCATTACCTGAGCGACGTCGTGTTCGGTGCGGCAGTGGGATCCATCGCGGGACGCACGGTCGTCCATCACGCGTCGGATTACTGGGCGTTTGCGCCGGTGCGCGTGCCGGGCGGTGTGATGATCCTCGTCTCGCGGACGAAGCCCTGAAGATCTGAAGCCGGTTGCGGGCCGCCGTCTCGTGACGGCGGAGAGTTCCGCTTATTCGGTGTCCTCGTCCTCGGTGTGCGGCTTGCTGGTCGCGACGTCGTCGATATCCGGCAACGGTTCGTCGGGAGCGTCCATGTCGTCGAGCGTGAACGACCGTCCGGTGGTTTTCATCGGGATCGGACCGCGCGGGCGCTCGCCTTCCTTCTTTTTCGCCTTCTGACTCCCGCCGCGCGACGGCTTTGCGTCCGGTCCGAAGTTGCGGTTGCGGGGCGGCGCGCCCGGACCGCCTGACGGCTCGAACGGACGCGGTCCGCCGAAGCCGCCGGGACGCGGTCCGAAACCGCCGGGCCGCGGACCCGACGGCGGACCGCCTGGGCGCGGGCCCCCCGGTCCACGATCCTCGCGCGCGCGGGCTTCGCTGACCGCGAGCGGACGTCCGTTGAACACTTGTCCGTTGAATTTCTGAATGGCCTGTTCCGCGTGGCCGCGATCCTGGAACTCGACGAATGCGAATCCGCGGGGGCGACCCGTTTCGCGATCGACCGGCAGTACGACCTGCGACGGCGGCGCAACCGCACCGAAATAGGTGCGCAGATCAGCTTCGGTGGTGCTGTACGCAAGATTGCCAACGAACAGACGGACGGCCAATCAACTCTCTCCTCGATTGGGAAACAAGGGAACGCGGGAAGAACGGAAGGGGCACACAGCGGACAGGAGCTTCGTGGCAAAAACCTTACTCGAAGTCCTGCCTTCCTGCAAGTCAGACCGGCTCCCGCAAGCCGCGCAGGGCCAGCGCGCCCAGAAACGGCCCCGGAGCCAGCGCCACAAAGGTCCATTGCCAGCCGACAGCGTCTGCGACGACCGGCAACAGCCGGATCGACACCATCGTCAGGAGAAACCCCGCGCAGGTCTGGACGGTCAACGCCGTCCCGACGTGATCGCGCGGGCTATGACGCGCGACGAGCGCCGACAACTGCGCGGAATCGGCGACGACGGCGACTCCCCATACGGCCGCGAAGACCGCCAGCGCGGCAAGCGGGGCGCGGAACACGAATCCCGCACCGAGACAGCACCCCGCGCTGGCCAGCATGGCCCAGGCCGCGATGCGCGCTTGACCCACGCGGTCCGCGAGCCGTCCGGCTGCGACCGATCCCGCGGCGCCGCTCGCGATCGTCACGAAGGCCAGCGCTGATCCCTCGGGAGACGAGCGAATCAGTCCCGATCCCAGACCGAGGCTCGTCGTCGCGTATGCGGCGATCCAGGTCCACACGCTGTAGAGCTCCCACATGTGTCCGAGGTACCCGAGCGTCGCGAGGCGCGTCCCGCGCTCGGCAAACACGCGGAACACGGCGCCGGGATCGAACGGCGCGCTTCGCGTGACGTACGGTCCGTCGCCGACCAGCGTCGCGACGATGATGCCGCCGGCGATGGCGAGCGAGGAGGCGGCGATCATCATCGTTCGCCACGCGACTGCCGCCGAGAGCGCCGCGAGCAGATGCGGAAATGCCGATCCGACCGTCAGCGCGCCGATCAGCACTCCGAGCGCCATGCCGCGCCGCCGTTCGAACCAGCCGGCCGCGACTTTCATTCCGGGCGGATAGACGCAGGCCAGCGCGGCGCCAGTCGCCGCGCGAAGACCGATCAACTCCGACGCGCCGCCGGCGCGAACCAACAGCGCGTTCGCCGCCGCGCCGGCGACGCAGCCGATCATGAAGAGCCGCCGCGCGCTGAACACGTCGGGCAGATTGAATATCGCCGACACGAGCGTTCCGATGACGAATCCGCCCTGTACGGCCATCGTCAGCCACGCAGTCTCGGCGGAGGTGAGATGGAATTCATCGGCGATGGGCGCGTTCGCCGCCGTCGCCGAGAACCACAGCGTCATTCCGAGGAACATCGCGAGCGACAGCCAGGCCAGCTGTCGATTGGCGGACGGCGACGGCGGAACGCCGATGATCACGCGATACAGAGTACCGAACACCGGCGCGCGGGCGTCCACTTGACTTTAAGTACCGACGATGGCAGCGTCGTCGTCGGAGGTCAGGCCGGTTATTGGAGACAGTACCGTGTCGAAGAATGTTTCTGTCGCTCTCACTTCCAAACTGGGGCCGGCCGCGACCGAAGGGCTCGTCGACCTCCTCGAGACTGAACGACTGGCCTGGATGGACGACGTCATGACTCTCGCTGTGGATCGATTCGAACGCAGGCTCATCGACCAGATCGCCGTCTTGCGCGTCGACATGGTGCGCGAGATCCACGACTGCCGCGTCGAGATCATCAAGTGGTCGTTCCTGTTCTGGGCCGGCCAGGTGGCGATCATCGCGGGTCTGGTCGTGGGACTGTGGCGCCTGGGCGCGCACTGATCACGGCTTGATTGCGGGCGCTTCGCGCGCGAACGCGCGGTGGCAGGCGTTGCATCCCGCCGACACCGCGACGTACTTCTTCTGCACCGCGCCGAAGTCCGCCGTCTGAATATTGCGCAGGCCGAAGAGCGCGGCGGCGGCGAGGTCGGCGGCGTTCTGGCGGCTCTGCGCCGTCGCCGAGGCCCAGCGCGGATCGGCCACTTCGGGCCGATCGCGGAAGAAGAGCAGATTCTGCATCTCCGCGACCTGGATCGCGCGCTGATAAATCGTCGCCCATCCCTTGCGATCGGTCGGGGGCTTTGCCATCGCCTGCTGCAGTTCGCCGTACGTCGTCTTGAGGAACAGATCCATGAATTCACCGTTGTCGACCACGGGCATCGGCCGGGGAGTCGGCGTCTGCGCGAGCGTCGCGTTTCCTGGCGAGGCGAGAGCGATGACGATCAATACGGCTGAGCATCGGTACATGCAGCAGAGTATAAAACGGCGCGGTTGAGCTTTGCCCGCTCGGTTTGGATCTACAGTGGAGGCGTGATGGAACCCGGCGTCGGACAGACCATCCGCGCCGCGCGAATGCGGCGCGGCGTTTCGATCGAGCAGCTGTCGGACGTGACCAAGATCAGCCCGACGATTCTGCGCGCGCTCGAGGCCGAGGAACTCGACCGCATTCCGGGCGGCGTCTTCACGCGCGGCTTCATCCGGTCCTGCGCGCGGGAGCTCGGACTCGATCCCGAAACGACCGTCGCCGCCTTTGTCGCGCAACAGAGCACCGCGACCGGGGCCGCCGCCGGCAGTGAGCCGGCCGCGCTCGAACACCGGACGGCCGTTGAAATGGATCCGGACGACACCGCGCTGTTGTCGGAGAGTTCGAGCGATCTCGCTCAGATGATTGTCATCGCCATCATCGTGGCCGCGGCGGGATATCTGAGCGTGCACAACCGATCGGACTCCGCGATCGCCGCGAGCGCGCCCGCGCCGGCCGTCCGCGAGGTTCCGGTCGGCACGAGCGGCACGGTCGACGCTGTCAGCGCGCCCCCGGCGCGTACTGCGCCCGAGCTGACGCTTGAGATTCAGGCGATCGGCCCGTGCTGGGTTGCCGCCACGTCCGACGGCACCCCGGCGGTGGCGCGTCTCCTCGATGCCGGCGATTCGCAGTCTATTGCGGCACATGACGAGATCCGCCTGCGCCTCGGCGACCCGGCTTCGGTGAGTTTCACGCTCAACGGCCTCGCCGGCCGGGCGCTCGGCGATTCGGGGCAGGCGGTGTCGGTCCGCATCACGCCCCAGAATCTCCGCGAGTTCCAGGCGAAATAGGGGCGGCTGGAGGGCCGCGCTGCTCGCGGCCTGGCCCTGCTCGTTTACAATCTCCCGCATGTCCGACCAGAAACTCGTCGGCGTGGATTACACGACGCCAGACCTGGTGGCGAAGGTCACCGGCCGCGCGAAGTACGCGGAGGATTACCGCGCCGAGGGCATGCTGTTCGCAAAGCTGCTCCTCAGCCCGATGCCGCACGCGAAGGTGCGGAAGATCGATTCGTCGGCGGCGCTGGCCGTTCCCGGCGTGAAGGCGATCCTGACCGCGGACGATCTTCCAGACCTGCACGGCGCCGAGCGCGCGCTGACGAACGAGCCGCTGTATCAGGGCGAGCCGATCCTCGCCATCGCGGCGGTCAGCGAAGCGGTGGCCGCCGAAGCGATCGAGCGCATCGCGATCGATTTCGAACCGCTGCCCTTCGTCGTCGATCCGGTCGAGAGCCTGCGTCCCGGCGGCGCGAACGCGCGGCTCGACGGCAACGTCTGGTACCCGGCCGCGGGGGCGCCGGCAGCCGGCGGACCGCCGCCGCGCCCGATGATCAAGACGCTCAAGTGGACCGACGCCGACTTCGCGGCTGCGCCCGAGGGCGCGCTGCCGATGGGCGAGGCGTCGGAGCAGTGGTCGTTCGGCGATCTCGACGCCGGTTTCCGGAGCGCGGCGATCGTCGTCGACGAAACGTTCGTTGTGCAGTCCACGGGCCATCAGCCGATGGAATCGCGCAGCGCGATGGCCTACTGGCAGAACGGCAAGCTGTTCCTGCTGGGATCGACGCAGAGCCTCGCGCGGACCGTCGATCCGCTCGCCGGCTGGCTGGGTATCGATGCGTCGAACATCGTCCTGATCAGCGAATACTGCGGCGGCGGCTTCGGCAGCAAGGGCGCCGGCGCGGTGTCGATGGTGATTCCGGCGCTGCTATCGAAGAAGGCCGGCGTTCCGGTGATGATGCGGATCAGCCGCGAGGAAGAGCATTACATCGGCCGCGCGCGCACCGGCATGACCGGCCGCGCGCGCGTCGGCTTCGCGAAAGATGGACGCATCACCGCGCTCGATCTCTTCATCGTCGAAGACAACGGCGCCTATGGGCCGATGGGCGATCACCGGTCGGCCGGTAACGCCGCGTCGCTCATCTGGCAGCCGCAGGCGATGCGCTGGCGGGGCCTCGCTGTGATTACCAACACGCCGCCCCGGTCGCAGCAGCGGTCGCCCGGACCGATGCAGGCCAACGCGATCATGGAGCCGGTCGTCTCGAAGGCGGCGAAGCAGCTCGGGGTCGATCAGGTCGCGATTCGGCGGCTCAATTCGCCGGAAGGCAAGGCCGTCTACGGCGCCCCGCGTCCCAACGGCTCGCGCGCGCACACGACGAGCGCCTTCGTGAAGCAGGCGCTCGACCGCGGCGCCGAGCTGTTCAAGTGGGACGAGCGCAAGGCGCTGGCCGGCAAGCGGCGCGGCACGAAGGTCCGTGGTCTCGGTGTCGCCGTCGGTCCTCACGGCTCGGGATCGATCGGCTACGACGGCCTGATGACGATTCAGCCGGATGGGAAGCTCTACGTCCAGTCCGGCGTCGGCAATCTCGGCACTCATTCTTGCATCGATCTCGCACGCGTTGCCGCGCAGGTGCTGGACATGCCGTGGGACAGAGTCGTTGTCAACTGGGGCAGCACCGCGAAGAACGTACCGTGGTCCGCCATGTCGGTCGGCAGCCAGACGACGCATGCGATGACGCGGGCGAACATGGCGGGCGCAGTCGACGCGCGGCTGAAGCTGCAGGAAATCGCCGCGACGGATTTCGGCGGCCGACCGCAGGACTACGCGCTCTCAGGAGAGCGGGTCTACCGGCGCGACAATCCATCCCGCGGGATGACGTACGCGAAGGCGGCCGAGCGTGCCATCGCGCTCGGAGGCAGGTACGACGGCCACGAGCTGCCCGGCGACATCCATCCGTTCACGAAACGATCGGCGGAGGCGCTCGCGGGACAGGGACTGATGGGCGTCGCGAAGGACAACTATCCACACGACGGCGACACCTGGTCGTTCGTCGTCGGCTTTGCCGAAGTCGAAGTCGATGTCGAGACCGGCCACACGCAGATCGTCGACTACCTGGCGGTCGCCGACGTGGGAACGGTGATCAACCCGCGCAGCCTGCACGGTCAGATTCTCGGCGGCATCAACCTCGGCATCGGGCACGCGCTGACGCAGCGCTGGGTCTACGATCAGCACTACGGCGTGCCGCTGGCGAAGCGCTTCCATCACAATCGTCCGCTGACGATTCTCGACATTCCCTCGACGATGCCGACCGAAGCGCTCGGCCTCGCGGATCCAGAGACGCCGGTCGGCGCGCGGGGCGTCGGCGAACCCCCTGTTGGCGCGGGCTACGGGTCGATTCTGAACGCCATCGCGGATGCGATTGGCGTGGATGCATTCCGCCGCGCGCCGGTCACCGCCGATATCGTGCTGACGGCGATCGAGAACGGCGGCAGGCGCGCGCACGAGACCGTTCGGGCCCACATTTGAGGTCTGAGGTGTGTCAGACCAGTCTGAGGTGCGTCAGACCTTGCCAGGCATTACCAGCCGAAGATGTAACAGCGACGACGTCGCGGCCTTTGGCGCCGGACGCTGCCCGTTGATCACGATGATGTCGCGCGTCTTCGCGTCGTAAATCATCGTCGGCGTCTCACCGCCGAATCCGAAATGCGAGATCTCGCAAATCGACGCCGCGAACACCGTGGCGACTCCGGCGTCGATCGCGTTGCCGCCGTCGGGCAGGATGCGGACGCCGGCTTCGACCGAGTAGTGACGTCCGGCGGCGACGATGCCGTGAGTCCAGAGAATCTCCGGGCATAGCGTCGCCTCGCGGCGCGGATCGACGCGCGTCGGCTCCTGCGCCGATGCCGTGACGACGAGCAGAGCCGCGAGGGCGAAGGCGGACGCTTTCATGATAAGCGGACTCTCGGTCCCTGTTCTCCGGAGCGCATTGTATAGAATGTCAGGACGATCGTGTCGCGGCCGCTCCTTATCATCTTCCTGACGATTCTGGTCAACCTGATCGGATTCGGGATCATCATCCCGCTCCTGCCGTTTTACGCGGAAACGTTCGGCGCGTCGCCGCTCGTCATCGGACTGCTGTTCGCGGTGTTCTCGATCTGCCAGCTCGCCGCCGCGCCGGCGCTGGGCGACATCTCCGATCGCTACGGCCGGCGACCCGTGCTGATCTTCAGTCTGGCCGGCACCGTCGTCAGCTTCGTGATGCTGGCGGTCGCGCACAGCGTCGCGATGCTGTTCGCGGCGCGCATCGTCGACGGCCTTTCCGGCGGAAACATCTCGACGGCGCGCGCGTACGTGGCCGATGTGACCGAGAAGAAGGATCGCGCGCGCGCGTACGGATTGATCGGCGCCGCCTTCGGGCTCGGATTCATTCTCGGACCGGCGCTGAGCGGCGTGCTCGCGAAAGTCAGCTACACGGCGCCGATCTGGGTCGCGGCCGCCGTGACGCTGGTCGCGACGATCATGGCGTCGGTCTGGCTGCCGGAAACGGTGCACCGCGCGCACGCGGGGACCGGCGACTGGAATCCGTTCCGCTACCTGCCGGAGATGATCCGGCGGCCTGTGGTCAGCCGGGTGCTCGCGATCGACTTCGTTTACTGGCTGTCGTTCGCCGTGTTCCAGACGACGTTCGCGCTGTTCGTCGCCCAGCGGTTCAAGTTCGACGTGTCGCAGACCGGGTATCTGTTCGCCGGGTTCGGGGTGCTCGGTGCGATCATCCAGGGTGGATTCATCCGGCCGATCGTCCACCGCCTCGGCGACCGGCAGACCTTCATGATGGGGCTGCTGTTCGGCGCTTTCGGCCTGATCGCGTCGGCGCTGTCGCATTCGGTGATGCTGTTCGTCGCATCGCTCGTTCCGCTCGCGTTCGGTATTGGCTTCGGGCATCCGACGGTCGCGAGCCTGGTCAGCCTCGCCGGGCGCGGCGACGAACAGGGCCGCGTGCAGGGCGCGGCCAGCGCCGTGGAGAGCCTTGGACGCACGATCGGTCCGGTGTGGGGCAACGCGTCCCTCGAGCGCTTCGGCGAGTCGGTGCCGTACCTGTCGGCGGCGCTGCTGCTGCTGGTGACGCTGGGAATCGCGGCGGGCCTTCGGCTGGACGATCACGAGCTCACCGGGTAACCGCGCGCCCGGCGAGCCACGCCGAAACGCTGCTGCGGGCGGGGGCAGTGCTCCGCCGGCTAATGCGGGCGGACGATGCCGAGCAGGCTGCGAAGGCCGTTCAGCGTCTGGATCATCGATGCGATGAGCGCCGCATTCGCGCTGTCGCGCGGAAAAATCTGTCCGACCGTCGTCTCAAGACGGCTGATCAGTTCTTCGGCCTTCTGACGTTCCTGATCCGTCACGCTCGTCGTCCTTTCGATGGGAGTCGATGCGATCGTAGTCTTCTTCGGTCAGCGATCGCAGCACGTCGCGGGGCGGCGGCTCCGCGACCATGTCTTGCAGCCAGCCGCGCCAGCCGCAGCCGTGGCACCGGAACGGCACGCGCTCGGTGAAATGCCGGCGGAACCGCTCGAACGCGCCGCGTGCGCGCGAGTGATGCAGCTTGGGTTGTCCGCAGCGCGGGCAGATCGAAATCACAACCGCCAAACTGTAACACGGGTGTTACGCGGCGCGGCCCGGTCCGAGCACGTCCAGCAGGCGGAGCCGCGTGCCGAGCGTGCGCTCGCGACGGCGTTCCGCCTCGAGAATCCGCGCCCGCGCCGTCAGCAGGTCCGTCAGACCGACCATGCCCACGAGCGCGCCGTCGCTGCGTGCAACGACGGGAAAACGCGTGAGGCCGGTTTCCGCCATGCGGAACACCACCAGACGCAGCGGTTCGTCGTCGTACGCGACCACGGGCGTGCGCTTGACGACGTCGCTCAGCGGACGGCGATCGCGCGCCGCCGACAGCCACTGACGCAGATCGCCGCGCGTGAGCACGCCCACGAGGTGCCGCCGTTCGTCGACGACCGGGAAGAGCCGTTCGCGGCCCGGCGCGCCGCGATCGTCGCCGAGCGCCTGCGCGACGCGGTCCGCCTCCGCTTCGGCGGACAGCGCGACGACCGTCGTCCGCATCACTTCACGCGTGAAGATGATCTCGAGCGGATCGATCGCGTATTCGCGGCTCAGGTGATACCCGCGCCGGCTCACCTTCTCGGTGAGAATCGAGCGACGCAGCGCGAGCACGGTGAAGCCGTGCGCGATCGTCACGGCGAGCAGCAGCGGCAGCATGATGTTGATGTCGTGCGTCAGCTCGAGCGCGAAGATCACCGCCGTCAGCGGCGACCGCATCGTGCCGCCGAGAATCGCGCCCATGCTGACGAGCGGCCAGAAGCCGGCGCCCTCCCACGGAAGCACGCGCGCTTCGAGTCCGCCGAGCGCGCCGCCGATCATCAAGAGCGGCGCGAGCACGCCGCCCGACGTGCCGCTGCCGAGCGAGATCGCCCAGATCGCCGACTTCACGATCAGGACGCCGAGGATGACCCTCGTCGGCATGTCGCCCTGCAGCAGACCGCCGATGACGTCGTATCCGACGCCGAGCGCCTGCGGAAAGAGCAGTCCGCCGATGCCGATCGCGAGGCCGCCGATCGGCGGCCACCACATCCAGTGGATCGGCAAGCGGAGGAACGCGTCTTCCGACGCGTAGACGGCGCCCGTGAGGATCGCCGACAGCACACCCGCCAGCAACCCGACCGCGACGCATGCCGCGAGCCCGGATGCGCCGATGAAAATGGGATGCGCCGGAACGGGAAAGAGCGGTCCGAGGCCCAGAATCTGCCGGCGGAGCGCCGCCGCGGTCACGCTGGCGAGCGCCACCGGTATCAGACTTCGCGGCTTCCATTCGAACAACAGCAGTTCCACGGCGAGCAGCACCGACGCCACCGGTGCCGCGAAGGTCGCCGACATCCCCGCCGCGGCGCCGGCGACGAGGAGCGTCTTGCGCTCGGACGCCGTCAGATGAAAGAACTGTGCGATCAGCGATCCGAATGCGCCGCCCGTCATGATGATCGGACCTTCGGCGCCGAACGGTCCGCCCGATCCGATCGAAATCGCCGATGACAGCGGCTTGAGCAGCGCCACCTTCGGCTCGACGCGGCTGCCGTTGATCAGAATGGCCTCGAGGGCTTCCGGGATGCCGTGGCCGCGGATGCGCTCCGACCCGTACCGCGCGATGACGCCGATGATGAGCGCCCCGGCGACCGGCACCAGTACGACGAACGGCCCGAGATGATGGCCCGTCGGCGAGACCAGCGACGTGTCGAGCCGCTGAAAGAAGAAAACGTTCGTGAAGAAACCGATCAGCTTGAGGAGCGCCGCCGCGACGAACGCCGCGAAAACGCCGATGCATACGGCCAGCCCCGCAATGGGCACGACGCGGAACGTGGTGGTGAAGTCGCCGAGGTGGTCGAGGTGAACGGTCCGCGTCGGGGCGTTAGATTGCATTGAATCCCATATAATCAGTGTAGCATCGCCCGGCCCCGGCCGCGCTATACTGCCGCCCCATGCGTCGTATGCGCGGATGGCTGACCGCGGCGGCCGCGATGGCGGCGTCGATGCTCGCGCATGCGGACGTCCAGCCGCCGTCCGCGTTCGACGTCATCGAAAAGAGCGTCCCCGAGCTGTCGTCCGCGATGGCGGCTGGCACCGTCACCTCGAAAGGACTCGTGCAGGCGTATCTGGCGCGCGTCGACGCGTACGATCGGACGTTCCCCGCGCTGAACGCGATGATCGCGCTGAACCCGAGGGCCCTCGACGAAGCGGAGGCGCTCGATCGCGAGCGTGCTTCGGGGCGCGTGCGCGGGCCGCTGCACGGCATTCCCATCGTGGTCAAAGACAATTACGACACGGCCGACATGCCGACCACCGCGGGCTCCGTTGCGTTGAAGGGGTCGCTGCCCGAGCGCGACGGCTTTCAGGTGCGCAAGCTCCGCGCGGCGGGCGCCGTCATCGTCGGGAAAACGAACCTCCACGAATTCGCGCGCGGCATCACGACGATCAGCTCGCTCGGCGGACAGACGCGCAATCCGTACGATCCCCTGCGCAATCCCGGCGGCTCGAGCGGCGGCACCGGCGCCGCCGTGGCCGCAAACTTCGCCGCCTTCGGGATGGGGACCGATACCTGCGGATCGATCCGGTATCCGTCGGCGCACAACAGCCTCGTCGGCGTGCGACCCACAATGGGCCTGTCGAGCCGGAGCGGCATCGTGCCGCTCGCGCTGTCGCAGGACGTCGCCGGTCCGCTCGCCCGGACTGTCATCGATGTGGCGATCGCGCTCGACGCGACGGTCGGCGTCGATCCGGATGATCCGGCGACCGCGGCGAGTGCCGGCCATATGCCGCCGAGCTATGCCGCCGCGCTGGCGCGCGCCAGCCTCCACGACTCGCGCATCGGCGCGTTGCTGCCGCTGTTTGGAACCGCGCCCGAAGACCAGCGCGCCGGGAGCGTGGTGCGGACGGCGCTCGCCGAGCTCGAGAGCGGCGGCGCGCGTGTCGCCCAGATCGCAACCGACCCGCTGCCTGCCGAGGGCGACGTGTCCGTCATCCGCTACGAGTTCAAGTTCAACCTCGACGCGTACTTGCGCGGAACACCGCGGGCCCCCGTGCGCTCGCTCGCCGAGATTCTGGACAAAGGCGTGTATCTAAGGGCGCTCGAGCAGGCGTTCCGGGGATCCAACGCAGTCGCGACGCTCGATTCGGAGGAATACCGCGCCGCCCGCGCCAGACAGACGGCTCTTCGCACGCGGCTGCTGTCGCTGCTCGACGACAATCGGGTGGACGCCCTTGCGTATCCGACGGTTCGCCGGACAGCAGCGAAAATCGGCGAGCCCCAGCAGGGCGGCAACTGTGCCGCGAGCGCGGCGTCCGGATTGCCGGCCGTGACGGTGCCGGCCGGTTTCGCCGACGACGGGATGCCGGTCGGCATTGAATTCCTGGGGCGTCCGTTCTCGGAACTCGATCTGTTGCGGATCGCGTCCGCTTACGAGCAGGCCACACACCACCGGCATCCCCCGTCGCTGACACCCAAACGACCGTAGCGGATTCAGTCGGTAATCTTGCGGGAAGCGTGCAGAAAGGTATGGAACGAATTCGAGAAATGCGTACAATCCGTGTCGGTTCCAGGAGCCGTTTTAACGGTAAGGCGAACCGAGTCGGCGGGCGACGCGCGCGCGGAGGTCAGCTTCCGAGATCGTGCTGCTGATGTCCATGCCGCTGTCGAGGAGACCGTCGATGAGCGCGCGGATGATCTCCGCGCGGTTCAACATTTTGCCGCGCTTGGCGCGGATGTCCAACGACAGTCTGTCGAGATGGTGAACCTGTCGATCGAAGAGAACGACGGAGACTTTCGACCAGGTTTCCGTATGAACCGGAGGCCGTCCAGGGCCTGGCTTGGTAGCGGCTCGCAGTCGTGGTCGCACAGGTCGGCTACGCCTTTTCGCCATGGGAAGGGGAGCCCCCTGGCAGGACCGGATTATAACGAGGAATTGTTGGTAGCACAAACACAGCAATAGTCGATTCCAGTTCGTCCGATCGACCCATATATGCGCAAAGTGGAGAAGCCACGACGAAGGATTGGACGCCCGCCCGCCGGCGCGCGTGAAGGCGAGAAGGTGAAGGATTACCCGCAGCTCAGCATCCGCGTGCCCGGCGAAGTCAAAGCACGGCTGCAGGCGCTGAGCGCGGTCAAGGCGCGGCCGCAGTGGCGCATCATCACCGATGCGATCGACTGCTATCTGCGCGACCGGCCCGACGGTGAACGCAAACAGATTTCCGACATGCTCAACCGGCGGTCGGCGGCGACGCGCACGCGGCATCGCTGACCTCGGTCCGACGCTCCCCGTTTACACCGCGGGCGCAGACTCCGGTACGGCCACAATCGGAAGATAGACGACGAACGTGGCTCCTTTGCCGGGCTCGCTGACGACGCTGATCGAACCGCCGCTCTGGCGCACGATGCCGTAGACGATCGAAAGGCCGAGGCCGGTGCCTTTGCCCTGTTCCTTCGTCGTGAAGAATGGTTCGAAGAGCCGCGCGCGCGTCGCGTCGTCGATGCCGGTGCCCGTGTCGGCAACGCTCAAGCGCGCGTACCGGCCCGGTTTGCCTTCGACGAGCGCCACGGCCGCGTCCTCGTCGACCGTCACCTCTTCAACGGTCACCCTGACGCGGCCTCCCTCGGGCATGGCGTCGCGCGCGTTCACGACGAGATTGAGGACGACCTGTTCGATCTGGCCCGGATCGGCGCGCACGCCGATCATCTGCTGCGGGCGCACCATCTCGAAGTCCACGTCGGTCTCGATCAGCCGGCGGATCATCTTTTCCATTCCGCCGACCACGTCGCCGAGCGAGATCAGCCGCGGATTCGACGCCTGGCGCCGGCTGAACGCAAGCAGCTGGCGCGTGAGCCCCGCTCCCCGCTCGACGGCCTGCTTGATCTCGGCGGCTTCGTCCCTCGCAGCGCCGTCGGGGACGTCCATCAGCAGGAGGTCCGCGGATCCCATGATGCTCATCAGGATGTTGTTGAAGTCGTGTGCCACGCCGCCGGCGAGCCGCCCGATCGCCTCGAGTTTCTGCGACTGCCGCAGCTGCTCTTCGAGCGCGCGCCGTTCGGTGATGTCGCGCGCGAAGCAGGTGACGACGGTGCGGCTGTCGGCGGCGGTGCGCGACACGGTCAACTCCAGCGGGAATTCGGTGCCGTCCGGACGGAGTCCGGCCATCTCCACCTGATGCCCGGCGAGCATGCCGCCGCCCGTGTTGAGGTACTCGCGCAGCCCGCCCATCACCTGCGCCCGGCTCGTATCCGGCAGCAGCAGTTCCGCGCTGCGGCCGAGGATGTCGTTGCGTTTGCGTCCGAACATCCTCTCGGCGGCCGGATTGAATTCGCGGATGTTCATCTGGCCGTCGATCGTGACGATTGCGTCGTGCGCGGCCTCGAGAATCGTGCCCTGGCGCGCCTCGCTTTCTGCGCCCGCCCGGTACATCCGGTAGGTCAGATACAGCGGCGCCGCGGTCAGCACCGCCGTCAATCCCCAGCCCGAGCTCTGGGTCACCTTGATCAGCGCGGCGGCCGCAGCTGCGCCGAGCAGATAACTGGGGGCGCTCGACGCGAAGTCGGTCGTCCAGATGCGGAATGGACGCTGGCTCGTCGTCAGCGCGATCGCGATGGCGATCGGGATCGTGTTGACGAAGAAGTAGGTGAGGGCCATGCCGGCGAGCGGCAGGATGAGCGCGCCGGGCTCGGCGGACGCCGAGCCGCCGAGCCGCTCGAACACCTGGCCCGCGGCCTGCACGGTGATCACCAGGATCGCCATGTTGAACAGCGTCCGGTACACCGGATTCCGCGTGCGCGTGTTCAGCGTCGTCTGGCTCCACCCGCCGGCGGCGCCGACGACCATCGACGCGTGCGGTCCCCTGAGGATCAGCGCGGCGATGTCGACGACGTACGAGACGGACATGTTCGAACCGCTGGCGATCGGGAACTGAATCTTGAACGCGGACGTCAGCGACGACAGGAGCACGAGAACGAGCAGCGGGAGCAGGGGCGTAAAAGTCGCGCGGGGCGCCAGCGCGACGAACAGCAGCGCGCCGAGGACGATCACGAACAGGATGTACCAGCGGGCTCGCGGGGGAAGGTCCCGAAGCAAGGCGCCCCAAGTATATATGTGTCGCTCCTGACCGTTCGGCACTTGACACGATTCAAACAGTTGTTTTATACACGTGTTTGAGACATGCGCAAACGCCTCCTCCTGCTCCTCCTCCTCGTCGCGGCGATCGGCGCCGGGTGGTATTTCTTCTTCCGAGGCGGACCCTCGGTCCTCACGCTCTCAGGCATCGTCACGACCAACGACGTCATCGTCAGTCCGCAGATCGGTGGCCAGATCGGCGAGCTCCTCGTCAGGGAGGGAGACGTCGTCAGGAGGGACCAGTTGGTCGCGACGATCAACCCTGCCGAACTGCAGGCCGACACGGCGTACTACCGGAGCAACGTGGCCGGCCTGTCGTCGCAGGTCCAGGAGTCGGAGGCGGCGCTGCGCTTCCAGCAGCGACAGACGGCGGACCAGATCGCGCAGGCCGAATCGACCGTCGCTTCGATTGAAGCGCAGGTGAAGGCGGCCGCGGCGGATCTCGAGAACGCGCGGCTGACCTTCGCGCGGACCCAGGATCTCGCGCAGCAGAAGGTCGCGTCCGCGCAGGAGCTCGATCAGGCGCGCACGCAGTTCAACGCGGCGCAGGCGAAGCTCGACTCGCTCAACAGACAGGTCGAGGCGCAGCGTTCCGCCGTGGCGCTCGCGCGCGGGAACGCGGAACAGGTTGCGGTCCGCCAGAGCCAGGTGAAAGCGAACGAGCACATGCAGGCCGCCGCCGCCGCGCAGCAGGCGAAAGCCGACGTCCGGCTGCGCTACACGGAAATCCACGCGCCGATCGACGGGATCGTCGATGTCCGCGCCGTGCGCGCCGGCGAAGTCGTCACTGCGGGGCAGCCGGTCGTGACGCTGATCAATCCCGACGATCTGTGGGTCCGCGCGGACGTCGAGGAAACCTACGTCGACCGCGTGACGATCGGGCAGAAGATAACGGTCCGGCTGCCGTCGGGCGCGGAGCGCGAAGGCACGGTGTTCTACCGCGGCGTCGACGCCGGCTTCGCGACGCAGCGCGACGTCAGCCGCACCAAGCGCGACATCAAGACCTTCGAGATCCGGCTGCGGGTGGACAACGCGGATCGGAGGCTCGCGGTCGGCATGACCGCATACGTGCTGTTGAAGCTCCAGTAGCGTCCGGCTTCAGCCGGGGCGAAGGATTCATGGCAGGCATCGACGTCCGCAACATCGTCAAACAGTTCGGCGATTTCACCGCCGTCAAGGGCATCTCGTTCGAGGTGCAGGAAGGCGAGATCTTCGGACTGCTCGGTCCGAACGGTGCGGGCAAATCGACGCTGATCCGCATGATGGTGACGCTGCTGCCGCCGACCTCCGGCACGGCGCTCGTCAACGGGTTCGACGTCGTGAAGCAGTCCGACGACGTCCGGCGGTCGATCGGCGTCATTCCACAGGCGCTCACGAGCGATCTCGAGCTGAGCGTCGAAGAGAACCTGATCATCTTCGCGAAGCTGTACGGAGTGCCGCGCGAGAAGCGGCGCCGGCTGATCGACGAGCTGCTGGCGTCGGTCGAGCTGACCGAGTGGCGGCACGCCCAGGTCAAGAATCTGTCCGGCGGCATGCGCCGCCGCGTCGAGATCGCCCGCGGCCTCGTCCACGAGCCGCGGATCTTCTTCCTCGACGAGCCGACGACGGGCCTCGATCCCGTCTCGCGCGTGCACGTCTGGGAGATGCTGCAGCGGATCAAATCGCAGCGCGACCTGACGATTCTGATCACGACGCACTACATGGACGAGGCGGACAAGCTGTGCGACCGCATCGCGATCGTCGATCACGGCGAGCTGAAGGCGCTCGACTCGCCGCTGCGCCTGAAGATGTCGATTCCCGGCAAGAACGTCCTCGAAGTCAGCTTCGCGTCGGTGCCGGCGGGGTGGCAGGCGCGCATGGAGAAGCTTCCGTTCGTCGGAAGCGTGACGGGCGACGATCACATCTTCCGCATCAACTCCGAAAACGGTCCGGCCACGACGCTGGCGCTGATGGAGGCGGCGGCGCAAGCCGGCATCGGCGTGCAGTCGCTCTCGGTGCAGAGCACGACGCTCGACGACGTGTTCGTCCACTACACAGGGCACGAGCTCCGCGACGCGCTGCAGGAAGCGTCAGCGAAGGACAGTCCCTTCATGATGCGGAGAGGATGACGCCGTGGGACGCATGTGGGCGATCATCGAGCGCGAGCTGCGGCGGTTCCGCCGCAGTCCGGTGCTCATCGTCATCTCGCTGGTCTTTCCCATCGTCCAGCTCGTCGTGCTCGGCTACGCGTTCGGCGGGAACGTCAAGCACCTGAAGCTGGCGATCGTCGATCAGGATCACGGCGTGCCGGCCGTGCGCATCCGCGAACTGACGTCGGCGCTCGCCTCCGGGGCGCGCACGATCGATACGTTCGAATACGCGGATCAGGGGCAGGCGCTGACCGATCTGCGCAACGGCCGCGTGAACGGCGTCCTGACGATCCCGCCGGAGTTTTCGCGGCGGACGCTGGAGAAGAACGATCCGAAGATTGCGCTGATCGAGGACAACACCGACACGTTCGTGTCGAGCTCGCTGGCGGCAGTGCTCAACGGGATGATGACGGCCTACACGCGGCCGACGCATGCGCCCCGGCTCGCGGGCGATCCGACGCTCGACGTCGTCGAGGTCTATCCGTACGTCCCGTACGTGCAGTATCTGCTGCCGGGATCGGTCGTCATGTCGATCTTCATGATGGTGATGATCGGCGGGGGCATCATCTTCATCGACGACAAGGCGCGCGGGCTGCACGAAGGGTATCTGGTGACGCCGATTTCGAAGCTGGAGCTCATCGCCGGCTTCAACGTGTCGGGGACGATCAAGGCGGTGCTCGCCGGAATGTTCCTGATGATGATCGGATCGGTCATCGCCGGCATTCCCGATCCGTTCGCGCCGATGCGGCTCTTCCGCCTGTTCGTCGTCATCGTCGTGACGGCGTTCGCGCTGATCAGCATGATGTTCCTGCTGATGGTGCGCGTCTCCGATCCGCTGCTGCCGCGCGCGGTCTTCGGCGTGCTCAACACGCTGCTGTATTTTCCGAGCGGCGCGGTCTATCCGCAGCAGGGGTTCCCGGGCTGGATGCAGGTGATCGCGGTCATCGATCCCTTCACCTACGCCGTGCACGCGTTCAAGAGCCTGCTGCTCAAGAACACCGGCTTCGAGGCGATTGCGTACGACCTCGCGTTTCTGACGACCTTCGGCCTCGTCGCGCTCACGCTCGCGACGCGGCTGTTCAAGCGAACGTTATGAAGAGCGACAGAGAAACGCGCGAGCGGCTGCTCCGGGCGGCGGAGCGCCTCTTCGCCGAGCGCGGATTCAAGGATGTCACCGTCCGCAGCATCTGCCGCGTGGCGCGCGCGAACGTCGCCGCCGTGAACTACCACTTCGGCGACAAGCTCGGGTTGTACCGCGAAGTGCTGCGATCCGCCAGCGACCGCATGCGCGAGACGAACGACGCCGCGCGGCAGGCGGGCGAAGGACAGACGCCCGAAGAGCAGCTGCGGCGCTACCTGACACTCTTCCTCACCCGCCTGCTCGCCGCCGGGAACGACAACACCGTCTATCGCCTCATCACCCGCGAGGTCAACGACCCGACGCCGGCGATCGACGACTTGATCGAGCAGGGGCTCAGACCGCGCATCGAGTTCGTCGCCGGACTCGTCGCCGCGATCATGGGCTGCGCGCCGACCGATCGCCGCGTCATCCGATCGGTCGCGAGTATCCAGACGCAGCTGCTGGCGTACCTGCCGAATCCCGTATGGGAGCGGATGGGGCTGCTGCCGAAGCCGACGCCCGCGCACGCCCAGGAGATCGCGCGCCATATCGCCGACTTCTCGATTGCGGGAATCCGGGCGCTCGCTCGTCAGGCCGATCCGGCCAGCGCGGCCGAGAGAGCGGCGAAGAGCGCCGATGCCGTCGCCGGACGCTGATCCGGATCGAGCGCGAACGCGCGTGTGAAGACCGCCGCGCACGCCGGGACCGGGGCCAGCTTTTCGGACACGAACGCGCCATAAGTGGCGAGCCGCGGTGCGTCGCCGATCGCCGTCCCCGCAAACGGGTGGCTCCCCGTCAGCATTTCGTAGGCCACGACCGCGAGCGCCCACACGTCCCACGCCGGGCTCGGCTCCTCGCCGCGCAGCTGCTCCGGCGCCATGTACTCGATCGTGCCGACGAGTCCGCCGCCGGTCATCAGATCCGATTCGCCTGAAGGAACCGCCGTCGCCAGCGTCTTCGCGATTCCGAAGTCGAGGATTTTCGGCACCTCGTGATCGCCGCGTCCGGTGAGGAAGATGTTTTCCGGCTTCAGGTCGCGGTGGACGAGGCGGAGTGCGTGCGCCGCGTCGACGCCGGCGCAGATCCCTCCGAGGATCGCGAGTGTCCGCGGCGACGCAATCGGCCCGTCGCGCCGCAGCGCGTCGCGCAGCGTGCGGCCCTCCAGCAGCTCCATCACGAGAAACGCCTGGCCGCCGCCGCCGATCGATGTCATCCCGAAGTCGTGGACGGTGACGACGTTGGGATGCGCAAAGCTGGCGGCGGCCCGCGCTTCGCGCTGGAATCGTGCGACCGCGCCGCTGACCGCCGCGATCTCGAGGCGCATCACTTTCGCCGCGACGGCGCGCTCGAGCGCCGTGTCGGTCGCGGCGTACACCGTGCCCATTCCGCCCCGACCGAGCCGCCGCTCGATGCGGTAACGGCCCGCCAGCAGCCTCGGGAGCGGACTCGGGACCAGCGCAGAGCCTTCCGCCGCGCAGCGCGACGCGTGCGTGTCGTAGCAGGCGCCGCAGTCCGGGCACTCGCGCAGCGAATCCGACGTCGCCGGTCCCTCGGCGGCGAGCTCCAGCGGCAGCGCCAGCGAATCGGCGATCGTCGTCAGCAGCTGGAGATCTTCCTGGCTGTACGGCTCCTCGGAGCGTTTGGCGCCGAGGACGAGGATCACCTCGGGGAGCTCGTAGGCGCCGGAACTCCCCGCGCGGTCGGGTCCGAGCGCGACGGGCACCACGAGGTCGATCCCCTCCCGGCGGAGCAGCGACGTCTCAGCGGGCGGCAGCTGCTGCTGCAGCCACCCCGTATCGTCGAGCGCGATCTCGATCGGCTTGCCGAGCACGCGCATCAGTCCCACGAGCGCGCCCGACGCCGGCAGCGCGGACGGCGCCCGCCCGGCCGGCGACGCCGCCATCGTCTCGAACGCGGCGGCATCCGGCACCCGGATCATGACGGACGCAAACTGCGGATGGAGCGCGGCCTCGATCTGGGCCACCGCCTTCGGCGCGACCCGGCCCAGACTGCGCGCCTGCCGGATGTCGGCGGCGAGCTCGCCGAGCAGCCGGTGCGCGTCGTACTTCTCGCGGAAGAACCGCCGATCGATCGCCTCCAGCCAACTCCGCTGACGACGGTAGGCCACCCACGCCGCGGCCGCGAGCGCGAGGTAGATCCACGCGCGCGAGACGACGACGTCGAGGAGCGGCTGATCCCCGTGCGCGAGCGCGTCGACGACCATCGCGGCGGCAATCGCCGGCATCAGCGCCGCGAGCACGCCGCGCGCCAGCGCGTAGCGGACGCCGAGCCGGATGATGACGCTGACGTCGAACAGCCGGTGCCGCAGCACCGCGTACGTCAGCGACAGCGGCAGGAGCAGGATGAGGATCGTGCCGAGCGCGAAGAGCGGCGACGCAAGGTACGACGAGTGCGCGAAATCGGCGCGCCCGCCCGTCCAGTACGCAATCGCCAGCGGCGCGCCCGCGGCGGTGCCCGACGTCACGCCGATCATCAGCACGCGGACGCGGCGGCGCTCGCCGACGTCGAGGCGCCGGTAATTCCAGACGAGCGCGGCCACGCCGACGACGAGGTACAGCATGTTCGCCGCCAGCAGTCCCATCGTCAGATCGCCGACGCGTGCGGTGATGTCGGCCCTGCCGAGCAGCGCCGCGCCGAAACGCGCGTACCACGTCAGGCCGAGCGCGATCGGCGTCCACAGAACGGCCCACTGCCATCGCTTCCAGAGCAGCGGACGCGGGAACGATGCGAAGAACGTCAGGAAAATCGCGCCGACCGCGGCGTTGCTGAGGAAGGGAATCCACAGCAGCAGATTGAACGGCGGCGGGATCGCGCGCCAGACATCCGCGAACCGCGAGGGGAGAACGATCGAGAAGATGCCCAGCGTCGCGAGCAGCCACACCGCGCGCCGGGCCGTCGCCTGCGCGGGGCGCTTGACCGCGAGAACGAACGCGAGCAGCAGGCTGACCGCCTGCGTCGCGCGCACGGCGAGAAGCAGCCCGCCGCCTTCAGCGCGCCAGTCCGCCCACCGTCCCCAGCCGAGCGTGAGATCCGCCGCGATCTCGCGGCCCGCGCGATCGGCGACGACGAGCATGGGACGCTCGGGATGGATGTTGGCGTCGATCGCCATCCAGTCCAGCTGCGACGCGATGACGTGTCCGTCGACGGACCGGATGCGATCGTCGCGCTCGAGGCCGGCGCGGCCCGCGGGCGAGCCGGGCTTGACCGATTCGACGAGCGCGCCGGACGCGGAATCGAAGACGAGGACCGCGCCGAACGGCTCGGGACGCCAGAAGTCGCAGTAGAACTCGACGACGAAGTACAGCAGAAAGCACGACGCCAGGACGGTCGGCGCCCAACGTCGTGCTTTGGTCACATCGGGATTTTATTGCGACTCTATTTGGTCGGCGGCCCCGGCTTCACCGAGACCGCGACGTGGGTGTTCGTCCAGCAGCACTGAAAGCCGCCGCCGCCGTCGCCGGTCGAGTCGTTCGACTGCAGGCGGAGGATGTAGTCGCCTGGCTGCGAGAAGGTCGCGCTGGTCGTCTGCTTGCCGCCGTCCTTCGTCTGATCGACGCCCTGGCGGCCGGACGGTTCGAACTTGACCGGCGCCGGGCCGCGATACAGCGTCCACGTGATTGACAGCGGCGGCGCCGGGGCGAACCCGGCCGCGGCCGCCGCGCCTGCCGCCCCGCGGCCGCCGCGAGCGGCGCCGCGCGCCGCAGGCGGCGGTGCATCGGCCGCGTCGGGGTCAGCCGCCGCTGCCGTGCCTCGCCCGCGGCCGCGACCGGCCGCCGGCTCGCGCACGTTGATTTTCGCCGCCTCGTCGCTCGCCCAGATCGTCAGCGGCAGCGGAGTGCCGACCGTCGCGTTGAACGTGGCCGCGGTGCCGTTGGGCGGACCGGTGAACACGTTTCCCGCGGGATCGAACTTCAGCTTCGGCGGCGTGTTCTTGTTCGCCGCGTCCTCGAATGGTTCGACGATGTAATCCGACTTGGTGTGCAGGGTGATCGTGCTCGTGAGGCCGTTGGCGACGATCGTCCACGTCGCCTTCTTGGCGCCGAAGTCCTTCGGAATCCTGATCGACACCACGCCCCACTGCCGCCCGTTCAGGAAGTGCGTCGGCTGTCCCTGGTCGGGTCCGCCGGGCAGACCGTCGATGTGATTGTTCGGGCCGACGGGGATGTCGAGCTCCTGTTTCGTGTTGCGGTTGAAGTATCCGACGAGCAGACGCTGTCCCCCGTCTTTGTCGAAGTACCAGCCCTCGAACGCCGGCGTGACACTCGTGCCCTTCTCGCGAATCGCGGCGGAGAGCGGCAGCGGTCCGGCGGGGACCTGGCCGACGCCCTGTGGCGGCTGCTGACCGGCTCTCAACGCGCCGGCTGTTCCGGCAAACACCACCAACACACCCGCGATTGCGGTTCGAACCGAGCCGCGCATGATCGATTTCTCCACTGAATGAAAAAAGAGGCGCCGCAGATTTTACTACGGCGCCTCGGGATGCCCGTCGATGACGGGCCGAGCAGACTCGGCCCCTACTGCTGCTGCGCCGCGTCGTTGGTCTTCACCGCCGCCGCGCGCTTCTGCTGCTCCGCCTTGAAGTCCTCGTCGCTGTAATAGGTGATGTTCAGCCAGGCGTGGCCCATCTCGTCGACGGTGCGGTCGCCGTAGCCGACCCACTGATCCGGATCCGGATTCGACTTGTTCGCCTTCGTGTTGTCGTACCAGGCGGTCAGGTGGAGAATCGTTCCCTTCGCCAGCAGCGGCGCGGAGTCGTCGGCGTAGATGTACATGTTGTGCCAGTTGAAGTTGAAGTCCACCACCTGGCTCAACAGCTCGCGCCGGCCGTCCGGATAGAGCGCTTCCATCGCCATGCCCTTGCCGCGCAGATGTTCGTGCACCTGGAAGTTCTCGATGCGGGCGTTCTGGCGCAGCGTAACGAAACTCTCGGTCGTCGTGATCGCGTTCGGCGGGATGTCGAGGGCGCGCCCGCCCGGCGTGTTGCCCGAGAACGCGTTGAAGAGCGCGAGCACTTCGCGATGCTTCGGCTCCTGACCTTTCGGATAGAACCAGACGCCGAGCTCGGTGCGCGCCGTCACTTCTTCGCCGACCGCGTGGTAGTGCATTTCCCACGTGATCTTGGAATTCGGCAGCATCAGGCGCCCCGAGTCGGGACGCATCTCGTCGGCGTTCTTGCCGACCGCCCACTCCATGAAGAGGCCGTCGCCCGCAACGTTCGGGTCGTTGGTGAAGAGCGCCGGATCCATGTCTTCCGGCTGCTGCAG
>Ga0075425_100001185_pt1 | contig 25341 bp, 17 predicted proteins | sample SoiMethybrSBSTD4_FD_75300 | JGI IMG/M metagenome (GOLD analysis project Ga0075425, IMG submission 75300) | Bulk soil microbial communities from a Populus tree surrounding site in Tennessee, USA - Soil MetaG P. TD hybrid SBSTD4 | ecosystem: Environmental > Terrestrial > Soil > Tree plantation...
CCGCGAAGCTCGACCACGTCCGCTGGTTCATCAGCGGCGGCGCGCCGCTGCCGGCGTACATCGCCGAGGCGTACGCGGCGCGCGGTGTGCCGATGAAGCAGGGCTACGGCATGACCGAGGTCGGCGTGAACTGCTTCACGATGACGGCGGAGGAGTCCGTGCGGAAGCCGGGCTCGATCGGACGGCCGCTGCTGTTCACGGAAGTGAAGCTGATGATGGAGCGCCGGCTTCCAGCCGGCCGTTCCGCCGGCGTCCCGCCGGCCTCCGACGATCTCGCCGCCAGGAAGGCGGCGGACCGGCCGGCTGGAAGCCGGCGCTCCGAGGAGCTCTGCGAAGTCGAAGACGGCGACAATGTTGACGGGATCGGTGAGATGTACATCCGCGGCCCGCACGTCTCCCTCGGATACTGGAACAACGAAGAAGCAACGCGCGATGCGTACACCGACGACGGCTGGTTCAAGACCGGCGATCTCGCGCGGCGCGATGCGGATGGCTTCTTCTACATCGCCGGCCGTCGCAAGGAGATGTTCATCAGCGGCGGCGTGAACGTCTATCCCGCGGAGATCGAGGCGGAGCTCGTGTCGCATCCGTCGGTGTCCGATGCGGCGGTCGTCGCGGTGCCGGACGAGACGTGGGGCGAGGTCGGCATCGCGTTCGTCGTCGCAAAAAACATGACGGAGGAATCGCTGGCCGCGTATCTCGCGGAACGCATTGCGAGATACAAAATCCCGCGTCGCTTCGTGTTCCTCGAATCGCTCCCGCGGACTCCGTATGGAAAAGTCGTGAAGGAGGATCTACGGAAACAGCTCCAGGTCCAGTTCACCCCGCGCGAAGACGCGGGGTCAGAATGAGGTGTTCGGCGAGGTCGCGATTTGATCCCGCGTCGTCGCGCGGGATGAACTCTCGGAAAGTCGTGAAGGAGGATCTACGGAAACAGCTCTAAACTCTTCGCGGATGACTCAGGAAGAGAGGTCCGAGAAATCCCGACAACAGATCCTCGACGCCGCGCTGAAGCTGTTTTCGCATCGCGGCTACGGTGCGACGAGTGTGCGTGACGTCGCCGAGGAGGCGGGACTGTCGAAGGGGAACGTCTACCATCACTTCCCCGACAAGGAGACCATCTTCCGCGCGCTGCTGGACCGCTACTTCCAGGCGATGTCGCAGCCGGACTTCCCGTTCAATCAGGCGCTTGCAAATGGCGTCTTCCCGGACAACCTCGAGCAGCTCGGCATCGCCGCGCGGGACACTGTTCGCGACTATCGCGAATACGTCGCGCTGATTTACGTCGACGTCGTCGAGTTCGACGCGAAGCACATCCGCAAGTTCTACGAGCACATGTCCGATCGCTTCGATGCGTTCATGAAGTCGCACGGCATGGAGGATCAGCTGCGCGACCGGCTTGCGGAGGGGCTGTCGCCCGTGTCCGCGGTCATGCTCGCGACGCGCATCTTCTTCAACTACTTCTCGATCGAGATCCTCTTCGGCGTGAAGGACCACTTCGGCAAGGGGACGGAGGAGGCGGTGAAGGAGATCTCGCGGATCCTGCGGCACGGCATGCTGCGCCAGTGATTCACTAACGGTCGTCCACCACGCTCGCGACCAGCTTCGCGAGCTCCTCGCTCGATGCCATTCCGTTGAGCTTCTTCCACAGTCCCGTTTTGTCGTTGCCCGCGAGCATCACGTTCAGATGATTGTCGCGGACGTCGACGGACAGGCCGATCTTCTTCAGCGCGAGGTCGACCTGCTCCTTCGTTCCGGTCAGGAAATACCAGCCGCTCTTCGCCTTCATCTTCGTCGCGTACGCTTTCATTCGTTCGGGCGTGTCGGTCGCGGGATCGACGGTGATCGAGACGAGAACGAGATCCTTTCCGATGCGGTCCGCGAACCGATCCTGCAGCGAAGCGAACGTGCGGGCCATGATCGGACACGACACCTCGCAGCTCGTGAAGAACGTGTTCATCACGATCGTGCGGTCCTTCATCAGCGCGTAGAGGTCCTGGGTCTTTCCGTCCTGATCGACGAGCGTCACGTTCGCGAAGTATGTCGACGAGGCGTCGGACGCGGCGAGAGGGAGGGCGATCAGGAGGAGCAGCGGAAGGAGGCGGCGCATGGGGGGATGGTAAAGGAGTGCGGCGGCCGCAGCCGCCGCTTTCGCATCGGCACGGGTCACCAAAACAATATCGGGGGGCTTTTCAAAATGCCCGACATCGTCCCGTGGGAACGAAAGCGGCAGCTGCCGCAGCCGCACTCCTTCAGCATCACATCGACCACGCGTATCCAACTTTCACGAACAGCGTGCGGTCCGTCTCGGCGTAGTCGAACGTGTCGTTGCCGAAGCGCGTCGACGAGTACCCGACGAACAGCACGGTCTGCGGATTGACCTTGTAGGAGAAGAGCAGCTGCGGGAAGAGCTCGCGCGTGTGGGAGCTCGTCGACCGCCGGTACAGCGACGGGTTGCGGGTGATGTCGGTGTACTGCAGCAGCGCGCGCACGAACATCCGGATGTTGAACTGGTAGACCGTGCGCAGCTCGACCACGTCCGCGTCATAGAGCTGGCCGCCGTCGACGTCGAGCTTTTCGTTCGTGTACGAGAGATTGACCTCGAGACTCCGCGTGGCCTTGTAGCGGAAGCCCGGATTGATCCGAAGGCGCGTGGCCGGCTGCACGTTCGTGAAGTCGATCTGATCGCCGGCGTTGAGCGAGAGATATCCGTAGAGCTTCTTGAGCGGCGTCGCCTCGGCGTAGAAGTTCAGGAAGTGCTGGCCGCCGAAGTCGACGCCCTGATGGAAGCGCTGCGGACGGTAGCCGCCGTCGAGCTCGACGTACGACTGCTTCGGTCCCATGAATCCGCCCCACGTCTCCCACTCCTCTTCGAGCACGGTGCTCGAGACCTTCTCCTCCGTGCGGTCGTAGTCGCCGCCCCACCACCACCGCGTCCACCACGTCTTCGCGTCCTTCTTCGGCCACCATGTGTACTGCAGACCGGCGAGGCGGACGTTGTAGCCGACCTTCGGCATGTAGCCGGAGTCGGCGCGGAATTCGTTGCCGACGTCTTCGTAACGCGCGTTCCAGTACCAGTTCCGCGTGCTGTGGCGGTAGCGGGCCATGATCGCCATGTCGGACTGCGACGCCTTCTGATCGAAGGCGCTCACGATGGAATCCGGATATTCGGTCTTCGAGTAGAGGACCTGGCCGTCGATCGTGTCGCGTGCGTTGAGGCGGTAGTTCGTATCGAAGCCCGCGACGCGGTTCGAGTAGTCGCCCGCCGAGCGCGTCGTGAACATCGCGCCGATGTTCGAGTTCTTGCCGACGTCGTAGCGGTAGCGCATCACGCCGGCGAGGTTCTTCTCGCTGCCGAGAGACGTGAACCGCGAGAACTGCGCGCCCGGGATGACGAGATCGGTTCTCGCATCCTGGGTGAAGAAGGCGCCGCCGCCCTGCTTGCCTTCCTTGCCGGTCATCTTCACGCCCCAGTCGGGCTGGGAAACCGTGCGCGTGTAGACGATGCCGAAGGGCGTCTGGAAGAAGTCCGCCCCCTCGAGGAAGAACGGGCGCTTTTCGTTGAAGAAGAGCGCGAACTGATTGTTGATGTCGAGCTGCACCGAGTCCGCCTCGACCTGCGAGAAGTCGGGATTCACGGCGCCGTTGAAGGTGATGTTCGGCGTGATGCCCCACTTCGCGGTGACGCCCGGTTCCGTATCGAAGCCGCCGTTCGTGAACGACCCGCCCTCGCGAAGATCGGTGCGCTGCGTCGTCACGGTCGGCGCGACTTCGACGTTGCGTCCCGGCGTGATTCCCTGGAAGCCGGTGATCTTCGACATCTGGCAGACGTAGCAGGAGCGATTGCGATTCTGCGCGTGCAGTCCGAAGCGATAGCGCTGATCGCGCGGATAGATGCGGAGCATGTCGATGCCCCACGTCTGCACGTCGGCGCCGCTGGCCTTGAAGCGGATCTGGCTGAATGGGATGGCCATCTCCACTTCGTAGCGGTCTTCGTAGATTTTTCCGGCCGAGCTCCAGATCGCGTCCCAGCTGTCGTCCTCGTTGCCGCTGACGTCGTCCATCGTCAGATCCATCTGCACGCCGAGCGGATTCGCGAAGAACTCGAAGGCGCGGCGCTCGTCGTTGAACGTGTCGATGGAGATGCCGAGGAAATCGTCCTGGAAGGCCCTGTCGCGATCGGTCAGATTCGCGCGGATCGCAGACGGCTGCGGATCGAACGCGCGAAACGCCACATACAAGTTCTTGTCGTCATATCCGAGAAACGCCTCGGTCTTCGCGCGCGGATCGATGTTGTCCGACGGATACGTCTCGAAGCGCAGCAGGATCGGCTGCACCGCGCCCCATTCCGAAGGATCGATGGCGCCGTTGATCGTGATCGGCTTGTCGACTCGAACGACCTGATACGTGCGACGCTCGAACTTCGGGTCGGGCGTCTGATCCGCGGCCACCGCGACCGTCGCGATGCAAAGCAGGGAGAGCGTCGCAATCGTTCTCGTCATCATGTCCCCGTTGTACGAAAGGATTCGTAGTAAGTTTCACCGGATGCGCGTGTCGAGGTGATAGACGGGGAAAGCGGGCTAACCGTTAGCCCGCTATTTGTCGTTCTTGTCGCCCTTCTCGTCGTCCGAATCGAAATCGAAGTTGAAATCGATATCGAGCTTCCCGTCCTTGCCGAAGATGCGGATGCGGTCCGCTTTCACTTCTCTCTTCAGCTGGTCGTAGCGGGGATCGTCGCGGAGGTTTTCGAGGTCTTCGTCGTGGGTGAGGTAGCTGGCGAGATCGAAGCCGGCGTTGCGCGCCTTCTCGAGCCACGCGAATGCGTTGTCGCGGTCGTTGCGGAGCGCGTAGCCGCAGGCCATGTTGTACGACGACGTGCCGACGCGATGGCCGAGGCTGATCGCGTGCTGGAAGGCATCGAGGCCGGTGTTCGAATCCTTCGCCTGCAGCGCGGCGTATCCGAGGTTGAACCACGCGCGGCCGCTGTTCGGATACTTCTGCGTGACCGAGCGATGATGGGCAACCGCGTCACGCCACGATGAGTACTCGTCGTCATCGTCGCTGTCGCAGCAGCCCTTGAGCTCGAGCTCCTTCGCGAGACGGCGGACGTCGTCGAAGCGCGGCTGGTTGCGCAGCGCGCGGATGTCGGGATCGTTCTCGAGCTTGTCGTCGGAGCTGAAGCCTTCGTTGACGGCCTTCTCGAGCCACTCCATGCCGCGCTGCGTGTCGCCGCCGAGGGAGTACGCGCAGGCGATGTTGTAGGTCGCGTTGGCAACGTTGTGGCCCGCGCGGATCGACTGCTGGAACGCGTTGACGGCTTCGTCGATCTTGCGCAGGCGCAGCAGATCGAGACCGACGCTGAACCAGTCGTCGCCTGATTTCTCCCATTGGAAGTGCTTCGAGTTGAACGTGGCGCTGCTGCGCGCTTCGCCGGTCGTGGTCTCGTTGCGCTCGAGCCGCTGATACTTCTCCATCGTCTCGGTCAGACGGCGGTTGGAGGCGCTGTTGTGCGCGTCGTTGATCACGCGTCCGAACCGCGGATCGGAGCGAATTGGATCGAAGTCCGAATCGTCGGCGATGTGGTCCATGTCATCCCAGCCCGCCTCGATCGCCGCGGCGAGCGTCTTCAGCGCGTTTTCCTTGTCGTCGTTGAGGGCGTACGAGCAGGCGGCGTTGTAGAGCGACGTGTCGACGCGATAGCCCGACTGCGCGGCGCGCTTGAATGCCTCCGCCGCTTCGTCGTAGCGGTCGGCGTGATAGAGCTCGTAGGCGCGGTCGTACCAGTCCTCGCCGTTCTTCGGCGCGGTGCGGAACTTGTCGCCGGTCTTCCCGAGCTTGGCGAGGAAGTAGTCGCCGATGGCGGTGACGTCCGGCGTCACCGTGATCTCGGAATCGGTCTTCGCCTTTTTGACCGCGAGCTCGATGCCGTTGTTCTTCGACGGCTGCGCGGCGAGACGCATCGCGCTGATCGGAACGACGAGCACGAGCGCGACGGCGCAGGCAGTGGCAACGCCGCGCGCGGTGAACATGCGCCGGACGACGTGCGGCTGCAGGATCGAGAGCAGACGGCCCTCGAGCTGGGACTTGCGGGACATGGCCAGAGTGACGGAGCGGAACGGATCGAATGTCGGCATGTTCTTGGCGATCGCAAGCAGATGGTCGGCGTATTCAGAAGGTTTGGTTCCGTTGGCCAGCACGAGGTCGTCGCACGCGCGCTCGCACTCGGTGCGGCCGGCGCGCTCGAGCGTCCACGCGAGCGGGTGGTACCAGAAGAAGGAGACCGCGGCGCGCGTGATCAGCAGCGAGATGCCGTCGAGGCGCTTGAGATGCGCGAGCTCGTGCAGCAGCACGACGCGCAGGCGCTCGACCGGCCACGTCACGACGTCGGCCGGAAGGAGCAGCACCGGACGGAAGAAGCCCCAGATCACCGGCACGCTGATGCGCGACGAGCGCAGCAGACGGATTCGGCCGGCCAGCGCGAGGTGATCCTGCGCGGCATCGAGCTCGCGCAGTGCGTTGTCGTGCGTCAGCTCTTCGGCGCGGCGCGCGACGTACCAGACGCCGAGCATGCCGATCACCATCTGGAAGAGCAGCAGCGCGGAGATCAGCATCAGCGAGATGACGATCAACCCTTTCCAGCTCGCCTTCGTGACGCTGAGCGCGCGCGCGGCGACGGTCAGCGGCGGATCGGCGAGATCGCCGATGCCGGTCGCACGAGCGAGCGTCTTCGCGGTGCCGATCGCACCGGCCGCACCGCTCGTATCCGCCGGCTCATCGCCGATCGCACCGACGCCGCGCATGCTCGGCTCGGTCGCGGTCTGAGGCGCGGGAGTCGTCGCCGACGCGGGCGTGGTGGTGGTCTTGATGAGGCCGAGGTACCAGCTGGGGGTGAGGGCGGTGAAGAGCGGCATCGCGATCATCGCCGTGAGCGCCGCCGTTGCGATGGCGTGCTTCGTCGCGGCGGATGCTCGCGGCAGCGCGAGCAGCACCAGTCGCGCGATGGCGAGGATCAGCGTCGCCTTGACGATCAGCAGCAGCAGTCCTTCGGCGGCACCGGCCGACTGGAGTCTTGCAGCGAGCTCGAAAAGAGTAGCCATGATCAGCGTCCTTCCCTGCGGGCCTGCTCGATCAGCACCGAAAGCTCATCGAGCTCGTCATCAGTCATCCGGTCCTTCTGCCGCTCGATGAGCGTGGCCACGACGTTCGCGGCGGAGCCGTCGAAGAACGTGGTCAGGAGCTGATCGAGCGCGGAAAGACGAACCTTGTCGCGATTCTGGGTGGGGGCGTAGACGTAACGCGTGCCGTCGTGCTGATGGCGGACGTGGCCCTTCTGCTCGAGGACGCGCAGCGTGGCGCGCACAGCCGAGTAGCTCGGCGGATCGGCCATCGCATCCATCACTTCGGAGGCGGTGGCGCGTCCGCGCGCGAAGATGATGTTCATCATTTCGCGTTCACGCCGGCTGAGAGGATCGGTCTTTGGCAATTGTTCACCTCGATGCTGGATTTCCAGCACATGCTGAAAATCTAGCAACCGAATCGTCCCGCGTCAACGCCGAAACAGGAAGTTCACAGGAGGCGCTTGTCGGTTGCACTGACTAATACGCACGACCGCGGCCGGGGTTTGCAGGATTTTTAGCACCCCCTGAAAAAAGATGGCGGAGGGCAGAGGGCGGATGGCAGAGGCCGGGCTTCAACTTCTGCCATCCGCCCTCTGCCTTCTGCCATCTGACGTTGTAGCATTCGCCGCCATGTCCGGACCGATCACTTCCTTCATCGATCACCACTACCGCCACTTCAACGCCGCCGCGTTGAAGGCCGCCGCGATCGACTACAACAAACACCTCGAGAAGGGCGGGAAGATGCTCGTCACGCTCGCGGGGGCGATGTCGACGGCCGAGCTTGGCCTGTCGCTCGCGGAGATGATCCGCCAGGACAAGGTCCACGCGATCAGCTGCACCGGCGCGAATCTCGAGGAGGACATCTTCAATCTCGTCGCGCACGAGTGCTACGAGCGCGTGCCGCACTACCGTTACCTGTCCGCGCTCGACGAACAGGCGCTGCTCGAGCGCCACATGAATCGCGTCACCGATACCTGCATCCCCGAAGGCGAGGCCATGCGGCGCATCGAGTCGGCCGTGCTGCGGCACTGGGTCGAGAAGGATCAGGCGGGCAAGCGACTCTTCCCGCACCAGTTCATGTACGAGATCCTCCGCGACGGCTCGATCAGCGAGTCCTATCAGATCGATCCGAAGAATTCGTGGATGATCGCCGCCGCTGAAAAAAACCTCCCGATGTTCGTCCCCGGCTGGGAAGACGCCACCCTCGGCAACATGTACGCGGGCCACTGCATCTCCGGCGACGTGAAGAACGTGCACACCGTGCGCACCGGCATCGAGTACATGATCGAGCTCGCGGAGTGGTACACGAATCTCGCGACGCACGAGCAGCCGATCGGCTTCTTCCAGGTCGGCGGCGGCATCGCCGGTGACTTCCCGATCTGCGTCGTGCCGATGCTCCATCAGGATCTGCAGCGCACGAGCGTCCCGCTGTGGGGCTACTTCTGCCAGATCAGCGACTCCACGACGAGCTACGGCTCGTACTCGGGCGCCGTGCCGAACGAGAAGATCACCTGGGGCAAGCTCGGCGTCGACACACCGAGTCACGTGATCGAGTCCGACGCAAGCATCGTCGCGCCGCTCGTGTTCGCGTACGTTCTGGGGTGGTAGTCGAGTCGCACAGTCTTACAGTCCCACAGTCGCACAGTCGCACAGTCGCAAAGTCGCACAGTGGCAACGGTCACCCCTGTGAGACTCTGAGACTCTGAGCCTGTGAGACTTTGAGACTCCAGGACTTTGCGACTACGCTGCGCGCATGGACCTCCTCCTCGCCCTTCTCCTCGCGATCGCCACGCCGCAGCAAGCCGTTGAAAAGCACATCCGCACTCTTGCCGCCGATGACATGGAAGGTCGCGGGCTCGGCACGAAAGGGATCGGCAAGGCGGCGAACTACATCGAAGCGCAGCTGAAGGCCGCGAAGCTGAAGCCGGCGTTTGGCAATTCGTATCGTCAGAAGTTTCCGGTGAAGATGGGCGTCTCGGCGGGGCCGCAGAATCACATCGATGGTTTGTCGAACGACGAATGGACGCCGCTCGGCTTTTCGAGCAGCGGTTCGTTCTCGGGACCGATCGCCTTCGTCGGCTACGGCATCGACGCGCCTCCGCTGAATTACCGCGAGTACGAAGGCATCGACCTCAAGGGCAAGGTCGCGCTGATGCTGCGCTACGAGCCGCAGGAGAAGGACGAGAAGTCACCGTTCGACGGGCGCAAGCCGAGCCGCTGGTCGGCGATGCGCTACAAGGCGATGAAGGCGCGCGACTACGGCGCGGTCGCGGTCGTGTTCGTGACCGGTCCGCTGCAGGATGAGGAAAAGGACAAGATCCCCGCGCTCACGAACGACGGTCCCGAGTCGCCGGCCGGCATTCCGATCATTCAGGTGAAGATGTCGACCGCGAAGAAGTGGGTCGATCTCGATCAGTTTCAGAAGGACGTCGATGCGGACCTCAAGCCGCGCTCGCGCGTCCTCGACGCGAAGCTCACCGGCAACGTCGACGTGAAGGCGGAGTACGAAAACGGCGAGAACCTCGCGGGCGTGATCCCGGGTAAAGGCAAGCTCGCCAACGAAGTCGTCGTCATCGGCGCCCACTACGACCACCTCGGCTACGGCGGTCACGGCTCGATGCGTCCGAACGATCACGGCATTCACAACGGCGCGGACGACAATGCGTCCGGCACGGCGGCAATCCTCGCCGCGGCGACGCGCCTTCAGGAACTTCTGAAGGATGCGAAGGATCGCCGCACCGTCGTCGTTTCGCTCTTCTCCGCGGAGGAAGTCGGACTCGGCGGATCGGCGTATCTCGTCGATCACTTCCCGTTCCCGATGAGCAAAGTCGTGGCGATGATCAACCTCGACATGGTCGGCGCGATGAAGGACGACAAGCTCATCGGACTCGGGACGGAATCGGCGGCCGAATGGAAGCCGCTCATCGATCGCACCGCCGCGGAGATCAAGCTCACGGTCTCCTCGAGCGGCGACGGCTACGGTCCGTCCGATCAGACGAGCTTCTATGCGAAGCAGGTCCCCGTCATTCATTTCTTCACCGGCACGCACGAGCGTTATCACACGCCGGACGACGATGCGGACTTCATCAACTTCGCGGGCGTCGCGAAGAGCTCGGAGCTGACCGCGCGTCTTGCGAACGACCTCGCGCGCGGCACGACGACGCCGAAATATGCGCGCTCGACCGCCGCGCCGGCGATGTCCGGCGACTCGCGCGGCTACGGTGCGTGGCTCGGAACCGTTCCCGATTTCTCGGCGATGGAGTCGCAGAGCGGCGGCGTGAAGATCGCCGACACGCGCGCCGGAAGTCCCGCCGACAAGGCCGGCCTCAAGGGCGGCGACGTCATCGTCGCGATGGGCGGCACGCGCATCGAGAACCTCTACGACATGACCTACGCGCTGCAGGATCACAAGCCCGGCGAAACGATCGACGTCGTGGTCATGCGCGGCGGCGAGAAGAAAACGCTGCGCGCGACGCTCGGCACGCGCGGCGCCGGAGGTGCACCGCCCGCGGGTCCGCACGGCGGCGCGGCGGAGATGGAGATCAAGGCCGGCAAGCCGTTCGAGAAAACGTTCGACGGCGAGAAGCATCTGAAGGACGTTCGTCAGCTCACGTTCGGCGGCGAAAACGCCGAGGCGTATTTCAGCCCGGACGGGAAGAAACTGATTTATCAGTCGACGGCGGCGCGCGGCGGATGCGATCAGCAGTACATCCTCGATCTGACGACCGGCGAATCGAAGATGGTCTCGAGCGGCAAGGGCCGCACGACGTGCGGTTACTTCTCGTATCCGTCCGGCGATCGCATCATCTACGCGACGACGGAAGGCGACGATCCGAACTGCCCGCCGCCGCCCGACCGCAGCCGCGGCTACATCTGGGGCGTTTATCCGTCGTACGACATCTACACCGCGAAAACCGACGGCACGGATCTGCGCCGCCTGACGAATGTCCGCGGCTACGACGCCGAGCCGACATGGTGTCACAAGGGCGGCAAGATCATCTTCACGTCGGTGCGCGACGGCGATCTCGATCTGTACGAGATGGACGAGAACGGCGGGAACGTGAAGCGACTGACGAACACGACCGGCTACGACGGCGGCGCGTTCTACAACGCCGACTGCACGGAGATCGTCTGGCGCGCGTCGAGGTTCGCGGACGGCGCGGCGCTCGAGGAATACAAATCGCTGCTCAAGGACGGATTCGTGAAGCCTTCGAAGATGGAGCTCTACATCGCGAAGGCGGACGGGTCGAATGCGAAGCAGATCACGAGCAACGGCGCGGCGAACTTCTGCCCCTACTTCACGCCCGACGGCAAGCGCCTCATCTTCTCGTCGAACATGCTCGACCCGCGCGGCCGCGAGTTCGACCTGTTCATCATGAACAAGGACGGCAGCGGCACGCCGGAGCGCATCACGACAGCCCCCGCCTTCGACGGCTTCCCGATGTTCAGCCCCGACGGCAAGTTCCTCGTCTTCGCATCCAACCGCCAGGCGCCGGAAGGGCACGAGACGAACTTGTTCATTGCGAAGTGGGTGGAGTAGGGAGACCGATATACTTTTTTCCGGATGCCCGATTCAGCAGAGGAAGAGGTCTATTGGAGACAGCTCCTGCAGCTGGTCCGCGCGGGACGCGTTGTCCCTGTCGTCGGCAGCGAGCTGCTTCAGATCGGTGAGGGCGAGCTTCTTTATGAACGGCTCGCGAAGGACCTCGCCCGCGAGCTCACGCTTGCCGAACCGCATCCGGCGACGCTGCATGAGGTGGTATGCCGATACATGGGCGAGCGGCGGGCGACCAGTCTCTCGGTCATCTACTCCACGCTGAGGGAGCTTGTTGAGCACGGCGATTACCCGCTGCCGGAGCCGATCCGCAAGCTCGCGGCGATTACATCGTTCACCGTTTTTCTGACGACGAACTTCGACGACTCGATCACGAGAGCGCTCGACGCGGTCCGCCACGGCGGCACGCCGAAGACTCGCCCGATTCCCCATTCGTTGTCTTACGAGAGTGATCTGCCGAAGGAGCTCGCGGAGGCGCGCGGGCGCGTCGATCCGCCGATCGTTTTTCATCTGTTTGGCCGCGCCCTGCCGTTTAACGAGTTCGCCGTGACGGACGAGGATCTGCTCGAATACGTGCACGCTCTTCAAAGCGGCGAGCATCGTCCGGAGGTGCTGTTTCGGTACGTCGAGGACAAGCATCTGCTTCTCGTCGGAACGAACTTCAACGACTGGCTGTCGCGTTTTTTCATTCGCTCGGCGAAACGCGAACGCCTCTGGATGGCGCGCCGCCGGGAGGATTTCATCGCGGGCTCCACACAGGTCCGCGATCAGTCCTTCACGGCGTTTCTCGAGAACTTCAGCACCGGGATGAAGGTCTTCAGCCTCGACCCGGTCGCATTCGTCGACAAGCTCCACAGCCGATGGCTCGCGCAACAACCAGCCGAGCCGGCGCCGGCCGCGCTCAACGAGGAACCGCCACCCACTCTTCGCCGGATGGAACCCGGATCGGTCTTCCTCAGTTATGCGAGCGAGGATCGCGGCGCTGCCGATGCGATTGCGGAACATCTCGGGAAGACGGGCATCGACGTCTGGATCGATCACGCGAAGCTGCGCGTCGGCGAGCTGTATGCGGACGTGATCACCCGGAACATCAGAGACGCAGCGCTCTTCATCGCCCTGATCTCGGTCAATTCGCTGCAGCATCAGAGCTTCTTCCGGCGGGAGTGGTTCGATGCGATCGAGGAGTCGAAGGAGCGCTCCGATTCACCGCCGTACATCCTGCTCTTCTCGATCGACGGCACGCGCGTCGAAGCGAACCCGGATCGGTTCCCGCCGCGATTCGCGAAGTCGCACTACGAGATCGCGGCGAGCGGACAACTCACCGAAGCGCAGATCAAAGCGGTCATCGCCTGGTTCATGGAGTACGAGAGCCTTCAGAAGGTTGGGCAATGACGGCCGCCGTGGAGCCGCTTCCGGTCACCGAAGAGATCGTTCTCGACGATCAGCATCCATGGCCCGGACTGGCTTCATTTCACGAAGGCGTCCACAGTTACTTCCGCGGACGCGACAATGAGAGCGCGGAGTTGTTCCGCCTTGTCGAATCGTCGCTGGTGACCGTGTTCTATGGCGTGGCCGGCCTCGGAAAGACGTCGCTGCTGCAGGCCGGTCTTTTCCCTCGCCTCAGAAACGCGAACGGTCTTCCTGTGCCCGTGCGGCTCGATTTCCGCGCCGGCGCGGAGCCTCTCGTCGAGCAGGTTTTCGATGCGATCGAGCGCGAACTGCCCGACGAGCGCAGGCGTCCCGCGCGCCGCGAGTCCGAAACGTTTTGGGAGTTCTTTCATCGCCGCGATGCCGTGTTCTGGAACGAGCGCCATCGAATCGCACGTCCCGTGCTCGTCTTCGATCAGTTCGAGGAGCTCTTCACGCTCGGACGGGAGACCGCGGTCGACCGAGCACAGTTTCTCGAACAGATCGCCGACCTCGGCGAGGCGCGTCCGCCTGCCCGGCTGATCGACTTTTTCGCGACCCATCCCGAAGAGGCGAGTCGTTTCGATCCGTCGCGCCACCGGTACGCGATCATCTTCAGCCTTCGCGAAGACTATCTGGCGGAGCTCGACGCGCTGCGGCCGTCGATGCGATCGCTCGGCCAGTCCCGCATGCGGCTCGTCCGGATGGACGGCGAGAAGGCGCGGGAGGTGCTCGACGCCGGTCGAGCCGTCATCGATCCCGAGACCGCTCTGTCCGTCGTGCGCTTTGCCGCGACCGGCGATTCGGATTCTCCGCAGCCGCTTTCAGAACTCGAAGTCGATCCCGCTCTGCTGAGCGTCATCTGCTCGGAGCTCAACCTCAAACGGATCGCCGGCGGCCTTCCGAAAATCACGCGCGACCTTCTCGACCTGAATCGCGACTCGATTCTGCATGACTTTTTCGAGTCGGCCATTCAGTCGTTCCCGGCCAACGTGCGAACCTTCGTCGAAGAGGGCCTGCTCACGCCGAACGGATATCGCGCGAGCATGTCCGAGGATCAGGCCGCGGCCGAGTATCAGGTCGATCCGGCGACGCTCCACCAGCTGGTGGGGCGGCGGCTCGTCCGCATCGAGGCGCGCGGTCGCGCGAAACGCATCGAGCTGACGCACGACTTACTGACGAAGGTGATCGTCGCGAGCCGGGACCGCCGTCGCCAGATCGAAAAAAACGCCGCCGAGGAGGCACGCGTCGAGGCCGAGAAACGCGAGGCCTGGGTGCGGGCGCGGCTACGCCTGACGAATGTCTTTCTGCTGATCGCGCTGGCTGCGCTCGTCACGGCCGGCGTGTTCTGGTTGCGCTTCAAAACCACCGAAGCGAAGGCGGCCCATGAATCGGCGCAATGGTTGTTTCGCGCGGCGCGCGACGAGATCGCCGCCGACCGGCACGCGGAAGCACTCGCCTTTCTGGCGAGCGCGATGCGAGTCGATCCGAAACACGTCGAGTCGCGCCGTCTCGCGCTCAACCTGCTCCTGACGCGGATGTGGTATGTGCCGGTGAAGAGCTGGACGTACGACGATTCCGTCGTGAGCGCGAGCGTCAACGGCGATGGCTCGCATGTCCTCGCCGTCCTGGGCAAGGATGTCTTCGTGATCGACGTGGCAGGCGGAAAAGAGAAACGGCTGACCCATGACAAGGACGTTTCCTCAGCTGAATTCATCGGCCGCGGCGACCGGATTCTCACCGAAACCGACAGCGGCGTCCGGATCTGGAACGTGGCGGACGGGAAGTTGCTCGATTCGTGGATGCCCGCGAAAGCCGCGGTCGTCGCGAACGACGACGAGGACTGGATGGAGGAAACGGTCGAGAGCGCCGTCGTGTCCCTCGACGGGTCACGCTTCGCGATCGGCCACGACGGTGCCCTCTACGTTCGGATGGTCGGCGGGGCCGAGCGTCGGATCGTTGTTCCGAACGATCTGGGGCACGACATCCGGTTCAGTCCTGACGCTACGATGGTCGGTATCGCGTCGAGAGTCGGCGAGAAGCGCTTGCGGCTCCGGGTCTACGACGCACAGACCGGCGCGTTGCGTTCCGATCAGGAGTTGCACGCGACGAAAGAGGTGCGCGAGTGGGCTCTTTCGCCGACGCTCACAACCATCGCCGTTCTCGGCGCTGACATGCTGGAGCTCCTGGAGCCGCGGAAGAAGCCTCGCGAGTACGAGACGCTGGTCACAAGCTTGGTGTTCTCGCCGGATGGTGGATCGATGCTCGGGATCGAGAACGGCAAAGCGATCCTCGTGCGGCTCGCCGACCTCGATGCTGGCGCCGACTGGGAGCCGCGGACATTCGGCGACAACGTCGAGAAAGCGGAGTTCACGGCCGGCGGCATGCGCGTCGTGACGACATCGGAAGGCGGTCACGTTCGCGTGTGGAGTCCCGATGGGGATCCGCTCTCTCCGGTGCTCTCGCACGACGAGGCCGTCGCGTCCGTGTCGATGAGCACCCGAGGCGATCTGCTGCTGATCGCATCCGGTCAATCGCTGCAGTTGCGGCGGACGTCTGGCGTGCTCCATCTCGCCGTTCCCGGCTCGAGTGGAGGATTGTCGCCGGACGAGGCGACGCTTTACGTTCGCCAGGGGAAGGAGATCGAAGTCCTCGGCGCCGTGAACGGTCTTCGGCGGCCGCAGGGCGTCATCGCAGGCGGGGCCCTGCAGATCCCGCGCGAGGGTTCGCGGATCGGCGTGAAGGACGAGGCAGGCTGGTCTGCAATCGACACGAGCACGGGAAAGCGCGTGCGCATGCCGGAACTGCGCGACCTGCCCAATGTCCCTCCGACCGTCCGTCTGTTGATATCAGGCAACGGCGAGCGAGGGCTTCTCGTGCGCACGTTGAGGGCACCGTCGGATGCAATCGTCTACGACTTCGCGACGGGCGCGGTCCTCAAGCGATGGACGCCGTTTCCGGACATTCGCGTGATTCGAGCCGCCCGCATCAGCCACGACGGTAAGCGATTCGTGCTCGTCTCCATGAGCACGGTCACCGTAGTGGAGGTTGATTCGGGTCGCATCCTGACCAGGCGCGAACGTTACGGCGGCGTCGAATTCGACCACTCCGGCACGCGTCTCACGGTGACGCAGGGGAGAGTCGTCAGGATCCTCGACGCAGCGACACTCGAGCCCACTCCCGAGCAGTTCAGCCATCCCGCTGATGTCTCGCTTGCGGTGCTGAGCCGCGATCCGGAGGAGAAGTATCTCGTCGCGTTGCAGCGAGAGGGCGGAGCGCGCATCTGGCAGCGCAATCCACAGAAGGCGCTCGCTCAGCTCCGTTATCGAGGGCGAGGGGGCACTGTCGAATTTTCACCGGACGGTCGCCGGGTGTTGATTGAGGAGTTCATCGGCGAACGAGAGCTGAACATCTGGGATTCGCAAACCGGCGTGCCGGTGATGCTTCCAATGCAGGGGAGCTTGTCGCCGCGGACGCAGTTCGGTGCCCTGGGCAGGCGCGTCGCGGCCGTCGAAGGCGACATGCTTCGCGTCGTCGATCTGGCCGAAGGCACCGCCGCGGAAGCGCCGCTTCTCGCCGACCTGGCCGAGGCCGTCGCCGGATTGAGAGTGGATGAGGGAACGTTGAAGACGGTCGAACGATCGACGATCGCGGTGCCTGCAAACGCTCCACGCGGCGACGTCGTGCGCATCATCGAGTGCTTCACGGCGAAAGATCGCTCGCTCACGCCATTCACGGACACGAAGCTTCGCGACTACATCGCGCAACGCCTCACGTACTCGGGCGACGATCGCGCCGATGTTCAGAAGAAGCTGGCGCTCGTCTATCCGCGTTAAATCAGGTCAGCTTCTTCCGCAGCGCGTACCCCACCGCCTCCGCCCGGTTGTGCAGGCGGAGTTTGTCGAGGATGTTGCGCACGTGGAACTTGACTGTGTTCTCGCTGAGGTTGAGGCGGCGGGCGAGCTTGCGGTTGGAGGTCACGCCTTCGACCATCAGCTCGAGCACTTCGCGCTCGCGCGCGGTCAGCTCGTCAGGTGTTGACGCGGACTCCGCCGGCGCCGCGGGTCGCGCGAGCTCCTGAAGAAGACGTCGCGCGAGCGTCGGCGTGAACGCCGGCTCGCCTTCAGCCGCGCGCTCGAGCAGCGGAAAGAACTCGTCGGCTTCGAGATTCTTCAGCAGATATCCCTGCGCGCCCGCTTTCACGGCATCGAAGAGCGAGGCATCCGTTTCCGACGCGGTCAGGATCACGACCTTCACGTCGGGCAGTTCCGCCGTGAGGGTCTTCGTCGCGGCGAGGCCGTCGACCTCCGGCATCGAGAGGTCCATCAGGACGAGATCGGGCTTGAGCTCTTTCGCGAGCGCGATCGCCTCGCGGCCATTCTTCGCCTCGCCGATGACCGTGTGGCCCTGGGCCATGAGAAGGCTTCGAAGTCCGTCGCGAAACAACGCGTGATCGTCGGCAATGAGAATGCGCATTCGGTAGTCGGTAGTCGGTAGTCGGTAGTCGGTGGGCGACCGGTTGGCAAGTATGCAGTGTCGTGCGAGTCGCGTCGAGCGTGCTGCAACCGACCGACTACCGACAACCGACTACCGACTACAGCGCAGCCAAAGCAGCCGCGGCGGGCATCGTGTATCGCACGGTCGTTCCGTGGCCGGGTGTGCTGTCGATGCTCAGCGCGCCGCCGATGCTCTCCGCACGCTCGCGCATCGTCGACAGGCCGAAGCGCGGGAACTCGGCGCGGGCGCGCGCGTCGGGATTGAAGCCGACGCCGTCGTCGGCGATCACGACGCTGAGCTCGTCGCCGCGCCGGCTGACCTCGACGCGCACGTTGCGCGAGCGGGCATGCTTGCGCACGTTCGTGAGCGACTCCTGAATGATGCGCACCACCTGCAGCTCGACCGACGGGCGCAGCCGCAGGCTCGAGTCGATCGCCAGCTGCGTGCTGACGTCGCCGCTCTGTTCCTTCCAGAGCGTGAGGAATTCCGAGAGCACGTCGGCGAGAGTCTGGTCCTTGTCGGGAAGCGTGCGCAGCGCGACGATGCCCTGGCGCACGTCGGTGTACGCCTGACGCGCCGATCCCGCGAGCTCGCGCAACTGGCCGCTCGCTTCTTCGCTCTTTCCCTGGCGCAGATATTCGTTCGCGGCCTGAACCTTCGTGTTCACGTAGCCGAGGACCTGGGCGAGGCCGTCGTGCATCTCGTGGGCGATGCGCAGGCGCTCGCGCGCGGTCGCGATCTCCGCGGCCTGCGCATGCAGATGCGCGTTGTCGATCGCGATCGCCGCCTGCACCGCAAAACGTTCCAGCGTCTCCTCATCCTCGGGCGAGAACGTCTGGCCATCGTTTTTCTCGCTGAGATAAATGTTGCCGAGGAACGGACTCTTCGTTTGAACGGGGACCGCGAGCAGCGAGCGCATCACCGGATGATTCGGCGGAAATCCGGCCGAACGCGAATGCTGCGAAACGTCCTTCAGTCGCAGGTGATGGCCCTCGTGCAGGACGACGCCGAGGACGCCGTGGCCGACGGGAGGCGGACCGATGGCGGCGCGCTCTTCGTCGCCAATGCCGGACGTGATGAACTCCTTGATCACGCCGGCGCGATCGATCACCGACAGCGCGCCGTATTTCGCGCCGACGAGATTGCGCGCCTGTTCGACGACTTTCTTCAGCACGACCTCGAGCGAGAGCTCCGCGGCGACGTCGAGTCCCGCGCTGTGCAGCGCGAGCAGCTCGCGATTGCGGCGCTCGAGCCTGGCCTGCATCTGACCGACGAAGCGGAAGATGATCGTCGAGAAGACGACGATCGCGAGCACGACCACGCCGTCGAGGATCAGCCGCTCCCAGATCGGAAGCTGCCCGAGGATGAAGGCGCGGGTGATCTCGACACAAATCACCGCCGCGATCGGCGTCAGCATCGCGATCGCCTTCAGCTGTTTCAGGGTCATGAGAAGCGAAGCATCGCTGAAGATCGCTTCCGCGCCAATGGAATCGTGCTGCATGGGTGATCGCATTCTCGGGATGCGAGCCGTTTGGCGCGAACCTCGATCGGGTGGGAGCGGCCCGTGCGAATGGGTGGGTTAGTGCGTGACGCCGACGCTCGTCGTCGCGGTGATGGCGGCGCCGCGCTCATCCTTCGCGTCGATGCGCAGTTCCGCGCGGACGCCGTGAAACAGGCGCTCGTCGGGCACTTCGTGACGCTCAGCGAAGTGCAGGTGGATCTCGCCATTCGCGGGAATCGTCGTCGGATGGCCCATCGCATGGATCCTCGCCGCGTCGTACGTTTCGTTCGCGACGTTGATGCTGCCGAAGGCGAACACGTCCGCGGTGACGCGATTGATCTCGACCGCGGCGCCGCCGGTCTCGCGCACCACGACGTCGAACGGAAACTCGAACACCGTTCCCTTGATCTGCTTCGCGACGATCGGATTCGGCGTGATGGCGATGGAGAGATTGCCGCCGCCGCGCGGCGCGGTCGCACACGCGGCGGCGAGGAACGCGATGGCGATGATCCGTTTCACTGCAGCGTCGCGACGCCGCATCCGATGCGCGGACCGGCGTTGCCGCTCGGCTGCGTCGTCAGATCATCGGGATTCCCGTGCAGGATCACGGCGTGACCGACGACGGAATTCGGACCGGGGCTGACGGTGATCGAGTGCGTCGTGAAGGTCGTCTCGACCTTGTTGTACGCGTCCGCGGTCACGTTGCCGAAGTCGCCCGCGTGGTGCGGGTCGACGGTTGGCGCGGCGTGCGGCGCGCCGGCCGGGTTGAAGTGGCCGCCGGCCGCGTTGCCGTTGTCGCCGCAGTCGCCCTTGTCGTGAATGTGGAATCCGTGCACGCCCGCGGGCACGCCGGAGAGCACCGCGTGCACTTCGACCGCGCCGCCCGAGAGCTCGCGGAAGTTGACGACGCCGCTGACGTTCGAGCCGCTGATCGCGGAGATCGTCGCGGTCGCCTTCGGACCCGTGCTCGCGCTGTTCATCGAGGTGCAGCCGAATGTGGCGAGGATGATCGCTGGGAGAATGAGCTTCTTCATGAACCCTCCATCCTGACTTTCATGATGATCGTGACCCGAGTGCCCGCGGGCGGGAGCCGGCTCGGAATCGAGGAGTAGACCACACCGTCGCGCACGTAGTCGCGAATCGGGTGCGCGTGATTGCCGACCGCGCCGCCGGGACACGAATACAAACAGACGATGCAACCTGACTGGAACTCCTTCTGCCACTGCTCGTTTCCGCCGAACCTCAAATCGAGCACCGGCGCCGGCCTTCCCTCCTCGGCGATCAGACGTGCAAGAGGGATGCGCCCTTTCGATCCCGGCCATTCGACGAGGACTTCGATCGGCGTTCCGATGACGCGCTTGTCGGGCTCGGCATTGGTGTCGTCGTCGCGCTCGTTCCACGCCGCGGGCGTGAGATTCTCACCGGGCTTCGCGCCGATGCGCATCAGCGCGATGCGGACATCGTGATCGGACGCATCACTCACGAACAGCGCCCAATCCTTCGATTTCCCGTCCTTCCAGACGATCGCGTGATGCCCCTTCACCCCAAACGCGCGATCCATCGCGCCGGGTTGCACGACCGCCGTGAAACGGATTTCGCGATGCGCGCGATCGATGATGGGGGCGGCGTTCGCGGGAAGGGCGAGCAACGCCAGCAGTGCCGCGACGAGGCATGAGGCATGGGGCATGAGGCATGAGTGCTCCGCCATGCGGCGCTCATCGTGTAGCGCAGCACTCATGCCCCATGCCTCATGCCCCATGCCTGGATCGCCCATGCCGATTTCATTGCGACCACGCCGCAATCCTTTTCCCGATCGTGCCCAGCCAGCTTGCGGCGACGTCCTGGTAGTAGAGCGAGGCGGCCTTTTGCACGCCGTCCGCGAGCGATGGGTAGGACGAGATGCGCGTCGCGAGCTCGCCGACTTTCATGCCCTTGCGGCGTGCGAGCACGATCTCTTCGATGACCGTCGATGCGTTCGCGCAGAGGGCGTGTGCGCCGAGGATTTTTCCTTTGGCGTCGCACACGATCTTGATCAGACCGGCAGGCGTGCGATCGACGACGGCGCGATCGACGTCGGCCATCTCGACTTTGTACGTGCGCACGGCATCGCCGAATTTCGCGCGCGCTTCCGATTCCGTGAGGCCGATGTGGCCGACTTCGGGATCGGTGTAGAGCGCCCACGGCACGTCGTCGTACGTCACCGCTGCTTTGCCGGGAAAGAGCATGTTCCGCACGAGCTTCACCGCTTCGTACGCGGCCGCGTGCGTGAACTGCATGCCGCCGTGCACGTCGCCGCACGCCCACACGCGCGCAGCTGACGTCTGCAGGTATTTGTCGGTGACGATCCACGACTTCTCGACCTTCACGCCCGCTGCCTCGAGGCCGAGGTTGTCGGTGTTGCCGCGCCGGCCGGAGGCGACGAAGATCTCGTCGACGGCGATCTCGCGCGACTGGCCCGATTTGTTCTCGATGCGCGCGATCTTCTTCGCGCCGTCGCGGCGCACCGACTTCAGCGCCCACGTCGTCAGCACCTCGATGCCTTCCGCGAAGAGGATCTCGCGGATGCGGGCGATGACGTCGTGGTCTTCCTTGTTCACGATCTCGTCGAGCATCTCGACGACGGTGACCTTCGAGCCGAAGCGCGCGAAGATCTGCGCGAACTCGATGCCGATGTAGCCGCCGCCGAGGATGAGAATCGACGCGGGGAACTCGTCCTGATTGAGGAACGAGGCGTGATCGAGGAAGCCGTTTTCGCGCAGTCCCTCGACCGGCGGAACCGACGTGCGCGCACCGGTCGCGATGACGATGTCCTTGGCAACGAGCCGTCGTCCGCCCGCGTCGACTTCGCCGCCGCCGAGAAGCGTCGCGCCGCTTTCGATCACATCGATGCCGAGCTTGCGGAACTTTTCGGGATCGTCGTGACGGCTGATCACACGACGCGTTTCGCGCATCGCGTCCATCACCGACTTCGGCGTGACGCGCGGCTCGACGGGATCGAGGCCCCACGCGGATGCGTGTCGCATCTGATGGGCGAGCTTCGCCGACGCGACGAGCGCCTTCGTCGGCACGCAGCCGGTCCAGAGACAGTCGCCGCCGAGGGACTCGCGCTCGATCAGCGCGACGTTGCGGCCGAGGCGTGCGCATCCGGACGCGGTGACGAGGCCGGCCGTGCCGCCGCCGATGACGATCACGTCATACATGCGCGAATCGTAACGCGATGACCGTCAGCGCGACCGCGGTGCCCAATGCCGTCGCGAGCATCACCAGCTGCGCTCGCCGCGACGCGACCCGCTGCTGGCCCGCGATGGCGATGACCGCGACCGGCACGAGCAGCGTCAGCGCGACGAACGCGGCGACGAGCGAAACGTTCCACATCGTGAATGCGTCGCGGTGCTCGATGACGTCGGCCATCGCGATCGCGGCGGCGGTGAGCGCGAAGCAGAGCACGGCGATCACGATCGGTGCGCGCGGCGTCGCGCCGATCGCGTCGTATCGCGTCCGCGCAACGGCGAAGAGGGCGATTGCCGCGCAGACGCCGCTCGAGATCGTTCCGAAGGCGATCGTCGCGAGGATCGGCTGCATGCCGCCTCTCTCACCCTGCGCGACGTGCGCGTATCCGATCCACGCAGCGGCGCCGGTGAGCAGCATCGGCGGCAGCGTGAGTGACAGCAGGCCGGCGCTCGTCCGCCGCTCGCGAAGACGTAGAAATGCTGCAAGCCACAGCGGATACGCCGCGGCGAGGACGTACGCCAGCGTCGCGCTCGTCACCCGCTCACCGTCAGGGCCGTTTCCTTCATCGACTTATAATCGCCGGAAAAAGCAGATTGCGGATGGCAGATGGCGGATGGCGGAGTTTCCCGCGATCTGCCATCCGCCATCTGTAATCCGCCATCCGTCAACCCCATGTCCTTTTTCTGCATCCACTGTAAGTCGGAGATCGATCCGAAGTTCAAGGCGTGTCCCTTCTGCGCCGAGCCGATCACCGATTTCCTTCGCCGCTATCTCGAGACGCCGCTCGACGGCAAGTACCAGATCCTCGATCGCCTCGGCGCCGGCGGAATGGGAGAGGTCTACAAGGTCCTCCACCTCCACCTGAACTCGATTCGCGTCATCAAATTGATGCGGTCGAACATCGCCTCCGATCCGAGCGCGCACGAGCGCTTCCTGCGCGAGGCGCGCATGGCCACGCGCATCAATCATCCTAGCGTCGCCGCGCTCTTCGATTTCTCCACGCTCGACGACGACTCGCGCTACATGGTCTGGGAGTACATCGAGGGGACGAACCTGCACGAGCTGATCGATCAGCGCGGGCCGCTCTCGCCGAAATACGCCGCGAAGCTCTCGATTCAGGCGCTCTCCGGCCTCGACGCGATCCATCGCGCGGGCATCGTCCATCGCGACATCAGTCCCGAAAATCTGATGATCACGCGCGACGATGAAGGTGAGGAGCGCGTCAAGATCATCGACCTCGGCATCGCCAAGGAGAGCGAGGGCGATGTGTCGCAGACGAAGACCGGCATCTTCGTCGGCAAGTGGAAATACTGCTCGCCCGAGCACCTCGGCATGCTCGGGGCGGGCGAACGCATCGACGGGCGCGCCGATCTTTATTCGTTCGGCATCGTGCTGTACGAGATGCTGACCGGCGTCACGGCGTTTCAGGCGTCGACGCCGCACGGCTTCTTCATGGCCCACGCGAACGAGGTGCCGAAGCCGCTGCGCGAAGTGAATCCGAGCGTTGCCGCGAGTCCGGAGATCGAGGCGCTGCTGTTCCGCGCGCTGGAGAAGGACCGCAACAAACGATTCGCCACGGCCCGCGAATTCGCGCGCGCGCTCGAGGAGATCCTGCCGCTGCTCTCCGAGACCGCGGGCGCGCCGCCGCCGCTGCCGCTCGATTCGGAAGTGACCGGCGATCCGACGCGCGTCGCGGTGCGCGGCGATGCGGTGACGGTGCAGACCGCGCCGCCGGCGCGGACGCTCGTCACGCCGCCGCCTGTGATGACCACGCCGTCGCTGCCCGCGCCGCACGAGGAGCGCGGCGAAGGGATGAAGCTCGGCGTGATCGCGGTGATCCTCGTCGCGATCATCGGCGCCGCGGCGTGGCTCCTCTGGCCGAAGAGCAAAACGGACGTCGTTACGACGACGAGACCGCCGGTCGCGCAGAAACAGACGATCGCGACGGCGCTCGTTCCGATTCAGATCAACGCGTGGCCGTGGGCGAACGTGACGTCGATTCGCAACGTCGATAACGGCCAGTCGATCGAGCTCGGCGGCCCGCTCGTGACGCCCGCGCCGTACGACCTGCCGCCCGGCAAATACGAGATCACGTTCTCGAACCCCGCCTTCCCGAACACGATCACGCGCACGATCGACGTCGCGACCGGACGTCCCGCCTCGCTGCACGTGCAGTTCCGCGATCCGACGATGCCGGACTTCGGAGGGAAGCGATGAGCCGTCTGGACTGCGGTGGCGCGAGCCACCGCTCTCAATCGCGACAGCGACAGCTGTCGCGCGCGGCGGCCATGCCGCCGCGTTGGAGAGCGGCAGCTCGCGCTGCCGCAGTCCAGATTGTCATCCTCCTGTTCATCGCGACCGCCGCGCTCGCCGATGACTACACGGACGGCGTCGCCGCGGTGGAGGCGAAGAATTACGCGGCGGCGATCGTGAAGTTCCGCGCGGCGATCACGCAGGCGCCGAGGGAGGCGCCGGGGTACTTTCCGTACTACTGGATCGGCGTCGCGAAGTACTACAACGGCGACGTCGACGGCGCGCTGCAGGTCTGGCACTTGTCCGAGGTGCAGGGCGCGATCAGGAGCACGCCGTACTACGCGCAGATGAAGGACTACGTCGCGCGCGCGCAGAGCGAGAAGCAGAAGAGCGCGACCTCGGATCCGAAGAAGGCGGCCGATGCGGCGATCAGCCGCGCGATCGCGAAGCAGGGCGACGCGATGTCGCACGGCCGCGATCGCACGCAGGGCTATCGCAACGGCCAGGCGAAGCTGCAGCTCGCGACGTCAGGATTTCGCAATGGCGACTACGCGAATGCGATGCGCCTCGCGAACGAAGCCTCGGACGCGTTCGACGGCAATTTCACGGTGATTTTTCCGACGACCGACACGGCGCCGCCGCCCGTCGAATCGCATTCGCGCGCGGAGGCGGAGCTCGCGGTGCAGGAGTTTCGGCGCCGCGGTCACGATCCGCGCGAGGCCGGTCGCCTCCGGAGCGCGCTCAATCGCGCGAAGACGGATGCCGAGTTCGAGGCGATC
>Ga0075425_100001186_pt1 | contig 25339 bp, 26 predicted proteins | sample SoiMethybrSBSTD4_FD_75300 | JGI IMG/M metagenome (GOLD analysis project Ga0075425, IMG submission 75300) | Bulk soil microbial communities from a Populus tree surrounding site in Tennessee, USA - Soil MetaG P. TD hybrid SBSTD4 | ecosystem: Environmental > Terrestrial > Soil > Tree plantation...
TCCCGAGCTTGTCCATTTCATCGACTACGACGGCAAGCAGGGAGTCGAAACTCGCCGCAAGCTGTTCGAGCGCTTCGTCGATACGCCAACGCTTATGTGCACAGCGCATTTCCCCTCTCCGTCCGCGGGTCGCATGACGCGCTGGGGGGACGGCTTTAGGTTCGTCGAGCATGGTCGCTCCTGAGTAGGAAAACCACGGCAGCCCGCGAATTTGTGGCCGCGCGAGGGGTCTTCTCATGCGATTTGCGTCTCCAGTCGCACGAGGATCAGGAACCTTCCGCGCTGTGCGCCTGCGCAAGATCCGATCCTGCGCCCTGCAGATCTCGTCAGCGTTCGCACAGTTCGGGCGGGAGAGATGTCACGTTACTGCTCAGTTGTCTGAAAATGGGAACGTAACTGCGCGCGCGAAATAAACCTTGACTTTCGGCGCATCCGGCGACATCAATGCGCCCATGCTGACCTCCCGGAGCATTCACCGACGTCGTCGCCGAACCGCCGCACCCGCGCGAGCGCGATGACACGATCTGGGATGATACGATCTGGATTGTCTCGCTGCCGCGCCCCCTGAGCGCGGTTTTTCACTTTTGGGGCTCGCGTTCCGCGCCCCGCCTCCTTGGCAGACCAAACATGGCTCGCCAAACCTCCAAGCACCCGCGGGGCTTGCCTAGCACGAACCGCTTGGCGCTCCGTCGGCACCGACGAAGCGTGTAGTCAACGGCCCCAACTGCGGCCACCTCACGCGCTGCCGACACTCTCGTGTGCGGCCAGGTTCCACGCGCCCCAACCGAAGAAAGAAGCGGTCCCATGAACCCTCACACGCAAGCCACCCACTCCCTTCATGCCACGCACGCGCTCATGGAAATCGCCGCCCGGCCCCCGACCGTTTTTGTCAGGGGTGAAGGCTCTTGGCTGTGGGACCACAACGGCAAACGATATCTTGACTTCGTGCAGGGCTGGGCGGTCAACTGCCTCGGACATTCGCCCCCAGCTGTCGTCGATGCGATGAGCCGGCAGGCGCGTGAGCTGATCACGCCAAGTCCGGCCTACTACAACAACGTCGCCATCGAGCTGGCGGCGAAACTGACCCAATTGAGCGGGCTCGACGAGGTCTTTTTCACGAACTGCGGAGCCGAGGCCAACGAGGGTGCGATCAAGCTCGCCCGTAAGTATGGGGCTTTGCATCGCAACGGCGCTTACGAAATCATCACCTTCGACGGTGCCTTTCACGGCCGCACGCTCGCGACAATGTCGGCGTCTGGAAAAAAGGCATTCGAACCCTTGTTTGAGCCCAAGGTGCCGGGCTTTCCGAAGGCGCAGCTCAACGACATCGCCTCGGTCAGGCGCTGCATCGGCCCCAAGACGGTTGCCATAATGCTCGAGCCCATCCAGGGCGAGGCGGGCGTTCTGGCCGCGAGCGATGAGTTCCTGCGCGACCTGCGCTCGCTCACCAAAGACCGCGGGCTGTTACTGATCCTCGACGAGATCCAGACCGGCATCGGGCGCACGGGCAAGATGTTCCACTACGAGCATGTCGGGATCGAGCCGGACATTCTGACGCTCGGCAAGGGCTTGGGCGGCGGTGTCCCTCTCGCAGCGTTGCTCGCGACCAAGACGACAAGCTGCTTCGCACACGGCGACCAGGGCGGCACCTTCAACGGCAACCCGGTGATGTGTGCCGCGGGGCTCGCCGTGCTGGGCGAGGTGTCGCGGCGGGATTTTCTCATGAGCGTCACGCAGAAGGGAGAGGCGCTCACAGTCTCCCTGGCCAAGCTTGCAAAACGGTACGGGCTTGGCGAGGTGCGCGGCCGCGGCCTGCTACAGGCGCTGGCGCTTGGTAAACCGCTCGCAGTTGAGGTCGCGGCGAAGGCGTTCGAGGCCGGGCTGTTGCTTAATGCCCCGCGGCCGGATGCGTTGCGCTTCATGCCGTCGCTGACCCTGACGCAGAGTGACATCGAGCAGATGGTGCTGATCCTGGACGACATCATCGGCAATCTCAGTGGCCCTGCCTAGCACCAGACCAACTGCAACGGCGCCAGCCGTTCGGAAGTTGCCGCGCATTCTACCCTACCTCGAAACCTGCCTCTCGGGAGTGCGCAGCGTCTGTGCCACTCCCGCCAGCATTCCTCCGACCCGCATCTTGAGCAGGATTGGCCACGTCGTGATAGAGTGAGGTTTACGTGGACTTGGGTCCTCTAGAGAACATGCCCAAGAAACTCGAGCAGCGGTTTTTTCGCGCTCGCCAAGGAAGGCGGCTGAACAAATGAAGATCGCAAACGTCGGCATCATGAGCCCCGGTGATATGGGCCAAGCGGTAGCGCTGCAGATCAGAGCTAATGGCTTCAAGGTCTGCACTGCGCTGGAGGGGCGAAGCGACCGCACCCGCGCACTCGCGCGCGAAGCGGGGCTGACGGACGTTGGCTCGATTCGGCAACTCGTTGCCCAGTGCGACGTCGTGCTTTCGATCATGGATCCGGGCTCGGCCGTGGATTTCGCCCGCCTGGCGGCAGATGGGCTGCGCGCCTCGGGCAGCAACACTCTGGTTGTCGACTGCAATGCGATCGCGCCGGAGACGGTTCGGCAAATCGCCGGCGTAATTGAACAAGCGGGCGGACGTTTTCTCGACGCAGGCATCATCGGGCCGCCGCCACGCGGCAAGGCGAAGACCAACTTGTACGTGTCAGGACCCGGCGCCGGCGATCTTGAACAGCTGGCGGGTCCTCAGCTCATCGTTCGTGCCATTGGCGAAGGCATTTCGCACGCGAGCGCGCTCAAGATGTGCTACGGGGCTCTCAATAAGGGCACACAAGCGCTGTGGCTCGAGGTTCTCATTGCCGCGCAACGATTGGGGGTCGCCGACTTACTCGATGAGCAGTTACAGCACTCGCAGACCGAGCGTTACAATTGGGCGCTCAGTCAATTTCCGGCATTGCCGCCGAAGGCCTATCGGTGGGTGCCGGAGATGCTCGAGATCTCAAAGACCTTGAGCGCCACGGGCATGACGGCAAAAATGTTCGAGGGCGCGGCTGACGTCTATCGCTTCGTCGCCGCCACATCGCTCGGCAAGGAGACACCGGAAAGCCGTGACAAGGCGCGAGGGGGCAAGGACATCGTGCCATTGTTGGCGTCGAGCAGCTGAAGTTTGTATGCCTGTCGCGCCGCGGTGGGTGATCGCTCATGGCCGTCCCGCACTCCCCCTTGTTCTTGCCTCTCGGTCATCACCCCTGCGGATCCATTCGACGGGGGTTGCGACGAACTCCGCACTGGAGGAACCGAACTCTTGCCACCCTTTTATGCAAACAAAGCGCATGTATGATGCAAGGAGTGGATTTTCGGGGAGACTGCCATGGCCAATGGTCTGCTGGTTGCTGTGTTTGATTTCTCGGGCGCCCATGCTGATGAGTTCCACGATTGGTACGATTTAGAGCACATCCCAGAGCGCCGGGCGGTCGCGGGATTTCGGGCGTGCGAACGCTGGATTGGCGCGGAGCAGGCGGCGATTTCGCTCGCGACATACGATCTTGAGTCTATCGAGGTGCTGCGCAGTGACGCTTACAGATCAATCGCCTATGGCAATCTATCCGTATGGTCGAAGAGAGTGACGGCAATGTGCAAGCGGTTGCTGCGCTTTGAGGGAACGCAGATCACGCCCGGCGATGCGCAGGCACCGAAGGCTGCCGGAGGCCTTCTGCTCAATGCCATGAACGTCGCACCCGAGGTTGAAGCGGATTTCAACGCCTGGTACGACGAGGAGCACCTGCCCGCGCTCGCGCGGGTCCCGGGAACGCTGGCTGCCCGGCGTTACCGTTCGACGGAAGCGGGAGGCGGCACACACCGCTATGTGGCTCTTTATCATCTAGAATCGCCCGCCGTGACAAAGAGCGCAGCCTGGAAGGCAGCGGTCGATACGCCGTGGAGTGAGCGGGTGCGGCCGCATTTCCGCGACCGCATTCGCATCTTGGCACGGGACTACGTTCGAGGCGGATGAGCGCCCAGCGCGTCGACTTGCCCCGCAAGGTTGCGCTGGCGCAGACCCTAGAGCCAGTCCGGGCTATGGCTTGGCCTTCTCGTAGGGGTAGATAACGTCGCCGGTCTTGTGCTCCGCAGGCCCCACCACGGTCACCACCGAAAGGTCCTTGAACGGTTGCAGGTCGTCGTTCTTGATGTCGTGGTATTGCACGGCGATAACGAGAGGCTTGGATAGCTCGCCGTTGGAGCCAAACTTGATGTCGCCGACGACGGTGGAGAAGGTCGCCGATCGCATGTATTCCGCGAGCTTTGCATCGTCGAGGCTCTTCGTTGCCTCGATCGACTGCCCAAGGACTTGCAACTGGCTATAGCCCCAAGGAGCCATGTAGTAACCGAGGGGATCAACACCCTCCGACCGGGCACGGGGCTGATAGCGCTCGATCAGTTCTAGAACGCCGGGGAAGCGCATGGTCGGCACCGGCAACCAGAAGTCGTAGTTGACAATGCCGTTGAGCAGCGGACCAAGCTGCCGCTTAAGGGCCGTTGCTTGCAAGCCCACCATACCGCAGCCGACCATCTTTGGCTTGTAGCCGATCTCGTTGATCGCCCGGACCATGCCGACGGTGTCGAGAGGGTAGGAAAGCACGCAAACGATATCAGGATTGGTCGCAGCCACTGCGCGCACGATGGGGGAGAAGTCGGTGGTCGCCGGCGGATAAAAGTGGTCATAGACGATCTTGAGGTTGTGCCGGCCGGCCACACTACGAACCCCATCAGCGGCATTGCGGGGATACTCCGCGTCGGCGCCAACAACAGCCAGCGTCTGCGGCTTCGGGTTTTGCTGCATGGCAACGTCAAAGAAAACCTCGGAGAAGGATTCCTCAGGCCTGGGGCCGCCGGTTGGCGTTACCGAGAAGTAGAGCGGGTAGTTGAACTTCGAGTTTATCGCGAGCGCGAGCAGCCCAATGAACAGTTTCTTTTTTTGCATCATCACCGGCAGCGCGGGTGCCACCATGTTGGTCGCATAGCCGCCGATGACGAGGTCGACCTTGTCGACGTCGAGGAGCTTTGTGTAGATGGCAGGCACAGTTGAAGGATTGCTCTGGTCATCGTAGTAGATGAGCTTGACCGGGCGGCCGAGCAGTCCACCCTTGGCGTTAACGTCCTCCTCCCAAATCTTCTGCGCGAGCAGGGCGGATTTGCCGTTGGCGGCGAGTGGGCCGGTGAGCGCCATGCTGTAGCCGATGCGAATCGGTTCCTCAGCGATTGCACTGAGCGTCGCGGCAAGGCCGATGATGGCTGCTCCCAATCCTGAGCCGAGGCAGCAGAGCGCGACCCGAGATCTGGACGTCATGGCGTTCCCTCCGGAGTTTTGTGTTGACCGCAGTTGAGTTGGTCAAGCATAGCGGGAAATGGCGCCGCCCTTAAAGGGCTTACCGCTATCGGTTATCTGCGGGCCAGCACGTCTCCCCCGTTTGGCGTCGGCCTTCGAGGAGCCCCCGTGCATGCTATGCTCCCCTATGGCCCAGGCAAATGACGTCGTGGCGCTGACCGCCCACGGCGCGCCAATCGCGCCGGCGATGCATAACGCCAAGCACTCGCGGCGCAAGGATCCTGCATCGCCCCGGACGCGGTCGGTGCCCCTTTCGCAGGCTACCGACAGCTATTGAGAGATTGCAGCCCGATAGCGCGCGACGGCCGCCTCGACGACACGCTCCACGTCCTCCTCAAGGAGGTAGCGCTCGGTCGCCAGCTGCAATGCCGCGGCGCGCACCTGGCTGACGTAGTCGGCCTCATCCCGGTAACGTTCTGCGAGCGATCTGCGCGGATCCCCTCTCGCCGCGCGCGCCGCCGCATCGGGGGCGAACCAGAGGGTGAGGCCGTTCATCGGAACGATCTGCTCAGGCGATCCCGTCGCGGGGTCGCGTGGGTTCCAGCCGGCATACGTGGCAACCGGCACGGCGATGTCCGGCATGCGGACGCCCGCTGTCTCGTTGCCATCGGTATCCACTGCACACACGAGAGCCGGATAGAATGCGCCCTCCCGTGGCGGATACCGGCCGACGCCCGTTGCCTCGTCGCCACCCATATCCACGGTCCGGATGAAGGGCAGACGCTTCGGGTCGGGTGGCTTGAAGTCGGGCAGGCCTCTGAATGTTGCAAGTACCTCCTCCCGCTGGACCGCCGTTGCGTCGCAAAGGCGCGGATGCCGGCTTGGCGGCGGATCAATGTCTTGGGTGATCCAGCTATCGAGGTTCGTCAGCGCTGCGCGGTGCAGCGGCCGGTAATCGAGCACGTTGAGCGGATAGCGGGCGATCGTCCCCGTTGCCGGGTTTGTGCGCGATTGTCCGAGGTAGCCCGGCGTGTGCTGCGCGCCGGCGAAAAGATATCTGCGCGTCGAAGAATGCTGTGCCAGGTCGTGCCGACCCGTCGTGTCGATGTGTGCGAGCGCAGCATCTCCCCGCCAGTACTCCGCAGCGCTGTCGGTGAAAATGATCTTCGGCAGGTCGCCGGCCGCGGAGAGCCGGTCGAGAAGCCCGCCCGTGCGGTCGGTCAGGGGATCGGACGTCACCACGTCGGCAAACGGAAAGACGTGACCCCACAACGGCGTTGTCTGGTTAGAGGGTTGCGCGAAGCGATGATTGAAGGCGCCCCGTCGTGCGCCGGCGATGTGCACGTGGAAGCCGTCATAGGCGCGGCTACCATCCTCGCCGCGGTTGAGGCCGAGGCTCAAGAAATGCCGCTGCATGCGCCCGGTCTGCGAGATGCCGTAGAGGATGAGGGCCCGGAACGCGTTGCCATTTGCATTGGTGGAAGAGGACGTGCGCAGGAACGCCGCCAAATCGCGGGCGGCAAGGAGGCCGAGGCCGGCTACCGGCGCTCGGTCGGTCTTGTAGACGAGCTGGTAGATGCGTCCCGGCTCGAAGCCCCCCTCAAGCCAGACGTGCTCGACCGACGGCTCCACGGCGCCCCTGGGGGTCTCGCGCGCAAAGCGCCATCGCGAGCGCGGAATGAGGGTATCCTCGCCGTCCTCCCAGTCGCGCACGATGAGACGTGCCTCGAACTGCCCTCCAGCGGCAGCGGGGAGCGGCCTATGGATGCGGTCGGCGAGGAGGCGCGTCGTAGCCCGCTCGTTGGGTCGGATTTCGACCATCGTCTCACCGCCGATGGGATTGCTGCCATTCATGGCCGAAGGTGCGGTGAGACCTAAGAGATCCGGGCTCGGGTACACGTCCCACTGCCAGCCGATGGAGGCCACCGTGTAACCGCGGGCAAACAGGAAGCCATCGCCTGGATGAGCCTGCGGCCCGACGGGTGCATCCGGCGGCGCGCAATTCATCATGGCGACGACGCGACGGCGACCACGGTTGGGCAGTTCGACGATACAGCGGCCATTCGCTCGTGCCGCATCCGCGGGTAGCACGATTGATAAGTCGGACGTGAACTCGACCAGGCCGGCCGCATTGCGTGGCGCGAGTTTCAGGTCGCAAATCTGAGCGTTCGCTGGGTGCAACGGGTCGACCGCGAAGTGCGCCGTGCCGTCCACCTGCTGGTAGGCGCCGACCGCACCGAAGCTCCGGCCCCCGACATAGGGTCCGCGCGACGTTATCTCGAATTTCGTGAGCGGCATTGGCGCAAACTCAGATGCGGTTCGGATCAGGTTGTGCGACAACCACCCAGGCGTGCAAGTCCGACATCGTCAGGCGCATTTGGCTTTGAGACACCATGGAACGCCAACGCTCCGACGCGGACCCACGGATCGGGTCGGTTGCTGCTCGTCACAGGCAATGACGCTAACACGTCGCACAGACGTGACAAGGCGGCAGCATAGCTTCGCGCCAAACGCGCGCAAGTCGGGTGGCGTTCGGTCTTAGTGGGCCGAGCTCGATCCGGCAAAGCCGCGCGTTGCTTTGCTCAGTGTCGTTGCATTGGCCTCAAGGCGGCTAGAGGCCCTGGCTGAGCTGGCCGGACCGGTGGCGTCCATCACCGAAACCAACCTAGCGACGGTGGATCGTTTAGTTCCTATGGTTTCTCGGGCGAGTGCTGAGCGCAGCGCCACGCCTGCTGGATGCACGCAATGCCGGGCAACGAGCAGTGTATGCTCTGGTCGGAGGCGCGCACGCAAGTCTGGCAATCGTCGGTAAAACTCATGCAGCTCGGGTTGGTGCGGGCGTAGTCGGCAAGTCGCGAATACGGCCCAGGAGCCGCGACCTTTGCCGGTTCCTCGGCGTCGGCCGTGCCCGACAAGACGCCCACGACGGCGATAGTCCATAGCCAGCGCGGCATTGTGCTCTCCCAATGACTGCTGGACGTCATAGTGAGGCTGATGGGGTAGAGCTGTTACCATTGGAACATCAGGAGGCAGATGACCAGTTGACGTGAACGGCGAGACTGGCTGATCTGCCGTCTGGGAACCGCTACCCCCGGCCATGGGCGGCGGCAGTTCAACGGTGGTTTTGGCGATCACCTCTTCGTCCCGCAAGGGCGGTGCGTTGGACGCCACAGCAAGCTCGCACACGTCGGCTTTTGGAGCCTTCAATCCCCACTTCGGGGCCGAACGCCACGCCAACCGCCGTTGCGGTGAGCGAACTCCAAGTTCCGAAACTTCGAGGCTTCGATGGCCAGGATCTCACGGGCAAGAAGGTGTTTCGTCCTCGCGATCAACGGAGCTATGATGGCTCTTGGCACCCATCCCCAGCAGGAGCAGGCGCCATGCGGCGCAGCACAGAGCGGATCTTGACCACCCACGCCGGCAGCTTGCCGCGCGAGGAAGACCTTGCCGCCATGATCCGCAGGAAGGCGCAGGGCGAGGCGCTCGACGCCGGAGCGTTTTTGCCGCGCGTGAAGAAAGCGGTCAGCGATGCCGTCCGCCGCCAGGCCGAAGCTGGGGTCGACGTCGTCTGCGATGGGGAGCAGGGGCGCGTCGGCTTCATACCCTACGTCAACGAGCGCCTCACCGGCATCACACCGAGCCCGACGATCGAGGCTGCCAATTATTGGAACCAGTCGCGCGAGTACCGGGCATTTCCCGATTTTTATGCCTGGGCCACATCGCTACCGGGTGCGGCCGGAAGCACCGGGCGGACCCGCTGGGTATGCACGGGTCCGGTGTCTTACACGGGGCACGCCGCGCTGCAACGCGACATTGAAAATCTGCAGGCGGCGATGGTTGGATTGAATGTGGTCGAGGCTTTCATGCCGGCCGTGTCGCCATCGAACCTGGCAAACTGGAACCGCAATGAGCACTACAGGACTGATGAGGATTATCTTGTTGCGCTCGCCGAGGCCTTGCGCGAGGAGTACAAGGCGATCATCGATGCCGGGTTGATCCTGCAGATCGATGATCCGCTGCTTGCCTCATACTACGTCATGCATCCCGAAGCCAGTATCGAGGAGTGCCGCACATGGGCGGCGCATCGCATCGAGGTGCTCAATTACGGCTTGCAAGGTTTGCCCGAGGACCGCATCCGCTATCACACCTGCTACAGCATCAACATTGGCCCGCGCGTCCACGACATGGAGTTGCGCCACATCGTCGATTTGATCCTCAAGATCAACGCCGGGGCGTATTCGTTCGAGGCAGCCAATCCGCGCCATGAGCACGAATGGAAGGTCTGGGAAAGCGTCGCGCTGCCCGAGAACAAGAGCCTCATTCCCGGCGTCATCACCCATTCATCGAATATTGTCGAGCATCCCGATACGATAGCCCAGCGCATCGGCCGCTTCGCCAGCGTGGTCGGCCGCGACAAAGTGATCGCCGGCGCCGATTGCGGTTTTGCCAGCTTCGCCTCGACCTGCGAGGTGCACCCCAGCGTGGTGTGGGTTAAGCTCGCCGCCTTGGCCGAAGGCGCACGCATTGCTAGCCGGCAGCTGTGGAGCTGAGGGTTCGCCCGTCCTCATTGTTGCTCGCCGAGGCAAGGTCACGTCGGAGCGCGACCCCGGCCGTATAGACGCCTAGAGCGTTTTGGCAGGAAAATCCTCCCCTTGCGGTGCCGCGCTATTCCGAGTTGGCTTCGCAGAGCCCATGGGGAGTGAAGAAGACCATCATTCGATAGGGTCTTCCTACTCCTGGGCAGGATACGGCCACCCCACCCTGGCGCGTTGCCAAGTCGTGGGACCGCCACCTGCGATCCAGCCGACGTTAGATCGCCGACTGCCCTAGTCGTTGACGCCGCGCTCGCGCAGAAGCTTCTCCGTCACCGCCAGCAGGGTGCACTCGGCCAGCGCTTCGGCCGCCTGCTGCACCTCCTCTAGCGCCGGAAACGTTGGGGCGATGCGCAGATTGCTGTCCTCGGGGTCGCGGCCATAAGGAAAGGTCCGTCCGGCCGGCACCACCTCGACACCGCAGTCTCTCGCCAGCTCAGCAATCCGTTTGGCGCAACCATGCACCTCAAGCGAGATGAAGTATCCCCCTTTAGGCTCGCTCCAGTGGGCAGCGCGGGTGCCTTCGAGACGCTCTCGAAATACAGCCAGTACGGCTTCGAACTTGGGCGCAATGATCTCTTTGTGCCGTTGCATATGGCGGGCAATGCCCTTGGCATCACGGAAAACGCGGACATGGCGAAGCTGGTTGATCTTGTCTGGTCCGATGGTACGAAAGCTGAGACAGCGCACAAACCAGGCGACGTTGGCGGGCGAGGAAGCGAACAACCCAAGGCCTCCTTGGGCAAAGCTTATCTTCGAGGTCGAGGAGAACACCAGGGTACGGTCAGGATTCCCAGCGCGTGCGCAGGCTGCAAGAATGTTCTTGGGCTCATCGGGCTCATCCGTCAGGTGATGGACGGCATACGCATTATCCCAAAACAGGCGGAAATCGTGCGTCGCGGCCATCAGTGCAAGCCGTTCCACCGTCCCGGCCGAGTAGGTCTCGCCGGTTGGATTCGAATAGGTCGGCACGCACCACATGCCCTTGACCCGGGGGTCGGCGACTAAGCGTTCCACTTCGTCCATGTCGGGACCGTCGCCGGTCAGCCGAACGGGAACCATGCGAATGTCGTATTGCTCGCAGATCGCGAAATGCCGGTCGTAACCGGGAGACGGGCAGAGGAATAGCACAGGCTTCCGATGGCGCCGCCACGGAGCCGTACCCTCCCCCACACCCTTGAGCAGACCGAACACGACCGCATCATGCATGAGCGCAAGGCTCGAATTATTTCCGACCAATACCTGCTCGGGCGGTGCGCCAAGGATAGGCGCGAAGAGGCGACGCGCCTCAATGAGACCCTGTGGGCTGCCATAGTAGTTGCGACAATCCGTATCCTCCTCGGCGATGCAATCCTCGGAGCTAACCGCCGTCAGGAGCTGATCTGCAAGCGCCACTTGCTCGGTGCAAGGTTTGCCGCGCGCGATGTTGAGCTTGACCCCTGCCGCTTTCAGGGCGTCGTGGCGTGTCTGCAGTTGTCGACGGAGGTCGCGCAAGACCTCGGTCGGTGCCTGCGGCAGGTTCTTGGGCACAGGTCTGATAGGGGAACTGGATGGCATGTCCGAGACCAATTGCTGGTGATGGGGATACGGTAGGCGGGACTGGAACCAAGCGAACGTGGCGCAACGCACTTACACCCTGCTCATCTCGGAGTCACCAACAGTCATCCTCCCTGATGGTGACGACATTGCCAGGCACCGCCCCAACCGTCGCTGATAGCTGGTTTACGGCCGGGTCGATTTCGCCGCATATTGAAGCGAGCACCGCAGGAGTTCCAATCATGCCCAAAATGCCAATCGTCAGTCTGCCTGACACCGCCCGCGAGCTCGGCCAGTCAGGCAAGCGTGTCAACGTTCTCTGGCAGCACGCTGACTCGCTCGTATTCATGGCCCGCGGGCGCGAATACCGCAGCGAGTTCCACATAAATCCGAGCGACGAGATGATGTATCCCGTTAAGGGCGATCTCAAGCTGCACTATCGCACCGAGGACGGCAAGGAGGAGATCGCCGAGGTGCCCGAAGGCTCGGTGATCCACACACCCGCGGGAACACCGCACTCACCGCGTTTTGCACCCGATGCATATCTTCTCGTGGTCGAGCGTCAGCGGCGCGAGGGTGAGGTCGATCGTTTCCAGTGGTATTGCCCCAAGTGCGATGCGTTGCTGCACGAGGAGCGGTTTGTGGTCAGCGATTATCGCGCGGACCCCGTATCAAAGGCCTACCAGAGGTTCTTTGACAGCGAGGAAGCCCGCACCTGCAAGAAATGCAAGAACGTCATGCCGAAGCCGCACGCGACATGAGCAGTGGATCCCGGGATTTGTGGTCCGCTCTCGGGCCGCTGCAGATCAATCCGGCCTTACGCAAGGCCGAGGCGTTGAGATGCCGGCAAAGGGCTGGTGGGAGGCTCCGGGGGCCGGTGTCGGAAAGCCTCACAAAGGCAGGCCTTTACCTCAACGCCATCGGCGCCGGCGAACTGAGGTGACCCGACTTTCGCCGGGTCAGCCTCAGTCACCTTGCCGGTAGCGGACACGTCTTATCGGTTCTGTTGGCCTTCGCTCTGAGTGTTCGCAGACCTTGGACTTGCCAACGGGAGCCTCACCTGGGCCTACGGACGGCCCTCACTTTACCGCTGCCGCCACCACCGCAGAAGAACGTGTCGCCACCGTTCGACTCAAGCCCTGAAACGCTGATACCCGGTGGCATGTCAATCTGCTCCAGCACCTCGCCCGATTGCACATCGACCCGCCGCAGTTCGCTTTGATCGGCTTCCCAGGTCCCGTGCCAGAGTTCGTCGTCAACCCAGGTGACGCCGGTGACAAAGCGGTTTGACTCGATGGTGCGTAGGATCGCGCCGGTTTGCGGATCGACCTGGTGAATCCTACGATTGCGATACTGCCCGACCCAGAGCGAGCCTTCCGCCCAGGCCATACCGGAGGCCCCGCCTTCGGGTGTCGGTATCGTCGCGAGCACGCGGCCGCTGTCCGGATCGACCTTCTGGATGCGATTGTCAGAGATCTGGAACAGGTACCGGCCATCGAAGGCGGTACCTGCATGCGCAGGGACATTGAGCCCGCGTACGGTCTTGCCGCTGTCGGGATCGACCGCATTCAGCGTGTCGCCGGTCGCGATCCATATGTTGGTGCCGTCATAGCTGACGCCGTGCACGGCGCTCACGTCCGGGAAGGGACCGTATTCCCGGATGATGGTTGCTGCTGAACGCTTCATCTGCTCATCCTTTGTTGCTGTTTGCCTGATGCGCTCAACCTAGCCAACGGGCAGAGCAGCCGTGAGTAACAAGCTTGTCGGGAAACCGGGAAGCGGGGACGTCATCCAGCGCCGCGCGCGGGCGCGTCCGACCGACCGCACTTTGTTATTTGCTGCAAGATCATCGAGCGCACGCTGCACCGTGCGCTGGCTCGCGCCGAGCGCGAGCGCGAGCGCGGAGCTCGACCAGGCTTCGCCATCGGAAAGTAGGGCGAGCACCGCGGCATGGTCGTCGTCGGTCGGCGGAGCGAGCACGGCGACGTCGCCAATGCGGTGCGGCACGAGCACAAAGCCATGCTTACTCGCGTCGATGTCGGCGACGTCACGGATTGCCTTGCGCAGACGACCGATTTCCACGCGCAGCCGCGCGCGGTGCGATTCATCGGCATGTCTGGCACGAAAGGCGCGTGCAAGCAGTGTTCCGCGGGAGGCATCGCCTGGCCATGCCTCGGCCAGCGTGCGCGCAAGCGCGAACAGCACCGGGCGTGTTTCAAGCGAAACCGTCTTGCCCGCAAGGCATATGGCATGACGGCAGGCATCGACGAGGAGTGTCTTCGAGGCAAGCAGGGCCTCGACCTCGTCGAGCCGCAGCGGCGTTTCACTGCCGCGCGCGATCCGCCGAGCGGCGGGTGTCGCAAGGAGGCGCGCAGCGCTTTCAACTTCGGCCATCAGTGGCGGAATGTGGGCCTCTTTGGCCGCGCGTTCGGCCTGCGCCAGCGCTGCGCGTGCTGGCTTCGTGCGCAGGCGTCGCAGAGCAATGCCCGCGACCACTAGTTCATGCGCGGCCCGCAATGCCGGCGGCAGCGGCGTCGGGTCAAAGCCTGAGAGCTGTTTTTCGGCATCATCGATGCGGCCGATGAGGATTAGGCGACGGATCGCAAGATAGCGCGCATGCGCGGCATTGGCGCGGTCGCCTAGCCGATCGAGCGTTGCCCACGCGGCATCGAGCGCCTTCACCGGCCAATTGAGCTCGCGGGAAACAAGCGCGATCTCGGCTTCGGCGACGATGCAGCGGGCGCGGGCGACAGCTTCTTTTGTGCCAAAGGCACGTGCTGCGCGCCGCAGCAACAGTTTGGCACGTGCAAGGTCCCCCAGCTGCGCCATGGCAATGCCGCGCAACGCCAGCGCCGGTGCATCATCGCGCAACGCGATCAGGTTGAGAGCGCCGAGCGCGTCAGCTGAAGCGAGGGCGCGCGCCGCTGCCGTGGTCAGCGAATCCATGCGAATCCCGACACACTTGTCACTCCCGGCCCTCCGGCGCCCCGCGATAAATCTATCTCATGATCAGCATCCGGGAAACGCCCGGCCCGTGAAAGGAGAGATCCAATGACGACACGTATGCCCGTATCTCGCGAGAAGTGGCTCGAAGCAAGGCGCGATCTCCTGGCCGCCGAGAAGGATCTGACGCGGCGCAGCGACCAGGTCGCGCAACTGCGTAGACAGCTGCCTTGGGTCAAGGTCGACAAAGAGTACGTCTTCGAGGGGCCCGACGGCCTACAGACGCTCGCCGATCTGTTTGACGGCCGCCACCAGCTCATGGTGCAGCACTTCATGCTTACGCCAGGCGAGGAGCAGGGCTGCCCGAGTTGCTCCTACATGGCCGACCACACCGACGGCATGATCCCCCATCTTGAGCATCGCGATGTCACCTTCGTCGCCATCTCGCGTGCACCGTTGGCCGAGATCGAGCGCTTTCGTCAACGCATGGGCTGGAAGTTCAAGTGGTTGTCCTCACACCAAAACAGCTTCAACTATGACTTCCGCGTCAGCTTCACAGCGCAAGAAGTGGCGCAAGGCGAACTTCCCTACAACTACGGCGCCTGGCCGCATGCATTCGAGGAATGGCCGGGAATCAGCGTGTTCTGGAAGGACGAGGCGGGCGATGTCTTTCACACCTATTCGACCTACGGACGCGGCGTGGAAGTGATGATGGGAACCTACCGCCTGCTCGACCTGACGCCCAAGGGGCGCGATGAACGGGACACCTTCTACAAGATGGAATGGGTGCGTCACCACGACCGCTACGAGCCGAAATTGCCGGCGAAGGATCAGCCGGCGGATGCCTCATGCTGCAAGGCGCGCGCCTGAGGTGCGACATGCCTAACGCTCATGCCAATGAAGTTCGGTTCGGCGCATGTGTCGGGAGCGGCAGTATGGCCGCTCCCGGCCCCGGCTGGCTCAGCCTCGGGGCTGCTCCGGTCTTCGCGCTGATGGCGCTATGGACCGGTCTGTTCGGTCAGCCGGACATGCTTTGCATATCCATGCACGATGCTTCGTCGCTTAACGGGATGACGCTGATGTACACACTCATGAGCTTCTTTCATGCGCCGCCGTGGATGAAGCTCATCTCAAGCCGATGAGCGGTGCCGAAGCCGGTCTGTCCCCGGATCGGCGGACCAGCAAATGATCGGCGTTGCTGGATGTGGTCGATCCCCAAGCGCTGCAAGGTTCGCAAGTTGCGGGATCAAGATGCCGGGTTCGCGCACGCGCTACTGGGCGAGGCATGGATGGAACGGCTCCTCCATCGTCTCAGGGCGAGCTCATGTCCGTGTGCGGCGTCGGGCGCATGCTTGCCGTCTGGGGGTTAGCTCTATTCGCCGCAATGCGAGCGATAATCCTGTTTGACGAGCATAGAGCCGGCCCCTAGCCTCGCGCTACGGGAGATGCCGCCGACGCAAATCGGACGACCGGTCAACCAAGATCAGCAACGGCGTCCCGACAGCGCCGGAGGATACCCATGCGAAGGAAGTGCCTCTCGACAGCCCTAGCCGCCGCACTCTTGACGGTCACCTGGTCGGGATTTTCGAGCGCGCAACAGGTCAAGGAGTTGTCGTTCTGGAGCCATTGGGCGGCGGAGATGCCAAAGCGCACGTTCGTCGAGCAGGCCATCAAGGAGTTCGAGGCCAAGAACCCGGGCATCAGGCTCAAGCAGACCTGGTACGAGAAGACTGCGCTCTACGCCGGCTTGAAGACGGCGTTGCGGGCTGGGCAGGCGCCCGACATCTTCTACGCCGAGCCGGACCAGGTCGAGTATATGGAGAATGGCTTTCTCCTCGACTTGTCGGATCTGAACTGGGGTGCTGTCGAGCCCTGGGCGAAGGAGGCTTGGAGCTACAAGGGAAAACCCTATGGCCTCCCCCTTGAGGCTTGGACCGTGGAGCTCTACTACAACAAAAAGACGATGGCGGACCTCGGGGTCACGATCCCCGAAAGTCTGCAACTTCCCCCCGAAGCCTTCCTCGACATGATTAAGAAGGCGAGGGCCAAGGGCATCACGCCGATGGCACTTGGGGTCGGCGATCGGCCCTATCCAGGTGCACATGTCGTGCACGAGGCGCTGCTCAAGAAGCTCGGTGTGGAAGATTACGACAAGCTGCTCAAAGGCAAAGTCGCGTGGAGCGACCCACGTGTGGTCGACACGCTCAAATGGGTGCGTGGCCTCATCGAGGTGGGCATGCTGCCCAATACTTTCACAACGCTCAAACTTGCTGAGGCGCACATCTATTTCCACACCAACCCTGGTGCCCTCACCTTCCTCAACGGAAGCTGGTACACCTCGCGCGCCTTCAACCCGCCCGACAAGGGCGGACAGCCCAAGGACTTTCCTCTTGGGATCATGAAATTTCCCGCTGTGCCAGGGGCGGTGTGCAATGAATGCCGATCGATTGCCGTCGGCGGCAGCTATGTGGGTAACGCTGAAACCAAGCACGCCAAGGAGGTGCTCGCGTTCCTCAACTCATTCCTGACCTTCGAGATGGGCAATCGCTGGCTCGATGTCGTTCAGGTCCAAACCGGAATCAAGAGTGATCCGGCCAAGCTCACCGGCCCACAGGCAGCCGATTATTTCAAGATGATCGCGCAGACCAATGCCGGAGCGAAGTACTACTTCGGCATCCCGATTCAGGTGCTCAATGGCAAACCCAAAGAAGTGTTCACCCAGGTGATGAACAATGCCTTCCCGGCTGGCACCATCAGTGTCGATGATGCGATCAAGCAGATGGCGGCTGCATATTGACGACTGTGCAACACGCTGCTGAAGGGGCGGCGCACAGCACCGCCTCAATTGCACCGGGGGGCAACGGTTTGCATGCCGCTAGCGGTGGTAGGCGGGACGCTGGCCACACGAGGCCATGGGGTACCATCACCGCCTTTTTGTTACCGGCGCTCATCATTTATGTTGCGTTCACCGCCTACCCCGCGTTCCGCACCATCTGGAACAGCTTCCATAAGGTGCTCCCGCGTCGCGAAGAGGCCGTAGGCCTTGCCAACTATACCGAGCTCGTCGGCGACGAGATCTTCTGGAGGTCCGTGCGCAACACCATTACGTGGGCATGCACATCTCCGCTGATTGAGGTGTCGATCGCGCTGCTGCTGGCTCTCGCTCTCTATGCCCGGGTACCCGGGGCACGGTTCTTTCGCGTTGCATGGTTCACGCCGGTACTCATGTCATATGTGGTGGTCGGCATTCTCTGGCTGTGGATCTACAATTTTGACTGGGGACCATTGAACGTCGCCTTGCGCGCGCTCGGCCTTGGTGGCTGGACCAAGGCTTGGCTCGGCGATCCACACACTGCGCTCCCTTCGCTCATCTTTGTCACGAGCTGGATGTGGGTCGGTTTCAATATGGTGGTGTTGCTTGCCGCTCTCCATTCATTGCCGAAGGAGGTAATCGAGGCGGCGGAGCTCGACAACTGCGGATGGGGTGCCAAGCTCGTATTCGTCATCTTCCCACTGATCCGTGCGACGCTCCTCAACCTGATCGTTCTCTCCTTTATCGGCAAGATGAAGATCTTCGATCTCGTCTGGATCACCACCAAAGGCAATCCCCTGTGGGCGACCGAGACAGTCTCCACCTACGTCTACAAGCGTGCCTTCGAGTGGACCACCTTCGATCTCGGCTATCCTTCGACCATCGCCGCAGTGTGGTTCGTGATCGTACTGTCGGCCGTGCTAATCCTCACGTGGGTCTTCCGGCTCAGGGAAAAGCTCGAATATTGAGAAGCCCCATGCCCGCTCTGAAGCGCGCGCTGCTGCTCATAGTGCTCTGCTTCTACACGGCGTTCGCGGCCGGGCCGTTCGTATGGGCGGCGATGATGTCACTCAGGACCACCACGGAGATACACCGCAATCACTTCGCGCCTCCCATTCCAGCGCATTGGGATAAATTCGCGGAGGCCTGGTTCAATTCCAACTACAGCCTGTATTTTGCCAACTCGACACAAATCGTTGTGAGCGCGGTCGTCATGCTGACAATCATCGGCTCAATGGCAGCCCACTGCCTCGCTCGCTACCGCTTCCGCCTCAACCGCATCATCTACTTCGTTCTCTTCTCCACGATCATCTTCCCCCCACAGATCACAATCATCTCGCTGTTCCAAATTCTCGTGCAGTACGGGCTCTACAACAGCAAGATCGGCCTGACACTTGTCTACGTGGCGATCCAGCTGCCGCTGACGATCTACATCCTCGAAAGTTTCTTTGCGCGTATACCATCGGACCTGTTTGATGCTGCGCGAATAGACGGCTATTCGGATTGGGAGATCTTCTGGCGCGTGAGCTTGCCGATCGCGCTGCCTGCCGTGTCGACTACGGTCATCTTGAATTTCATCCTGTTGTGGAACGAGTTCCTCTATGCCGTGGTGCTCATCACTGAAGAAGCGAACCGCACGCTCCCGCTGGGCATCCAGCGCTTCATCGGCGACACGCAGGAGGATGTAGGAATGATCGCCACCGGGCTTATGATTGCCATTATCCCGGTAGTGGTGGTCTACGCATTCTTCTCGGAACGGCTGATCCAGGGCATGACCGCTGGCGCAGTGAAGTGAGATGAAATGAGGAATGTATGGCAGTCGTCAGCCTCGACAGACTGACTAAAGTCTACGATCGCACTCTTGCGCCGGCCGCGGATGCCGTATCGCTTGAGGTGCGCCACGGAGAATTCATGGTGCTGCTCGGGCCATCGGGCTGCGGCAAGACGACCACCCTTCGAATGATAGCTGGGCTCGAGTCGATTTCCGCAGGGAAGCTGTCCATCGATGGCCGCATTGTCAACGAGGTGCCGGCCAAGGACCGTGACATCGCCATGGTGTTCCAGTCGTACGCCCTTTATCCGCACATGAGCGTTAAGGACAATCTGGCGTTCGGACTAAGGCGGCGCTCGGTTTCTCGACCCGAGATCGAGCGTCGCGTCACGGCAGTGGCTGGAACGCTGGGGCTCTCGGGCCTGCTCGACCGCAAGCCGCACGCTCTGTCCGGCGGCCAGCGGCAGCGCGTTGCACTCGGCCGCGCTATTGTGCGCGACCCCAAAGTGTTTCTATTCGACGAGCCCCTCTCCAACCTCGACGCGGCACTGCGGGTCTCAACGCGCGGTGAGATCGCGAAGCTGCATCGCCGGCTCGGTGCCACGATGATTTATGTGACCCATGACCAGGTCGAAGCCATGACCCTCGGGAATCGCATCTGCATCATGAACGGCGGCAGGGTCGTGCAAGTTGGTGCGCCGCTTGCGGTTTATCGACGGCCGGCCAACACGTTTGTCGCAGGCTTCCTCGGCAATCCGCCCATGAACCTGCTGCCCGCGACGGGCACAGGCGCAAATGGGGGTCTTGCGGTGAAGCTCGGGGAGACCATCCTCGAACTCCCAGCCGCGCGCTGCCCCCCAATCCCGGAGGGGAGCGCCGTCATACTGGGTATTCGTCCCGAAAACGTATCGGATCGCCCTGACAACGGTGGCCTGGCCACGACGCTAGAGGCTGAGATCGTCCAGGTCGAGCCGCTGGGCGCCGAGACGATCGTTGCCGCGCGCGTCGCCGGATTGGAGCGGGACCTCATGGCGCGCATCGGCGCCGACGCGGAATGGTCGGTCGGAAATCGCTGCACATTGGCGCTCGACCTGTCGGCCGTTCACGTGTTCGATGCCTCCTCGGGGGCGGCCCTCGCTCTTCACGCTTAACCCAACAGAGCCAGACAATTGGCGGATCCGCATAAGATCTTGCGACGCTAGCGGGCCAGCGACACTGTGCTTTGTTGTGCAGGTTTCACACGTCCCGCGCCTAATATATAAGCTCTGCTGCATTCGCCTCGGCAATCCATGAAGGCGTGCAAAGTCGATCTTGGCGGGCTCAAAGCCGATCTCGTAAATCCAGGGCCGCAATGCGACCGGCGAAGGCTTCCTCGTGGCCCCCTTCGACAAGAGAGAGCGACGCCGCCTCGGTTACGACGAGGTCATGACGCACGAGGATGGGGTTCCATGCTGCACCCTATCGTCAACCTTCGGCAACAGCCAACGGGCCTCTTATGATCAACGGCTCGCGTCACGTCAGAGATCCCGGCAAGCTGTGCCGTCATATTCCCGCCTAACCGCTTGGCTTGATCAATCGACCGAAGATGAGAGCCTTCGCGACATGCCAAAATCGAATGCCGGTACACAGCTTAGAGTTCAGGCACTCACCCCCGATCTGTGGCCTGCGCTGGAAGATCTTTTTGGCAAATGGGGTGCGAGCAATGGCTGCTGGTGCATGTATTGGAGGCTCGGCGGCGCCTACCGCGGGAGGCGCGAGGAAAACAAACAGGCGCTACGCAACATCGTCAGTAGCGGCCATCCGCCGGGGTTGCTCGCTTTCGACGGCGACTTGGCAGTTGGCTGGTGCCAGCTCACGCCACGCGAAGCAATACCCTGGCTTGACCATATGTGGTGGTTCCGGCGTGTAGATGCACTGCCGGTCTGGTCGATCTCGTGTTTCTTCGTGCGCAGGCGCTATCGCCGGCAACGCGTCATGACGCACCTGATCTTGGCGGCTTTGAAGGCTGCCAAGCGCGCAGGGGCTGCAGCGCTCGAGGCCTATCCAATAGATACTGATGTGCCGAACAGCACGTCGAACATGTTTACGGGCGCGGCCGCGACGTTCGCGCGTGCGGGCTTCAGGGAGGTCGCTCGCCGGGCACCGGCGCGGCCGATCGTGCGACACGACCTGAAGGGTATTCGGGCGAGGTAGTTCACTGCGAGGGGGTGTCGCCTTCCCCGAGGACGTGAGGCATGAAGGAATGGGCCTGGATCGGACCTGGGATCGGACCTGGGATCGGACCTGGGATCGGACCGGGGCCACGTCTCTGTACGCGCGCCACGCTTTTGCGCAGCCACACCGGGGATTAGAGGCTTTGGCGAGCCCTTTTGTCGCTCCAGGAGACCCAGCGCAAGCGGACCGCTTGACAAACATACCGACTGGTTGGTATGGATCCGGTGAGGGGCGCCAGTCATCCGGCAAGCATGCTCTGAACCGAACATCGTGCGCAGCAAGGGGACGCGAACATGAATACCCTCCTGATCACCACGCAGATCGTGTGCTACGGCGTCGGGATCGTCTCGGCCTCGCTGAACATCGCCACCTTCGTGCGCCGGAGCGGCAAATGGCACCGCCTGCGCCCGCGTCGCCCGATAACGGACCGGCTCGTAGGGTTGATTGTTGCGAGGAAGGGAGGCTGATCGTGGCCCCACGCCCCGATAAATCTTCGGCCAAGACCAAGATCCTCAACGCGGCGCTGGCGATCATTCGCGCCAAGGGTTACGCGGCAACGACGGTGGACGATTTGTGCGCGGCAAGCGATGTCACCAAAGGCGCCTTCTTCCACCACTTCAGGAGCAAGGTTGACCTGGCGGTGGCGGCCGCCGAGCATTGGTCCAAAGTCACAGGCGAGCTTTTTGAGGGCGCGCCCTATCACGGGGAAGCGGACCCCCTCGAGCGCGTACTCGGATACCTTGATTTCAGAAAGCAGCTGCTCACGGGCAACGTTGCCGAGTTCACGTGCCTTGTAGGCACGATGGTGCAGGAGACTTTTGAGTCGAGCCCGGCAATTCGAGCCGCTTGCGAAGCCAGCATCAGCGGGCATGCGGCAAAAATCGAGGCCGATATCGCCGAGGCGATGCGCCAACGCGGCCTTCGCACGGAATGGACTGCAAAAAGCCTCGCTCTCCACACGCAGGCGGTCCTCCAGGGCGCGTTCATATTGGCCAAGGCGAAGGACGACGCGAAGATCGCCGCGGCTAGCATTGATCACCTGCGTCGCTACATCGAGTGCCTGTTCAATCCGGCCAACCAGAAAGGAAAACGATTATGAAAATCACCGTCGAGACCAACGTGGCTGCTCCCATCGAGCAGGTCTGGAATGCCTATACGACGCCCGCGGACATTAAACAGTGGAATGCGGCCTCCGCTGACTGGCATACGACAACCGCCACGGTCGATTTGTGCGAGGGTGGCAAATTCTCTTCGCGCATGGAAGCGAAGGACGGGAGCATGGGATTCGACTTCGCCGGAACCTACACCAAGATCGTCAAGAACAAGCTCATCGAGTACTCCTTCGGCGACCGAACGGCGCGGGTCGAGTTCACGCAAGGGCCGCAAGGGATCTCGGTGCGCGTTACGTTCGACAGCGAGCAGACGCATCCGATCGAACAGCAACGGCAGGGGTGGCAGTCGATCCTTGACAATTTCGCGCGCCATGTCGAGGCAAAGTCGCGCCCGACCTCACCGTCGGAAGCGACGTTGCAGCCCTACTTATTTTTCCGCGGGCGCTGCGAGGAGGCAATCGAGTACTACAAGGCCAAGTTGAACGCCGAGGTGCTAATCCAGATGCGCTTCAAGGACAATCCCGACAAGCCCAGCCCCGATAAGGTCTCGCCCGCGTTCGATGAACGCATCATGCACGCCAGCTTGCGGATTGCAGGCGCTGAGCTCAGCATGTCGGATGGCATGCGGTCCGGCCCGACGGAATTCGACTGTGTGTCGCTCTCCCTCAAGCTGCCGACCGAAGCGGAGGCCGATCGTGTCTTCAATGCTCTGGCAGAGGACGGCAAAGTCACAATGCCAATCGGGAAGACATTTTTCGCGCGGCGCTTCGGCGGAGTTACCGACAAGTTCGGCGTCCAATGGATGGTGATTGTGCAGCCGATGGCGGGTTGAAGCACCTCGCGCACCGCAAACTGTAATCACAGTGACCGTCCGGGCAGCCGGTCACTGTGTTTTTTGCAAATAGGGGCCTCCGCGTCACGATAGGAAAGTAGATGGACATCAAAGGCCAAGGGCGCGTCCCCGAGGTCGCGCTTTCGCACGCAGCAGACGTGATCGGCGTGGCGTTATCGCCCTCGAAGCGGCTGATTTCACGTCAGGTTCAGACCATTCTTCTGAAGCATGGTTGCCGCCAGATGTCGTCGACTTCCCGGTGAATGCGCGGCCGGTGAGCGCGCGGCCGGTGAGCGCGCGGGCGACGCGTGCATGGCTGATATCTAGGCCTAGAGTTTGCGCGCAATTTCCAGCTCGGCCACTTTCTTTTCCAGATCGTCTATTCGCTTGTTGGTCTGCAGCGCCGCACCAGAGACCGCGCTCACCAAAATGCCCGTGGCGAAGGCAGCGAATTCCCACGTTACCCCGACAATATTCCCAAGGCGAGTACCAGAAGACGCCATAATCACTATGCCAAAGAATAGCAAAGCATAATTGAGGCTCGGTCTGCTCATGATGCATTCCCTCCTTGTAGAACCCTGGGGAAGTGGACCGCGGATAGGGTTGTAGCCGCCGGCAGCCCGATGCTATGCGCGGCCCCACCGACCCCCCTATGATGGTGGTCACAATTTGCCACCCCAGCCCCGATCTCGCCATCAGTAAAAGTCGGTAAATTGCGTGGAGTGGCTGTGTCGCCAAACCAACGTTGTCTCATTGGTTAGGCTCTGCTTCTTCGAGGAGGTGGGCAATGAAGTGCCTACGGATATACGCCTCACCCGATGGTGTGTCCCATTTCGGCGAGGTCGAAATTCCGAAGAGGTCTGTCTTCCCGCACTCAGCACCGTTCGAGTTATCGGCGCATTATCCGGCGTCGCGTATCCGCTTCACCCGCATCCCAGCGGGCATGCGTCAGGTGAGTTGGCGCACAGTGCCTGAACGCGTGCTCACGGTGCGGCTCGACGGCGCTGTCGAATACGCGACGAGTGATGGAGAGTTCCGGTACGTTCCCGCCGGTGGTTTTGTCCTCGTTGCGGATACGCATGGGAAAGGCCACCTCTCGCGTCATTCCCAGGAAGCGCAGACCGTACTTTGGATTACATTGCCAAGTGGCCTCGACGATCCGATGAGATAGAGCCCAGGTTTGACAGTACTGCGCTAGCGCCGATTTGGACCGGTCTATACGTCGGGGCCGACGGCGGCTTGTCTTTCGCCAGCGGGGCCACCGCAAACGGGTTCGTCGGTGGCCTCCACGTTGGGTACAAGCGCGCTCGGGGTCGCCCCGCCCAGATCCGCTGCAACGGAGGGTGCCGATATGAGGGTTACGAGACAGGCTCCGGCAATCCTGTGGCGAAGGGCCATGAACGTGCTTCCACACTGCAAAGCGGACGCTCAGCCCAAGCACCCCTCACGCGACAACCTAAGCCACTGTTTTTGGACCAATTATGGCCATCCCGATGCGGCCAAGCGCCGCCGACAGGCATACCGCGAGGAGGCAGCGAAGCTGTCCGGCGGAAGCATCCATTGGCCTGCTGTTGGCATTTGCGCGCAAGCCGCCTCGTGACCTTTGACGGCCTCGTCCGCCTCGGCTTGCTGACTGAGAGAGGGCATGCCGCGGACATTCGGGCTCCAGAAGATTCATGGGCGCACCGCAATTTCCACCAACACGCCCTCTTCCTGGCTCAGGTTAAGGGTCGGTTTTCTGCGGCTTCGCGGACCTGGGCGGAAAGCGGCGTCTGCGCAGCAGTCAGCTACTCCGCGGCGATCCGTTCTCCTTTGAAGCACTTGGCGATCCGGTCGCCGACACCTTTGTCGATGTTGCGCCAATACTCGAAGGTGCGCGCCAGTACGGGATCCGTCACACCCTTCTTGAGGTGGCCGACGACGTTGGAGACTAAACGATCGCGTTCGGCGTCGTTCATGACCTTGCGCACCAGGGTGCCGGGTTGACCGAAGTCATCGTCGTCCTTTCGCTTTGTGTAAGCGGCATGGACGAACTCTCCGCTGGCTTCCCACACCTCGACCTGAGGATATCGTCTGGGATCGGCCTTTGGTCCGCCCTTGGAGTTTGGGGCGTACACTGGATCGGATACATTCTGGACTCGCATTACTCCGTCCTTGCTGTAGCTGTGCACCGGCACCTTGGGTCGATTGACCGGGATCTGCTTGTAGTTCACGCCCATGCGGGCGCG
>Ga0075425_100001187_pt1 | contig 25299 bp, 23 predicted proteins | sample SoiMethybrSBSTD4_FD_75300 | JGI IMG/M metagenome (GOLD analysis project Ga0075425, IMG submission 75300) | Bulk soil microbial communities from a Populus tree surrounding site in Tennessee, USA - Soil MetaG P. TD hybrid SBSTD4 | ecosystem: Environmental > Terrestrial > Soil > Tree plantation...
TATATGTACCGAACGCGAAATCCGCTGCACCGTTGTCTTTGAAAGCTATCCAGTAATACGTGTTGGCCGCGCTGCCGTTGACTTCGGCATTTGTGCCGACCGTAAATCCGTTCGCGTCCAACGATACTATGCGGCTTGTCTGCAAGCCGTTTGCAGCCGCCAGCTGCTTCGTCGCGTTCCCCGTCATGCTCGCTGTCCGCATGACCGCGTGGTTACCCGTACTGGCTTTAATGATGACGGCGTCCGGCTGAAAGCCGAGACCCGTGATGGCCAGATTGCTTCCGCCGCCGTTACCGGCATAGGAACCGTGTTTTAACTGGAGAGCTTGCGCGGATTGGTTAAACGCAAATGCGGCGAGAAAAAAACCTAGGAACAGGATGACCCGCGACGAGATCCGCCGAAAGGGTGACTTGATTTTAAACCCTTCAGCAACCCGCGTCATCCCCGCCACCAAGACAGCCTTTCTCTATTTTTGGCAAAAAAATTGCCGCTAAAGACTTGTAGGCATCATTAGCAACGACTGCTTATAATGAAATTAGGGCGGACCTTAATAGGACACGGCACAACCTGTCAAGTGAAAAAATGTTAAATAAGAAAAATATTTTGGCTTGGACCATTCGATCGCTTGTCGGGTTGGTTCACGGCGCGCATCATCTGGGTAAACCCGAGGTACGATCTTGGTGAAAGCGGCCTTGTGAAATGACCGTCTTGTAGAATTTACCCTTCCCTCCCCCGTCTGGCCCTTTTGCCTTCGTTTGTTAGACTTATAGTCTATGGCGGCGGAGATCCTGCGGGAGGGGCGGAATTGCTGGAAAATCAGGCACGCCGCCCGCGCAAAGTTTTTAATCGACGGGGAGGCCTATTTCGGCGCGCTGGCCGACGCGCTGGAGCGGGCGGAAGAGTCGATCCTCATCGTCGGCTGGGATTTCGACAGCCGCATCCGCCTGAGGCCCGAGGACAAAAAGTCGAAGGACGTCGGGCGCCTGCTCAAGTCGCTCGTCTTCAGAAGGCGAAAGCTCCGGCTCAATATTCTGATCTGGAACTTTGCGGCGATCTACGCGGCGCTCAAGCGCGACTCGTCGCCCAAATTCAGCCTCGGCTGGCGCCGCCATGCGCGAGTCGGTTTTCGCATGGACGCGAGTCACCCGCTCGGCGCGTCGCACCACTCCAAGGTCGTCGTCATCGACGACGCCATCGCCTTCGTCGGCGGCCTCGATCTCGCAAAAGGGCGCTGGGACACGCCCGAGCATCCGGCGACGCTCGAGTGGCGGAAGGATTTCGACGGCACCGATCTGCCGCCGCACCACGACGTCCAGCTCGCGGTCGACGGCGACGCCGCGCGCGCGCTGGGCGATTACGCGCGCGAGCGCTGGCTCCATACCACCGGTGAGCGCCTCCAGCCTCCCGCGGGGCGGCGCGATCCGTGGCCGGAGACGCTTAAGCCCGACATCACCGACATCGATATCGCCGTCGCGCGCACCGAGCCGCCGTATGGCAAGAATTCGACGGAGGTGCGCGAGATCGAGGCGCTGTTCAAGGACGCGATCGCCGCTGCGCGCCGGTCGATCTTCATCGAGAATCTCTATCTCACCTCCGCCGTGGTCGGCGACGCGCTCGCGGCACGCCTCGCGGAGCCGGACGGCCCGGAGGTCGTCGTCGTCACGTCGCAGAAGAGCGAGGGTTGGCTCGAAGAGGCGACGATGGACGTGTTGCGCGGCCGGTTATTGAAGCGATTGCAGGCGGCGGACCGCCATCATCGCCTCGCCGTCTATTGCCCGCAGATGTGCGGGCTGAAGAACGCCTGCATCTCGGTCCATTCCAAGGTGATGGTCGTCGACGACCGCTTCGTGCGCGTCGGCTCGGCGAACCTCGCCAACCGCTCGCTCGGCCTCGACACCGAATGCGACCTCGCCTTCGAGTCGGGTGGACAATCAGAAGTCTCTAAAAAGATCGACGAATTTCGCAATACGCTACTGGCCGAGCACCTCGGCGCCGCGGTAGAAACCGTGGGGGCCGCGGTGGTCGAGAAACGGTCGCTCATCGCCGCGATCGAGAGCCTGCGCGGCAAAAGCGACCGCACGCTCGACCCCATCGATCCGGCGGTCTCTGAATTGCTCGACCGCATGATTCCAGCGTCCGCCGTGATCGATCCCGAGGCGCCGATCGCGCCGGAACAGGTGGTGCAGGAGCTCGTGCCGCCGGATGAGCGGAGCTTTCCGAGCGGCGCGCTGCTCCGCGGAACGCTCTTATTGATTTTGCTTTTCGCTCTGGCCGCCGCCTGGCGTTGGACGGATTTGCGGGATTGGTTCAACGTGGCGACGATCGCCGGCTGGGAGGTTGCGTTCGAGAAGCATCCACTCGCCCCGCTCTTCGTCTTGGCCGGTTATATTCTCGGAGGCTTAGCGATATTCCCCGTGACGATTCTCATCGCCGCAACGGCGTTCGCCTTCGGCCCGTGGACCGCGCTCGCTTACTCTCTCGCCGGCTGCGTCCTGAGCGCGATGGCGATTTACGGGATTGGGTATTACCTCGGGAGGCGAACGGTATCGCGCTTCACCGGCCATCGCTGGAATCGTCTTCAACGCGTGATATCCCGGCACGGCATCCTGGCGGTCGCCACGATCCGCATGATTCCGGTGGCGCCTTATTCGATCGTCAATCTCGCGGCGGGCGCGGTGCGGGTCCGGTTGCGCGATTTCGTTCTCGGCACCGTCGTGGGCATGACCCCCGGAGTCGTCGGCATCACGCTGTTCGAGACTCAGCTCGAAGAGATGATCCATGATCCGAGCGGCGTCACGTGGGCCGTTTTGGCGCTCGTCTTGACGCTGCTCGTGCTGGGAACCGCGATGGTGCGCCGCTGGCTGCGCATCGATAATGTCTCCCCGGAACATAAAACGGCGCCGGCGAAGCTGCCGGAACAATCCCGCTGACCGCCATGGCGCTGTTCACCGCCCTTTCCTATAACGTTCACGAATGCGTCGGGGTGGACGGCAAGCGCGATCCCGGCCGCATCGCCGAGATCATTAAAGCCAGCGGCGCCGACATCGTCGGGCTGCAGGAAGTTCATTCCGAATCCGACGGCCGGGTCGAATCGCATCAGACGAACTATCTCGCCGCCTGCACCGGCCTGAAGGCCGTCTCCGGCTGCTTCCTCCAGCGGCGCAACGGTGAATTCGGCAACACGCTGCTGACGCGCTTTCCTGTTTTAAACGTGGAGCAGCTCGACATGACGGTCGGACGGAGAGAGCCGCGCGGCGCGATCGACGTCGACCTCGACGTCCACGGAGAACCGGTGCGCGTCATCGTTACCCATCTCGGCCTGAGCCCCTATGAGCGCCGATGCCAGGTGACGAAACTGCTGGCTGCGCTCTCCGAACAGCGCACGCGCCTCGCGATCGTCATGTGCGACTTGAACGAATGGTGGCCGAGGGGCCGGCCGCTGCGCTGGCTGGAGGAGCATTTCGGCAAGAACACGCTGCGGCGGACGTACCCTGCCCCGTGTCCGATCTTCTGCCTCGACCGCATTTGGGTGTCGCCGGCCGCATCGCTCGTGGAAGTCTCGGCTTTTCGCAATTCGCTCACGCATATCGCTTCGGATCATCTGCCGCTGAAGGCGACGGTCCAAATGGCCGAGCCGCAAATCCTCGGCTGATGTCGCGCTTGAAACGCGCGCCGGGAAAGCCGAAACTACGAAGACCATGGCCGATCTCCTGGAATCCATTCTAGCCCTCGTCGAAAAAGGGACCGTCGAGCAGCGCTCGGCGGCGCTGGTGGTGCTGGGCGCGATCAAGCAGCAGAACTCCCGCATACTCAAGTCGGTAGGCATAGCGCTGGATCAAGCCAATCCGATTTTGAAGGATTACGCGCTCCGCTATCTGGAGGAGACCGCGCCGAAAGCGGCCATTCCCGTCCTCGTCCGCCTGCTCGAAGAGCCCGATAAAGACATTCACGAACGCGCGACACGCCTGCTCATCCGCATGGGCGCGGCCGCTGTCGCGCCGCTGCTCAAGCGCAGCGGGACTCTGCCGCGCGCGGCGCAGCTGAACGCGGCGCGCGTGCTGGCAGCGGTCAGGGAGAGAGCCGCGCTCACGGGTATTTTGCAAATGCTCGAGTCGGGGACCGACGAGTTCAACAAGGCGGTGTGCGATCTCCTGACCCCGGCGATCCGGGAGATGGACGCGAAGGAACAGGAACTTTTCTACGCGGCGGTCGACGCGTTCGCCGCCAAGCTCGATGCGAAAGAAAAACGCCCCGCGCTGGTCTCCGCGCTGCGGCTCTTGGGGCAGCTCGGGCTTCCGCAAGCGCGCCGGCACCTCTTCGCCTTCGTCGACCGTGAAAATCATCCGGCGCTGCGCGCGCATGCTCTGGGGGCGCTGCTTCGCTGTCTGCGCGAAGAGGATCTGCGCAAGGACGAGTTCGCAAAACTTTTCTCAATTCTCGACGAGGCGGAATTTTCCGAAGCCGTGCGCCTCGCGCTCGAACTGCTCGACGCGCACGAGCTTCCCGACGACGCGCGCGCCGCGCTCGCCCGCCTCATGCAGAGCCCGCACCCGGCGGTCCAGCAGTTCGCGCTCAAAAAAATGGGCGACGTCGGAACGCCCGGCACGGTGCGCACGCTGATCGAGCAGCTGGGCGACCCCGATTACCGCCGGCGCGACGTCGCGGCCCATTCGCTGAGAAAAATCCCCGAGGCCCGCGCCGCGCTCATCAAAGAGCTGGTCGCATGCGATGAGCCGAGCAAGGCGTGGAGCATCGCCGAGCTGCTCGTGACTCTCGAGGGCAAGTGGCGCGGCGAGACGCTCGACGCGTTATGGAAGCGCCTCGAGCAGGCGATCGAAGCGGAAGAGCGCATACAAAACTCGTTTCTCCATGTGCTCAAGCAGGCCGACGCGGAGTATGTCTACCAGAGGCTCTCGGGCGCCGGGGCGCGCTTCATCAAAGCGAAAAAATATAAAGAGGCGGTACCGTTCCTCATTCCCTTGAAAGACTTTGCCGATACGAAACCGGAAGACAAGTTTCGTCTCGCGCTCGGGCAGCTCAAAGCCCACGGGCAGCGCCGCCAGTCCGCCGTCGATCTTCTCAGCGACCTTTACCGCAACTCCGCTTTTCCCGTGTTCGAGACGCTCAAGAAGGAAAAAAAGCTCGCTCCCGAGGAGCTCTTCAATCTCGGCTTCGTTTTCGCCGAGCGTCCCGGCGACGAGCGGAGCCTGGGCAAGAGCCTGCTCGAACACGTCGCCGCGAGCGTGCCGCGAACCAAGATCGGCAAAAGCGCGAAGAACAAGCTCAAGCTGCTGGGCTGATACGCGATAGAGCGCGGTATTGACGAAGCGACCCTCGACGCGTTAGAGCCGACACTACGGAGGCTCTATGGCGCAAAAACCACGCATTACGCTCGGCTCGCCGCCGGACCCGCGCAACCGCGCCATGATCGACGGCCTCGTCAAGGTCGAAGGCTACGATATCGAGTACGTGAGCAAGTATTCGCCGGGCGAGTTTCACTACAGGTTTGTTCAGGGTGAATACGACGTGGCGGAGATGTCGTCCGCGACTTTTCTCCGCACGCGCGAAAAAGGCCGGCCTTTCATCGCGCTTCCCGTCTTCTTCCAGCGCGGTCCGCGCCAACGGAATATCTTCTACGCCGAGGGCAAATTAAGGGACCCGCGCGATCTCAAGGGAAAAAAGATCGGCTGCTTTCGCTACGGCGCCACCGCGGTGTCGTGGGCGCGCGGCTTTCTCCTGGACGAGTGCGACATTAAAACCACGGACGTTTCCTGGTTCGTGTCGGGGCGCGAGGTCTTCATCGGCGACGAGCTATCCGCGACAGTCGAGCGCATCGAACCGCCGCCGCCCTTCGGCCAGGAAAAAGCGGTGCTGGCCGAGATGGTGAGCCGCGGAGAGCTCGGCGCGGCGCTCGTGCCGGGCGACTCGGGCTACATCGGTCTGTTCGGCGGAGGCTCGGTGCCGGCGCAGATGGGGCGCTTTCCAAACGTCAAGCCGCTGTTCGCGGATACCGACGAGATTCTCCGATGGGTCAAGCGCAGCGGCATATACCCGATCATCCATCTCATGGCGCTCAAGCAAGAGACCGCCGAGCGCTATCCCGATCTGCCGGCGAAGCTGATCGCGGCGTTCCGCGCCGCCAACCATCTGGCGCCGAAATACTTGAGTCCGGAGGCAGCGGCCGGTTACGCGCGCGAGCGCGAGGTGCTGGGCTACGATCCCTACGCATACGTTCTCGGCGAAACCGAAAAGCGGACGATGCGGGCGCTCAACCGCTATCAGATCGAGCAGGGGCTCATGAAGCGGGAACTGCCGCTGGAGAGTCTTTTCGTGCGCGAGGCTTTTGCATAGGGCGTCAAGCCGAGCCATGGCGCGACTTCGATTTATTTTCCCCACGGTGTTGAATGCGGCTCTCGCGGCGGCGTTGCTGCTTGCTCTAGCTGCCGCGTGCCCCGCTCATGCCCAGGAGCCGAAGAAGATCCGCCTCGGCTATCCTTCGCTCGCTTTCACGCAGGCGCACATCTGGGTCGGCAAGGAGCTTGGGCTATTCAAAAAACACGGTGTCGATGTCGATCCGGTTTTCCTTCGCGGCGGGCAAGTCGCGACGCAGGCCTTGGCCGCCGGCGACCCGCCGATCGTCAACGTCGGCACCGTCATTCAGGCGGGCCTCACAGGCTTCGATCTCGTCCTTATCGCGGCGGTCGAGAACAATTATTATCAGGTCGTCTTCGCGCGACCCGATATCACCCGGCCCGAGCAGCTCAAAGGAAAAAGATTCGGCATCAGCGGCTTCGGCTCCGCCACGCACTACGCGGCGCTGATTCTGTTCAAGCATCTCAATATGGAGCCGAACAAAGACGTCGCGCTGATACCGGCGGGACCCGACGCCGAGCGGCTCGGGGCGCTCGTCGCAGGCAAGCTCGACGCCTGCTTCTTTAATCTTTCGACGGCGCCCGTCGCGCGCCGCATGGGCTTCGTCGAGCTGATCAACGTCGCCGATCTAGGCGTGGAAGTTCAGGGCAACGGCCTGGCGACTTCACGCGCGTACATCAAGAGCAATCGCGAAACCGTCAAAGCGGCGCTCAAGGGATACATCGAGTCGATCTACTTCATCCACGCGAACAAAGCCGAATCGCAAAAAGTTTTCGCCAAGTACATGCGCACGAGCGACGCCGAGGTTCTGGAGAACTCTCATCAGAACTATTTAAAGACCATTCCCAAGCGCCCCTATCCGACGCTCAAGGGCATTCAATTCATGCTCGACATGCTGGCGCCGCAGATGCCGCAGGCGAAGACGGCGCGGCCCGAGCAGTTCGTCGACTTGAGCTTCCTCTCCGAACTCGATAAAGAAAACTTCTTCGGCGAGCTGGCAAAAAAATATCCGTCGCGATAGAAATTGAGTCCAACAAGGAGGACCTATGGCTAAAATCCGCCACCTGGCGATCCGCACGGAAGATACCGGCAAACTGGCGTCGTTTTACATGGACGTCTTCGACCTGAAGATCCTGCATCAGGACAAGCGCGAGGGCGGCGCGATTTATCTAACCGACGGCTACTTCAACCTGGCGATTCTTCCGAATCACGAGCAGCAGTCGCCGAACGGCTTCTATCACTTCGGCTTCGAGGTGGAGAGCGGGGAGGCGATCGTTGATAAGCTGAAGAAGAGAAATCATCCGCGGCTGCCGAAGTCGCGGCCCAACGGCCGGCCGTTCGCCGAGACCCGCGCGTCCGACCCCGACGGCAACTTCTTCGACATCTCGGAGCACGGCTTTCTCCAAGTCGAGCCGCTGGGGGAAAAAAAGGATCAGTCCAAGTAAAGATTCCCTTCAGCGACGATGTCAGCGACTTTCAATCTTCTCGAGACGACCATCGCCGACGTGCACGCCGCGTATCGCGCGGGTCAATTGACCGCGCGGCGGCTGGTCGACATGTATCTCGAGCGCATCGAGGCCTACGACAAAAACGGCCCGGCGCTGAACGCGATCATCACGGTCAACCCGCAGGCGCGCGACGAGGCCGATCGTCTCGACGCGGCGCTCAAATCCTCCGGTTTCGTGGGGCCGCTCCACGGGATTCCACTGATTCTCAAGGACCAAGCGGATGCCAAGGGCATGCCGACGACGCTCGGCTCGCTTTTGTTTAAAGACTACTACCCCGACCGCGACGCCTTCGTGGTCGAGAAACTCAAAAAGGCCGGCGCGATCATTCTCGCGAAGGCGACGCTCGGCGAGCTCGGCGGCGGCGACACGCACGGCTCGCTCTTCGGCTCGACGAAAAATCCCTACGCGCCCGATCGCACCCCCGGCGGCTCGTCCGGCGGGACGGCAGCGAGCGTGGCGGCGAACTTCGCGACCGTCGGCATCGGCCAGGAGGGCTTCGCCTCGATCCGCCGGCCGGCGACGTGGAACTCGATCGCCGGCATGCGCCCGACCGCAGGGTTAGTCAGCCGCGGCGGCGTCTTCGCCGGCTGGCCCGAGATCGCCGGATCGCTCGGGCCGATGGCGCGCAGCGTGACGGACCTCGCGACGGTGTTGGACGCGATGGTCGGCTACGATCCGGAGGATCCGGTGACGGCGCACGGCGTCGGCCGCGCGCCGGCGAGCTATACTAAATTTCTGGATGCGAAGGGACTCAAAGGCGCGCGCATCGGCATCCTGCGCGAATCGATGGGCTTCGAAGCGGAGCCCGACACGGAAGACTTTAAAAAAATCGCGGAGGTCTTCGACCGGGCCGTGGGCGAGCTGAAAAAAGCCGGCGCCGAAATCATCGACCCCGTCGTGATCCCGAAGCTGAAGGAGTTATTGAGCAAGCGCGCCGGCAGTTACGTCCAGGCCGAGGAGGGATTCAAAAACTATATCGGCCGCAGCGCGCGGGCGCCGTTCTCCTCGCGCCGCGAGGCGGCGGAGTCGCCCGATTTCCCCAAGGTCATGCGCCGCTCGCAGGCGCGCTGGAAGCGGCCGGAGGACCCGGCGAAGCATTACGAGTACCTGCTCGCGCGCGAGGAGCTCACGACGAACTTTCTAAAAGTCATGGCCGACAACCGGCTGGACGCGATCGTGCACAAGGCGGTCGAGCACCAGCCGACGCTTATCGCCGACGCCTTCCGCCCGCCGTATGTCGATCAAAAAGGGGTGCCGCACATCAATACGTTTCTCGTCTTCGTGCCATCGATCGTCGTCCCGGCCGGCTTTACGCGCGACAATCTGCCCGCCGGCATCTGCTTTCTCGGCCGCCCGTACGACGACGCGAACATGATCAAGCTCGCCTACGCCTACGAGCAGGCGACGCACCACAGAAGACCGCCGTCGAGCACGACGCCGCTCTAGGCACCCCCAGCATCCGCATTGACAGTATGTCAGATCCGACATATGAAACCGGAGACAATCTAGGAATGCCCCGTTCAAGGCCGATGCCGTCGATCGGGCCGCGCTGTCATGAGCTTCGGATTAACGATGTCGCGGCAGCATGGCGAATCCTTTATCGAACGGATTCCGATGCCATCGTCATTTTGGAAGTGTTCTCAAAAAAAACCGAACGGACTCCGAAGACCGTGATCGAAGCGTGCAAACGAAGATTGAAGGAGTACGATAGTGCGTGACGAAAAAAAGAGACGGCTCGAAGGTAAAGGCTGGAAGGTTGGAAGCGCGAAGGAGTTTCTCCGCCTTTCCGACGAGGAGGACCTCTATATAGAGCTCAAACTAAAGCTCGCCCATAGCCTTAGATACCGCCGACGTAGGAATCATCTCTCGCAAGCCAAACTTGCAAAGGCGCTCAGATCCAGCCAGTCGCGTGTGGCCAAAATGGAAGCTGGCGATCCATCCGTTTCACTCGATTTATTGATTCGATCGCTGCTGCTCCTCGGCACCACCGAGCGCGAGCTTTCCAGAATCATCGCTACGTCCAGAGCGGCATAGATAGACATCGTTTACCTACTTCCCGAAAAACACTCCCCGAAAATCCGCCATGATCGTCTTGAACTCATCCTCGCTGGGATTATCCATGAAGACGACGCGCGAGATGACTTTATCGGCGTCGTGAATCGCCGGATAAATGCCGGGATAAAGCACAAACTCGCCGGTCTTGGCGAAAGCCTCCTGTCCTTCGGGCGAGCAGGCGTAATCGATGTAAAGCTTCGCGGCGTTCGGGTGGGACCCTTTTGCGCCGAGACTGAATAGGCTCGGGTCGGCCAGATAGCGCTCGATCGGGGCGTAATCGACCGGTCCTTTGAACTGCGTGACGGTGTTGATCAGACCGATACCGACCTGCGCCTCGCCTTTGATGAGCACGTTGATCACCGGCGTCAGTGACTCGATCAGTAGCGGCTGCTGGCGCGCCAGACCCTTGACGAACTCCGGCCATTTGTCGCCCATGGGTTTTTTGAGATTCCATAAAAACTGCGCCGTGGTCGTGTGCGACGAGGGGTCGGGCATCGTGAGCTTGCCCTTCCATTTCGGATTGACGAGGTCTTCGAGCGACTTCGGCGCATCCGGGCCTTTGAGCAAGTCGTTATTGTAGATGATGCCGATCGGCAGCATCCGCCATGGCGTCGAGATTCCATCTTTTTCTTTGAATTTGGCCGGAAACTTCTCGGCGTTCGGCGGCGCATACTTCGTGAACAGTCCGGCCTTTTGCATGATCAGCTGCACGCCGCGGCTGGCTTCGACGACGTCGAAGCCGGGCCTGCCGGCGCGCCATTCGTTGAGCGCCCGGTCCGCGACGCCCGTCGCCGACGCGCGCCAATATTCGACGCGAATGCCGTACTTTTTCTCGAAGCCTTTGTTGATCACGTCCATCGCCTGCGGAACGGCGGTGCCGTAAAGAACGACGCTGCCTTCTTTCTTTGCCGCCTCGACGTTCGGCGCCTGAGCGCCCGCCCCGCTCGCCAGGGCCAAAAACGTCAGGACGATCGCCGCGGTCAAATAACCCGGGCACTTTTTCCCAACCATCGTTATCCCTCCAGTTCGGGGCTGCCCGGGTACGCCCTGCGAGGGAAACCCCTCATTTTTTTGTTTCTTCATTTTTCCCCTTGTCTTGTCCGGCGCTCTTCGTTACACTCCTCCGGTAAACACCGACAAAATCAATTCCCCCGCTCGTTCGTCGAAAGGATCGTGATGGAAGATTTCGAACCGTCCCTCATCGAAGGATATCTTTTGTGTCTCTGGAATTCGGAAGCGATCCGATCGCAAACGATTCGGTGGAAGAAGAAACTTTTGTTCTTCATGAGCGGCGTCTGCGTCGAGATCGCCGCCCTGCCTTTTTTATCTTCGCTGCTCGGTTATGACTTTTCCTGGGCCGCCTGGCTTTTGACCGCGGCTTTCCTGCCGCTCGGCCTCTTGGGCTTTTATGGCAGCCGGTTCGGCAGCGAGCATTTCATCGAGTTTCTCCTGCTCGCGCCGAGAATGGGCCGCAAATAGCCGCCGCTACTTGGTATCCTGATTACCGCCGGTTTTCTTCGCCTCGTCGATCAGCGGCTGGAATTTTTTTCTCACGTTCGGATCGATCTGATAGGCCTTCTTGAAGTCCGCATCGGCTTCGCCGGCGCGTCCTTGACGTAAGCGCGCGAGACCGCGCTGGCCGTAAGCCTCGGCGCTCTTCGGCAGCAAGACGATCACTTCGGTGAAATCGCGCGCGGCGTAGTCGTATTTCCCGATCTTCGCATAAGCGACGCCGCGATTGTAAATCGCCTCGGGATCTTTCGGGTCGAGACGAATAGCCTGGCTGTAGTCTTCGATCGCCTGCTCGGCGTCGCCCATTCGAAAGCGCGAGAGCCCGCGGTTGTAATAGGCCTCGGGTGCCTTTGGGAAGAGCGCGATGACTTTCGTGTAATCCTCCACGGCCTTGGCATGCCGCGCGAGCTGCGCATAGGCGGTTCCGCGGTTATAGTACGCCTCGACGAGCTCCGGATTCAGCGCGATCGCCTTGTCGTAATCCTCGATGGCCCGCTCCGGCTTCTCCATCGCCATGTAAGTGTTCGCGCGGTTGTAATAGGCGTCGGCGAATTCGGGATTGACGCGGATCGCCTCGCCGTAGTCTTTCAAAGCCGATTCATATTGTTTCATCGAGTAATAAATCGTGCCGCGGTTCAAATAAATGTCCGCGTCTTCCGGGGTCGAGCGAAGCGCGGCCGCATAATCTTTCAAGGCGCGGTCACCCTGGCCGAGCCGCCGGTAGGCGTCCCCTCTGCCGCGATAGGCGTCGGCGCCCTTGGGTTCGAGTCGGATCGCCTCGTTATAGTCCTTGAGCGCCCGCTCGTCCTGGCCGAGCTCCGCATAAGCATTAGCGCGGCCGAGAAAGGCCGCCGCCGCGCGCGGATTTCCCTGAACCGCGCGGTCGTATTGCTTGATCGCGTCCTGAAGATTTCCCGCCTCGTGGAGGCTCTGTGCTTGTTTTAAAATGTCCTCGTTCGAGGCTGCGAACGTGCGCGCGCCATGGGAGAAACAGAGCGCCGCGACGACGGCGATGACAAGTTTTGTTGACTTCACTTAACGATTCCTTTGGTGCGAATGTCGTTTTCGAGCTGTTGCTTGAGACTCGGGTCGAGCTCGAAGGACTTGGCGAAATCTTTCTCCGCAGCGTCGGTCTTGCCCGCCCCCAGGTTGGTCAGGCCGCGATTGGCATAAATCCGGGCGTTTTTCGGGTCGATTTTCAGCGCGGCGTCGTAATCCTGCAACGCGAGGTCGTACTTTCGCAGCAGATAGTAGGCGTTGGCGCGGTTATTATAGACCTCGGCGTTGTTCGGATTGAGCTTGAGCGCCATCGTGTAATCCTCAACCGCCGCCTCGGCCTTCCCCAGCCGGCGCTCCGCCAGCCCGCGCTCGTAAAAAGCGGCCGCGTCTTTTGGGTCGAGACGAATCGCCTCGGAGAAATCCTGCACCGCTTTATCGAATTGGCCGAGAGCGTAATAGGCGCCGCCGCGCTGGCGGAAGGCATCGGAATATTTTCCGTTGAGCTTGATGGCCTCGTCGTAGTCTTTGACGGCGCGCTCTGGCTGCTTGCTCTCGCTGTAAGCGTTGGCGCGGTAGTAGTAAACCTCGGCGAGCTTCGGACTCAGTTTGATCGCCTGGTCGTAGTCTTTGATCGCCCGCTCCTGCTGTCCCAGCTGCGCATAGGCTTCACCGCGTCCCGCGAACGCCTTGGCTGACCGCGGGTTCGCTTGAATCGCTTTATCGTAGGCGGCGATCGCTTCTTTGAACTTTCCGGACCGATGGAGCTTCAGCGCCTCGTCGTAGGAGTTTTGGCTTTGAGCGGACCAAGAGGCCGCCGCATGAGAGATTACGAAGGACATCACAACCAGAAAAACTTTTACTTTCATGGTTGTGAAGAAATTAGCGTAAGACGGCGGTTTTGTCGACAGCTTAGGGTGTAAACCTGAATCAACAATGAAAAACGATCGATAGCCTCGGGTATTCAGGGTACTTTTGTCGCGCGAGCTTAAAATTTACGCGCGTATTTGCCCGCCACTAGAACGGCCTCCGTAAGAAAATGCTGGAAAATCAAAGAGAATTAGGGTAGAATGGTTTTGGTATGCTTTCTGCTGTCCCCAAGGAGACAGCGCCCGATGGCTAAAATGTAACCTCACCGATGCTGCCTTCAGACCTCCGCGCCTCTGCCGTCATCGCTTATTTTTCTATGGAAGTTGGGCTCGATACAACGATGCCCACTTATAGCGGCGGGCTCGGCATCTTGGCCGGCGATACCCTGCGCGCCGCGGCCGACCTCGGGCTGCCGATGGTCGGAGTCACCCTGCTGCACCGAAAGGGCTATTTCCGGCAAAAGCTCGACGCCGCCGGGAATCAGCTGGAAACCCGTTCTGATTGGCCGTTCGAGGAAGTCCTTGAGCCGCTGCCCGAACGCGCCACCATCACGATCGAGGGGCGTCGGGTGCAAGTCCGCGCCTGGCGCTTTATCGTGCGCGGTGTGTTCGGGCATACCGTGCCGGTTTACTTCCTCGATACCGCCCTTGAGGAGAACAGCCCCTGGGAGCAAACTCTGACCGACAATCTTTATGACGGCGACCCGCGCCATCGTCTCTGCCAGGAAGTGGTCCTGGGAATGGGCGGGGTCGCCATGCTGAGCGAGCTCGGCTACGACAGTGTCAGCACCTACCACATGAACGAGGGCCACGCCGCGCTGCTCACTCTGGCCCTTTTAGAGCGCCAGGTAAACGGCAGCGGTTTAGCCGGCGCGAGCGACCGGGACTATGAATCGGTGCGCCAGCGATGCGTCTTCACGACGCACACGCCGGTACCCGCCGGACACGATCAATTCCCCGTCGATCTGGTCCGCATCGTCTTGGGTCCGGACCGCGTCGCCGCGCTCCGGGCCGTCGGGGCGATCCGCGCCGACAAGCTCAACATGACTTATCTCGCGATGGCACTCTCGCGCTTCATCAACGGGGTGGCGATGCGCCACGGCGAGGTCTCGCGCGACATGTTCCCGCTCTATCCGATCGACTCGATCACCAACGGCGTCCATGCGCTCAGCTGGACCTCGTCGCCGTTTCGCGCGCTCTACGATCGCTACATACCGCAGTGGCGGCGCGACAATTTTTATCTGCGCTACGCGATCAAAATTCCCCTCCGCGAAGTGCGGCACGCCCATCTGCTTGCCAAGCAGGAGATGGTGGAGCACATCGCGCACCGAACCGGCATCGAGCTGGACGGCAAGATCATGACGCTCTGCTTCGCCCGGCGCGCCACCGCCTACAAACGCGCCGACCTGTTGTTCACCGATCTCGAGCGCCTGAAAAAGATCGCCAAGCACGCCGGGCCTTTTCAGGTGATCTATTCCGGCAAGGCGCACCCGCAGGACGACACCGGCAAGGCGATCATCAAACGGATCTTCGAGTTCGCCGCGCGTCTCGAGAAAAACGTCCGCATCGTTTACCTCGAAAATTACGACATGGACCTCGCGCGCTCGCTCTGCGCCGGCGTGGATTTGTGGCTGAACACGCCGGAGAGGCCGCTCGAGGCCTCGGGGACAAGCGGCATGAAAGCGGCGCTAAACGGCGTGCCGAGCTTGAGCGTCCTCGACGGCTGGTGGGTCGAAGGACACGTCGAAGGCGTCACCGGCTGGTCGATCGGCGACAGCGACGACGGCGCGGCCGATCCGGCCGGCGAGGCGGCTTCGCTCTACGACAAGCTCGAAAAAATCATCCTGCCGATGTTTTACAACGACTCCGATGGGTTTACGCAGATCCGCCGCTCGGCGATCGCGCTCAACGGCTCGTTCTTCCACGCGCAGCGAATGGTGATGCAGTATCTGAGGAACGCCTATCTGGGCGTGGAGCCGTAGGGAAGCAATCCGTTTATATCCTCTCGGATCCCGTCTTCGAATCAATTTTACAGTTTTGGTCGAACTACGCCGGCTTCTGTCCTACCAGCGCCTTGATCGACGCGCGCGCTTTCATGCGCCCGATCCAGGCGCCGAGGCGCGGCAGGTCGGGCGACGGCAGCGCGCCGTAGTCTTCCAGCCGGCCGAAGCGCGGCCAGAGGTCGATATCGGTCAGGCTGAATTCGTCTAAAAAATACGGCTTATCACCGAGCGCCTCTTCGAGGTAGCGGAGCATGCTCCTCAGCTCACGCTGCTTCTCCGCCACGAGCGCCGTGTCGCGCTCCCCTTCTTTTTTGAAAAAGAACTCGTTCCGGAGCGCGAAGTAGGTCTCGTGCAGATAGTTCATGCCGTAGTCGACGAGGATGCGGCCGCGGGCGCGGAGAAACGGGTCTTTTGGCATCAGTGGCGGATCGGGATACTGCTCGTCGAGGTACTCGTTGATGATGCACGATTCGAACAGGATCTTGCCGCCGTCGTCGATGACCGGCACCTTGCCGTAGGGGTTGAGCTTTAAAAACTCCGGCTTTTTTTGCTCGCGCTTCGCCAGGTTGAGCGACACGCGCTCGTACGCGAGCCCCTTCTCGTTGAGCGCGATCTTCACCCGGTCGCTGTTCGAAGACGGCACCGCCTCGTACAACTTGATCGCCATGGCTCCTCCATCGAGATAACAATCCAGACTCCATCGCGTATCAATTCAGTGCCGAAGCGTCAATTCCGCCCTTCGTCTCGAATGTCCGCATCGCCTTGCTGCAACCTCCTCCGCCGGATAATGAAACAATCATGACGAACAACTCCGCGCTCGAACGCTTCGCCAAACAGCGCACGGTCCTCCTCACGTCCTATCGCCGCGACGGCACGCCGGTCGGCACGCCGGTGAATATCGCCGTCGAATCCGGGCGCGCGTACGTCCGCACCTTCGACAGGGCGTGGAAATTGAAGCGCATCCGCAACAATCCGATCGTCGATATCGCACCCTCGACGATGGGCGGCCGACCGACCGGGCCGGCGGTGCGCATGCGAGCGAGAATCTTGAGCGGCGACGATGCCGAGCGCGCGCGGCGCGCGATCAATCGAAAACATCCCCTGCTCCACGGCGTCTTCGTTCCCCTGACGCACCGGCTGCGCGGCTATAAGACCGTGTATATCGAGCTCACACCAGGGGTCACAAACGCATCTTGAAATTGGGACTTCACCCGTCTTGAATGAGATCCTCTCCCGCGATAGGTGGAGAGCATGACATCACTATTGCCGCCGGTTCTCTGGGGGCTTGTGGTCAATCTGCTGCTGCAAGTCTCCGACGGTATTCTAACGTACAAAGTGATGAAATACGGCGTACCGGAGGCCAACCCGTTGGTCCGCAGCGCCATCGCGAGCTGGGGCGTCGTCTGGGGCCTGGTTTTTTGGAAAGGGTTCGCCTGCGTGCTCCTACTCCTCATCTTCACGATGAGGTACAGGCTGCAGGCGTTTGCGGTGAAAGCGTTGGCGCTGACCGCCGCGGTTTACGGGCCGGTGATCGCGCTATCGTTCTACGAGCTCGTCCTTCACCTCAGCCGCTGACTTCTCTTCAGCTCTTTTTATACATCTGCTGGGCCAGGTAGTTTTGATAGCCCACTTCCTCGATTTTGTGGAGCTGCGCCTCGATCCAGTCGATGTGCTCCTCCTCGTCGACCATAATGTGCTCTAACAGTTCGCGCGTGACATTATCGCCGATATCGAGGCACGTCTTGATGCCCGGCTTCAAGATTTCCAGCGCCGCGTGCTCCAGCGCAAGATCGTTTTCCAGCTGCTGCTTCACCGTCGAGCCGATGAGAATCTTGTCGTAGCCCGCCATGTTCGGAATCCCGTCGAGAAACAAGATGCGCTCGGTGACCTTGTCGGCGTGCTTCATCTCGCCGATCGATTCCTTCCAGATGTTGTCGAACAGCACTTCGTAACCCCAGTTCTTGCACATCTTGGCATGGAGAAAGTACTGATTGATTCCGGTCAGCTCTTTTTTGAGGACTTCGTTCAGAACCTTGAGAATCTGCGGGTCGCCTTTCATAGCCTCCCCCCTTTCGTCTCTTAATAGCTATTGGCGAAAAACGGAGAAAGGGTCAATAGCGGCGACATTGGCAGCCGCGTTGCCAGCGTGCTAAGTTATTTCGCCTGAGGAGGAAACGCCGATGAGCGCAGAGGCAAAGCCGTCTCCCGCCCGCGATAAATTTCACCAGCAGATACACGCCAAGCACATGTACGGGCTGTGGGAGCTGGCGAGCCAGATGACGCCGAATCCCCAGCCCAAGGCGATCCCTTACATGTGGCCGTGGTCCGAGCTCGAGCCGATCATCAAGGCGTCCGGCGAGATGGTGCCGGTCGGCGACGAGCGCCGCGCGCTCCAGCTTTTCAACCCCGGCCTCGGCGGGAGCTGGGCGACGACCAACAACTTGATCGCCGCGGTGCAGCTCCTGCTTCCCGGCGAGGTGGCGCGCGCGCACCGCCACACGCCGACGGCGATCCGTTTCATCATCGAAGGCTCCGGCGCTTACACCGCCGTCGACGGCGAGCGGCTCTACATGGAGCCGGGCGATTTGATCCTGACGCCGAGCTGGTCGTGGCACGACCACGGCAACGAAACCGACAAGCCGATCATCTGGATGGACGGCCTCGATATTCCACTCATCGCATCGCTCGACGCGATGTTCTTCCAGTTCTATTCCCAGGCGCAGGTTGCCGCGACGCGCCCGGCCAACGCTTCGAAGCAGCTTCACGGCCATGCCCATCTCGCCCCGACCTGGATCAAGGAAAAACCCAAGGCCTCGCCCCTGCTGCTTTATTCATGGGACCAGACGCGCGCGGCGCTCGACGCCATGCGCGATCAGGAAGGCAGCGCGCACGACGGCATCTGCCTCGAATACCGCCATCCGCAGACCGGCGGGCCGGTGATGCCGACGATGTCGTGCAAGGTGCAGATGCTCCGTCCCGGCGAGCGCACGCGGGCGCATCGTCACACCGGCAGCGCGGTCTACCACGTCGTCCGGGGACAAGGCGAGACGATTATCGACGGCCGGCGCTTCGCGTGGAGCAAAGGCAGCATCATCGCGCAGCCGTCGTGGGCATGGCACGAGCACGCCAACACGTCTAACGAAGATGCGGTGCTTTTCTCGATCAACGATTCGCCCGTGCTCGAAGCGCTGGGACTCTACTACGAAGAGGAGCTTACCGAGGGCGGCGGTCGCCAGGAGGTCGCCTCGACTTTTTCTCCCGCTGATTAATCGATGACCTCTTCAGGCCGATCAAAAAGATCCCAGATACAAGGCGCGCGTAGGCCGACGAGCGCAGGCGTACTGTTTTCAGTACGTCGAGCGAAGTCGGCCAAGCGCAACGAAGTAGATGGGCCTTTTTCAGCGGCCCTGGGCTGACATGGCCGCGCGCAACGGAGCCGAATATCTCGCGGGCCTCGCCGACGCGCGCGAGATCTGGTTCGACGGCGCGCGCGTAAGCGACGTCGTCCGTCACCCGATCCTCGGCCGCACGGCGCGCACGCTGGCAGAGCTCTACGATCTGCAGCGCGACCCGGCGCTCGCAGCCAAGCTCACCTATTCGTCTCCTAAGACCGGCAATCCGGTAAGTCTCGCGTTCATCCAGCCGCGGAGCGTCGACGACCTCGTGCGCCGCCGCGTCATGTTCAAGCATTGGGCCGATTTCAGCGGCGGGATGCTCGGACGCACGCCGGATTATCTGAATGCGATCCTCGCCGGCTCGGCCTGCTCCGCGGATTATTTCGGGCGCAACGGCGCCGAGTACGCCGAGCGTATCGTTGCGTATTACGAACACTGCCGCGAGCGCGACCTCTGCGCGACGCATACGTTCGTCGATCCGCAGATCAACCGCGCCCTCAGCCAGTCCGAGCAGGCCGATCCGACCGTGCCGCTCCACATCGTCGGCGAAAGCAAGGACGGGCTCGTCGTCTCGGGCGCGCGCATGCTCGCGACGCTCGCGCCCTACGCCGACGAGCTGCACGTCTTCCCCTCGCCCTCGCGCACGCAGCAGAGCGACGCGCCGCGCTTCGCCTTCGCGTTCGCCGTGCCGCTGGCGACCCGGGGGCTCAAGTTCATGTGCCGCGAGAGCTTCGACGTCGGCGGCACGACGAGCGACTACCCTCTGACCGCGCGCTACGAGGAGATGGACAGCGTCGCGGTCTTCCACGACGTCGTCGTGCCGTGGGAGCGCGTCTTCTTAAAGGGCGATATCGGCCTTTGCAACCGGCTCTTCCGCGACACGCCGGCGTTTCTCCACGGCATCCACCAGTTCACGACGAAGAATCTGGCCAAGGCCGAATTCGTGCTCGGCGTCGCTTCGCTGGTTGCCGAGGCGATCGGCCGCGCCGCAATGCCGCAATATCAGCAGATGCTGGGCGAGATCGTCGACGCGGTCGAGACCGAGCGCGCCTATCTGCGCGCGGCGGAAGCCGACGCGATCACCGACGCGCGCGGCTTCGTCCATCCGAATCCCGAGATCCTCTCGACCGCGCGCAACTATTTCCCGAAAATTTATCCGCGCCTGATCGAGATCCTCCAGCTCATCGGCTCGAGCGGCCTGATGGCGACGCCGTCCGAGCGCGATTTGAAATCCGATCTCGCCGACGATATCGAGCGCTACTACCAATCCGCGACGCTCATGGGCAAGGAGCGCGTGCGGCTCTTTCGACTCGCGTGGGATCTCGCGTGCAGTTCGTTCGCCGGACGCCAGGTGCTTTACGAAAGGTTTTTCGCCGGCGATCCGTTCATGCTGATGGCGAACCGCTTCGCCGCGTACGACAAGAGCGAAGTCGTCGCACGGGTGAAGGCGTTGCTGGCAAAGTCGGAGGAAGGGAAAGAGTAAGAGAGATTCTTCGCTACGCTCAGAATGACAACGGATGCACCAATCGTCTTTTCTGTCATCCTGAACGGAAGTGAAGGATCTCTCCGCAAGTGTTAAGGGAGAAAAAGAATGAACATCGACTTCCACTGCCATATCTACCCCGAGGCGTATTTGAAGAAGCTCGAGGCCTCGACCGGCGACGTGCGCATCGAGACGAACGCCAAGGGCGAGAAGATCATTCTCAGCATGGGCGCGAAGGCCGGGCCGGTGACGCCCGAGTTCTTCGACATCGACCTCCGCGTCGGCACGATCCAGGAGCATCGCGTCGACATGCAGGTGCTCTCGACGCCGCACCCCGGCGTCGACCGCTTCTCGGCCGCGGAAAGCGCTGAGATGAGCCGCATCATCAACGACGGCCTCGCGCAGGGCGTGAAAAAGCATCCGAAGCACTTTCAGGGCCTCGCGATGCTGCCGCTGATCGACACCAAGGCCGCGCTCAAAGAGCTCGACCGCGCGATCCTCGATCTGGGGCTCAGCGGCATGTGCATGCTCACCAACGTCGCCGGCAAGACGCTCGACTCCGAATTTCTCCTGCCGGTTTATAAAAGAGCGGAGGAGCTTCGCATCCCCATTTTCATCCACCCGACAACGCCGCTCGGCGCGCAGGTGATGCAGGAGTGGCGCCTCGCGGTGATCCTCGGCTTCGAGTTCGACGTGATGCTCTCCGCGACGCGCCTCGCCTACGCCGGCGTGCTGGAAAAATTTCCCGAGCTCCACTTCGTCATTTCGCATCTCGGCGCCGGCCTCCCCTTTCTCGCCGGGCGCATCGACCGCGGCTATCACGATCCCACGTGCGGCATAAAAACGAAGAAGCCGACGTCCGACTATTTGAAAGACCTCTACTGCGACACCGTGTGCTTCTACCAGCCGGCGCTCAAGATGGCCTACGAATTCTACGGCCCGGAGCGCATGGTGCTGGGCAGCGATTTTCCGCTGTTGATCGGCGATCTCCCCGGCGCGGTGCCGAGCATCGAGGAGATGGATATTCCTAAAAACGACAAGCAGAAAATTCTCGGCGAAAACGCCAAGCGGCTGCTGAAGATGAATCAGTAAAAGGAGCGTCCTATGGCGAAATTCTCTCTCAAGGTAAACGGCAAGAGCCGCGTCGTCGACGCCGACCCCGCGACGCCGCTGCTCTACGTGCTCAGAAACGACGTCAAGCTCAATGGGCCGAAGTTCGGCTGCGGCCTCGCGCAGTGCGGCGCATGCACGGTCATTATGGACGGCAAGGCGGTCCGCTCGTGCGTGACGCCGGTCTCGACGGTCGGCGGCAAGCCGGTCACGACGCTCGAAGGGCTCGGCTCGGTCAAAAAGCCCCATCCGCTGCAAAAAGCTTTCATGGAGGAGCAGGCGCTGCAGTGCGGCTACTGCATCAACGGCTTCATCATGAGCGCCAAAGCACTGCTGGATGCGAACCCCAAGCCCACCGACGCGCAGATCAAGGAAGCGCTCGCGGGAAATCTCTGCCGCTGCGGCACGCACACGCGCATTCTGCGCGCGGTCAAGCGCGCCTCCGGGCAGAAGGTCTGAAAGGAGAACCGCGATGAAAACATTCGAACTATCCCGCCGCGAGCTCCTCAAGGCCGGCGGCGCATTGATCGTGAGCTTCAAACTTTTCCCCGCGCTGGATCTTTTTGCGGCCGAATCCCAAACCGCCGGCATGCCCGATCCGACGCAGCTCGATTCGTGGATCGCCGTCGCGCAGGACGGCACCGTCACCGTCTTCACCAGCAAAGTCGAGCTCGGCACGGGCATCAAGACCGCGCTGGCGCAGATCGCCGCCGAAGAGCTCGACGTGCCGCTCGCTAAAATCAATGTCGACATGGGCGATACGGATAAGACAATCGACCAGGCGACGACCTCCGGCAGCCGGACGATCGAGCGCGCTGGCCCGCAGATCCGCCAGGCGGCCGCCGCGGCGCGGAAAGAGCTGCTGCGCCTCGCGTCGCAAAGGCTCGGCGCGCCCGCCGAGAACCTCACCGTTAAAGACGGCGTCGTCAGCGTCGCCGGCAATCCATCAAAGCGGGTCTCCTACGCGCAGCTCGTCGGCGGCAAGCGCTTCAACGTCACGATCGACGCTGAAGGACGGCTCGGTGAGATGAAGCTTGCGCGCGACGTAAAGCCCAAGGACCCGAGCGAATATCAAACCGTGGGCAAATCCATAGCGCGCGTCGATGTGCCGCCGAAGACGACCGGCGAGGCGGTTTACGTCCACGACGTGCGCATTCCCGGCATGCTCCACGGCCGGGTCGTGCGGCCGCCGGTCGTCAACACGGCGCCTGCGAGCATCGACGAAAGCTCCGTCAAAGATGTCCCGGGACTCGTGAAGATCGTCCGCGAGGGAAATTTCTTAGGCGTCGTCGCCAAGACCGAATGGGCGGCGATCCAGGCCGCGGAGGCTTTGAAAGTGACCTGGAACAAGCCGGAGACGAAGCTGCCGGCCAATCGCGAAGATCTGGACAATTATCTGACGAGCAACAAGAGCTTTACGACGCTGAAGCAGGTGGAAAAAGGCGATCCTGCCGCGGCGCTTGGCAAGGCGACTAAACGCTACGAGGCGGTCTTTCGCTGGCCTTTTCAACTGCATGGCATGATCGGCCCATCCTGTGCGGTCGCCGACGTACGCGGCAATAAGGCGACGATCTGGTCCGGCTGCCAGGGCCCGTTTCGCACCCGTGCATCCGTCTCCGGCCTGCTCAAAATTCCCGAGGAAAATGTCCGCGTGATTTATCACGAGGCCTCCGGCTCTTACGGGCGGCTCAGCAACGACGACGGCGCGGAGGACGCCGCGCTGCTCTCGCGCGCCGTCGGCGCGCCGGTGCGCGTACAATGGATGCGCCAGGACGAGCACGGCTGGGAGCCGAAAGGGCCGGCGCAGCTGCAAAAACTGCGCGCCGGCGTGGACGCCGAGGGAAAAATCGTCGCGTGGGAGTTTATCGATTACAGCCTCCCGTGGACGGTGGCCTCGGCGACGACGCTGCTCGCCTCTGAGCAGATTGGCCTCAAAGCGAAAATTCCCGGCCAAGGGAACGGCAATCAGGGCGGCGGCGAGATTTACGCCTTCGACAACATCAAGGTCGTCGCGGAGGAAATTCCCTGGATGAAGCCCGAGCCGATTCCGCTGCGCACGAGCAATCTGCGCGCGCCGGGCCAACTGTCGCGCTGTTTCGCCAGCGAAATGCTTTTAAACGAGATCGCCGCCGATCTCGGCGTCGATCCGATCGAGCTCAGGCTGCGCTATCTCGCGGCCGACAAGCGCGCGGCCGATGCGCTGAAGGCCGTCGCGGAAAAATCGCAGTGGCAAAAGCGGCGCCAGCCGTCCGAGAACTCCAGCGCGGCGATCGCCAAAGGGCGCGGCGTCGCGATGACGCGGCGCGCCGGCGGCTACACCGCCGCGGTCGCGGACGTCGAGGTCGAGCGCGCGACCGGCAAGGTCGCGGTCAAGCGCATCACTCTGTCGCACGACTGCGGCCTCGTCGTCAATCCCGACGGCGTGAAAAATCAGGTCGAGGGCAACATCGTCCAGGGGGTGAGCCGCGCGTTGCTCGAAGAGGTGACCTTCGACGCGAACGGTGTGACGAGCCTCGATTGGGAGACTTATCCGATCCTCAGATTTCCCGACGTGCCCGAGCTCGACATCGTTCTTATCGACCGCAGAGACGTCGCGCCGCTCGGCGCGGGCGAGCTGTCGACCGTGCCGATCCCGGCGGCGATCGCCCACGCGATCTTCGACGCCACAGGCGCCCGGCTCCGCGAGGTGCCCTTCGCGCCCAAGCGCGTGCTCGCGGCGATCAAGGCGACGAAGCCGGCGTAAGGCGCGCGATGAAAACTTACGTGCGCGCCGGATTCTTCCTGGCGCTTTTCTTCCTCGCCGCGGTCCGATCCGCCGGAGCGGCGGCCGCGCCGCTGACGCGCGTCGTCATGACCACCGGCTCCTTCGCCGAGCGCGAGGGCGTCGTCTACGTCGCTCAGGATCAGGGCTTCTTCCGCAAATACGGCCTCGATCTGAGCTTCGTCCAGGTGCGCAGCGGCCCCGTCGGCATGTCGGCGCTCACCGGCGGCGAGACGCAGTTTCACTGGGGCTCGGTCACAGGCGCGAACATCGGGGCGATCGCCGAAGGCGCCGACATCGTCTTCATCGCCGGCTTCATCAACAAGCTGACCGGCGCCTTCGTCGTGAATTCGAAGATCAAGAGCCCGCAAGAGCTGAAAGGAAAGACGCTCGGCGTCAACAGCCTGAGCGGCGGCGGCTGGATCTTCACCATGCTCGCGCTCGACCACTGGGGACTCGACCCCAAGCGCGACGGCATCAACATCCGCTCGCTCGGCAGCGACGGCGTGCGCACCGAAGCGCTCTCCTCGGGCGTCATCGACGGCTGCCAGATCGGCTACACCTTCGCCGCGCAGCTCCAGCAGAAGGGCTTCCGCGTCCTCGCCGATCTCGAGAAGCTGCCGATCCCCTATCAAGGGTCGGGACTCCAGGCGCGGCGCGCCTTCGTCACCTCCTCGCCCGCCGTCGTCGAGAACACGCTGCGCGGCCTGCTCGACGCCGTCGCCTTTATCCGCAACCGCGAGAACAAGGCCGCCGTCATGAAGAGCCTTACGCGCGGGCTGCGCCTCTCGCGCCTCGAAGACGCCGAGGAAGGCTACAATAGCATCGTCGACATCTACGAGAAAAAAATCTATCCCAGCACCCAGGGCATCGCCAACGTCATCCGGCTTCTCGGCCAGACGAACGAGAAGATTAAGAGATTAAAGGCAGAGGATTTAGTCGAAACCTCGGCGGTGAAGAAGTTGGAGAGGGAGGGGAGGTTTTGATCGGCAAATGTCGCCTGATGAAACGTTACTCTAAGACCTTCTTTTCCAGATACCTCTCATAAATCCGATAAAGCGTCTCCATCGACCTAACGTCGATCCACTCGTTCTCGGCGTGGAGGGTGCCGACGGAGCGAGCGCGACATGCACGGGCGCTCTGCTACCGGCGCGAGGCTCTAGGCCGAATTGGCCCCGCATTGTTTATGCAGGAACGACACTCCCTACATCAAATCTTAACTTGACACTTCGAAA
>Ga0075425_100001189_pt1 | contig 25289 bp, 22 predicted proteins | sample SoiMethybrSBSTD4_FD_75300 | JGI IMG/M metagenome (GOLD analysis project Ga0075425, IMG submission 75300) | Bulk soil microbial communities from a Populus tree surrounding site in Tennessee, USA - Soil MetaG P. TD hybrid SBSTD4 | ecosystem: Environmental > Terrestrial > Soil > Tree plantation...
TCGTCGTAGACGATGAGCGCGTCCATGCCGTGGTCCATGAACCATTCGCCCATCGCGGCCCCGGCAAACGGTGCGAGGTACTGGCTGGTCGCGGAGTCGGCGGCCGGCGCTGCCATGACGATCGTGTACGGCAGCGCGCCGTTGACGTCGAGCACCGACACCAGCTGCGCGATCGTCGACTGTTTCTGCCCGATGGCGACGTAGATGGAGTAGAGCGGCCGGTACTCCTGATCGCCCGCCGCCTCGGCGGCCCGGTTCAGGCGCGCCTGGTTGATGATCGTGTCGACGCAGATCGTCGTTTTGCCGGTCGAGCGATCGCCGATGATCAGCTCGCGCTGACCGCGGCCGATCGGAATCATCGCGTCGATCGCCATGATGCCGGTCTGCACCGGCTGGCGGATCGGTTGGCGACGCATGATGCCAGGCGCGAGCTTCTCGACGGGGTAGAAGTCGTCGGCGGCGATCGGCCCTTTGTCATCGAGCGGCTGGCCGAGCGTGTTGACGACGCGGCCGAGCAGTCCCTTGCCGACCGGCACCTGCAGCAGCTTGCCGGTGGCGCGGACCTCGCCGCCTTCGTGCAGGCGGGTGTCGTCGCCGAGGATGATCACGCCGACGTCGGCATCGTCGAGGCTGAGTGCCAGGCCGGTCACACCGTCGCCGAGGTCGAGCATCTCGTTGAGCATCACGTCGCTGAGCCCTTCGACGCGGGCGACGCCGTCGCCGAGCTCGCGAATCACGCCGACGTTGGTGCGCAGCGTCGCGGTTCTCGCGGCGGCGATGTGCGCTTCGATGTCCTGCAGCAGAGTGCTCATGAGTTGTCCCCGTCGCCGCGGCCGTCCGCGCGGTCAGAATCCCGATTCGAGCGCCGCCAGGCCGCCACGAACGCTGCCGTCGTAGACGTCGCAGCCGACTTGCACGCGCATGCCGCCGATGAGCGACGGATCGACGACGAAGCGCGTCTCGAGCCCGCGCCGGTCGAAGCGGGCCAGCCCGCGTTCGATTTCAGCGCGCACGGCGGGATCGAGCGGCGCGGCGCTGGCGACGATCGCAGTGCGCGCCTCCTGATCGAGTCGCAGCAGCCGCACGAAGTGCTTCAACACCGCGTGGCTCCCGCCGTGGCGCGACTGGACGATCTGATCGACCACGGCGCGGGCGCGCGCCTCGTCGAGGACGCCGCCGGCGGCGCAGATCTGCCACAGTTGGTGGGCCTCGCGCCTGGCCTGCCGTGGGGTCTTCATGTGTCCTCGATGGCTGGCTACGAAGGCGCGAGCGCCCTCGCCGTTTCCTCGGCCAGGCGCCGCTGGTCGTCGGCGGTGAGAATCTTGCCGGCGACGGCGGCGGTGGTGCGCACGACCAGCCGTCCAACTTCGCCGCGCAGCTCGTTCATCATCCGCGCGTGCTCGAGCGCGGCGGCGTCGCGCGCCTTGATCACGATCTGCTCGGCGGCGGCGATGGCGCGCTGGGTTTCGTGCTGTTCGACGCGGCGGGCGGCCTCGCGGGCCTCGGCGATGAGCCGCGCCGCCTCGTCGCGCGCGGCGGCCAGCGCGTCCTGGCGCTGCGACTCGATCGCGGCGAGCGCGGCGTTGATCTTTTCGGTGTTCGCGAGGCCCTGCGCGATTTGCTGACGGCGCGCCTCGAGCATCGCGAGCACCGGCTTGTAGGCGAGGCGGTAGAGCAGCGCGCAGACGATCGCGAAGCTGATCACCTGCGACGCGAGGTGCGGCAGGTCGACGCCGAACGCCTGCGCGATCGTTTCGGCGTGGCCGCTGTCGGCGGTCTGCAGGATCAGCGCGAGCACACGCATCGCCGCGCCCCTACCGCACCAGGAACAACGCGTAGAACACGATCGCTTCGGCGAACGCGATCGCCAGGATCGACTGGACCATCACGGCCGTCGCCGACCCGGGATTTCGTCCGACGGCGACCGCGGCCGATGCCCCGATCCAGCCGACCGCGATCGCCGAGCCGAGCGCTGCGAGTCCGACGTGGAGATTGCCTCCCATGCTTTCGCTCCTCTTTCTGCTGAAATCAACGTCCGATCAGTGATGTGCCGCCGACGGTTCCTCGTGATGCTGGCAGAGCAGCAGCGTGAAGACCGCGGTCAAGAGCATGAACACGAGCGCCTGCACGATGCCGACGAGCAGCTCGAGGAAATAGAACGGCACCTGCACGAGCCAGCCGATCTTCGGCATCCGGGCCATCGTTTCGAGCATCGTCTCGCCGGCGAAAATATTGCCGTAGAGCCGGAAGCTCAGTGACACCGGACGAAAGAGAATCGACACGACCTCGAGGCATCCCGCCGCGAAGAACACCACCACCAGCAGGACGCGCAGCGCGCCGGCGCTCTCGCCCTTCGGTGCGAACAGCTCCTTGAAGAACCCGATCGGGCCGACCTCCTGCAGGCCCCACACGATCCACGAGGCGAAGAAGACGAGCGCCATTGCCAGCGTCATGTTGACGTCGGCGTTGGCGCCGCGCAGCAGCGGCTGCTCGAGCCTGAAGCCGTCGGCCGTGTAATGTCCCCAGCCGATCGAGCCGACGCCGGGTACCAGCCCGATCCAGTTCGAGGCGAGGATGAAGATGAAGATGCTGGCGAAGAACCAGAACGTGCGATCGACCAGGTGGCGGCCGAGAATGCCCTCGAGAAAGGTGTGCAGGCCGTCGACGATCCACTCGAGGAAGTTTTGGGCGCCGCGCGGCACCTGCTGCATCGTGCGCGTCGCCATCTGCGCGAACACCACCAGCAGCACCGCCACGAACCAGGTGACGACCATGGAATTGGTGATCGGGAAGCCGAAGGGCCGCGCGATTTCGACGGCCTTCTGCGACAAGCCATGCTCCTCGGTCGCGGCGAACGCGACGGCGCCGGTTGCCGTCACCATGAGCGCAGACACGGCCGCGCACACGGCGACGCGTCGGATTGAGGACATGACGTGAGCGTCAGTGCATCCGCCTTGCCACACTCACCGAGCCGCTGTCGGGCCCGCTACGGCAGTCAGCAGTGCGTCGGCGGCGGCACCCGCGCCACGAGAAGCCACGCGCGCCCTCCGACAAATCGGAGCACCTCCGACGCTCACGGGCGATCTCGGCCACCGACGCTTCCTTTATCAGCGGTGTTTGCTCGTTCGCGGCCGGCCGTCGTGGCACGGCGAATGCTCATTCACGTCTCGACTTCATCAGGAGGTATCGTGCGCCGACAACTTCCGTTCGCGGCTCTCGGCATTGGCGTGATCGTGGCCGCGGTGCTCGCGATCTCCGGGGCAACGGGCGCCGCGCAAAAACGCGGCGAAACCTTCACCGCCGACGCGAGCGTCGCCCGTCCCAACGGCACCGTCGCGTCCGCCAAGCTCACCGCGGTCGTCGATTCGTTCGCCAGCGACGCCGAACGCGACGCGCTGGTTACTGCCGTCAAGCACGGTGGGACCGCCGCGCGCGATCTGCTCGCGTCGCGCAAGACCTCGGGATCGATCCAGGTCGGCGCGAAACAAACGCCGATCAAGTACGCCTACGCGCGTCCGTCCGGCTCGGGCCGGTTGATCACGCTCATCACGGCCGAACCGATTCATTTCGTCGGCGGTGACCTCCCCGACGCGAAGCCGAAGGACGGCTACGACCTCGGCCTCGTGCTGCTCGACCTGAGCTCGTCAAAGGGGTCGGGCGAGGTGGCGCCCGCCGCCAAGGTGAAGGTCGACGCGCAGAACGCGGTTGTCACCGACGACTACGGCGCCGAAGTCGTCCGCTTGTCGAACGTCGTCCGCAAGTAAGGCGCGCATCACAATCACCTGTCGATCCGCGCGAGCGCGGCGGCCCGCCGCCGCGCTCGCCGTCCTCCCTCCACCCCACGACTCGCGCCGCAATTGTCTCGTTCTCGAGCTGGCCGCGAGCGCTGCATGCCGCCACATCCCATGGCTCCACCGCGCCGGATTCGCTCCCCCATCATTTCGGAGCCACATTGCGCACGGCGCCGGATCCCGCGTGGCGAAGTGCAGCGAACTACAAGGAATACAGCGACATGGCCGCCACGTGCGGCATCGCCGCGCGTGGTACGGCCAGTGCTCTGGCTGGCGCCGGCGCAGTTCGCCACGTCCACAGAGAAGAGGGTCACAGCATGTCGAGCAAAGCAGCAGAGACGTTGATCGCCATCGTGGCGGCGGCTGCGCTGACGAGCGCGTGCGAGAAGCCAGCGGCCGTCGCTGCGCCTGCGCCGGAGGTGTACGTCGTCGGCGTCGTCCAGAAGGACGTGCCGACGTATCTCGATCTGGTCGGACAGACCGAGGGACATCAGGACGTCGACGTCCGCGCACGCGTCGAGGGCTTCCTCGAGACGATGGACTTCCGCGAAGGCACGTTCGTGCGCAGGGGCACGCTGTTGTACCGCATCGATCCGAAGCCGCTCGAGGCGGCGCTCGCCCAGGCGAAGGCCGACAAGGCGACCGCCGAAGCGCGCCTCGCCAAGGCGAACAATGACGTCGCGCGCTATACGCCGCTGGCGGCGAAGCAGGCGGTCAGCCAGCAGGAACTCGACAACGCGCGGGCGGCACAGGACGCGGCGCGCTCACAGGTCGACGCGGCGTCCGCCGCAGTCGAGAAGGAGACGCTCGACCTTGGCTACACGCGGGTGCTGGCGCCGATCGACGGCCTGGTCGGCACTACGAAGGTCAAGCCGGGCAGCCTGGTCGGCCGCGGCGAGAGCACGCTGCTGACGACCATCTCGGAGATCAACCCGATCGTGCTGCGCGTCGGCATCACCGAGGCCGACTATCTGAAGGTGATCAAGCGCGATCCGTCGCGAGGCGGCGAAGAGCCGCGCGCCAAGGGCATCGAGCTCACCCTCGCCGACGGCACGGTGCATCCGCAGCCCGGCACCATCACCACTGTCGAGCGCGCGGTCAACGCCGCGACCGGCACCCTGACTGTGCACGTGTCGTTTCCGAACCCGGAGAACGTCCTCCGACCGGGACAGTACGGGCGGGCGCGGATTCTCGTCGACATGAAGAAGGACGCGCTCCTGGTACCGCAGCGCGCCGTGCAGGAGTTGCAGAGCCTGCGCAGCGTCGCGGTGGTCGGCAGCGACAACAAGGTCACGTTCCGCAATGTGAAGGTTGGCCCGCGCGTCGACACGCTCTGGGTCATCGAAGAAGGGCTGAAGCCGGGCGATCAGGTCGTCGCCGAAGGACTGCAGGCGTTGCGCGACGGCATCACCGTCCGCACCAAGCCGCTCGACCAGTCGGCCGCCGCGCCGGCGGTCGTCCCTGCGAGCGAGGCGAGGTAGCCGATGGCCCGCTTCTTCGTCAACCGTCCCATCGTCGCGATGGTGATGTCGATCATCATCGTGATGCTCGGCGTCGTCGCGATGAAAGGGCTGCCGATCGCCCAGTATCCCGACATCGTCCCGCCGATGATCCAGGTGACGACCACCTTCATCGGCGCCAGCGCCACCGACGTCGAGGCGTCGGTGGCGACCCCGCTCGAGCAGCAGATCAACGGCGTCGAGCAGGGCATCTACATGAAGTCCACCAACGCCAACGACGGCACGCTGACGTTGAAGGTGTCGTTCGAGGTCGGCTCGAACCTCGACATGGACAACGTGCTGACGCAGAACCGCGTCTCGCAGGCGCAGCCGCAGATGCCGCAGTCGGTGAAGCAGTACGGCGTCACGGTGAAGAAGTCGCTGGCGTTTCCGCTGATGGTGATCTCGGTGAAATCGCCGAAGGGGACCTACGACAGCAGCTTCCTGTCCAACTACACGACCATCAACATCAACGACGCCATCGCCCGTATCCCCGGCGTCGGCTCGGTGACGCTGTTCGGCGGCAGCGACTACGCGATGCGCGTCTGGCTGCGGCCGGATCGGATCGGCCGGCTCGGGATCACCGTGCCCGACATCGCCAACGCCATCTCGCAGCAGAACCAGTTGAGTCCCGCGGGCCAGATCGGCGGCCCGCCGGCGGCGCAGGGCACTGAGTACACCTACACGGTCCGTACGCAGGGCCGCCTGCTGAACGAAGAAGAATTCGGCGACATCATCCTGCGCACCGCGTCGGACGGATCGCAGGTACGGCTCAAGGACGTGGCCCGGCTCGAACTCGGCACGATGCTCTACAACGCCGTCGGCCGGCACAACAGCCAGCCGGCCGCGGTGATTGCGATCTACCAGGTGCCCGGCAGCAACGCGCTCGACGTGGCGAACAAGATCAAGACGACGCTCGACGATTTGTCGAAGCGGTTCCCGCGCGACATGGAGTACCTGGTGTCGCTCGACACCACGCTGCCGGTCTCCGAGGGCATCAACGAGATCGTCCACACGCTGTTCGAAGCGGTCTTCCTCGTGATCATCGTCGTGTTCGTCTTCCTGCAGAACTGGCGCGCGACGTTGATCCCGCTGATGACGGTGCCGGTGTCGCTGGTCGGCGCGTTCATGTTCTTCCCGTTGCTCGGCTTTTCGATCAACGTCCTCTCGCTGCTCGGTCTGGTCCTCGCAATCGGCATTGTCGTCGACGATGCGATCGTCGTCGTCGAGGCGGTGATGCACCACATCGAGCACGGCATGTCGCCGAAGGAGGCGACCGTCAAGGCGATGGAGGAAGTGTCGGGACCGGTCATCGCGATCGGCCTGATCCTCAGCGCCGTGTTCGTGCCGGTCGGCTTCATGGGCGGGATCACCGGCCGCCTCTACCAGCAGTTCGCGATCACGATCGCGCTGTCGGTGCTGTTGTCGGTCGTCAACGCGCTGACGCTCAGCCCGGCGCTGTCGGCGCTGCTGCTGAAGGCGCCGACCGGCAAGAAGTCGCTGCTGACGCCGTTCTACAACGGCTTCAACAAGATCTTCGGCTGGACCACCGATCGCTACGTCAGCTTCGCGGGGATTCTCGCCCGCAAGATGTTCCGCAGCCTGGCCTTCATCGGCGTGCTGTGCTTCGTGATCGTGTCGCTGGTGCGGAACATCCCGGGCGGCTTCGTCCCCGAAGAGGATCAAGGCTTCCTCCTCGTCAACACGCTGCTGCCGGACGCGGCGTCGCTCGAGCGCACCGACGCGGTGATGAAGAAGGCCGAAGCGGTGCTGAAGAACAATGAATCGGTCGAGGGCTACAACGCGATCAGCGGCTTCAGCCTCCTCACCGGCGCGTACTCGTCGAACATGGGCTTCTTCTTCGTGCAGCTCAAGCCGTGGGAGCACCGCGGCACCACGCACACCGCGGCGATCGTCACGCAGGCGCTCAACCAGGCGTTCGCGCAGGAGATTCGCGAAGGCGCGGTACTGGCGTTCGGGCCGCCGGCCATCCCGGGCCTCGGCACCGGCGCCGGCTTCACCTTCGAGCTGCAGGACCGCAGCGGCGGCACGCCGGACTACCTGTCGGCGCAGGCGCAGAAGTTCATCGAGGCGGCGCGCAAGCGTCCGGAGATCGGCCGCATCAACACGCTGTATCGCGCGACCGTGCCGCAGATCTACGCCGACATCGACCGCGACAAGGTGACCAAGTCGGGCGTGCAGCTGAGCGACGTCAACACGACGCTCGGCGCGCTGCTCGGCAGCTCCTACGTGAACGACTTCAACAAGTTCGGCCGCGTCTACAAGGTCTACATCCAGGCCGAGCCCGAGTTCCGGCGCGACCCCAGTCAGCTGGGCCTGTTCTTCGTCCGCAACCAGGCGGGCGGGATGGTGCCGGTCGACACGCTGGTGACCACGAAGCCGGCCAACGGTCCTGAGTTCACCAACCGGTTCAACCTGTTCCGCACCGCGGAGATCACCGGCGTGCCGGCGGCGGGGTTCTCCTCGACGCAGGCACTCGATGCGCTCGAGCAGACGGCGCGCGAGGTCCTGCCGTCGGACATGAGCTTCGACTGGGCCGACATGTCGTACCAGGAGCGCAAGGCGCCTGGCGTGGCGGTGGTGTTCATGCTCGCGATCTTCCTGGTCTTCCTGATTCTCGCCGCGCAGTACGAGAGTTGGGGCCTGCCGTTCAGCGTGCTGCTGGGGACCCCGTTCGCGGCGTTCGGCGCCTACTTCGGCCTGTGGGCGGCGCGGCAGCTGCTCGGCGAAAGCTACGTCAACAACGTGTTCGCGCAGATCGGACTGATCATGCTGATCGGGCTGGCCGCGAAGAACGCGATCCTGATCGTCGAATTCGCGAAGATGGAGCACGACGCCGGCAAGCCGCTGATGGACGCGGCGCTCAACGCGGCGAAGCTGCGCTTCCGGCCGATCCTGATGACCGCCTTCGCGTTCATTCTCGGCGTCGTACCGCTGCTCACGGCGAGCGGCGCCGGCGCCGAATCGCGGAAGGTGATGGGCATGGCGGTGTTCTCGGGAATGCTGATCGCGACCATCCTCGGCGTGCTCTTGATTCCCATGCTCTACGTTGCGGTCGAGAAAGCGATCGGCGGCGCCAAAACACACGCGCCGCAGCCTGAACCGGCCGCGGTCGGCGCGTTCCCGGCACCGTCAGGCCATGGGAGCCATTGAGATGCTCCGATCGATCGTCGCTCTCGCGTTATCGGCGTGTGTGTCGTCGCTGTCGGCCGGCTGCGCGCCAGTCGGTCCGAACTACAAGCGGCCGGAGATGCAGTCGCCGTCGGCCTACCGCTTCGTCCAGGAACCGGAACAGGCGCAGTCGCTTGCCGACCTGCCCTGGTGGGAAGTGTTCGACGACGTCGCGCTGCAGAGCCTCGTCTGGGAGGCAGTGTCGCACAACCTCGACGTGCGCGTGGCCGCCGCCCGCGTCGAGGAGGCGCGGGCGCGCGCCGGCATCGCCAGGTCGTTCCTCTATCCGCAGGTGGATGCCACCGCCGGCTACAGCGTGCGCGCGTCGTCGAGCACGGCGAAGGACAACGGGCTGGGCGACAACGATCAGCACTTCCGGCAAAGCCCGATTATTGGCGTCGGCCTGTCGTGGGAGCTCGATCTGTTCGGGCGGATTCGCCGCGAGCACGAAGCAGCGCTCGCGATCGTCCTTGCAACGGATCAGGGGCGGCGCGGCGTCCTGGTGACGCTGGTCGCCGACGTCGCCTCGAACTATTTCCTCCTGCGCGAGCTCGATCAGCAGCTCGAGATTGCGCGCGCGACGCTGCGCATCAACGACGAAACGGTCACCTACTTTCGTAACCGGCTCGACGGCGGCGTCTCGAACCGGCTCGAGCTCGATCGCATCCAGGCGCTGCGTTCCGAGACGGCGGCGTCGATTCCGCAGATCGAGAACCAGATCGCGGTGACCGAGAATGCGCTGTCGCTGTTGCTCGGCCGCGGGCCGTCGCCAATCGACCGCGAGGGCAACCCGCTGGAGATGCTGCCGCCGGCGGTGCCGGTCGGCCTGCCCGCCTCGCTGCTCGAGCGGCGGCCCGACGTCGTCGAGGCCGAGCAGTTGCTGGTCGCCGCGAACGCCGATATCGGCGCCGCCAGGGCGCTCTTTTATCCGACGATAAGCCTGACCAGCTTTGGCGGCGGCGTCGCCGCCGACCTGTCGCAGTTCCTCGGCGGCACCGGCGCGATCTTTTCAGTAGGCGCGAGCCTGCTGCAGCCGATCTACAACGGCGGGCGCAACAAGGCGAACCTGGAGGCGGCGCGGGCGCGTTTCGAGCAGGCGCTGGCCCAATACCAGAAGGCGGCGCTGAACGGCTACCGCGAAGTTGCCGATGCGCTGGTGACGATCCAGAAGCTCGCAGCCGTGCGAACGGAACGCGAGGCCGGCGTCACAGTGCTCACCGACGCCGCCGATCTGGCGCGGTCGCGCTACGACTCGGGCCTCGCCAGCTACATCGAGATCCTGACCGCGGACCAGGATTTGTTCCAACAACAAATACTGCTCGCGCAGACGCGCGGCGCCGAGCTGCGGGCCCGGGCCGAAATCTATCGTGCGCTCGGCGGCGGCTGGCAGCAACCGTAAGGAGGACGGACGCGGTCATGGCGAAGGACAAACACCACAGGACCGGGAATGGCAGCGGTAACGGCCACCGCAACGGATCGGAGCCCGCGAAGAAGCTGAAGAACAAGACCTACGAAAAGGAGCTGCGCAAGCTGCAGGAAAAGCTCTGCATGCTCCAGGCGTGGGTCAAGCAGGAAGGACTTCGCGTCGTGGTCGTCTTCGAGGGGCGCGACGCGGCCGGGAAGGGCGGCACGATCAAGGCGCTCACCGAGCGCGTCAGCCCGCGCGTCTTCCGGCTCATCGCCCTGCCGGCGCCGTCGGACCGCGAGAAGAGCCAGATGTACATGCAGCGCTACTTCCCGCACTTTCCCGCGGCCGGCGAAATCGTCATCTTCGATCGCAGCTGGTACAACCGCGCCGGCGTCGAGCACGTCATGGGGTTCTGCAGCGACAAGCAGTACGAACGGTTCCTCACCGTGTGCCCCCAGTTCGAGAAACAGCTGGTCGACAACGGAGTGATCCTGATCAAGTTCTGGCTCGAGGTCAGCAACAAGGAGCAGGAGCGCCGGTTCAAGGCGCGCATCGACGACCCGCTGCGCCAGTGGAAATTGAGCAACATGGATCTGCCGTCGCGCGAGAAGTGGTACGCGTACTCGCGCGCGCGCGATGCGATGTTCAAGGCCACCGACACGTCGTTCGCACCGTGGGTGGTGGTCCCGTCCGACGACAAGAAGCGGGCGCGGCTCAACACGATCGCGCATCTCCTCAAGCAGATCCCCTATAAGAAGATCCACCCGTCGAAGGTGCGGTTGCCGAACCGGTCGAAGAAACACGCCTACGACGACGAGGCATCGATCGCGCGGCGCCGCTTCGTGCGGGAACGCTACTGAAGGGCTCATGCCGGCCGATCCCGACGCGGGCGGACGCGTGACGATCGCGCGCTGCTGCCGAACCGCGGCGCTCGCCGCCGGCATCGCGCTCGCGTCGATCGGCGCAGCTGCCGGCCAGGACCGCCCGCCGGCCCCGGCCGGCGCGTCGGCGTCGCCGCTCGTCGCCGAGCGCACCGACGAGAGCTACACGCTCATCTTCTTCAACCGCGAGATCGTCCGCCTGCGCGCGCGCGTCGTCGGACGGCGACCGTCGCAGCGCGCGCTCGGCGCGGCGCAGTTGCTGCACGAACTGGTCGCGCAACGCGCGACGACACCGGTCGAGTCGCAGTCGTTTCAGGGCACCTCGATGATCACCGTCGGATCCCGCGGCGTCCTGATGCTCACCGGCGCCGACGTCGACGATCTCGCCGGCGAGACGCTCGATGGCGTCACGGCGCAGACGGTGGCGCGGCTGCGGCGCGCGCTCGATGAGGCGGCGGAGGCGCACGAGCCGCGGATCCTCATCAAAGAGGCGGCGACCGCGGCGACCGCGGCCGCCGCGGCGCTGCTCGTCATGTGGATTCTCGGGCGCGCGCGCCGACGCATTGGTGACGCACTCGGCGCCCTCTCCGAGCGGAAAATCGCGGGCATCGGCATCGCCGCAGTCGACGCACCGAGCGCGTCGCGAGTCCTGAGGCTCCAGCGCCGCGCCATCGATGTGGCGTTCACCACTGCCGACCTCCTGGTCATCTACGGCACCACCACGTTCGTCCTGCAGCGGTTTCCCTACACCCGTGCCTGGGGCGAGTCGATGAGCGGGTTCCTGCTGATGACCGTGGAGAGGCTCGGCCTCGACGCCGTTCGGGCGCTGCCTGGCCTGGTGACCGTGGCGATCATCCTGGCAGTCACGCGTTTCCTGGTCCGGCTGGCCGCCGCGTGGTTCACCGCGGTGGAGCAGGGGCAGGCGCAGCCACGCTGGCTTCATCCCGACACCGCCCAGCCGACGCGCCGCCTGGTGACCGCGCTGCTGTGGGTGTTCGCGGTGGTCGTCGCCTACCCGTACATGCCGGGCAGTCAGACCGAGGCGTTCAAAGGCGTCAGCGTGTTCCTCGGCCTGATGGTGACACTCGGCTCGAGCGGCCTGGTCAACCACGTCATGAGCGGCTTCATGATCACGTACTCGCGGGCCGTGCGCGTCGGCGACTTCGTCCGGATCGGCGACGTCGAGGGCACGGTGATCCACCTTGGCGTGCTGTCGACCAAGGTCAGATCGTTGAGGTCGGAGGAAGTGACGATTCCCAACGCCGTGGTCGTCTCACAGACGACGACCGACTACTCGCGAGCGGGCGACGCGGGCGGCGTGTTCACGCCGACCTCGGTGACGATCGGCTATGACGCGCCGTGGCGGCAGGTCCATGCGCTGCTGCTGCTCGCCGCGGAGCGGACGCCGGGGCTGCGTGCCGTCCCCAAGCCGCTGGTGGTGCAGGCATCGCTCGAGGACTTCTACGTCAAGTACACGCTGCTCGTCTCCCTCCAGGAACAGCGGGCGCGGCTGTTCACGCTCGACGCGCTGCACGCCAACATCCAGGATCTCTTCAACGAACACGGCGTGCAGATCATGTCGCCGAACTACGTGCTCGATCCGGCGGCGCCGAAGGTGGTGCCCAAGGAGCGCTGGTTCGCCACGCCGGCGGATTCTGCGCCGATCTCGGCGGCCGCCGCTCAGGAGCCGGCCGCCGTCCGTCTGGCAGGAGTCAATACTCGCTGAACAGCCGCTGCAGGTCGGCGTTCGACCGCTGCTTCAGCAGCGCCAGGCGCAACAGCACCCGCGCCTTCTGCGGATTGTGGTCGAGCGACGCGACGAATCCGGACTTGTCGTCGTCGACCTCGACGTTGCGGCCGACGCGGCCGGTGGTGACCCGCGTCGAGCGCACGCAAACCACGCCGGCCTTCGCGTGTTTGGCCAGCGCGCTCAACGCCGGTGCCGTCATGTTGCCGTTGCCGACGCCGGCGATGACCAGGCCCTTCGCGCCAGCCGCCACCGCCCCATCGATCAGCGCGCCGTCCATGTTCTCGTGCGCCATGATGATGTCGACGCGCGGCAGCGCGCTCACCCCGTCGAGCGAGAACTCCGACTCGCTGGTGTGACGTCCGATCGGACCGCGGTTGAAGTCGATCTCGCCGTAGGCGACGGTGCCGATCAAGCCGGTGAGCGGCGAGAGGAACGTCTGCACTGCCGTGGTGCTCGTCTTGGTCAGCGACGAGGCGCCATGGACCCAGTCGTTTACGACGACGAGCACGCCGCGTCCGGCGGCGTCCGCGCTGGCGGCAACAGCGACGGCGTTGAAGAAGTTCAGCGGGCCGTCGGCCGAGAGTGCCGTGGACGGGCGCATCGCCGCGGTCAGGACGACCGGCTTTCGCGACTTGACGACGAGATTGAGGAAGTACGCCGTCTCCTCGATCGTGTCGGTGCCGTGCGTGATCACGACGCCGGTGACATCGGGCGCGGCGGCGAGCTCGTTGACCCGGCGCGCCAGCTTCAGCCAGACCTCGTCGTTCATGTCCTGCGAACCGATGTTCGCAATCTGCTCGCCGCGCAGCACCGCGAGCTTCTTTGCCTGCGGCACGGCGGCGAGCAATTGCTCGACGCCGACCTGCCCGGACGTGTAGCCCGCCTGGACATCGCTGGCCGCGGCGCCCGCGATCGTGCCGCCGGTCGCCAGCACGACCACGGTCGGGAGGGAACCGCCGGCCGCTTTCTGACCATGGACGTCGGCTGTCGTGGCGACGGCCAGCGACATCGTGATCGCCGCCGCGATGATGAACCGGAGAGGACGGGTCGTTCGGTTACGCATAAATGCCTCGCTCGCTTGATGCCGCGCTCACGGCACTACCACCCGCAACCACAGCGTGCCGACGGTGAGATACAACACAAGGCAGAACGCCGTCAGCAGCGCGCCCAGGCGGTACAGGTCGCGCTGCGACAGGAAGCCGCTTTCCGCAAACAGGAGATTCGCGCTCGAGCCTTGCGGCGTGATCGCGGCGAAGTAATTCGTCGCGAACAACAGCTGAAAGGCGAGCGGTGCTGCCGGCACGCCGAGCTTGATGCCGACCTCGAGAAACACGCCGAAGAGCGCCAGCGTGTGAGCCGTCTGACTCACGAACATGTAGTGCAGCAGCACGTAGGCGACAACGAGCGCCGCGCCGGCCGCCAGCACAGGGAATCCAGCGAGCGACCCGGCCATGCGCTGGCCCAGAAATCCCATGAAGCCGAGTTCGTTGAGCTGCGTGCTGAGCGTGTACAGGACGGCGAACCAGATGAAGGTCGCGAGCACGTCGCCTTCCTTTGCGATATCGCCGAGCGTCAGCACGCCGGATGCGAGCATGACGCCGAGCCCGAGAAACGCGACCGCGGTCGAGTCGAGCGCGAACGTCGCGGCGACCGCCCAGAGGCCGACCATGCCGACGAACACGGCGAGCACGATGCGCTCGCGGCGAGTCAGCGGTCCCAGGCCGTCGAGCGCGCGACGCGCCACTCCCGGCGCGTCGGGCGTCGCCGTTCGCTCGGGACGGATCAGCCAGGCGAGCAGCGGCGGCATCGCGGCCATCGCGAGGATCGTTGGCAGCGACGCGGCGAGCAGCCACCGGGTGAAGCCGATGTCGACGCCGAACGTGCGCGCGATCTCGGCGCCGAGCGGGTTGCCCGCCATCGCCGTCAACCACAAGGCTGACGACAGGCTGAGGCTGGCAATGCCCGAGAACATCAGGAAGGTGCCGATGCGCCGCGAACCCTCGTCGCCGGGCCGCGCGCCAGCCGCCTCGGTCAGCGAAAAGGCGAGCGGATAAATCACGCCCGATCGTGCCGTGTTGCTCGGGAACGCCGGCGCGATGACCGCATCGACCAGGAAGATGCTGTAGGAGAGTCCGAGCGTCGAACGGCCGAAGATGCTGACGATGAAGTAGCCGACGCGTGTGCCGAGACCGGACAGAACTACGGCGCGGGCGACGAGGAACGCGAGGACGATCAACAGAATCGTCCCGTTCGCGAAGCCGGTGTACGCCTTCGCCGGCGGCAGCAGGCCGGTGAGCACGGCGGCCGAGACGGCGAGGACCGACGCGGTCAGAATCGGAAAGGCGCTGACGACGACCGACACGATTGCCGCCGCGAACAGGACGAACAGCCGCCACGCCGGCGGCGTCAGCCCGTCCGGAACCGGCACGAACCACAGTGCGACAGCGGCGGCGACGACTGCGATGCGAGCGACGCGCGTCCTGCGATCGGCGCTCGCGGCCGGCCGCGCCGGCGCCGGCGGCGTCGCGGTCGTCGTCACGGCGGACCTTCGGCCCAGCGCAGGCGGCCGCGCAGATCGGCCGATCGGCCCTGCAACTCGCCGCCCTCAGCCGACACGACGTACTGCCAGGTGAACGCGTAGTCGCCGGTGATACCTGTCCAGCGGCCGGTGCCGCCGGTGATCGTGGCGCTGATCCGCCTGCCGGTCTGCAGCGGTCCACCGCGGAGGGCGCTGAAGATACGGTCGCCGGCGCTGTCGGTCCACACCGCGCGGCCCGTCGTCACGCCCGTGCCATCGTCGAACCCGACGACTTCGCCGGTGAAGCCGGCGGCGATTCCGGTGCCGTTGGACAGGACCACGGCGCCCGACAGGTGGGCGACGGCTGCGGCGCGGCCGCTCTCGGTGGGAATCGTCTGTCGCGATCCGCTCGCCGACCAGTTGCCGTCGAAGGCGCGCCAGGCAGTCGGCGGTTCCTGTTGCGCGTGCAGGGCGAGGCCGTCCGCCGGCGATAGCGTCAGCCCGGCGATCGCGCATGCCGCACACGTGACCGCGGCGCGCGTCATACCGGATCGACCTGGCCGGTCATCACTTTCGGATCGAGGACGGCCGCGATCTGGGCGTCGGAGAGGATCCCCTTCTCGCGCACAAGTTCGAGGATCCCGCGACCGGTCTTCGCCGCCTCGGTCGCCAGTTCGGTTGCGCGCTCGTAGCCGATCACCGGATTCAGCGCCGTGACCGTGCCGATGCTGAAGTCGACGTAGTGGGCCAGGACCTCGGGGTTTGCCGTGATGCCGTCCACGCAGTGCACGCGCAGCGTGTCGGCGGCGTTGATGAACAGCGTCTGCGCTTCGAAAATGCAGGCTGCGATCACCGGTTCGAAGACGTTGAGCTGAAGCTGGCCGCCCTCGGCCGCCATCGAAATCGTCACATCGCTGCCGATGACGCGGAAGCAGACCATGTTGACGACCTCGGGAATCACCGGATTGACCTTGCCGGGCATGATCGACGAACCGGGCTGCTTTGGCGGCAGATTGATTTCGCGAAGGCCGCAGCGCGGCCCCGACGACAGCAGGCGCAGGTCGTTGCACACCTTCGACAGCTTGATCGCGAGGCTCTTCATGCACGACGAATAGAGGACAAATGCCTGCGTGTCCTGCGTCGCCTCGATCAGGTCGCCGGCGAGATAGAGCGGCAGCCCGGAGACACTGGCGATATGCGCGGTGCAGCTCGCAGCGTAGTTGCGCGGCGCATTCAGGCCGGTGCCGATCGCGGTGGCGCCCATGTTGATCTCGCACAGCACGCGCTGCACCGCTTCGAGCGCGCGCACTTCGCCGGCCAGCGTCTCGGCAAATGCCGTGAACTCCTGGCCGAGCGTCATCGGCACGGCATCCTGGAGCTGTGTGCGTCCCATCTTGACGATCGGTGCGAACTCGCGGCCCTTGGCGCGAAACGCCGCGATGAGCGCGTTGATCGCGGCGATCAGGCGGCCGTTGCCGAGCGCCATACCGACGTGGAGGGCGGTCGGATACGCGTCGTTGGTCGACTGCGACGCGTTGACGTGATCGTGCGGATCGCAGTACCGATACTCGCCCTTCTGATGGCCCATCAGCTCGAGGGCGCGGTTGGCGATCACCTCGTTCGCGTTCATGTTGGTCGACGTGCCGGCGCCGCCCTGGAAGACGTCGAGCCGGAACTGGTCGTGCAAGGCGCCGCCGATGATCTCCTGGCAGGCGCCCTCGATCGCCGCCAGGATCGTTCGATCGAACACGCCGCACTCGACGTTGGCGCGTGCGGCGCCGAGCTTGACCATCGCGAGCGCGCGAATCAGATCGGGATAGAGCCGGAGCTCGACGCCGGAGATGTGGAAGTTGTCGAGGCCGCGCGCGGTCTGGACGCCGTAATAGGCGTCGACGGGGACCGGCTTATCGCCGAGCAGGTCGTGTTCGAGACGGATAGCGCTCTTGGACATGCAAGCTCCTGGTGACGCGGCGGCACGACGTCGAGCGATCAGATCGTCATGTCATGCGCGCGTAACGGAAAACGCCCGACGGCAGATGCGGCGGCGCTGGCGTCACCAGCACGTACTTGACACTGCGCATCGGAATCACCACCAGGTCACCGTCGGCTTCGAGCACCAGCCGCTCGGCGTCGATCGCCTTCTTCACCGTGGCGACGATTGCAGCCTGGTCCTTGCCCGACTGGCGCGGGTAGGTGAACGACGCCTTGGTGCCGTCGAGAAAAAAGACCGACATCGATACGTCTGCAGGCATGGCGAATGTCCAGTCAGGTGCGGCGCGGAGGCGCGCGCGTTCACACGGGAGGCGGGAGCACGTTGCGTGCCGCGGCACTGGCGGCGGCGGTCGGTGCCAGCGCAATTTCGCGCGTAATCGCCGCCGATTTCGCCGCGATCGCGGGGGCTCTCCGGCGGAGCGGACGATCGACCCCGTCCGGATGGAGAAGCTCCGATCGGTCGGACAAGAGGGCCGCGCGAGGCTCGCCGACTGTCGCTAGGCGGCAGCGTCGGCTGGAACGACGGCCACGTGTTCGTGGTGGATTCGTGCGGCGAGCTCGTTGTCGCCGCCTCCGAGGCAGTCGGTCGAGTAGGCGCAGAGGATCGATACCGCGCGCGCCGCTGCGTAGGCGTCGGCGATCCGCTCGAGCCGAACCATGGCGTCGAATTCGCCGCGCTCGCAGAGAATCGGCGCCATCTGGCCGAAGGCGGTGACCCGCGGCGCCGCGACGGTTGCTGCCGCGAGCGCGCGCTCGACGAGAGGGTCGAGCGCCGCGGCCCAGAGGGCGGGATCCGGTACGCCGTTGCGGCAGACGGCGTCAAGCGCCAGCGAGGAATCCAGCGTGGCATAGCGGCCGGCCGCGCGCAGTGCCGAGGGATCGAACCGATGGCTCGCTACGTAGGTGTCGAGCTCCTCGAGCAGCGGTGGCGCCGCAATCGCGAGGATGGAATCGCCGGCCTCGAGTGCCGTGGCGAAATACGAGGCGACAGCGCCGAGCAGATGGCGATCGGTCCGGTACATTTGCAGATCGTGCCGGCGTTCGAGCCGGCTGAGCCAGCGGGGCAGGAGCGCCGCCGAAGGTATGAATCGCCCGCCCGCATGCACCTGCGACACGGCGGCCGGAAGGTCGAGCGTCATGCGCGATTTGGCGACAACCGCCGCCACCCCGCGTTCCAGGGCCGCGAGTACCGACGCGTCGTAAATGTCGTTGGAGACCAGAACGATCCGCGGGTACGGTCCCGCCGTTCCCAGCTGCTTCGCCCAGACCAACGCGCCAGAGTCGTCGAGCGCGGTGTTGAGTACTACAACGTCAGCGCGAAGCGAGAGAGTCGCCTCGATCGCGGCGTCGGCGTTGTTCGCGACCGCCACCACGTCGAATCGATCGTTGAGGATTGAGATCGCGGTGTTCAGCGAGGAACCCGGTTCGTCCGCGACCACGATTCGAGCTCGCCGGTGCGACACGACTACATACTACGCGATTGCCAGGCCGATTTTGGGCGGCAAGGAAAGACGGTCCTTTCGGTTGGCGTACTGTACGCTACACGACAAACCTGCTCTTTCGCATTTCCTTAACTGCCGCATCGATCAGCTGTTTGATGAACTCCGGCGCACTCTTCGGATTCGTCGTCGTGCTGACGCCGGCCCACAACAGTTTGTCGAGTGGCACGCTGTAGACCAGCGTCTCGACGACGATCGTCGTGTCTTCGCGCGTGCCGCCGGGATCGTAGACGCCGGTCCACCCGTAGCCGTAGTACCCCCAGAGCGTCGAATAGTTGGTCGTCGTCCAGGTCGCCGGCGAGTAGATGATCTGTTTGTCGCGGCTCACCGGCCGCAGCGCGACGATCCCGTCGACATTCGCGCGCTCGAACCACGGACGTGCGCGCTCCGCGCTGGTCAGCTCTTCCTGCGGCGCCATTCGATACGTTGCGACACTCTGCACGCCGCGGCCGTTCAACTCACGCACCAGTTGCTCTTCGGCCGACACGCGAAGGTGCTGATCCGAGCTGATGACGAGCGCCGCGACCTTCCGCCCCGCGAAGCTGACGTCGACGTCCGCTGCCTTCCACGTGGTCGTGAATGCAGGGCCGCTTGCCGCGGCCGTCACCGCGCCGGCGAGCAGCACGCCGACCGCAACCGTGAAGCGCATCAGGAGCGCTTCACCGTCACCGCAGACGACAGCTGAAACTGCAGCCGCGTCTCGGCGGGGAGTTTCAGGTGCTCGGTGCCTTGACTCGACATGATGGCGCCGGTCGCGCCGCCGGCGAGCGCGCCGATCGCCGCACCGGTGCCGCCGCCGGCAATACCGCCAACGATGGCGCCCAGGCCGGCGCCGCCAGCCACCTTGCGCGTCGTTTTCTTACCCTCGCCCGCGCCCTTCTGCTCCACGTAAGCGGTGACGATCTCGTACTTGTTGCCGCCGAATGCGAGCGAGTTCGCCTTCAGCGTGATCTTGTCGGAGCCTTTCATCTTGCCGGCCTGCTCGACGCCGGTGGCCTGGAGGGTGACGACCGCATTGCGTGGCACGACGACGGCACCGTCCACCATGATCGGGTCGTCGAGCACCGACTTGAAGGTCTTGCCGGCCGCCGCGGTGTCGACGTCGATGGCCTCGGTGAGCCTGACCGGCAGCATGGTCCCCGACGGCAGCGTGATCGGCTTCGGCGCCTTGGCCGGATCCGGCGGAGGGGCGGCTGCGGCGGCGGCCGGCGCCTGCTTGCGCGCAGTGAAGTCGAGTCCCGCGACGTCGGTGACGGGGAACTCGGCGATCTTGCCGTTGCCGAGCAGCACGCGGACGATTTGCGCGTCGGCGCTGAGGAACGAGCCATCAACGGCCTGGCCGCTGCGGAGCCGAACCTTATCAGCGGAGAGCGTCGCGGTAATTGTCAGCATGAGGCCGAGCGTTGCCGACCAGACAATGTGCTTCTGCATCGTCGTTTACTCCGTGAAGGCGCGTTACTGGACGACCGGCAAGGCCGAGGCGATCTGCAGGTCGATCAGCAGCAGCAGCTGGTTTTCGACCTGGAGAAACCGCGCCGCCTGCTTTGGCGACAGTGCGCCCTTCATCCGGTCGTAGTACTTCAGCTTCAACGCCTGCCGCCGCGATTCGAGATCGAGCGCGCCCTTGGCGATCCGGTCGGCGATCGCGTCGGTCATCGCGTCGTAGCTCTTGGCGTACTCGGCGATCAGCTTCAGGCGATCGTCGTTGATTTTCGAGAGCTCGACGTCGTATTCGCGGTAGATCGGCCAGAACGCCGTGTCCTCGGCCTCGGTAAAGTTCATCATCTCGGTGAGGATCGCGACTTTCTGCGCGCGGATATCCGAGCGCAGCAGCTCGACGTAGGCGCGCAGGTTGACATCGCGCGAGTCGGCTGGCGGTGCCTTCGGCGTCTGCGCCGAGGCGTTGCCGGCGATTGCCGCGAGCACCACAACGGTGGCCGCGGTCAGCGGGTTGAACCGTGACATGTTGTCCCTCCTGGAGCCATCTATCGTCGTCGTCCGCCGCCGCCGCGGCTCATGCCGCGCGAGCCGCTGCTCGGTCGATAACTGCTGGAACTCGCGCCGCGCGAGCTGCTGGTGGCCGCGCTGGCGTCGCGCGTGCGCTGGGCGCCTTCCGATCGCGCGGCCGAGTCCTTGTTCAACTGGCCGACCGTGGCGCTGCTGGCGCTGTTCTGGCCGGCGGTGCCGACGCGCTGCTGCGCCTGGTCGCGCTGTGCCTGCGTGGGTTGCTGCACCGAGTTCCAGCCGCCGTCGCCGTACTGCTGCCAGCCGCTGCCGGTGTTGCGATACACGTTGCCGTCGCGGCCGGCATACATGTCGCCGCTGCCGGTCCTGGCGACGCCGGCGTTGTTGCCCGGCCCGACACCGTTTCTGGTGACGGCGCTGCCGCCGCCGCTCGTCTGCGTCCGGCGCGTGGTCGCGCCGGTGACATTGTTGGTGACGCGCGCCGTCGTCGCCCACTGATTGCCGCGAGTCACCCCGGTCGCGCCGTAGCTGCCGTAGACGCCGGCGCCCTGGCGGGTCGCGCCGTAGGCGCCGGTGCGCGGGTTGTAGGCGTGCGCTGCGCCGCGAGCGCCGTATGGCCCGTAGGCCGCAGCGCCGCGCGCGTAGGTACCGGTTCGCGGGTTGTAGCGTGCGCCGACGCCGGCGCCGCCGTACGGTCCGTACGCCACCGCGCCGCGGCTGTAGGCGCCCGTCCACGGGTTGTACGACGCGCGATACCCGTAGGTCGGGTAGAACGGGTAGTAGACGGGATAGAAGCCGCCGTAGCCGACGTAAGGCGGATAGTAATAGCCGCTGCCCCACACGACGCAGCCCCAGGCGACCATCATGCCGGTTGCCGCGGCCGCGGTCGCGAAGACCGCGTCGTTGCTGTTGTCTTCGACGACGGTAACGTGCGTGACGGAGTACGCGGGCGAGCTCGGTGGAATCTCGTAGATCTCTTTCGGTATCGATCCGGTCACTTCCCACGGACCGGACGCTGACTTCGCCACGAACCACACGCCGTCGAAGCACATGTAGTAGAGATCGCCGACCTTGATGATGTCCTTGTCGGTGTTGACGGCCCGCGCGACGGTTGTCGTTTCGATCGGCTGGAACTCCGGTTCGCCCTGGAAGGCGACGTCGGGCGCCTTCACCAGCTTCTTGTCGATCCGCGCGGTCTCAGGAATCTGCGCGAGCATCACCGCTTCGGCGGCCTGCGGCGTGCCGGGCACCGAGGCGAGCACGCGCGAGCGCTGGTGCGCGACCGGAATCTTCTTGAAGTCTTCGGGCAGCGTCGGCGTCGCGAAGGTCCATGGGCCGGTGAAATCCGGCGCCGAGAACCATCGGCCGGAGACGAGGAAGTAGACGGCGCCCGCCTTGCCGAGACGAAACACATCGCTCTCGGTGTTGCTCACCCAGAGCAGGTTCGTGCCGGTGACCAGCAGGTAGCTCGGCGCGCCGGTGAGGAGGATCAACTCCGCCGGCTTCGTGCTGACGAACACCGTTGGCGGCCGCGTGAGCGGCGTGCCCGGGATGGCCGCCCGTGCGTCTTTCCAGTTGTCATCGGCCGGCAACTTCTTGAAGCTGTCGGGCAGCGCGCCGGCGGGTTTCCATGGGCCGGTCACACTCGACGCCTGCAGCCAGCTCTTGTCCTTCAGGAGATAGAAGGTGCCGGTCGGCGGATACTGGAACAGATCCCAGTTCGTGTTGACCGCGAATTTCAGATCGTTGTCCTTGATCGCGCTCCAGATCGGTTCGCCGTCGATGTTGACGAGCACCGCCGGCGTCGCGCTGTAGAAGATCGCCGGCGGGTCGGCTTTCAGGCCGTCGATGTTCTTCGGCACGATGCGGCTCTTGTCGATGTAGGCGAGCACGCGGTCGAGCGCGATGACGCGACTCTCCGGCGGCATGTGCGTCTTGATGTCGGCGACCGCGGCCTGGCGCTGCTCGTCGGTCAGGGTCGTAAACGTCGACGCGGTGATCGCGAAGTCGGAAAAGTTGACGAGGCGTTCAGCAACCGCGACTTTCGTGTCGGCTTCAAGCGTGATGGTGCCGAGCGCCGGCTTCGGCGCGCCTTTCGGCGTGTACGACACGGCGAGGTAGAGCACCGCGCGCTTCTGATCCGTCCAGCTCGCGACCTGCGGCTCGTAAAGAATCACCATCGCACCGGCTGGCGTGCTGTAGGCGCGCGGCCATCCGCCGTCGAGGTCCGGCGGCCTGGTGGCCGGCTTCGCCGCGGGTTGGGCGGCGGGCGCCGCTTGCGCCGGCGCGTGCTGTGCGGTGAGCGGCGTCGGCGGCGGTACCAGCAGAGTGCATGCGACGGCGACCGCCAGGCGCTGCCGCAGCGCGCCGATCGCTGGCGCGCTGGGTCGCGCGCGCGTGCCGGCAGCGCGTGCGGTCGTCATCCCCGCATGCCGCGGACGTCCTCGACATACTCGAGGCCGCGGCTGCCGCCCGGGAGCTGGAACTCGACGAGCGGCGGCTCGGTGGCGTTTTCGACGAGCGCGACGAGACTGCGAAAGCGTTCCGTGTGGAACTGCTGCTGCAGCGCGCTTTCGGATTGCCACTCCTCGCTGTAGCGGATGACCCCCTTTTCGCCCACGTCGGCCGACACCGAGCACGTGACGCATCCCGGTTCGGCGCGCGTCGAGGCCATCAACAGATGCAGCGCATCGGTCATCGATCGCGCCTTGCCGACCGGCACGAGCCATTGAATCGTCATGCGAACGAATAGAGGCGTCATGCAAACACTCGTCGCTTGAAGCGGTGAACGGAAAAAGCTGGTGCCTGCTTTGCGATGTCTTCTTTACGAGCACTCGCCGTACCAACTTTGATCGCGGCGGGTTTGGCGGCGGTGCAGGATTCTGCGGCGGTTTGTGCGCGTTGGCGGTCGTTTGTCGCGGTTCCGCGCGGGTCGGCTCCAGCGACATGGAGGCTCTCCGAAATGTCGGGTCCGAAGGGAAGGAGGCCGCGCGCGCGCGCGTCGTGGCTAGTGGCGGTGGCTGCCGGGTACCTCCTCTGGCCCGCGGCAATGGCCGCAGCGGCTGACGTCGACACCGTGCGCCTGAAAAACGGCGACCGTCTGACGTGCGAAATCAAGAAGCTCGAGCAGGGCGTCCTGTCGATTTCCTCCGATCCGCTCGGGAAGGCCTCGATCCACTGGGGGGAAGTCGCCGGCGTTGCCAGCCCGCGCGAGTTCGAGGTTACGCTCGAGTCGGGCAGCCGCTACTACGGGGCGCTGAGCCTGTCGGCCGCTGGCGGCCAGGTAGTGGTGACGTCGGCCGGCGCCGCGCCGGTGACGCTGCCGCTGCTGGAGGTGACCGGGCTGGTCCCGATCGGCACCAGCGTGTGGCGCCGCATGGACGGCAGCGTCGACGTCGGCTTCAGCCTGGCCCAGGCCAACCTCGAGACGCACTGGACGCTCAACGGCGCCACGACCTACCGCAGCCGGCGCTTTCGCGTCTCGTCGACCATCGCCTCGCAGCTCACCGCGCGCGAGGACACGGACAAGAACTCGCGCAACACCCTGTCATTCAACGCCAGCCGGCTGTTCGACAACAACTGGTTCGCCACGCTGCTGGTGCAGCTGCAGCAGAACGAGGAGCTCGAACTTCGACTGAGAACTGTCGGCGGCGGAGGGGTCGGCAAGGCATTGTCGCAGACCAATCACCACACGATTTCTTTGTACGGCGGCGTGGTCGCGACCCGCGAAGATTTCACCGGCGAACCGATCACCAATCGCGCCGAGATCGCGGTCGGCGGGCAGATGGACTTCTTTACGCCGGGCACCAACGACTTCTCGCTGACCAACAGCGTGGTCTCGTTCTACAGCGCCGGCCGCGCCCGCGTCGAGCTGCAGAGCGCATGGCGGCATGAATTCCTGAGCGACTTCTACTGGAGCCTGAACGGGGTGGAAAGCTTCGACAGCGATCCACCCGACGCCCAGAAGAAAAACGACTACTCGCTGAGCGTAACGCTCGGCTGGAAGTTTTGACTGCCTCGGCGCGGCGCCTACGCGTGCGCGATTCTCTTCTCGCGCACGATCCCCAGCCGCGCCATCCGGCTCTCGAGCGTCGTCGGCTTGACGCCGAGCCGCTCGGCGGCGCCGCCGATGCCGCGGACGCGCCAGCCGCAGCCGTCCAGCACCGCTCGGATGTGCTCGACCTCGATGTCGGCGAGCCGTGAGCTCGGGGCATGCCGCTCCGACGCCACCGGACGCGGCGCCGCGACCGTCAGCGTCGGCCCGGTGGCGACGATCATCTCCCGCTCGATCACGTTGCGCAACTCACGCACGTTGCCCGGCCAGGAATAGCGCTGCAGCGCCTCGATGCTCTCCTTCGAGATCGCGTCGACCTTCTTGCCGAACGCGTGCGAGAACTCGTCGACGAAGGTCCAGACCAGGCTCGGGATGTCGGCAATGCGCTCGCGCAGCGGCGGGACCGTGATCGGAAATACGTTGAGGCGGTAGAAGAGATCCTCCCGGAACGTACCGTTGGCCACGGCCTGCTCGAGATTGCGATTGGTGGCGGCGATCACGCGCACGTCCACCTTCGTCGATGAATTGCCGCCGAGCCGCTCGACGGTGCGCTCCTGCAGCACGCGCAACAGTTTCACCTGGATCTCCAGCGGCAGGTCGCCGATCTCGTCGAGGAAGATCGTCGAGCCGTGCGCCGCCTCGAAGCGGCCGATCTGGCGCGACAGCGCGCCGGTGAAGGCGCCGCGTTCGCGGCCGAACAGCTCGCTCTCGATGAGGGCGCTCGGAATCGCGGCGCAGCT
>Ga0075425_100001190_pt1 | contig 25265 bp, 20 predicted proteins | sample SoiMethybrSBSTD4_FD_75300 | JGI IMG/M metagenome (GOLD analysis project Ga0075425, IMG submission 75300) | Bulk soil microbial communities from a Populus tree surrounding site in Tennessee, USA - Soil MetaG P. TD hybrid SBSTD4 | ecosystem: Environmental > Terrestrial > Soil > Tree plantation...
CCGGCCGATCCGCAGACCTCGCGCGAATCGCCGTCGCCTTGGATACCGGAACTCGTCACCGACACCCGCGTCGTTGCCCCGGTGACCACGTCGTGAACGAACGCATCTGACTTGCCGTTGGAGTCACCCGGAACAAGATTCGTCGCGACTGAATCGAACGCCACGAAGCGCCCGTCGTCCGACAGCGAGAAGCGCTCACCGGTGTCCTGCCCGTTCTTCTGGGCCCCCTCGGACGAGACGCTCGCCATCACCGTCCGGCCCGTCGCGAAGTCGTGCAGGAAGATGTCGGTGTCGTTCGTGTCGCCGGGGACCAGGTTCCCCGCCCGCGACTCGAACGCGACGAACCTGCCGTCGGCGGAGATCTCGTTCGTGGGACTGTGGAAGACCGTCTCGCCCGAACCGAGATCGCCGCGCGAGGACACGCTCACGATCGAGGTGGTCCGGCGCACGCGGTCGCGGAGGAACTCTTGCGCGGTGTCGTTCATCTGCCTGCCCCGGACGAGGTTCGACGCCACGGACACGAACGCAACGTAGCGTCCGTCTGCTGAGATGCTCGACAAGAAGCTATCGTTGTCGGCGCGCTCGCCGTTGCCGGGATCCGAGATCAACTCCGTGCGGCCGGTTTGAAGATCCTTGACGTAGATGTCGCGGCAGTGCGTGCGACTCGGCCCGGCGTTCCCGATCGAACATCGATTGCGGTCGCCGGGCGCCAGGCCCGACGCGCGCGATTCGAACGCGACGAACCGGCCGTTCTCGGAGATCATCCCGGCCGGGAACAGCTCGCGCAGTGTCAGCGGATCGTCCAGGATCCCGGGCACACGGTCGACGTATCCTTGCGCGCCCTTGGTCGACACCGACGCGCGGATCGTTTTGCCGCTGACCATGTCGTGAACGAACACATCCGGGAGCGCGTTCGTGTCGCCGGACACCAGGTTCGACGACCAGGACGAGAACTCGACGAACCTTCCGTCGGCCGAGACGCTCGGATAGAAGCTCGTGTCGTTGCCGTACGCGCCCGACGACGAGATCGACGCGATCCTTGTCGTGCCCTTGTTGAGGTCGCGGATGTAGACGTCGTCGCATGCGGTCGGCGGGACCGAAACCGCCGACACGCAGACATTCTGGTTGGGCACCATGTTGTCGGCGTCGGAATCGAACACGACGAACCGGCCGTTCGCCGACGGGAACGCGAGGCTCGACAGCCCGTTTGCCTGGGCGCCTTGCGAGTCGACCGAGCTGCGCGACGTCGTGCCGAGCGGGAACAGGTGGAACACCAGCCGGGTTCCGGTGCGGCCGGTCGCGCGCGCGATCCGGAAGTAATAGGTGGCCCCGGCGTGTGTGGGGATCGAGATCTGCGCGTTGCCGAGCGCGCTCGCGTTGCAAGCAAGGAGATGGAAGCCCGACGCGTCTCGCGTGTACGCGCCCAGTGCGTCACCGTAATTGCTGCCGAAGGTGTCCGCCTGCACCGTCCCGTTTCGAGCGGCCGGATACCGGTACCAGACGGTGCCAGCCCGGCCGCAGTCACTCGGCTCGCTCGCTTCTCGCGTGGCGCCGCGCGTGTCCGTGCGCGCCGTGAACGGCGTTCCCTCGATCGGATACGCCTGCACGAAGGCGTCGTTCGTGAAGGCGTGGCGGACGTTGACGGGACGACCCAAGACCGTATCGGTTCCGCTTCGACGTTCTGGGACGGTGCCGACGCCTTCGTCGACCGCACCCGGGAATCCGCGGCCGAGTTGCTGCCCCACGAAGCGTGGTTCGAGCGGGGAGAAACCGCCGGCCGGGCCCGAGGAGTAATCGAGCGTTGCGGCACCGGCGAAGGGAGAGAGGAAGCCGAGCCCGGGAACGTGGATGCCCAGATCGATCGCGGCGGTGAGAACGGCGACGGCGAGCATGCCGACGAGCGGTCCGCGAAGCGAACGTCCCGTCAGCCGGACGGCGAGTAACGCTCGCTTCATCAGTCGAAGTTGAGGTGGTACACGTAGATGTCGGCTTCGGCGTTCGTGTCAACCGCCCCGAGATCGGACGAGTAGGAAACGAACGACACGTACCGGCCGTCCCCGGAGATCGACGGCTGGAGGCTGTGCAGGTCGCCGGTGTCGCCGAACCGATCCGTCGAAGCCAGCACGGTCGCCCCGGTCACGAGGTCGTGCACGAATACATCCGGCAAGTGATTGCGATCGTGAGCGGTCATGTTGGCGGCGACGGAATCGAACGCGACGTAGCGTCCGTTGGCGGAGATCGAGAACGCGCGAGCTGAAAAGGAAGGAGACTCAACGGGAGTGTTCACGATGTACCTGCGCTTGGCTTCGTTCGGCTCTTGCACGCCGCCCGACGTGACCGACACGCGGTACGTTCGCCCGCCGATCCGATCGTGCACGAAGATGTCGATCGCTTCGTTCGTATCGCCGGGTACGAGATTCGACGCCCTCGACCCGAAGACGATGTACCGACCGTCCGCGGACAAGTGCCCCCTCCCGATCTCCTCCTCGTTATCGCCGTTCGCCACGCGTCCATCGGAGGAGATGGAGACGATCTGGGTCGTGTGCGCGATACGGTCGCGGATGTACGTGACGTAGTGGCCGTTGGATCTCCCAGGAACGAGCGCGGCGTTGCTCTCCATCGAGACGAACCGCCCGTCGGCCGACATCGAGTCGGCGGCTACGTCTCCTGCGACGGGCCGCCCGTCTGACGTCACCGAGACGCGCTCGGTGTGATCCTTCCAAAGATCGCGGACGAACACGTCCCAGTTTCCGCTCTCGTCTCCCATCACGAGGTTCGTCGCGCGCGATTGGAACGACACGAACCGGCCGTCGGCGCTGATGTCTGCATGGAAGTTGTCGTAGTTAGCGGCTCCCCACGAAGGGATGTCAGACATCGCCGCCAGGATCGTCCTCCCCGTCAATCGGTCCCGAACGTAGACGTCCGTTCCCGAAAACTGATCCTTCCTCCGCTGTGGATCGTTGTCGAGCGGCGACAGGTTCGTCGCACGAGAGCTGAAAACGATGTACCGGGCATCCGGGGTCATGGATTCCATGACGCTCGCGCCATCGGCCGGTTCGCCGGAAGACGAGCGCGAGACGAGTTCGACCTTCTTGGTTAGGCGGTCGAAAAGGTATACCTGGTGGCAGACCAGGTATACCCGGTCTTGGATCCGAAGGTTTTCGATCTCATTGGCGACCTCTTCGCCCAGCGAAGGCGCGGTCGGGCAGTTCTTGTTCGCTCCCGGTACAAGGTTCGTCGCGCCGGAATCGAACCCCACATACCGGCCGTCCCCGGAAAGCACCGAGTCGACGCTCAAGCCGTCGCTCTGGATCCCGCGGGAGGAGCGCGTCGCCAGCTCCATCGTTCCGAGCGGGCTGAGGTTGAAAACGACGCGCCGGCCGGGTGTCGCGATCTGGAAGAAGTAGGTCGTCGTCGCCGTCGCCGTGTATTGGAGCTGCGCGTTGCCCGATGGGCCGAGCGCGCACGCCACGCGCGTGAGATGGCTTTCGTCAGAACCGCTGAAGACGCCGAGGACGATCCCGCCCTGCGAGCCGAAGGTGTTGACGAAGAGTGTGCCGGTGCGCGCCGCGACGTAGCGGAACCAAACCGTCCCCTCACCGCTCGAACACGACTTCGGCTCCGCTTGGTCCCGACTCGCTCCGTGAGCGTAGGTGCTCGACGTGTACGGGAGCTGCTGGATCGGCGCCGCCTGAGCGAAGGCATCGTTCGTGAACGGCACCGGTTGCGGCACGGAATGGATCGTCGACGGGTCGATCGAAGTCACATCTTCAGGAGGCGTGAAGAGCGGCCTCCCGCGCACGCGAGAAGATCCGGGCGGTGCAGGCGGCAGCGGCAACCCGAAGAGGTTGGCGAGGTACTGGGGGTCCAGCGGCGCGAACGACTGTTGCGGCCCGGCGGAATAGTCCAGTCCGGCCACCTCAGCGAACGGCGCGAGGGTGCCGAGCCCCGGGATCCGTACCCCGAGGAAGATCGAGGTGACGAGCACCGCCGCGGCCAGCGCAACGACAAGCGGCGCGGGAGCCCAGGAGGTGCGGAGTCCACGCCTGGCGGCGGCGAGCGGGCTCATCCCCGAGACGGCGCCGGCTGCTTCCGGGCTCTGCCGTCGGCCTTCGGCGCGTCACCGGCCGTCCGCAGCGTGAAACGGAAGATCGAGCCGCGGCCCGGCTCGCTGGTGAACCCCAGGTCCCCACCGTGCGCTTCGACGAGCCGCTTGGAGAGCGCGAGTCCCAACCCCGTAGACGGCTGGCCGCGCGCCGGCTTCGTGCCCTTCACGCGGTAGAACGGCTCGAAGATCTTGTCGCCGGCCTCGGCCGGGATCCCGACGCCGGAGTCGGCGACCGCCACTTCGACGTGGCCGTTGCTCGCCGCCGCCGACACCGCGATCCGCCCGCCGCTCGGGGTGTACTTCACCGCGTTGTCGACGAGGTTGAGGATCACTTCGCGCAGGCGACGGCGGTCGGCGGCCACGGCAGGCAGATCCTTCGGCACCTCGACGGTCAGGGATACCTCGCCACCGCGCGCCAGGCCGTCGATGGTGGTTCGCAGATCCGCGAGGACGTCGCCGAGGTGGACGGCATCGAGCGACACCTCGAGGCGGCCGGCTTCCGCGCGAGCGAGCTCGAGCACGTCGTTCACGAGCGCGAGCACCTGTGCGCTCGACTCCTTGATCGTCCGCGCCGCTTCTTTGACGTCGCCCGTCTTGCGAGCGAACGACTGATCGGTGAGGAGGTCGGCCTCGTTCATGATCACGGCGAGCGGCGTACGGAAGTCGTGACTCATCGAGGCGAAGAACTCGGTTCGTTCTGCGAGCAGACGTCGCACTTCCTCCGTGCGCTGAGCGACGCGTAATTCCAGGGTCTCGTACGAGGCCTGCAGCTGTTCGGCCATCTGGTTCACGCCGCGCGCCAGTTCGCCGAGCTCGTCGTTCGTCACGACCGGGGTACGTGCCGCGAGATCACCGCGCCCGAGCGCGCGGTTCGTCTGCACGAGCGGCCGCACCTGACGCAGCATGCGACGCGACACGACGGCGCCGACGCCGACAACGCCGGCCATCGCGGCGATCAGGATCAGCGCGAAGCGCAGGACCGTGTTCCGGCCGTTGTCGTAGGCGGAGGCCGGTACCGTCACCGCGAGCGTGCCGACCCGGCGGCCTTGAACCTCGAACGGGGCGTACAGCGACCATAGCCGGCCTTGCTTCGCGTCTTCGGCGCGGCGAACGAGCCGGTCGGTGGATGCCGGCGGCGCCGTCGCGGGGCCGGAGGACGTGCCGCCGGCGAAACCGGTCGCGGCGAGCGGATGCCCGGCGAGGTCGTAGATCTCGACCGCTGCACGCCCGCGCGCCGGCGTCGTTCCCGGTTCGCGCCGACCACGGCCGGCCGCGTCGAGCGCGACCTGGTCGAGACCGATCGCCGCGATCGTCACTCCGGCGGCCCGGCACGGAGACGTCGTCCGGCAAATGGGTGCTGCGATCGCGAGCAGTGTGCGCGCGCCGTCGGTCAGAAAACCCGATTGCTTCTCACCGCTCGGGTCCTTCATCGCAGTGGCGACGAACGACCGGCCGAGCCACTGCTGCCCCGACGAACGCTCGGGCGCGGTCCCAGAGCCGGTGCGCCGGTACTCGACGATCCCGCGGCCGTCCGCGTTCGTCGCGACGAGGAGCGCGAGGTCCGTCTTCAACGCGAGCACGGAGCCGAGCAGCCGCGCGACGCCCTGGCGGTCTCGCGCGTCGATCGCCGCGGTCATCCCTTGGACGTTCGCGGCGAAGTTGGCGGATTCGAGGAGGTAGAGCTCGCGGTCGTGGGCGACGGAGCGCGCGTCCAGAGACTGCCCTTGGAGATCGTGATCGATCACCGTTTGAGCCCGGCGCGAGACGTCACGAACGATGAAGAAGGATCCCGCGGCGCCGATCGAGACGATCAGGACCAGGAACGGCAGCAGGATCTTCCAGAACAGCGGCAACGCCGTGAACGGCCCCCTGCTTTCGCGCATCCCTCACCTCCACCACCCCGTCGGGTGGACACGTTCGGCTCCCATCAGACCAGCCCCTGCACCCCGGGTCAGTGAAACGGCTCACACCGCGGGCTGGGGTCTTCTCCCCCGGCTCGGGCCGTCGGTAGACTCGGCCGGGCGACAGGAGGTTCCGTGCCGGAGAACCGCCGCCTCTTCATCAAAGAAGGCGACTACTGGACCCTCGCCTACGAGGGCCCGGCGATCCGCGTGCGCGACTCGCGCGGCCTTCGGTACATCGCCCAGCTTCTGCGGAGCCCGGGAGCCGAGATCCACGCCGGCGATCTCGTTGTAGGAGTTGATGCGCCTGGGCGAAGCTCAAAGTCTGCCGCGGCCGACGGCCTCGCGGTCCAGGCATCCTCCGACGCCGGCGAGGTCATCGACGACGCCGCGCGCGATGCGTACCGGCGCCGGATCGCCGACCTGCGGGCCGAGCAGGAAGAGGCCGAGCGCTTCAACGACCCGGAGCGTGCAGCCCGAGCGTCGGAGGAGGTCGACGCGTTGTCTCGCGAGCTCGCGTCCGCGTTCGGTCTGGGCGGTCGCAAACGCAAGGCCGGCTCCACGTCTGAACGCGCGCGGGTGAACGTGCGCAACGCGATCACGTCGGCGATCAAGGCGATCGCCAAACACGACAAAGAGCTCGCCGAGCACTTGCGGACCACGATCCGAACCGGCTTGTTGTGTTCGTACGCGGGCGGCTCTCGGTGGACGACGGAAGCGGGGGCCCCGCCGGCGTCGTCATCGGCGATGCCCACGGAGCGGTTCCTTGCGACCGTGTTGTTCACGGACGTCGTCGGCTCGACCGAGCAGGCCGCGGCCCTCGGTGACGCGCGCTGGCGGGAGGTCCTCGACCAGCACGACGCCCTGACGGTGGCCGCCATCGAGCGATGCGATGGTCGCGTCGTCAAATCTTTCGGGGACAGCTTCTTCGCCACCTTCGAAGCTCCGGCGAAGGCGATCCGGTGCGCCGGTGCGATCTCCAAAGCGCTGCACCCGCTCGGCATCGAGGTCCGGGCGGGCATCCACACCGGCGAGTGCGAACCGCGCGGCGACGACGTCGGCGGCCTCGCCGTGCACATCGGCGCGCGCATCCTGGCGCTCGCCGGCCCGAGCGAGGTCTTGGTCTCCAGCACGGTTCGCGATCTCGTGACCGGCTCGGGGTTGCGCTTCGACGATCGCGGCTTCCACGAACTGCGGGGCGTGCCGGGGAGCTGGCGGCTATTCGCCCTCGCCTCGGCGAAGTCGAGCGCGCGCTCGGAGCGTGCCCCGCGGCAGGGGTTCTCGATCATGCTCGTGGACGATCATCCGATGTGGCGGGAGTCGTTGCGGAAGGTCGTCGAGCACGCCTGCACCGCGACCGTCGTCGCCGAGGCGTCCGATGGTGAAGAAGCGATCGAGATGGCACGTGCGGCGCGTCCCGACGTGATCGTCATGGACCTCAATCTGCCGAAGATGAACGGCCCCGACGCAACGCGCGGCATCCTCGCAGAGCTGCCGCAGACCCGCGTGCTGGTCCTGTCGTCCTCGGACGAGAAGGACGACGTCCTCGACGCCATCCGCGCCGGAGCCAGCGGGTATCTCGTAAAGACCGCCGGCTCCGCTCAGGTAGCCGAGGCCGTCCGTCGCGTTCGCAACGGGGAGCTGGTGGTCCCCCCCGACCTCACCGACGTCGTCCTGGAAGGACTCCGCGCCGGCTCCTGACCAGCGCAGACGGCCCGTCGGCGCTCCGTCCCACCGCGTGTAACGACCGTTAGGCCCCCGGTAACGCAGACCGTACGACGGTCATCGAACGGGGAGCTTCACGTGCGGACAAGGGATCCCAAGATCGACATGCTCCGAAGCCTTCCCGCGCTTTCCGGATATGGAGACCGGGAGCTCGAGCAGGTGGGAGCGCTTCTCGACGCGGTGGAGGTCTCCCCGGGCCACGTGCTGATGAAAGAGGGCGGACAAGCCACCGAGGTTTTCATCATCGTCGAGGGACTCGCGACCGTATCGGTCAGGGGGCAGGCCGTGGCGAAGCTCGGGCCCGGCGAGTTCCTCGGCGAGATGGCCCTACTCGATCTCGCGCCGCGCTCGGCGACGGTGATGGCAGAAACGCCGATGCGTTTGCTCGCAACGGATCCGCGGCGCTTCTTCCAGCTTGCGGATCATCCCGGCGTCGCGCGGACGATCGCGAGCGCGCTCGCGAAACGCCTTCGTCTCGCCGAGGGCGCGCTCGGCTGAACTCGCCTCAGAGCATGTCTGCAGAGGAGGAAGCGATGCGTAGTGCGGAGGCTGTCGGATCCGACCGTGCGTGCATCGAACGCGCCCGGGAAGTCATGGACGAGATCACCGTCCCGGCCGGTACCACACTGATCCGCGAGGACGCGCGCAGCTTCGATGTCTACATCGTCATCGAGGGTACGGCCACGATCTCAACGCGAGGGCGGCTCATCGGGTACGCGCTCTCCGGCGACGTGATCGGCGCGACCCGGATCCCCGGCGTGGGAACGAAGGACGCGGCCGTCGTGGCCGACACGACGATGCGCCTGCTCACGGCGGAAACGGGTGTGTTCCTCTCCGCGTTGGGTCTCCCGGAGGTAACGCGAACGATCGCGAAGGCGATCGCTCGAGCGCTATAGCTCCAGGATCTTCTCGAGGCCGTAGGTCAGGCCCGGGTGTTTCGTGATCGCCTTTACCGCCAGCAGCACACCCGGCATGAACGACGCGCGATCGTAGGAGTCGTGGCGGATCGTCAACGACTGGCCGGGCCCGCCGAGGATCACCTCTTGATGCGCGACCAGACCCGGCAGCCGGACGGAATGCACATGGATGCCGGCGACCTCTCCCCCGCGTGCGCCGGCCGCCACTTCCTTGGACGCCTTCGCTTCCCCGCCTGCTGAGCGGGCCTTCGCGATCTCCTCGGCGGTCTTCATCGCCGTCCCGCTCGGCGCGTCGGCCTTGCCGTCGTGATGGAGCTCGATGATCTCCGCCGCCGGCAGCCACCGCGACGCGGCCGCGGCGAACCACATCATCAACACCGCGCCGATCGCGAAGTTGGGCGCGACGAACACGTTCGACTCGCTCCCCTCCTCTTCGATCAAGGCGCGGATCTCGTCGAGGTTGGCCGATGACAGTCCGGTCGTGCCGACGACGAGGTGGACGGCGTGACGCACGCACCAGCGGATGTCGTCCATCACGGCGTCCGGGTGGGTGAAATCGACGGCGACGTCGACCTCCGAGTCGGTGAGCGCGTCGAGCTCGTCTGAGACGAGCAGGTTCATCTCAGAGTGGCCGATCAGCGGGCCGATGTTCTCGCCGCACCCGCTCACGTCGACGGCGGCGACGAGCGAACACTCCGGATCGGACGCGACCGCACGGCACACCTCGCGGCCCATGCGGCCGTACGCGCCGATGACCCCCACTCGGATCATACGTTGGCCCCGATCATGCTTCGGCCCCGGTCACGTCGTGGATGCTACGACACGAACTCGCTGAAGTCCCGGTCGAGTTTCGGGCCGACGACCGCGAGCGCCCACGGATGTGCGCCGATGGTCTCTTGGGCGGCGGACCTGATGTCTTCGTGGGTGACGGCGTCGATGCGGGCGATCATCTCGTCTGGCGAGAGGATCTCGCGCGTGGACAACTCGCCCTTCCCCAAGCGCGACATACGCCCCGAGGTGTCTTCGAGGCTCAGCACCAAGCTTCCCTTCAGGCTGCCCTTGCCGCGCGCCAGCTCATCGTCGGTGACGCCCTTGTCGAGCACGCCCTGGATCTCGTCGCGGATCAGCGAGAGCACTTCGGGGACGCGTTCGGCGCCGGTCGCCGCGTAGACGTTGAGCAGTCCCGCCTCAGCGAACGACGAGTGACTCGAGTACACCGAGTAGACGAGGCCGCGCTTCTCTCGGATCTCCTGGAACAGCCGCGAGGACATGCCACCGCCGAGCACGTTGTTGAGCACACCGACCGCCCAGCGACGCGGGTCGGTGCGCGATACGCCGGCGCCGCCGTACACGATGTGCGCCTGCTCGGTGGGCCGCTCCAGCGTCGACACGCGGTTGTGGAACGCCGGCGCTTCGTCGGAGGTGCGCGCCGGGCGCTGGGGCCCGGCCGGCGCGTTGCGGAACGCTTTCTGCACGCCTTCGACGACGGCTTCGTGCGTCAGGGAACCGGCCGCCGCGATGACGAGGTTCCCCGGCTTGTAGTGCAGCCGCCAGTACGCGTCGACCTCGTCGCGATCCATCGCTTCGATGGTGTCGGAGCGCCCCTGTACACGACGGCCGAGCGGGTGCTCGCCCCAGATCGTCTCGGTGAAAACGTCGTGCACGATGTCGTCGGGAGCGTCCTCGTGCATCGCGATCTCTTCCAGTACGACCTGGCGCTCGGCGTCGACGTCTTCCTGTTTGAGAAGCGAGTTCTGGAGCATGTCGGCGATGATCTCGATCGACATCTCCAGGTCGGCGTCGAGCGTCCGCGCGTAGAAGCAGGTGAGCTCTTTCGCGGTGAACGCGTTGACGTCGCCGCCGACGGCGTCGAAGGCCTCCGCGATCTCCTTCGCCGTGCGCGTCGGCGTTCCCTTGAACAGCAGATGCTCGAGGAAATGGGTCGCGCCGGACAGTTCCGGTTGCTCGTCGCGCGACCCTGCTCCGACCCACGCTCCGAACGTGACCGAGCGGACCTCCGGCATCCGCTCCGTCAGGATGCGGATGCCGGAATCAAGGTCGGTCCGCTCGTACTTCACGTCCTCGTCCGCTCCGGTCTACTCGGCCGGCGAACCCTCCGACGAACCGCCACCGCTTCCGCCGTCGCCGCCGCCCGAATCCGCGCGCGGGCCACGGTCGCCGCCGCGGTCGCCCCCACGGCCGCGGTCACGGTCCCGGCCACCTCGTCCACGGTCACGACCGCCGCGACCGCGGTCGCCGCGGTCCTCGCGCGGACGCTCCGGCGGCTCGTAGGCCTCGTTCGTGTCCGGGTCGATCGGCGCGAGCGAGATCTTCCCAGCACGCTCGTCGATGCGCATGACCTGGACTTCGATCTGCTGGCCGAGCTCGAGCACCTCGGACGGATGCCCGATGCGCTTCTTGCCGAGCCCGAGCTTCGACACGTGCAGCAATCCGTCCTTGCCGCCGGGGATCGACACGAACGCGCCGAAGTCCGTGAGACCGGCGACCTTGCCCATGTACCGCGTGCCGATCTCGGGCATCACCGGGTTCGCGATCTCCTGGATCCTGCGCTGGGCTTCCGCCGCGCCCTCGCCACCCTTGGAGGCGATGAAGATGCGGCCGTCGTCCTGGATGTCGATCTCGGCGCCGGTCTCGGCCTGGATCTCGTTGATCTTCTTGCCCTTCGGACCGATCACCTCGCCGATCTTGTCCACCGGGATCTGGATCGTGATGATGTGCGGCGCGAGCGGCGACAGCTCCGAGCGCGGCGCCGGCAACGCGGACTTGATGACGTCGAGGATCTGCAACCGGGCCTGCTTCGCCTGTCCCAGCGCCTGCGCGAGCACGTCCGACGGGATCCCCGTCAGCTTCGTGTCGAGCTGCAGCGCGGTCACGAAGTCCTTCGTCCCGGCGACCTTGAAGTCCATGTCACCGTAGGCATCCTCGGCGCCGAGGATGTCGGTGAGCGTGACGTACTCGCCGCCTTCGTTGATCAATCCCATCGCGATCCCCGCGACGAGGTCGTAGATCGGCACGCCGGCGTCCATCAGTGACAGCGTCGAGCCGCAGACGCTGGCCATCGACGTCGACCCGTTCGACGACAGCACCTCGGACACCACCCGCAACGCGTACGGGAACTCGTCCTCCGGCGGGATCACCGGCAGCAACGCGCGCTCGGCCAAAGCTCCATGACCGATCTCGCGCCGTTTCGGACCGCGCATGAACCCCGTCTCACCGGTGGAGAACGGCGGGAAGTTGTAATGGTGCATGTAGCGCTTCGACTCTTCAGGATCGATCGTGTCGATCATCTGCTCCATCCGGAGCATCCCGAGCGTCGCGATCGACAGCACCTGCGTCTCGCCGCGCTGGAACAGGCCGGTGCCGTGGGCACGCGGCAGGAGCGTCACCTCGGCCGACAGCGGCCGGATCTCGTCCGCCTTGCGGCCGTCGATGCGCAGTCCCTCGGTGATGATGCGCTCGCGGACGAGCTTCTTCGTCAGCGATCGGACCGCCGGCGAGAACTCTTTGTCGCGCTCGGCGAGCTCTTCGACCTCGGCCAAAGCCGACTTCACGCGATCCTTGATCTCGTCGAGCGTCTTCTCGCGATCGGATTTGTCTGCGATCTGCAGCGCTTCGGCGAGGTCGCCCTTCGCAAGGTCGGAGACGCGGCTCATCACGTCGTCGCCGTACTCGGGGTAGGTGGGGAATTCGCGGACCGGTTTCGCAGCCAGCTTCGCGAACTCGGCCTGCATCTCACAGAAGTCGCGGATCGCGCCCTTCGCGAACTCGAGTCCCTCGGCGACGACGTCTTCGGTCGGCGCCGGGTGCCCGGCCTTGATCAGGTTCCAGGCGCCTTCGGTCGCCTCCGCCTCGACCATGATGATGTCGACGTCTCCGGACTTGTTGAGCGCGCCGGCGACGACGAGGTCGAACGTGCACTCCTCCATCTCCTGGAACGTCGGGTTCACGACCCAGGATCCGCCCTTGTAGCCGAGCCGGAGCCCGGCGAGCGGGGCCTCGAACGGCATCCCGCCGAGGATCACCGCCATCGACGCGCCGGTGATCGAGATCACGTCCGGCTGATTCTGCTGGTCCGCGGACAGGATCGTCGCGATGACGTGGACCTCGTTTCGGAAGCCCTTCGGGAACGACGGCCGGAGCGGCCGGTCGATCAGCCGTGCGGTGAGGATCGCGTTCTCCGAGGGACGACCTTCGCGACGGAAGAACGAGCCGGGGATCTTCCCGACCGCGTACATGCGCTCTTCGACATCGACGGTGAGTGGGAAGAAGTCGAGCTGCTCCTTTGGGTTCTTCGACGCGACCGCGGTGACGAGGACCTCGGTGTCCCCGACTTTGACGACGACCGCACCGTCGGCGAGCTTCGCGAACTTGCCCGACTCGAACCGGTAGGTCTTGTCCCCGATCGTACGCTCGAGGGTGAACGGTGAAGCCATGACAAACGCCTCCTCTGGGCCCGATGCCCGTTGGTCTTCGGCCGGAGGCTGGACTCGCTATCGAGCGGGGTCAGTTCTCAGTGGTGGGCCACCGGTTTCCCGGTAGCTCGCGACCGAGGACTGATCCCTGCGACCGCTCCGGCGTTTCGGTTGAACTCTCCTTCGTCCCTTCTACGAAGAGAGGGGCGCTGCGCGCCCCTCCGCTCTTACCGCCTGAGCCCGAGACGCTCGATGAGCGTTCGGTACTTGGCGACGTCATTCTTGCGGATGTACTCGAGCAGCCTGCGGCGCTTGCCAACCATCATCAGCAAGCCGCGGCGCGAGTGGTGGTCCTTCTTGAACGACTTGAGGTGCTCCGTGAGGTCGTTGATGCGCTTGGTGAGCAGCGCAACCTGGACCTCGGCCGAGCCGGTATCACGCTCGTGGATCCGGTAGTCGGCGATCAGAGGTTGTTTCTCTTGCGTGGTGAGTCCCATGTGGTCGCCGGGCATGCTATCAGAGCGCCGGTCGCGCGGTCCGAAACCGCTGGTCGCGGCCCCGAAGGGCACGGTTAGGGCGCTCCAAGCGGCCGATCTCGGTCCGGTGGACGAGCAGGCGCCCGCTCGGGTTCTCCTGCTCGGTACGCTCGGACTCTACGAGACGCCGAGCAGCTCGCGTGCGCGCGCGATGTCCCGGCGGATCTCGACCATCATGGCATCGCCGTCCGGGAACTTCTTCTCGTCGCGCAGGTGATGCGTGAACTCGATGCCGATCACGCTCCCGTACAGGTCGGCGTCGAAGTCGAGCGCGTGCACCTCGACGATCGGCGTGTCGCGGTCCTCGAAGGTCGGGTTGTAGCCGACGTTGATCACCGCCGGGTGGCGTTCGCCCGCGTGCTCCAGCCAGCCGGCGTAGACACCGACCTTCGGCAAGATCAGCTTGGGAGCGATGTCGAGGTTCGCGGTCGGGATCCCGAGCTGCCGCCCTCGCCCGGCGCCCTTCACCACGTGTCCCTCGAGCCGGAACGGCCGGCCGAGCTCCTCAGCGACGTGTTCGACGTCACCCTCGGCGAGCTGCCGGCGGATAAGCGAGGATGAGACAGCGTCGTTGCCTTGGTCTGGCGTCAACAACGAGAAGACCTCGACCGTGAAGCCGTATTTCTCGCCGAGCTCCTTCAGCGTTTCCACCGTCCCGGTCCCGCCGTGCCCGAACCGGAAGTTCTCCCCGACGACGAGGTGCACGACGCCCAGCGCCTCGAAGAGGACGGCTTCGATGAAATGCTCGGCCGGGAAATGCCGGAATTTGTCGTCGAAGCGGAGCACCAGCAGAACGTCGATGCCGAGCTCTTCGAACACTTCCGCGCGCTGGCGCAACGTGGTGATGAGCCGGGGCGCATCGGGAGGGCTCAGCAGCTCGAGCGGGTGGCGGTCGAACGTGACCACGACGGCCTTCGCGCTCCGGGCGCGCGCTTCGTCGACGACCTTGTGGAGCAGCATCTGGTGGCCGACGTGCACACCGTCGAACACGCCGATGGTGGCGACCGAGGGCTTCACGTCGGGCGGCACTGCGCCCAGCCCGTTGACGGTCTTCACTGTCCGGCTCCTTCGGTACCGTTCGTTCCGGCGAGCACGCATATCGCGCACGACTTCGGGCCACGGTCCTCAGCCATCCCGACGAGCCCGGACGGCCCGACGACGGCGTACGGTCCCGGCGTGCCGAACGGTGTGAGCGACTTGCCGTGGACGAGCGCCAGCGCCTCGTCCGCGCCGACGTCGCGCCGCGGGTAGGCGGCCAACGCGTCGGTCATCGACACGAACGCCGCCGGCGTGATCTCTTTCGGCGGGATGGCCATCGCCTCACCGAACGGCCCGATGCGGACGCGTCGTAGCGCGGCGACGTGCGCGCCCACGCCCAGCACGCGCCCGAGGTCATGCGCGAGCGTCCGCACGTACGTTCCCCGTGAGCACCGCACGCGCAGGCGCGCCCGAGCCCGTTCGCCGGGCGTGAACGCCTCGACGGTCAGCTCGTGGATCGTCACGCGGCGAGCGGGCCGCTCGACGTCTTCTCCCCGCCGGGCCTTGCGGTAGAGGCGCTCGCCGCCCACCTTGACCGCGCTCATCATCGGCGGCACCTGTTCGATCTCACCGACGAAATCTGCCGCGGCTCGCTCGACCATCTCCGCTTCGAGCGCGGACGCGTCGGCCTCGGCAACCGTGTCACCAGAGGCGTCCTGCGTCGTCGTCTCCGTGCCGAAGACGACATCGGCGACGTACTCCTTGTCGTAGACCTCGATGAAACGCATAAGTCGCGTCGCGCGGCCGACGCCGAGCAGCAATACACCCGTCGCGTCCGGGTCGAGCGTCCCCGCGTGTCCGATGCGGCGCTGGTCGAGCGCCCGGCGCACGATCGACACGGCGTCGTGTGACGTCATGCCGGCGGGCTTGTCGACGACGAGGATCCCGTCCACGGATACGCGCCGCCTACCGCAGCTTCGCCGCGACGGCCTCGGCGATCGCACGCGGATCGGTGCCGTCGGAGCTGAATCCCGCCGCGAGCGCGTGCCCCCCGCCACCGAACGACTCGCACACCGCGCCCACGTTCGCGACGCTCTTCGCACGCATCGACACTTTGTACGTGCCCTCGGGCTGTTGCTTGAGGACGCAGGCGACCTCGGCGACGTCCGCGGTGCGCACGACGTCGATCAGACCGTCGGTGTCTTCGATGTCGATGCCCGCGGTCTCCAGATCCTTCTGCGTGATGTAGGTCCAGATCATGGAGGCATCGGCGATGACTTCCGCGCGATCGAGCGCCTCGCCGAGCACCTTGAGGAATCCCACCGGGTGCGTGTCGTAGACGATCCGCGCGATCGCGGCGTGGTCGATGTCGTGCGCGATCAGGTCGCCGGCGATCGCGTGCACCGCGGGCGTGGTGTTCTGGTACTTGAACCCGCCGGTGTCGGTGAACAAACCGGTGTACAGGCACGCAGCCATGTCACGATCGAGCTCCACGCCGAGGCGGCGGATCAGCTCGTACGCGATGACCGCGCTCGCCGCGGCCTTCGGGTCGATGAGGTTCATGGTGCCGAAGCGGTCGTTCGACACATGGTGATCGACGACGATCAGGTTCGACGCGGCCCGGCCGTTCGGCTCCAGCGTTCCCAGCCGGTCGAACGACCCGGCGTCGAACGTGATCATCATCTGTGGCTTCGCCGGCACCTGCTCGGGAGGCGTCAGCAGGTCGAGACGCGGGAGGAACTTGTAGTGGCGCGGAACGACGAACGGGTCGCTCCCCCACGACGCGACCGGGTCGCGTCCCAACGCGCGCAGCGCCAGCGTCATGGCGAGCATCGATCCGAGCGCGTCGCCGTCGGGCCCTTGGTGACAGGCCAGCACGACGTCGTTCGCGCCGCGGATCGCCTCGACGGCGACCGACCAATCGGCTTCGGTGATGCTCACTCGTCCGTCCTTCCTTCGCCCGAACGCGCTGCGATGTCGTCGAAGATGCGGTCGAGCCGCTCGTTGCGCTCGGGGACCGGATCTTCCACGAACTCCAAGGTCGGTGCGATCCGCAGGCGCACCTCGTGCGCGACCGCCGTACGGAGGTACTTCGTCGCTCGCCGGAGCGCGTCGCGCGTCGCTGCGCGCTCCACGTCCGAGCCGTAGACCGTGTAGAAAGCCTTGGCGGTGCGGAGGTCCGGCGACACCGTGACATCGGTGATCGTGACGAACCCGACGCCCGGGTCCTTCAAGCGCTCGACTTGCGCGGCGAGGACCTCCTTGATGGCCTCCCGGACGCGCGCTGCTCGCGGGTAGTTCGCATGGCTCATGGGCTCAGTCTAACCGGCGGCGTAGGCCGCTTCTTTCGTCAGGAAAGCCACCCGAGGTAGGCCAGCTCGAACGGGTCGTCCGCCGTGATCGACGCGATCGTCTTCGCGTGTCCGTTGCGTGCGACGAACAGCTTGAACGGCGCGGTTCTCGTCTTCAGGATCATCGTCCCGTCGGATAGGAGCGCGACCGGCGACGCATCTTTCGGCACGCCGTGGAGCGCCGGCCGGCGACGACCTGTCGCATCGTAGAGCTCGACGCGCTGGGCGTTGGTCGCTGCATCGACGCGGACTACGAGCAAGAGGCTCCCGTCGGGCGAGATCGCCAGCGGATCGAACGACGCCGAGCTCGAACGAGCGAGCGTTTCCGATGCGCTCCGCCCTGCGACGAGACGCCGGAGCGTGAACGGCGGCCCCTCGCACGACCCAGCGAGGGTCCCCTCCTCGTTCGGGCCGCAGCGCCGCGGCGAGCGCGTGCTGTAGTACAGCGCTTGCCCGTTCTGCGCGATCGTCGAGCGACCCCACAGCAAGGTGTTCTTGAGCTCCGGAACCGCCGCGGAGGTTCCCGAGGTGAGGTCGAGCGCGAACAAGCCCGGGTCGACGCTGTCGCATTCGCAGGTGGGGATCTGGTACAGCACGGTGCCGCCGAGTCCCCACCCGATGGGCAAGCTCTGTCCGTCGGGGTAGCCGGCCGGGCGCTTGCGTTTCACCTCGGTCGACTTCCCGGTCCGAAGGTCGAACAGGACCACGGAGAACGGATCTTGTTGGAGCGCGACCGCGACCCGGCGGCCGTCGTCGGACACGATGGCGCCGTCGATCCCGGTTCCGGTCGCGGCGGGGATGACGCCGACGCGCTTCATCCCCGAGCGTTTCACCATCCACACGCTCAGATCGCCCGTCGGCACCGCGACGATCTCACCCCGGCCCGGCTGCTCTGAACGGTTCGGGACGGGTCTCGCAGACAGCGTCCCGAGCGGCGTGGATGTGCCCGACGACACGTCGTAGGCGAACACATCCTGACCCGACGCGTACACGATGTAAGGCCCGTCGCCGTTGAGCGTTCCCGGAGTGTGCGACGCCGTCGGCGATGCGGTCGAGGGCGACGGGCTCGCCGTCGGGCTCGCCGTAGGCTCGTTGCGCGTCACGGCAACCACCGCGATCGCGGCGGCGAGCCCGAGGGTCGCGACCAACGCGACACCGTTCCAGATCGACTTCCGTTCGCTCACGCGGTCACTCCGGCGCCATCACATCGAGCACGGCGTCGATCGTCTCGACGCGCGGATACGTTTCCACGTGCCGTTCGAGCTCGTGCAGCACGCGGCGCACGTGGAACTGCGTATCGGCGATCACCGACACGCCGACGGTCGCGCGCTGATGCTGGTCCTGATGGTCGACCTCGGCGACGGCGGCGTTGAACTTCTGTTTGATCATCGTCGTCAAGCCGCGCAGCGCGGAGCGTTTCTCTTTGAGGGAGGTGCAACCGGGGAGCCGGAGCTCGAAGCGAGCGACGCCAACGAACATCCCCGCGGCTAGGCGCGTGCGATCTCGCGCACCTCGTAGGCCTCCATGACGTCGCCTTCTTTGATGTCTTGGAAATTGTCGATGCCGATGCCGCACTCGTAGCCTTGCGCGACCTCGCGGGCGTCGTCTTTGAAACGCTTGAGCGAGGAGATCTGACTGTCGGCGAGCACGACGCCCTCGCGGAGGAGCCGCACCTTGGCGCCGCGCGTGATCGTGCCCTCTTCGACGTACGAACCCGCGATCAGGCCGATCTTGGGAACCTTGAACGTCTGGCGCACGACGGCGCGGCCGAGGACGCGCTCCTCGAACTCCGGCTTGAGCATGCCCTTGAGCGCGGCCTCCACGTCCTCCACCAGCTTGTAGATGATCTGGTAGGTGCGGATGTCGACGCTCTCCTTCTCGGCGAGATCGCGCGCTTTCGGATCCGGCCGCACGTTGAAGCCGATCACGACCGCGCCGGACGCCTGCGCGAGCGACACGTCGTTCTCACTGATCGCGCCGGCCGCCTTGTGGAGCACCCGAACGCGAACGTCGCCGACCGCGATCTTGTTGAGCGCGTCCTCGATCGCTTCGAGCGAGCCCTGCACGTCCGCCTTCAAGATCACGTTGAGCTCCGAGAGCTCGCCTTCGCCGACCTGTGCGAAGAGCTCCTCGAGCGTCACGCGCTTCTGCGAGACCAGCTCGGCAGCGCGCTGGCGATGCAGGCGCTCTTGCGCGATGTGCCGCGCGGCGCGCTCGTCGTCGAGGGCCACGAACGCGTCGCCCGCTTGCGGCACGGTCGAGAAGCCGAGGACCTGCACCGGCGTGCCGGGCCCGGCCTCCTTCACCTGCCGGCCGTGCTCGTCGAGCATCGCGCGCACGCGTGCCCACGCGCCGCCACAGACGATCGAGTCTCCGACCCGGAGCGTTCCGCGCTGCACCAGCACCGTCGCAACGGGGCCACGCCCCTTGTCGAGGTGCGCCTCGATCGCGACGCCGCGCGCGCCCGACTTCGGATTGGCCTTCAGCTCCTGCACATCCGCGACGAGCAGCAACATGTCGAGCAGCTGGTCGATGTTCTGCCCCGTCTTCGCGGACACGTCCACGAAGATCGCATCGCCTCCCCACTCTTCCGGGACGAGCGTGTGCTCGGTGAGCTGCTGGCGCACCCTCGTTGGGTCGGCCTCGGGCTTGTCCACCTTGTTCACCGCGACGACGATCGGCACGCCCGCCGCCTTCGCGTGGCTGATCGCCTCAACCGTCTGCGGCTTCACGCCGTCGTCCGCCGCGACGACCAGCACCGCGATGTCGGTCACGGCGGCGCCGCGCGCTCGCATCTGTGTGAACGCTTCGTGGCCCGGCGTATCGATGAAGGTGATCTTCCGTCCGTTCTTCACGGTCTGGTAGGCACCGATGTGCTGGGTGATCCCGCCCGCCTCGCCGGCGACGACGTCGGTCGAGCGTATCGAGTCGAGCAGCTTCGTCTTTCCGTGGTCGACGTGGCCCATGACGGTGATGACCGGCGGCCGCGACGTCAGGTCCGCGGGATCGTCTTCCTTCTCTTCCGGGAGGTCGTCCGACTCGTCGCCGGGCGCCACGATCTGCGCGGTGTAGCCGTAGTCGTTGGCGACCAGCTCGACGGCCTCGTCGGAGAGCGATTGGGTGATCGTGACCATCTCGCCGAGCGTGAACAGCTTCTTGACGATCTCGGTCGCCGCGACGCCGAGTTGTGCGCCGAGTTCCTGAACGGTGATGCCGCGGCGGACCGACACGGTCTTCCCGGGTTGGGCCGGCGCCTCTTCGGAGGGAGCGGCGGTGGTTGCGGCGGCCGGCGCGGCCGGTGCCGCCTCGGCTGCAGGTTTCGCGGGCGTCGGGGCAGGCGCAGTCTTCTCAGGCGCCGGCGCTTGCTGGGGAGGCGGGGGCGCGGTCCGCTCGGCGCTCGGTCGCTGGCCCGCGGGTCGCGCCGCCGGGCGGGCCGGCCGCGCCGCGCGCGCCGGGCGGACCGGCTTCTGCAGCGTCAACGAACCCTTCTCCGCGGCCTCCTTGAGCTTGGAGACGATGTCGTCGTCGACGGTGGACGAGTGGCTCTTCGCCACCACCCCGAGGGCTGCGAGCGCGCTGAGGACGTCCCGGCTCGACATGCCGAACTCCTTCGCCAGCTCGTAAACGCGCTTGCTCATCGCTTCCCGTCTCCGATCGCGGCCGCGAATGCGGCCCGTATCTCAGCAAAATCTATGCGGTTCGCGCGCAGCGCTCCACCCAGGCGGCGTCGCGCCTGCTCCAGGCACTGCGGCTCGGGGCACACATACGCGCCGCGCCCGGGCAACTTCCCGCGTGCGTCGAGCATCACGGCCCCGTCGGGTGTGCGCACGAGCCGGACCAGCTCCTGACGCCCGCGCACCCGGCGGCACCCTGTGCAGGTGCGGCCGCGCACGGACAGGTCAGGCCCCTCCCTGGTCGGCCGTGGCCGGAGCCTCGGGCGTGGGTGCGGGAGCCGGCGCTTCCGCGACCGGTGCCGCGGGGGCCGCCTTGGCCTTCTTCTCTTCAGCGACCTGCGTCTCGCTCTTGATGTCGATGCGCCATCCGGTGAGCCGCGCCGCGAGCCGTGCGTTCTGGCCTTCCTTGCCGATCGCCAGCGACAGCTGGTAGTCGGGGACGATCACGAGCGCCGTCTTCTCGGTCTCGTTGATCCGCACCTCTTTCACCTTGGCCGGCGACAGCGCGTTCGCGACGAACGTCGACGCGTCGTCCGACCATGGGATGATGTCGATCTTCTCGCCGCGGAGCTCGTTGACGACCATCCGCACGCGCGAGCCTTTCGCGCCCACGCACGCGCCGACGGGATCGACTCCCGGCTCGTTCGACGACACCGCGAGCTTCGTGCGGTGCCCGGCCTCGCGCGCGATCGCCTTGATCTCGACGATCCCCTCCGCGATCTCCGGAACCTCGAGCGCGAACAACGCCTTCACCAAGCCCGGGTGCGAGCGCGACACCACGATCGACGGTCCTTTGGCGGTCTTACGGACGTCGACGATGTACGCCTTCAAGCGCGCGCCGTGCTCGTAGCGCTCGGAGGGAACCTGCTCGGCCGGCGGAAGCAGCGCTTCCACCTTGCCGAGATCCAGCAGCGTGTAGCGTGAATCGGACTGCTGCACGATGCCGGTGACGATGTCGCCGGTTCGCCCGGCGTACTCGCCGAAGGTCAGCTCCCGCTCGGCTTCGCGGATCTTCTGCAGGATGACCTGCTTCGCCGTCTGCGCGCCGATGCGACCGAACCCTTCGATGGGCACCTCGCGCTCGCCGACGTTGTTGCCGTCGGCGTCCCGGACCGGGTTGCCTTCTTCGTCGAGCGAGAAGACGAACATCCGCACCGCGCCCGTTTGCGGGTCGACCATCGACCGCGCGCCTTCTTCCTCGGGCAGCGACTTGCGGTACGCCGCAGCCAGGGCCTCTTCGAGGCCGGCCATCAGCGAGTCGAACGGGATGCCCTTCTCCCGTTCGATCAGCTTCAACTGTTCGGTGTCGATCGGTTCCATGTCTACCTTCGCGCCCTCACCAGGGGAGCAGCTCCTTCGCGCTCGCGATCCGATCCAGCGGAACCTCCACCGGTCCGCGATCGGTCGCCACGCGCACGTGGCTCGCTCCCACCTCCTCCAACGTTCCTTCGTGTTGCTCGTCGGCCAGCACGATCCGCACCCGGCGCCCGAGCACCCGGCGGAACTGTTCCGCCGTGCGCAGCGGTCGCCCGAGCCCCGGCGACGTCACCTCCAGCGTGTACGACCCGGCGATCGGATCGTCCGCGTCGAGCATGCGGGACAGCTCCTCGCTGATCCGCGCGCAGGTGTCGAGGTCGATGCCGCCTTCACGGTCCGCGACGACCCGGACGAGCTGCGTGCGCCCGACGCGCACCGCCACCTCGACCAGTTCGGCGCCGTGTCGGACGAGCACCGGCTCGACGAGCGAACGAACCCGCTCTTCCAGCCTCGCCATCTCGGCGGGGTCCCGCCTGCCCTGCGGCCGTTCCCGGCCCGGCTCCCTACCTCGAACTCGGTCTTTGTTCGGGCCTCGCCCCGGATCACGCCGAGGACCGCGGCCCTTGGGGTTCCGCACTTTCGAAACCCCCTTCGGTCCAAACAAAAAGCCGGCGGTCGCCGACTTCGCTCAGGCCAAAACCGATTGCGTTGCGGACGAAGTATAGCACTGCGACCTCGCACCGCGGAACGATGCGGGTTATGCAGGGGTTCTTCGGCGGCCCGGCTCCGGTCGCTGTTAGTACGCGACCGCCCAAACCGCCCTTTCCTTGCCGGGCTTACCGCACACGATGCAGTTGCCACCCGCCTCGACCGGGTCGAGGGGCAGATAGCGGATCGTCGCCTTGGTGTCGGCCTTCACGGTCTCCTCGCACGCGCGGTCCACGCACCACGCCGTTTCGAGGAACCCGCCGGGGTCTTCGATCAGCTTCTTGAACTCGTCGTAGTCGCCGGGCTGGAAGGTGTGCTCGTCGCGGAACGTTGCGGCTTGGTCGTGCAGGTTCGTTTGGATCTCGTCCAGCGTGGTGCGCACGACGTCGGCGATCCCCGCTTCCAGCGTCGGCATCTTGTTCCCGTTATCGCGGCGGGCGAGCATGACCTGCCCGGCGGCGACGTCCTTCGGCCCGACCTCGAGCCGGATCGGCACGCCCTTCAGCTCCCACTCGTTGTACTTGTAGCCGGGCCGGTATCCCTCGCGGTCGTCGACCTTCACGCGGACACCTTCGAGCGTCTTCACCAGACGATGCGTGGCGTCCATGACCGCGGTTCGCTCGTCGTCGGACTTGAAGATCGGAACGATCACGACCTGGATCGGCGCGAGCAGCGGCGGCAAGCGTAAACCGCGGTCGTCGCCGTGGGTCATGATCACGCCGCCCACGAGCCGGGTGCTGACGCCCCACGAAGTGGCTTCGGCGAACTGCTCGGTGTTGTCGCGGCCGAGGAACTTCACGCCGTACGCCTTCGAGAAGTTCTGACCGAGGTAGTGACTCGTCCCCGCCTGAAGCGCCTTTCGGTCGCGCATCAACCCTTCCATGCAGTAGGTCTCGACCGCGCCGGCGAAGCGCTCGGACTCGCTCTTGCGCCCGACTTGCACGGGCAGCCCGCACACCGAGTCGGCGGCGTCACGGTAGACGTCGAGCAGGATCCGCCGGGCTTCGGCGATCGCCTCGTCGGCGGTCTCGTGCGCCGTGTGTCCCTCCTGCCAGAGGAACTCCGTCGTGCGCAGGAACAAGCGCGGGCGTTTCTCCCAGCGGACGACGTTGCACCACTGGTTGTAAAGGAGCGGCAGGTCGCGGTAGCTCTGCAGCCATTTTGCGTACGTCGCCCAGATGATCGTCTCCGACGTGGGCCGGACGACGAGCGGCTCCTCGAGCTTCTCTCCCCCGGCGTGCGTGACGACCGCGACCTCGGGCGCGAACCCTTCGATGTGGTCGGCCTCGCGTTCCAGGAGCTTGTACGGGATGAACAGCGGGAAATAGAGGTTCTCGTGGCCGGTGGCCTTGATGCGATCGTCGAAGGCTTTCTGGATGCGCTCCCAGATCGCGAAGCCGTAGGGCTTGATGACCATCGTCCCGCGCGCGAGCGACGGCTCTGCGAGGCCGGCCTGTTTGACGACCTCCTGGTACCAGCCGGGGAAGTCTTCTGACTGCGTGGGGAGCGCCATTAGGGTCGGAGGATATCAATCCACCGCGGAAGGCTCGTCGGCTAACTCGTCTGGGAGGTCGGGCGCGTCGCCATCGCTGATCGCCCGAACAGCGCGGTGGTGTGGCCTTGCGACAAAGAACTTGTCTCCATCGATAGAGAAGATGCCAAGGTACTTTGAGGGAGAGCTGAGGCCGTTTTCTCGTGGGAGGCGTTTGGCAATCCCACGAGGGAATCCGCCCGAAAAGAGCTTTGTGCGAAGCACCAATATCGAGCGATCGGTTACGACGATGATTCGCGGACTGAACATGATCAGGAACGGAATCGGGATTGGTCCGAGAACAATCAACAAACCCCAGAGCACACCGGTCAGCTTCGAATCAGTCGAGCGAAGCAGCATCGCTGGAAAGGCGTGTTCGAGATCTTCTTCGACGGCAACGAACGGACCGCAACGTTCCTTCAGTCGTTTCTCGCGGTTGAGCCGCCTTGAGCTCACGATGCCGACGGAGTCTCGGGCAACGCCTTCTTGCGGCCGATCTGCATCATCGGTTGCGTCTGCGCGGCGACGCGGACGACGGTGGCCACTCCTCCAGCGGCACCTTCGGCGCGCAGTTCCTCGGCGAGCTTCTCCACCTCGAGCGCGATCTCTTCGACGATCGAGTCTTCTGGAACGGTGCGCACGATCTCGCCGCGGACGAAGATCTGGCCTTTCTCCTTGCCGGCAGCGACGCCGACGTCGGCCTCGCGCGCTTCGCCGGGCCCGTTCACGACGCAGCCCATCACCGCCACACGCATCGGCACGTCGATGCCGGCGAGTCGTTTCTCGACCGCCGACGCGAGCGCGAACACGTCGACCTCTGCGCGGCCGCACGACGGGCACGCGACGAGGTCGAAGCCTTTCGGGCGCAGATTGAGCGCTTCGAGGATCGAGATCCCGGCTTTCACCTCTTCGACGGGGTCCGCGGTCAGCGATACGCGGATCGTGTCGCCGATCCCTTCCGCCAGCAGCGCGCCGATCCCGACGGCGGACTTCACGACGCCTTTCGTCGGTGTGCCCGCTTCCGTGACACCGAGATGGAGCGGGTAGTCGCACACCGCTGCGATCTGCCGGTACGCGTCGATCATCGTCCACGGGTCCGAGTGCTTCACCGAGATCTTGATGTCGCCGAAGTCGGCGTCTTCGAGG
>Ga0075425_100001191_pt1 | contig 25260 bp, 21 predicted proteins | sample SoiMethybrSBSTD4_FD_75300 | JGI IMG/M metagenome (GOLD analysis project Ga0075425, IMG submission 75300) | Bulk soil microbial communities from a Populus tree surrounding site in Tennessee, USA - Soil MetaG P. TD hybrid SBSTD4 | ecosystem: Environmental > Terrestrial > Soil > Tree plantation...
CGCCGGACTCGCTCGTGAGCCGCGAGGGCGTCGCCCGCGTGATCGAGACCATGCGCACCTTCGACGCCGTGCCGGCGGGCATGAAGCTCGAGCCCGAGAGCGTCTACGACAACCGGTTCGTGCTGAAGGCGCTCGGCCGCTAGCGCGACGCCGGCGCGAAGCGGCTCGCGGCGTGCGGCGGTGCGTCCGGCTCGCGCTCAGCCGACCTGGAAGCGTTTCATCGCCGCCTGGTCGAACGCGAGGCCCAGCCCCGGCTTCTTCGGCACCACGAGCTGGCCGCGCTCGATCGGCGGCGTCTCCTCGTAGAGCGCGAGCGTCCACGGCATGTACTCGACGGTGAGGCCGTTGGGAATCGCCGCGACGAGATGCACGTGGATCTCCGGCACCAGATGGCTCACGACCGGCAGGTTGAACGCCTCGGCCATGCCCGCGATCTTCATCCACTGCGTGATGCCGCCCGCGCGCAAGAGGTCGATCATCACGATGTCGATCGAGCGGTGCTCGAGCAGATGGCGGAAGGGCACGATGCCGTAGTGGTACTCGCCCGCAGCGATCGGGGTCGTGAGCGCATCCGCGATGCGCGCCATGCCCGGATAGTCGTCGTGGGTGGTCGGGTCCTCGAGCCAGAAGAGGTGATAGGGCTCGATGCGTCGCCCGACCTCGATCGCCTGATTCACGCTCCAGAGCTGGTTGATGTCGCACATCAGGTCGATGTCCGGCCCGATCGACTCACGCATGACGCGCACGCGCTCGACCGACGCGGCGACGGTGGGCTCGCTCCCGCACTGCATCTTCATCTGGCGAAAGCCCATGTCGCGAAGCCGCGGTCCGGCCTTGGCGAGATAGTCGATCGGGTGCGGGCGCATCAGGGCGCCGCTGGCGTACGTCCCCACTCGGTCGCGCAAGCCGCCGAGCAGCGCGCAGACGGACTGGCCCATCGCCTTGCCCTTGAGGTCCCAGCACGCGATGTCGACCGCGGAGAGCGCCAAGGTGAAGATACCGCCCGGCCCCGAGCTGCCGGCCGCGCGCCGCAGCTTGGCAGCGATCGCCTCGACCTGGGTCGGGTCCTCACCGATCGTGAGTCGCGCCAGCTCGTCGACCGCGGTCTTGAGCGCGGGCGTGAGCGCGCCGCCGAAGAATGTCAGACCGAGGCCGACGGCGCCCTGATCGGTACCGAGCTCCAGGGTGACGAACTCGCGCGTGTCCGTAGGGGCCGGCAGACCCACCACCAGCGGGTTGTCGGCCGGCGTACGCAGTGCGCGAGTGGTCACGTGCGTGATCTTCATGGCGCTCTCTCCTTGGGGGGTGTGGTCGCCTACAATACACTCCCATGAACGTTCAGGCCATCAACGAGCTCGTCCAGGCCGACCGCGTCCATCGCGCGGTGTACACCGATCCCCCACTGTTCGAGCTCGAGCTGGACCGGATCTTCGGGCGCGCGTGGCTACTGCTCGGACACGAGAGCCAGGTGCGTCGGGCGGGCGATTTCTTCACGACGCGCATGGGGCGCGAGTCCGTCATCGTCACGCGCCACCGCGACGGCACCGTGCGCGTGCTCGTCAACCGGTGCGCGCATCGCGGGGCGCGCGTGTGCGAGGCGGCCGAGGGCAACGCGACCGAGCTCGTCTGCGCGTACCACGGCTGGACGTACGACACCGCCGGGTGTCTTGTGGGCCTGCCGCTTCCCGGCGGCTACGACCGGCCGGCCGGCGAGTCGGTCGGCGGCGGTCTCGCTCGCGCTGCCCGTGTCGACAGCTATCGCGGCTTTCTGTTCGCGTCGCTGGCCGAACGCGGGCCGACGCTCGTCGAGTTCCTCGGTCCGCTGCGCGCTTCGTTCGACGACTTCGTCGAGCGCGCGCCCGACGGCGAGGTCGAGGTGGCGGGCGGCGTCTTCAAGCACGTTTACCAGGGCAACTGGAAGCTCGTGCTGGAGAACCACAACGACACCGTGCACCCGGCGTTCGTGCACGCTTCATCGATCTGGGCCGCGCGCCGGCAGCCGGCAGTCGAGAGTGGTGCGTACGCCGAGATCGGCGTGCGGCAGATGCTGCAGAACGGCGCGCCGTGGGAGGTCTGGGAAAGCACGGGCTTGTGGACCGCGGGTTACGGCCACTCGTGGATGGCGGACTATCACGACGACCGGCGGCTGGTGGCGGCGCTCGACCATCCGGCGTTCACGGAGTATCGCGCGGCGCTCGAGCGACGCCTCGGGCGCGATGGTGCGGCGCGCGTGCTGGGCGAGCTGCGCTGGAACAGCATCGTCTATCCCAATTGCTCGTTCATGAGCCAGTTCCGTCAGCTGCGGATCGTGCACCCGATCGCGGTGGACCGCACGGTCGTCCACGCGTACTCGTTCAAGCTCAAAGGTGCGCCCGAGCGGATGTTCCACGACACCATCGCGTTCTCGAACGTCGTCAACGGTACGGCCTCGCCCGTGCTCACCGACGACCTCGAGGTGTACGAGCGCACGCAGGAGGGCCTGAGCGCCCAGCGATCGGACTGGGTGTTCCTGGGGCGAGGGCACGGCCATGACGTGCCCGATGGGGCAGGGGTGCTCCGCGGCGGAAGCGGCACCAGCGAGATCCACATCCGCAATCAGCTGGCGGCCTGGCTCGAGTACATGACCGCCGAGAGCTGACGTGTCGGCGGCCATCGACTTCGAGCTTCGCTCCGAGATCGAGCACTTCCTCTATCACGAGGCCGGGCTGCTCGACCAGGGACGGCTGGACGAATGGCTCGGCCTTTTCACCGACGACGCGACATACTGGATTCCGTTGCAAGCCGACCAGACCGACCCGCTCAGCACCTCGTCGATCGTGTACGACGATCGGCGGCTACTCGAGGTTCGTGTGCGTCAGTTCCAGCATCCGCGCGCGCACGCGCGTGTGCCCATGCCGCGCACGGTGCACCAGGTCGGCAACATGCAGATCGTCGACGCCGACGCCCGCGGGGTGCACGTCAGCTCGAGCCTGGTCCTGGTCGAATACCGCCGAGAGCGACAGCGCGTCTGGGGTGCCCGGGTCGAGCACCGCTTGCGCCGTACCGGTGATGGGCTGCGGATCGCCGCCAAGCGGATCGACCTCGTGAATTCGGAGGCGGAGCTGGACGGCATCGTCTGCTTGTTCTGATGACGGCGCGATCGGCGGTTCGGCTGGCGGCGCCGGCTCTCTTGATCACGCTGCTGGCCATCTGGCAGATCGCGACTCGATTCGAGCACCCCGACTTCATCCTGGGCCCGCTGGAGATCGCGGGTCACTTCGGTGAGGCGCTTTGGTCGGGTGAGCTTCTGCCGCACGTTGGCGCCAGCCTGGTGCGCTCGCTGCCGGGTTTCCTCGTCGGATCGTTCGTGGGCGTCGTGCTCGGGCTGCTTGCCGGAGTGGCGCGAAGCTTTGATCAGCTCCTGAGCCCGGTCGTGTTCCTGACTTATCCGGTGCCCAAGATCGTGTTCCTTCCGATCGTCATGCTCTGGCTCGGGATCGGCGACTTCTCCAAGATCGCGGTCATCGCCCTCGCGTGCTTCTACCCGTCTTTCATCAACGCCTACTACGGCGCGCGGGGAACGGCCAGGGTGATGGTGTGGAGCGGGCTCAACATGGGCGCCCGCCGGACCCAGATCTTTCGGAAGGTGGTGGTGCCGAGCGCGCTCCCCCTGATCTTCGCCGGGCTCCGCGTCTCGCTGGCGCTGTCATTCATCCTGCTCTTCTCGACCGAGATGATCAACGCGCGCTCGGGCTTGGGCTTTCTGATCCGCCAGTCCGAATCGAGCCTCCGATTCGATCTGATGTACGTCGCGATCGTCGCGGTCGCGGCGTTGGGCTACGCCGGCGACCAGCTCTTGCTCCTGCTGCGGCGCCGCGTGCTCGCCTGGCAGGATGCGACCGCTCGATGAGCGGGCCGTGGTCCGGTCCGGCGTCGGCTCTTCGGCGGGGCGCGCTCCCTGCCGTGGGCGTGGTCATCTGGGAAGCCGCGGCGCGAAGCGGCTTGTTCAGCCCGTTGATCGTGCCGTCGATCACCCGGATCGGCTATCAGCTCTGGCTGTTCGTGACCCGGCCCGAGTCGCTCGCCGAGGTCTGGTATTCGGTCGCGCGTGGCCTCGGCGGCTTCGCCCTCGCCGCGATTGTTGGCGTCGCGCTGGGCGTCTGGATGGGCCGCTCGGCGACAGCCGCCGCCTGTCTCGGCCCGATCTTCTCTGGCACCTATCCAATCCCGAAGATCGCGCTGTTCCCGATCTTCATCTACCTCTTCGGCATCGGCAGTCTGTCCAAGGTGCTGCTGGTGTTCCTGGAGTGTCTCTATCCGATCGTGATCACCACGCAAGCGGGCGGCCGGGCGGTGAACCGCGTCCTGGTATGGTCCGCCGCCAACATGGGCGCCTCGCGCCGGCGCATTCTCCGGAGCGTCGTCGTGCCGGCGACGGCGCCGTTCGTGTTCGCGGGATTCCGGGTCGCCATGCCGATCGCGATGATCGTGGTGATCATCACCGAGATGATCAGCTCGGCCGACGGCCTCGGCTATCAAGCGATGTATTCGCTCGCCTCGTTCAAGACCGACCGGATGCTGGCGATCGTTGTCGTGATCGCGCTCGTCGGCGTCGCCCTCGACCGCCTGGTCGTCTACCTGCGCAGCCGGCTGGTGTTCTGGGAGCGGCTCGACTCGTACTACACGCAGTGACTAGCGCAAGCGGTTGCGTGAGTGCGAGAACCTCGGTCGACAGCTCCGGCATCGGCCACACTATGTCAGATCGGTATCGACCGACACGCCACCGATTTCGAACCGACTTCGATCGACTCCGCCGCGACAGCCTGCTCGAGGCGTCCGAGATACTCCGGCGCGAGTCGCGCCGCCATCGTTTTGGCCATCCGGTCCACCAAGAGATTCCAGTCGTGCAGGCGCGCCACGGCCTGGCGTGCCCTGCGACGCTCCGGAGAGTTGGCGGCGGGCGCCAGCGCGTCCTCGATCGCCGCGGGCCAGCCGCCCATGCGATCCACGACCGTCAGAACATTCTTGAACTCCTCGATCGACTGTATGTGAGCGGCGACGACGGGCTGACCGCTCGCCAGATATTCGTGTAGCTTCAGTGGATAGATGTATTTGGTGTAATCGTCTATTCGGTACGGCATGAGGCAGACGTCGAAGTGCCGGGGATACGCGCCGAGCTGATTCGGCGTCTTGAGTCCCAGGAAATGAACGTTCGGCCGGCGTGAGAGCTCGTCGACGGCTCGTTGAGTTCCCACGTGCTCCTGGACGGGTCCCACGAAGACAAAGGACCACGCCGGCCGCGTGCTCGATAGCCATTTCAGCATCGACCAGTCCAGCTGACGCTTCACGATCCCGGTGTACCCGATTCGCGGGCGGGGAATGGAAGCGATGTCAGGCGGCTCGGGCGCGTCCGCAGCATACGCGGCGTAGTCGGTACCGTTCGGCGCGAAAGCCGTGTGCGTATTGATCGTGCCTTTCTTGGCCATAAGCGCCGGCGAGCCGATGAAGACCTGGTCCGCCGATTGGATCAACCGCCTCTCGGCATCGGAAATCGGCCCATCGATGTCGGAAAAGGAGTACTCGTCGTCGATGTGGTAGTAGATCCGCTCGAAACGAGCACTGTCCAGTGCGGTCACGAACTCGGGCCGCCACACGTACAGGACGATCGTTCGGCAGCCACGCTGAACGAGTAACTTCTTGGCTCGATCGAGCCGCGCGTTCCGTGTCAGCATTGCGAGCCGCGAGGGCCGGTAGAACAGCGGAAGCCAAAATTCCGACTCGTAGACGGACAGTCCGTTGCGAGCGCTCACGTCGTGGCTCGCCACCGGCGTCGCTGGAGACCCTCGGAGAAGACGGCGCCACGTTCTGGCGGGGTTGATCCAGACGACATGAAAGTATCGCGCGAGACGAGTGAGCACCTGGTGTCGTGCCTGCCACACGGAATTCCATGGATCGGGGACGAGTGCGAGAACTCCAACGTCTGGGAGGAGCGGGCGTGGGGCCTCGGCCATCGGAATGACCGGACGGACGAGGCGCGTTTTGGACACGGGCTCAGCCCATCCGATCAAGGAGCGTAGAGCTTCCGGACGAGCCCGCGATTGGCGCGCGTCAGAAGCTCGGCGAGGCACAAAACGGAATAGTACGCGGTTGCGGTCAGCAACGCGATGGGCAGAGCCGGCCTCGGCAGATCGACCTCGCGATAGTGCGTGAGGATCCGCTGGCATGCCGGCCCCAGATTTTCGCGCCAGCGCCAGTAGCTGGCTCGGAAGGAGTTGCTCAGGCGATCGCCGTCTCGAGCAGCTCGGATGACCGCATCGTGGCCGTTGATGATCGCGCTCCGCCAAAAGGTCGGCGGCGGATGGGCGACTCGCGCCTGCGGATTCAAAAAGACGCTGATCGCGTCGGCCTGCAGGTTCTGAACGTGACTGAGGCACTGACCTATGTAGATCTCGCGATCCTCGGGGAAGGGGTGCTTCAGGAACGTGCTGCGACGAACGGCAAAACTGTTGACGAACGAGCTCGTCGTGGGTGTCAACGGTCCGTCCGGCCGGCGCAACGGGAAGTACCAGCACAGCGCGAAGATCTTGGCGTACAAAGTGTCCGTGTCGACATACGCGTTCGCGATGGCGATGTGGACCTTTGGGTCGTCGAACGACGCGAGTAAAGCCCGTAGCCAGCCGTCTTCGGGCAGGACGTCACTGTCGACAAAGACCAGCAGCGAGCCCCTCGAGCGCCGGGCACCTTCGTTCTTGAGCTGGTAGTACCTGGATCCCGGCGCGCTGATCGTCTGAATGTCGACTCCGGGCGGCAGATCGCGGCTGATCTCGTCAACCGACTCCTTCACAACGGCTGCCGACACAACGAGATCGTCGTAGACCACGAGAACTTCCACGGGCTCCCCGAGCTCCGTGATCTGGCCACGGACACGGCGGAGCATTCGCCGGGCACGCTCGATCTCCTGGTATCGGGCGTTGTCCCACTCGACGATAAGCGAAACGCGTGGATCGATCATGAGTTTCCTGTGTCCGCCGACTCTTCCCGAGCCTAGAAGAGCCACCGCATCGTGTCAAGAATCGCGGCATCGGGCGGGGAGCAATCGACAGTGCCGTCGAGGACTCGCGCCTGGCATGAGCCCGGCACAATACGGGTCTTGACAAAGCCGGCCGGCGGCGGAGACGTTGATCGGTGCGCCGCGTGCGATTGCGGCGACGACGACGTATGCAGCCACTGATCAGCATCGTCCTGGCAACGCGAAACCGCAAGGCACAGCTGCGGCGTTGCCTGGAGTCATTGCGCACCGGCTCGCTGCCCGCCGGCTGGAAGGCCGAGATCATCGTCGTCGACAACGCATCGCTGGATGACACGGCCAGTGTCGTTGCCTCGTTCCAGGCCGAGCAGTCGGATCGCAGCTTTCACTACATGAGGGAGCCCAGGCGGGGCAAGAGCTTTGCGGTCAATCGAGGACTGTCCGCCGTTCGCGGAAGCATTGTGGCGTTCGTCGACGACGACGTCGTCGTCGATTCGCGCTGGATGCTCGAGATCATCGGCCAGTTTCAACACGACCCCGGCCTGGATCTCCTCGCGGGCCGTGTCGTCACCGTAGAGGTCAACGGGCGACGGGAAGGCGAAACGGGCGGTGCCGGTGAGTTTCAGCTCAGCGCCAAGCGGCCGCTCGTGGGGCTCGTCATGGGCTGCAACCTCGCGGTCCGGCGCGAGGTGATCGAGACAGTCAAGGGGCGCGACACGAGGCTCGGGCCGGGGCGCGGTCTTTCGGCCGAAGACATCGACTTCGTATACAGAATTCTGAAGGCAAACTTTTCGGGGCGCTTCTCCGAGCGCCCCATCGTGGCACACGATCCGGGGTCGCGGGATCGACGCCGAGAGTACCTGCGTGGTCGGGGTGCCTATTATGCGAAGTACGTGTCGCGCGGCGACCTTGTCGTCGCGCGTCAGGCGTGGTGGGAGCTGAGCGCGATCCTGCGCGAGATCCGACATCCGGCGGTCGCGCGCGCAAGCTCGCCGCTCAACGATCTGCGCCAGCTCGCCTGGGGCGCTGGGTTGATGCTCGGACGGGTCGTGAAGTCGATGTTCGCTCGACACATCTCAGCGTCTGACTAGCGCGGCAAAACCCGCCCCGGGGAATTGGAACCGTGCTTTGAGTTCGACGTGCACGGTTTGACGCCGGTGGCATGCCGGCATAACATGCCGCCCAGCCGGGCGGGGCGCTCGGAGCGCGAGGAGGCCGTTTATGTGCGGTGTGGCACCGGAATTCCTCGTGCAGCTATCGATGCGGGACACGGCAATGAGGGCCGGTAACGAAAGCAGCATCGAGGGGCTGGCCACATGTACGTAGCTCCACGCGATCACGTCGAAGAACACGTGTCCCGACTTACGACACAACTCCTCGGCAAATCTTGCATCGGGGTGACAGACAATCTCTTTGATCAGGGTCTGGAGTCCCTGCAAATCATGGAACTGCGCCTCTTACTCCGGAAGCAATTTGGAGTGATGCCATCCCTCGACGACGTGTACCTAAATCCCACCATTCAAGACCTTGCCAGGATTCTTCGCGATAAGACTGCGCGATCGGCGGACACCGCAGCGGGGGGCTTCGGGCTGTGGAGGTGGCTAACCAGCTGCGGACGGAAGGTCATGAGGTCGCCCTGGTAGTGACGTTGGGTCGCCTGCCTCAGTCCTGAAGCGATTGCTGCCCATCGTTTGCCGTTAGGGGCCACGATGGTTTGAAATAGTTGACGACGCGCTCATGACTTCCTCACAGACCTCCGGGCGCGGCACGACCGCGACGGAGGAGGTAATGAGATGATCCACTATCTCGTCACTCGAGCACATCCGTACACGATAGAGCTCTTCATTGCCAAATTTGCGCCGGAACTGCGCCGCTTCGTGAAGGTCCTCTTTTACGAGGAACTTGAAACTCTCCGAGAGCTCCGGGCAGGAACCTACGTCTTCAGCGACATCGAACGACTCGGCCGCCGTGAGGCAGAGAACGCAGCGAAGGTGTGGAATGTGCTCAAGGGCTCACCTTCGGCATTCCTCGTCCTCAACCACCCGACCACGTCAATGAAGCGCTACGAGTTGTTGAAGAGTATTCAGAGGGTACGCCATGAAGCCATCTATGCCTACGATGTGTATCGATTGACCGAAGGGAGAGCGCCGACAAGATTTCCGGTATTTGTGCGTGAAGAAAACGAGCACACGCGAACGCGGGCCGAAATTCGCCCGAGCTACAGCATGCAAGAGCTCGAGGTGGAGATAGAGCGGCTGATAAGCGAAGGCCGGTGGCGCGATAATTTGATCGTGGTTGAGCTCGTCGACACATCCGATGAGCAGAAGATATTCCGGAAGTACTCTGCATTTATCGCGCATGGCCGAGTGTTCCCGGAGCACGTACTGTTTAGCGGTGGATGGCTGGTTAAGGTGCCGAAGGTCATCAATAGAGACACGCATGCGGAGCAGGCGAGATATCGTCAGCTGAATCCGCATGAGAGGGAATTGCGAGAAGTCTGTGCACTTGCGCGAATCGAATACGGGCGGATCGACTATGCCATCAAGGATGGCAAGCTCTGTATCTGGGAGATCAACACGAACCCCGCGCTGGGAATGCCGATGTCTGACGGGCAGGTCAACCAGACCATCGAAATATTACGGTGGCTGAATATCGAGGGCGGCGATGTGGTGCTGCCCAATCCGACGTACGGACTCCTCCGAGAGCGTGTCAAAACATATGTGCACAGGGCGACTGACCGCTCGATCGGCCTCTCGATCGGCCTATTGGAAAGGTTCCGCTTGTAAGTTCGGGCTGAATTGTTGAGACACGACGCGTTGTCATCGAGTGACTGGTGTGTTCGACTGACAGGGGCACGCGCTGCTCAGGGGCGAGTGATCTGCTTCCCGAGCGCAGGCAGTAGCGCGACCGCGTTCAAGCCGTGGATCGCTCAAGTCCCGGCGAGCATCGAGCTCTTCGCGGTGCAGTTTCCGGGTCGGCAGAAGCGCATCAGAGAGGCACCGATGCGTGACCTGCGCATGGCTGTGAAGGCTCTCCTGCCGGCGATCGCGCCGTTCAGCGGGCCGGACACCGTGTTTGTCGGTGACTGCACCGGGGCTCTCGTTGCCTACGAGGCGATCCGGGGTCTTGTGGCAAGCGGCATTCATCCCCCCAAGCACTTCCTGGTCTCATGCTGCCGCGCTCCCGACCTGCGGCCTCGGCACGGCCCCCTGCATTCACTGGACGAGTCAGCACTGATTGCGCAGATGCGGCAACTCTCATTTGCGCCAGAATGGCTGCTGAAGGACGCGGCCACGCTGAGATGGTTCCTCCCAGTTCTGCGCTGTGACTTCGAATTGGCCGAGTCGTACATCGATCAGGTTGGCGACCCACTGGCCGTCCCGATCACGGCGGTGGCGGGGACGCGGGACAGGATCACGCCGCAGTCCGACGTCGCCGCCTGGCGGAGATATACCGTGTCACGATTCGACTTTGCTCCGATGAGCGGCGGTCACGATCTCGCAGTGACTCGCGTCGCGCACCTTGTAGCTCTGGTGAGTGCGGCGCTCGAGGCATCCCCGACTGATTGACATGCTGATCCATAATTAGCTTCAGTCTGTATCCAGAGCACTAGGGAGGCCAATGGCTGAGCAGGCGTCGGGGTCGGCGGGCCGCCGACTGATGGACGAATTCGCGCACGCCGTGCGGACCGGTGGCGAGAGCCCGGCAATAGTGGCCGAGGGGCGGCGCATGAGTTACGCCGCGCTCGATCGAGCTTCAGGCGTGCTTGGGCGGAAGCTTGCCGAGCTCGGCGTCGGCGAAGGCACGCTATTGGGCGTCATGACCGGACGGACGGTGGACGTAGCCGTCGCCTACCTCGCAAGTCTCAAGGCCGGGGCCGCGTTCATGCCCCTGAGCCCCGAGGCGCCCGTGGAGCGCAACCAGCGGATCCTGCGAGAGAGTCGGGCCGGCCTCCTCCTCACCACGAGCGAGGTACTTGCCGCATCTCGAGCGGAACGCGACTACCAGGGCGCGGCACATATCATCGACATTGCGACCTTGACCGAGTCCGGTACGCCGTACCAGGCCCTCTCGGACGCCGTTCCGGCCGGTACCGCCTATGTGATCCACACGTCGGGGTCGACCGGCGAGCCGAAAGGTGCCGGGAATACCACCGAGGCCCTGCTGAACCTCGTAGCAGGTCTGGCCTCGACCGTCTATCCCGCGGACGCGAAGCGGCGAAACGTGGCGATGGTGGCCCCGTTCACGTTCGATCCGTCGATCCAGCAGTTGTTTGGCGCCGTCCTGCGAGGGCATTGTCTTCATTTGGTTCCCGAGCAGGCTCGCTTCGACGGTGGCGCCCTCCTCAGCTTTTTCAACGAGTCGAAGATCGACATCGCGGACGGGACGCCGACGCATTTGCGGCTGCTGGCAAATGCGCCCGCATCACTCGGCGATCGGCTCTCGCCCGACCTGCTGCTGATCGGTGGCGAGGCGCTTACGCTGGAGGTCGTCTCGGCCTTCTGGCAGAGATTCGGCGGCCCCGAGGCAGTGGCGATCGTGAACTTGTACGGTACCGCTGAATGCGCGGTGGACGCCACCGCTTATCGGCTTGATGCTGCTGAGATCCAGCACCTCGGCTTCGTTCCCATCGGCTTGCCGTTGCCGAACGTGAACGTCCGGATCGTCGATGCGGAGGCCAATGAGCCTCCGATCGGAGAGGTGGGCGAGATCGTGATCAGCGGCCGCGCCGTCGGGTCGGGATATGTTGGGCGACCCGAGATGACGCGTGAGCGCTTCGGCGAGACTACCAACGGCGAACGTTTTTACCGTACCGGCGATCTAGGTTCGCGGGATGCGGGTGGTTTGCTGCGATGCCACGGACGTCTGGACAGGCAGCTCAAGATTCGCGGCGTGCGCATCGAGCCCGGCGAGATCGAGGTTGCCATGCGGGAGTTTCGCAGCAACGCCCCCGGCGTTGCCGACGGGGTGGCACACTGTAAACGCTGTTTACTCGACACTCGGCATCCCGGCGTGACCGTGACGGACGGGATGTGTTCAGTCTGTGTCCGTTTCGATGCCTATCGGGAAAAAGCGAGCGGCTATTTCGGGACGGAGGTCGATTTCGCCCGGCTGATGGAAGAGGCGAGTGTTGACAGGCGCAGCGAGGAACATTGTCTGCTCCTCTACAGCGGTGGCAAAGACAGCAGCTACGTGCTGCTGCGTCTGATCGAGCTCGGCTACCGGGTGGCCACCTTTACATTCGACAACGGATACATCTCCAAGGCCGCCCTCGAAAATATCGACCGAACAACCACGCGATACGGCATCCGACACGTCACGGCATCGTTAGCTCAGATGAAGGAGGTCTTCAGCGAAAGTCTGCGTCACGAGAGCACCGTGTGCGACGGGTGTTTCCGTGCGCTCACCCTCCTCAGTACTCAATTGGCGCGCAAGCGTGGCATCAACGTCGTAGTCACGGGACTGTCCCGGGGCCAGATCTTTGAGACCAAGCTGAAGCGGCTGTTCGAGCACGGCGTGTTCGGCCCGGAGGAAATTGACCAGCGTCTGAACACCCATAGGCAGATCTTCAACGTTCGGGAGGACCCGATTGCGCGATCGGTGGGGCTCAACAAGGTCGTGGCGAGTGAGGACGATACCATCCGCCACGTGGACTTCTTCCGCTACAACTCGGCGACGGCGGCGGATGTGCGGCGCTACCTCGTGTCGCGCGACGAGCGCTGGCGCGCTCCGAAGGACACAGGGTTTTGCTCGACGAACTGCCGGGTCAACGACGTCGGAATCGGCGTGCATCTGTTGGAGCGCGGCTTTCACAACTATGCGGCGCCGCTGAGTTGGGACATCCGGTTGGGCGTAAGGAGCCGTGCCGATGCGGTTGAGGAGCTGCGCGAGCCGGTGGACAACGCCAACGTCCGCTCGATCCTGTCGGAGCTCAAATATACGCCTCGGGACCAGTCGCGGGGCAAGATCCAGGAATCGGCCGTGGCGCTCCGGCAGGGACCGGCTGGGCAACCAATGCTCTGTGCCTATTTCGTCTCCAGCGGGCGGGTGAACGTGGCCGAGCTTCGCGATCATCTGGCTCGGCGCCTGCCCGATTACATGATTCCGACGCACGTGATTCGCGTGGACGAGATTCCGGTCAGCACGAACGGGAAGGTGGACTTCGCGAAACTCCCATTGCCGGCCATCCAGGAAGAAGCGGCAGCACCGCGGGATCCCGCAGCGATCGAGACGCGGCTTCGACGGCTCTGGCGAGAGGTACTGGCTGTCGAGTCGATCGGGCTCGATGACAATTTCTTCGATCTCGGCGGGGATTCCCTCCTCGCCACGATCCTGGTTTCTCAGATCGAGGCAGAGCTGGGCCAGAGGACCTCTGTGGTCGATATTTTCAGCCATGCCAGCATTCGCGAAATGGCGCGGCACCTGCAGTCCCCGACCCGAGCTGGCCATGAATGTGCACCGCGGGGCGGCGCTTGTTGATCGGCCGGTCGACGTAGTTCGCATACCGTCTCAGTGGTACGCGCCAGATAGTAGAACTGCCATGCGGCAGGTGGTACATAGGTACATGGCGAGAGGGCGCGCGTGATTCGTTGCCCCCAGTGTAGTGCCGACAATAGCGATAAGTCGCGCTTTTGCCATCAGTGCGGGGTGCGTCTTGCGACCGCGTGTTCGTCGTGCGGAGCCATCGGCGAACCTGGCAATCGGTTCTGCAGTGCGTGCGGAAGCCCGCTCGCCGCGACCACGCTCGGCGGCCCCGAGACCCGCACCCTGGCCCCGGACCAGTACACGCCACGGCACCTCGCCGAACGGATCCTCACCGCTCGGCCGGCCGTCGAGAGCGAGCGCAAGCAGGTCACCGTATTCTTCGCCGATATGAAGAGCTCCCTGGAACTGCTGGCCGACCGAGCTCCGGAGGCCGCCAGGGACCTGGTAGACCCTGTCCTCGAGCGAATGATGGAAGCCGTCCACCGCTACGAGGGCATGGTGAACCAGGTACTCGGCGACGGCATCATGGCACTCTTCGGCGCGCCCCTGGCCGTCGAGGATCATGCGCTCCGTGCCTGCTATGCCGCTCTCGCGCTGCAGAACGACATCGCACGTCACGCAGAGGACGTTCTGCGCGTACAGGGAGTGACGATCCAGGTCCGCGTCGGGCTGAACTCCGGCGAAGTGCTACTCCGCACCATCGGGAACGATTTGAGCCTGGAGTACTCGGCGATCGGCCTCACGACGCATCTGGCGGCTCGGATGGAGCAGCTCGCGCCACCCGGACAAATTCTCATGACGACCGAGACGCTTCGGCTCGTCGAGGGCTACGTGCGCGTCGCCTCGCTCGGGCCCGTGCCCGTCAAAGGCCTGCCCGAACCAATAGTGGTGTACCAGCTTCTCGGGCCTGGAGCGGCTCGCACGCGCCTGCAGGCCGTCGCGACGCGCGGACTCACACGCTTCGTCGGTCGGCGACGCGAGATGGATGCTCTCACACACGCACTCGAGGCCGCGTCGCGTGGCCGGGGGCAGCTCGTCGCTCTGGTCGGCGAAGCCGGTGTCGGAAAATCGCGGCTGGTCCGAGAGCTCACTCAATCGGCGACCACCCAGGACTGGTGCATTCTGGAAAGCCGATCGGTGTCCTACGGACGCGCCTCGGCATACGGTCCGGTGCGCGACCTGCTACGAAGCCTGTTCCAGATCAGCGACAGTGACGATCGAGAAGCGACGCGGCAGAAAGTCACGACAAGAGTGCTGACCCGCGGCCGGCTGAGCGAGGACACCGTCCCGGCCATCCTGACTTTGCTCGACGCTCTGCCCGCCGACAGCTCCTTCTCGACCCTCGACCCGCGTGACCGGCGCCAGCGCACGCTCGAAGCCGTGAAGAGTGTGTTGATCCGCGAGAGCCAGCTCGAACCGCTCCTGATCGTCACCGAAGACCTGCACTGGATCGACTCCGAGACTCAGGCCCTTCTCGACAGCTTGGTCGAGAGCGTGCCGTCGGCGCGAATCCTCATGCTCGTCAACTACCGCCCCGAATACCGCCACGGCTGGGCGAGCAAGAGCTGCTACACCCAGATTCGGGTCGATCCTTTGATAGCCGAGGGGGCTGACGAGCTCCTGGCCGTGCTGCTCGGCTCCGATCCCGGACTCGATCCACTGAAGAAGTTGCTGATGGAGCAGACGGGAGGCAACCCGCTGTTTCTAGAGGAGTGCATCCGCACTCTCGCCGAGACTCATGCGCTCGATGGGCGACGGGGCGCCTACTATCTGGCCCGTGAGCTCGGCGCCATCACGGTCCCCGCCACTGTTCACACCGTGCTCGCCGCTCGCATCGATCGCCTGCCGGCGGCAGACAAGGCTCTGCTCCAGACCGCCTCGGTCATCGGCAAGGACGTACCGTTCGCGCTCCTGAAGGCGATCACGGATCTTCCGGAAGGCGAGCTACGAGCCGGTCTCTCGGCGCTGCAGACGGCCGAATTCATTCACGAGGTGAGCTTGTTTCCCGAGCTCGAGTACACCTTCGATCATGCGCTTACTCACGAGGTCACTTACTCCGGCCTCGTGAAGGAGCGACGCCAGACGATTCACGCGCGGATCGTCGATGCCCTCGAGCGGCTGGCGCTCGGGCATCCGATGGAACGTGCGGAGCGACTCGCGCAGCACGCGGTGCGGGGCGCCGTATGGAGCAAGGCCGCGGCCTATTTGCGGCGCGCCGGTGCCAACGCCGTTGCTCAGTCCGCGTACCAGCAAGCCGTGACCTGCTTCCAACAGGCTCTGGAGGCGCTCGGGCATCTTCCCGAGTCGACAGAGACGATGACCGAGGCGATCGATCTTCGTTTCGACCTCCGCAACGCGCTGTTCGCCCTGGGCCGACTCGAAGAGCTCTTCGTTCATCTCAACCACGCCAACGCCGTGGCTGAGACGCTACGGGATCAGCGGCGACTCGGATGGGTGGCGGCGTACCTGAGCCACTACTTCTGGCGCGTCGGTGATCATGCGCGATCCATCGAAACGGGCCAGCGGGGCATCGCAATCGGCGAAGCACTGGACGACATTGGCCTGCAGACCACGAATGTTCAGCTCGGCCTCACGTACTACACCGTCGGCGACTACCGCCGTGCTGGGCAGTGTCTGCGCCGGATCATCGGAGCGCTCGGAGACCGCTTCCGTAGCGAGCAGTTCGGCTGGGCTGGCGTCCCCGCCGTCATCTCGCGCGCGTACCTGATGGGGTGTCTGGGTGAGATCGGGCAGTTTACCGAGGGTATCGCGCTCGGCGAGGAGGCCATTCGGATCGCCGAGGAGGCCAATCACGCGTTCAGCCTTGGGCAGGCGTACATCAATCTCGGCGTCCTGTACATCCGCAAGGGGGATGTCGAGCGCGCCATCGCCCATCTAGAACGGGGAAAGGCGATGGTCGGCGTCAGTAAAGTCTCGGCGCTCTCCATCGGCTTCGCCACCGCGCTCGGCTACGGCTACGCGCTATCGAATCGGCTGCCCGAGGCCGTCCCCTTGCTGGAGGACGCCGTCGAACGAGCGGGTGCCAATCGGATTGCGGGCCGATATTCGCTGTGGATGGCCTGGCTGGCCGAGACGTATCTGCGCGCCGGACGCGTCGACGACGCCAGCCGGCTCGTCGACCGTGCGCTCGCCCTGTCGCGCGATCACGGTGAACGCGGCAACGAAGTCCACATCCTGTTGCTTCTGGCGGAAATCCGCGCCGTCGCCCGAACGTCCGAGGATGCGAAGGAGGTGGAGACCGCCTATCGCTACGTCGTTGGCCGTGCGGAGGAGCTCGGGATGCGGCCGCTCGTGGCTCGTTGCCACCTCGGTCTCGGCCGCTGGTACCGCTCGGAGGGGCGTCTCAACGACGGTCGACAGCTTCTGCGAGCGGCCGTCGATCTCTTTCGCGACATGCAGATGCAGACCTGGCTCGAACGAACCGAAGCGGAGCTCGGCGCGGTGTAGACGGCTTCACCTCGTCAGTACCGATGACGAGCGCGGCAAATACCCCAGATCGACCATCTCCTCGACGTTCACCGGCTTCTCGAGCCAGCCGAGCTTTTCATGCATGAAGGTCGCGAGCTTCTTGAGGCTCGCGACGTCGACCCGTCCGCTCGGATCGCGCTTCCAGTCGGCGTTTTTCAGATAGATCTCGAGCGGCGTCCGGACGAAGCCGGCCTTGTGCAAGTCGCGCTTGGCCTGCTCCACGTTGGCCAGATAATAGCGGGTCACCGCGACGTAGTCGGCGAGGAAGGCGCGGACCACATCGGGCTGGGCCTTCAGGAACTTCTCGCCGAACCACACGTCGAGCAGCTCGTGATCGTAGCCGACCGCCTTCACCGCGGTGAAGAGCGTGCGCAGCCCGCCCTTGGCGACCTCGGCAGAGTAAAAGGGCTCCACGAACGTTCCGAGATTGACCTTGTCCGAGCGAACGGCCACGCCCATGGCCGGGAACGCGATCGGGACGACCTTGACGTCCTTGTCGGGGACGAGCCCCGCGTTGAGCAAGGCGGCGCGAACCCACAGATCGGTCGCGGTCTTGAAGCCGAGGACGCCCGCGGTGCCGCCCTTGAGATCCTTCACGCTCTTGACCGGCGCGTCGTCCTTCACCATGTACGCGGTCGTGAACCAGTCCTTGCCCTCGGCCTCCAGACAGATGCCGGCGGTGATCTTGATGTCGAGCCCCTGAGCGCGGGCGAAGATCACGGCCAGGCCCGGCGCGGTGCCGCCGTCGAGCTCGTTGGCGAGGTACGCCTGGAAGCGCTCCGGATTGCCCTGGAACGCGACGGGCTTGAGGCGGTACTTCGTGCCCTGGCCGGGTGTCAGATCGGGCCGCGCGGCCATGAGCCACACCTGCTCCTCGGCGGCGAAGCCGTGGCCGAACCGAATCAACGGGGGATCGGCGGCCGGGGCCGACAACGGCGCGGCGAGCAGACCGACGAGACAGACGAGGCCGAGAATCGTCCGACGGTTCACGATGGCTTCTCCTCTCTGATCAGGTCCCAGATTCGGTTTCGGCACTCCAGAAACGCCACCGACTTGCGCACCGCGACGTCGCGCGGCCGCGGCAGCGCGATCGCGACTTCCTCGCGGACGCGCGCCGGGCGCGCGCTGAGCACGACGACCCGGTCGCCCAGATAAACCGCCTCGTCGATGTCGTGCGTGACGAAGAAGATCGTCTTGCGCGTGCGCTCCCAGATGCCGGTCAGCTCCGACTGCATCGTCTCGCGCGTCTGCGCGTCGAGCGAGCCGAACGGCTCGTCCATCAGGAGGACCTTCGGATCGAACGCGAGCACGCGCGCGAGCGCGACGCGCTGCTTCATCCCGCCGGACAGCTCCGCGGGCAGGTGGTCGCGGAACTCGGACAGGCCGGTCAGCTCGAGATAGCGCGCGACGACCGCGGCGCGCTCGGCCGCCGGCGTGCCGCGGACCTCGAGTCCCCAGCCGACGTTGCCGCTGACCGTGCGCCACGGGAAGAGCGAGAACTCCTGGAACACCATGCCGCGGTCCGGTCCCGGGCCGGCGACCGCACGCCCGTGCACGCGGATCTCGCCGGCGTCGCCCGCGATGAAGCCGCCGAGCACGTGCAGCAAGGTGCTCTTGCCGCAGCCGCTCGGGCCCACCACCGTGACGAACTCGCCGTCGGCGACCGACAGCTTCGCCAGATCCAGAACCTCGGTCGCTCGGCCGTCGCGTACGTACGTCTTGCGGAGCCCGACGACTTCCAGCGCCGGTGCGCTCACCTCAGGACGCTCCGTCGGGGCGGGGCGGCCAGGCCAGCAGCCGCTCGAGAGCCGCGCGCGTGCGCTCGGGCGAACGCCCCTCCCGGCTGACGCGGCGATTGCGGAGCCAGCAGGCGAGCGCACCGCTCAGCTGACCCTCTTCGCCGATCTGACGGGAGAGCCGCACGATCGCGTCGACCCGCTGCCGGCGCCGCGCGACGTAGCCGGTAAGCGCCGCCGGTACGTCGATCTCGCCGCCGGCGGCGCGCGCGAGCTCGTCGGCCAGCACGGCCGCGTCCTCCATCGCCATGCCCGCGCCCTGGCCCATGTTCGGGGTCAGCGCGTGCGCCGCGTCACCCAGGAGTGCCACGCGGCCGCGAGCCCAGGTGGCCTGGTGGACCTCTTCGATGTCGGTGCACACGACGCTCTCGATCGACCCGACTCCTTCGAACGCGCGCCGCACACGTGGGTCGGTGAACTCGCCGAACAAGGATGAAAGAGCCGCCGGGCTCTCGAGCGCCCAGGCCCGGCTCTCGCGCGGCGAGTTGAACGTGGTCCACACATAGAGCTGGCCGGCGCCGATCGGCACCAGACCCACTCGCTTGCCGTGACCGAGGAGCTCGGTGAAATGCTCGAGCCGGTCACGGTTCTCGACCACGAAGCGATGCGAGCGATAGCCGAGATACGCAGGCTCGATCGTCCCGAAGAAGCGCGCGCGCACCATCGAGTGGATCCCGTCGGCACCGATCAGCGCCTCGCCGGCGAACGCGCGGCCGCCTTCGATCTCGACACGGACGCCGGCGGCATCGGCCTCGAGGGCGACGATGCGCGTGTCGAGATGAACGGTTCCGGCGGGCAGGCCATCGTAGAGACACTCGTGCAGGTGCGCGCGGTGGCAGAGCGCGCCGACCGAGAGCCGCTTGTCCGCGTACAGCGGACGGTAGTCGCGCATCGCCAGCCGCCGTCCGCGCTGATCGAAGGTGTCGCGCGCCAGGTACGGCATGCTTCGCGAGCGCACGCACGGCGCCAGGCCGTTGGCCTCGAGTACGGCCATGGCGTTGGGATTCATGATGATGCCGGCGCCGACAGTGGCAAGCTTGGCCGCGCGCTCGAGCACGACGACCGGCAGGCCCGCGCGATGCAGCTCGCGGGCGAGCGAAAGCCCGCCGATGCCGCCGCCCACGATGATCGTGGTGAGGGGCATCGGCGGGCGAAGCTCAGGTCGCGAGGCCGAACAGCGAGGTCAGCCGCTTCGACTCGACCATGCTCGCCATGGCCTCGTCGGTCGGCCGCCGCTCGAAGCGGCTCGCCGCGTCGAGCACCTTGGGCAGGAGCGTGAGATCGCCGACGGTGTTCAGGAACACGCCGGGGATGCCGAGCAGCCAGTGCACGGCGCGATCGATGTCGGGCTGCTCCTCGAGCGGCTGGTACCAGGTGGTGTGCGTGCGATCGGAGGTGGCCCACGGGCCCCGCGCGATCGACTTGATGACCTGCACGGCCACGTTGCGCTCGCGGCAGATGGCCTGGATCTCCTCGAAGCTCCGCCGGTAGCGCTCGTTCTCGGCCATGAAGTAGTTGTAAGGCAAGAGCACCGAGTCGAAGTCGAAGCGGGCCAGGCTGCGCCGGTGCATCGCGGCGATCGTCCAGCCGTGGCCGGTCACGCCGATGAAGCGCGTGAGGCCTTGCTGGCGCGCCTCGATCGCCGCTTCGAGCACGCCGCCCTCGCCCATCGCCACGTCCCAGTCGTCCGGGTGGCCGAGCGAGTGCAGCTGGATCAGGTCGACGTGATCGACGCGCAGGCGCTCGAGCGAGCGATGGATGTCCTCGCGGCCCTCCTTCGCGGTCCGCGAGCCGGTCTTGGTGGCCAGGAAGAAATCCTTCCGGTGGCGTGCCATCCACGGGCCGATGCGAAGCTCCGAATCGCCGTAGCGCGCCGCCGTGTCGATGTGGTTGACGCCGTGGCGCAGCAGCACCTCGAGCGCGCGGTCGGCCTCGTCCTGACTGGCCCGCGCGAGCGCGGCGGCGCCGAAGAGCGTGACGCTGCTGAGATGGTCGGTTCTGCCGAATGGACGCCGTTCGATCATTCCAGAGCCTCCGATCAAAACCAGGAGGCGGCCGGCGCTGTGAAGCGCCGCGCCGCCTCCGTGTGACTCGTGCGTGGACTCAGCGCGGGGTTTACTTCGGCGCCGGCGCGTACTTTCCAGTCAGCTGCGGCGTCGTGCCCTCGAGCTTCTTCTCCTGACGGTCCAGGCGCGTCTCCCGGCCCCAGGTGCGCTTGAGGTCGTCGCGCACGTTGAAGGAGAGCCGGCCGAGCTTCTCGGTCTCGATCTCGATCCGGTCGCCGTTCTGGAAGCCGCTGAGGCCGCGGTGGTTGGTGCCGGTCGCGAGGATGTCGCCGGGCTCGAGCGTGTGGATCGAGGTAACCCACTCGATGCAGCGCGGGATCTTGTGGGCCATATCGCTCGTGTTGTAGTTCTGCTTGAGATCACCGTTGACCCACAGCTTCACCTGCAGCCGGTGCGGGTCGGGGATCTCGTCGGCCGTCACGATGTACGGGCCGATGGGGCAGAAGGTGTCGCGCGACTTCATCTGGTAGAACGTGTTGCCGCTCGGCGGCAGGCCGCGGGCCGAGCCGTCGATGAAGTTCATGTAGCCGAAGATGTAGCTCATCGCCTGGCCGGCGCTCACGTTCGTGGCCTTCTTGCCGATGATCAGGGCGACCTCGGCCTCGCCCTCGAAGATCGTCGCCGGGACGTCGGGCAGCACCATCGTGTCACCGTTGCCGATGACCGAGTTCGGCGACTTGTGAAACGCGTTGATCGGCGCCGGCTCCGAGCGGGTGCCGTCCTCCATATAGTTCACGGCCATCGCGACGATGGTGTACGGCTTGGGCAGGGGAGGCCGGATCCGGACCTGGCTCACCGGCTTGCCCTGACCCTTCGCGGCGGCGCCTTCCAGGCGAGCCTTGTAATCGCCGAACCGCTCGATCAGACCGCTGATCAGGTTGTGCGGTCCGGTGTGCGGTATGTCCTTCACCGTGTCGGACACATCGACCACGGCGTCGCCCTTGAGCACCCCCAGCCTGAAATCGTCGAAGAAGAGCAGCTTCATGATCCCCTCCCGCGGGTTGGTCTAGCGCCTGCACTATATAACAGCCTCGCGTCGGCGGGCGGGGGAAGCCGAAAGCCTCGAAGCCGCCACACGTCATGTCCGCGTCTGGACAAGTGGAAATCGACATCCTATTCTCCGGGGCGAGGAGGAGCGCATGGCCGATCCGGTTCGAGTCTCGCTGCGCATTCCCGGCACGTCGCCGATGCCGGAGCTGATCAGCCTGCTGCAGGACGTCGAGGCGGCGGGGTTCGACGGCGCGGGCATCCTCGACAGCCAGCTCTTATGTCGCGATACGTTCGTCACGCTCGGTCAGGCGGCGACGCAGACCTCACGGCTCACGTTGTTTCCCGCCGTGACCAACCCGTTCTCTCGGCACGTGTCGGTGCTGGCGAGCGCGATCCAGACGGTCGCCGAGCTCGCGCCCGGGCGAACGAAGGTCGTGATGGGTACGGGCTACACGTCGGCGAGCACGATCGGACGCAAGCCGGCCACCCTGGCCGAGATGCGCGAGACGTTCACCGTGCTCCGCAAGCTCCTGGCCGGCGAGGCCGCCGACTTCGACGGCACGCCGGGTCGTCTCGCGTTCGCGTCGGGCCGTCCGGTCCCGCTGTTGATGGCGGCTTCGGGACCCAAGGCGATCGAGCTCGCCGGCGAGGTCGCCGACGGTGTGATGCTGCTGGTCGGATTCCATCGCGGCATCGTCGATGCGGTCCTGAGCCTTCTCGAGAAGGGAGCCCGCAAGAGCGGCCGGCGGCTCGAGGATCTCGAGGTCATCTGGGCGGTGCGTACGGAGCTCGCGCCCACCATGGCCGAGGCGCGCCGGATGGCCCGGCCGACGGTCGTCCACCAGGGCATCATGCGCGTGCACGCGCGCTGGCTCGAGTACACGAAGCTCGCGATCCCGCACTTCGAGATCCCGCCGGCAGTCTGGAAGATCTATCCCGACCTCTCGCACGCGCAGAACTGGGACGAGGCGATCGCCGCGACGTCGTTCGTGCCCGACGAGATCATCGGCCAGCTCTGCGACGCGCTCGGCCTGATCGGCACTCCGCAGCACTGCGCCGGACGGATCGCCGATCTGACGAAGGCCGGGGTCAAGAGCCTCTACATCATGCCGTTGCAGACCTTCGTCGGACCCGAGCAGGAGATCCGGACGTTCCGCGACGCGGTGTTCCCGCGGCTGAAGGCCGCCGGGCTCCGCTGAGGCCGGCCGCCGTGACCGGGGCCAAGCTCCAGGGAAGGGCCGCGCTGATCACCGGCGCGAGCCGCAACATCGGCCGCGCCATCGCGCTCGCGTTCGCGGCCGAAGGCGCGGACCTCGTGCTGAACACGCGGGTCAACGCCGACGAGCTGGAAGCCGTCGCCGCCGAGTGCCGGAAAGCCGGCGCGCGCGTCGTCACCGCGCTCGGGGACGTCGGCGACGCGACCGTCTGTCAGGCGATGGTCGAGCGCGGGCTCGCCGAGCTCGGTGCCATCGACGTGCTCGTGTGCAACGCGGCCATCCGGCCGCACAAGTCCGTCACCGACACCTCGGTCGAGGAATGGCACCGCGTGCTCGGCGTCAACCTCCACTCGGCGTTCTATCTGGCGCGCGCCGTCGTGCCGGCCATGAAGGCGCGGCGGCGGGGGAGCATCATCGCGCTCGGCGGCATGTCGAGTCTCACGGGCCGGCCGAACACCGCGGTGGTCACCGTCGCCAAGACCGGCCTGCTCGGCCTCGTCCGCGCCCTCGCGGCGGAGCTCGGCCCCTTCGGTATTCGCGTCAACATGGTGATGCCCGGGTTCATCGACACGGAGCGGCGTCACGCCGACTGGTACCCGGAGTTCCGTCAGGCGCCGCCGGGCTCCCCGGAAGAGCTGGCGAAGATTCCGCTCCGGCGCCTCGGTCGGCCCGACGACATCGCGGATGCCTGCGTCTTCCTCGCCTCCGACGCCTCGAGCTACGTCACCGGCGACTCGATCCGCGTGATGGGCGGGCGCGTCATCGGCTGAGCCCCCGCTCGGTGCCCCGGCCGGCATCGGGGAGGCGCGCCCGTTCTCCGTCTAGCGTGCGACCACCGCGGCAAGCGCCGCCATCGTCAGCGTCCCGCCAGCGCCGTGATCAGGTAGACACCGAGCACGATGAGGACCGTGCCCGCGACCACGCGCAGACTGAACGTCTCGACGTCGCGCAGAAAGAACGGCGCCAGGAACAAGACGAAGATGGGCGCCGTTCCGTACAGGGGGGTGACGACGCTGACCGTGCCCAGGCCGAGCGCGAGGACGTTCATGAAGACGCCGGCGTTCTCGGTGAGACCCGCGGCCACGAAGTGGGCGAGGCTCCGACCTCGTGACACCATGACGTCCGCGCGGCCGGAGGCCAGCAGGAACGCCGTGAACGCGACCAGCGCCGTCGTCACGTTGATCGCCGAGCCGACGATCGGTCCGGTGTCGCTCAGACCCAGCTTGCGCAGGACGGCCACGACCCCGAAGCACACGGCGGACAACAGCGGAAGCACGAGCTGGCCGGGACGGAACCCCAGACGCATCCCGCCGGCCGAAAGCAAGGTGGTGCCCGCCACGATCACCGCCGTGCCCACCACGATCGGCACCGTGACGCGCTCACCGAGCAGGACGATGGCCAGGGTCGAGGAGACGAAGGGATTCAGGTTGATGAGGGCGGCGGCGATCGAGGCCCCGACTCTCTCGATCGAGACGAACCTGAGCAGTCGCCCTCCGACGGTGCCGATCAGGCCGGCGAACACGAAGAAGAGCGCGCCCCGAGCCGACACGTGTCCCGGGCCGCCAGTGACGAGCACCGCGATCCACAGGCTGATGGTGCCGACGAGCAGGTTGATCCAGAAGCCCGAGAATGGATCGCTGGTGCGGAGCCCCTGACGGATGAAGATCGTCGCGGCCGCCGAGCAGAGCGCCCCGGCGAGCGCGAGGACGTGCATGGGCTGTGGCATGATTGGGCGACCCATCCTACTCGGAGGTGCTCATGAGACGCTCGATCATTCGGCTTGGCATCGTCTCCGTGACCTGCCTCGGCCTGTTCGGAGTTGCTCGACCGGCGGTGGCGGCGCCGGAAGGCACGGTCACGTGGGGTGTGCACATCACGCTGGCCTCGCGCTGGCTCGACCCGGCCGAGACCGAGGGCATCATCACGCCGTTCATGTTCCTCTACGCGCTTCACGACGCGGTCGTGAAGCCGATGCCGGGCGGGTGGAACACGCCGAGCCTGGCCGAGTCGTGGAGCCAATCGAAGGACGGACTGACCTATGAGTTCGTGCTCCGCAAGGGCGTCAAGTTCCACAACGGCGATCCGGTCACGGCGGAGGACGTGAAGTTTTCCTACGATCGCTACCGCGGCGCCGGCGTGAAGCTCCTGAAAGACCGCGTGCGCGAAGTTCAGATCGTGGATCCCGGTCGCATCCGGTTCGTGCTCAAGGA
>Ga0075425_100001193_pt1 | contig 25249 bp, 36 predicted proteins | sample SoiMethybrSBSTD4_FD_75300 | JGI IMG/M metagenome (GOLD analysis project Ga0075425, IMG submission 75300) | Bulk soil microbial communities from a Populus tree surrounding site in Tennessee, USA - Soil MetaG P. TD hybrid SBSTD4 | ecosystem: Environmental > Terrestrial > Soil > Tree plantation...
GATGCTGGTCGGTGATCCTGCGGCCGGAGGACGACTCGAACTCGTCTCTGATATCACGGGCATGGCTTTCGGACGCCCCTGGTGCAAGGACCCGAACGGGATCCTCTACTTCTTCGGATCCATGGGCGGGATCTTCAGATGGGCTCCAGGGGCCAAGCCCGAACGGATCAGCCTGAACAAGATCGAACGTCAGCTCCAGAGCGAGGTCGATCTCTCGACGCACTACGTGCGCCTTGTCTACAACCACAGAGACGAGGGCATCCACATCCTCCAGATGCCCTTCGGCGCTGGCGGCACGAACGTCTCTCACTGGTTCCTGGAGCTGAAGACGGAAGCGTTCGCGAAGGACAAGTTCGGCACCGAGACCTGGACGACGGTTCAGCCGACCGCTGCGATCGTCATCGACGGTGACGCCTTCGACGACCGGCTGCTCCTCTTCGGCGGCGAGGACGGGTTCGTCAGGAAGTGGGACCGGGACGCGAAGTCGGACGACACGCGCCCCGACGGGAACACGTTCAACCCGATCGACTCCTTCGTCACGATCTTCCCGCTGCCTGGTCTCTCGGAGAAGGAGACCGGCCTGGAGACGCAGTTCTCCGGGCTAACGGTCGTACTCGGCGAGAGCACGTCCGGCGCTCGCTACGAGCTCTTCGCCTCCGAGGCTCCGGAGACGCTCGGGCTGCCGAAGCGCATGGGGGATCTCCGCCCCGGCAGGAACCCTCCGAAGTGGGACAGGGTCACTGGGCCGTACTGCGGGCTCCGGCTTCGCAACGCTGCCGTGGAGCAGCGATGGAGCCTGGAGAGAGCGTACATTAGGGCTTCGGCTGCCGGCCTTGCCCGCCCGAGGAACGTCACATGAATCCTGATATCGCTGACCCGGACGAGGAGTGCTGATGACTCGCAGGCGCACACCGCAGAACTTCACCGGCAGGGCCGGCAGTCGGCTGCCTGGTCGTGTTCGTCGCTCTCTCGATGCCGCGATCGACACCGATCGTCGCGTCAACGACACGATGGAGGTGGACACGGACGGACGCATCGGCACTGCCGTCTCTCGCTCTGGCGGGATCCGCGTTGGACGTGATGGGTTAGAGCTCGATCCTCAGCAGCTCGGAGACAAGAACCACGACCCGATGGCGATGGTGAAGAAGCTGGAGACGACGGCCACGACCGCAGACCTGATCGAGAAGTTCAACGATCTCATCTTCGAGCTCCGGCGCACCAAGAGGATGCGGTGAAGTTCACGATTCGGTGTCGCGTCTGTGGTCTCTCGCATGTCGTCCGCGATGCTACGTCGCCATGGCGCTGCCAGGCTGACGAGACGCATCCCGTCCACGTCAAGGAAGGCTAAGGAGGGTACCTATACGGATCCGGCAACGATGGCTCTCCTCTCTGGAGGGCTCGACTTCGCTTCCAGCTACTTCGGGAACAAGTCCGAGAAGAAGCACCGGAAGCGCATGCAGAAGCGCATGAACCGCGCCATCTCCACGACGGAGGCGATCCAGGGCCGCGGACTCCAGCAGCAGCAGGCGCTCTCGAAGCAAGCGACCGCCGAGCGTGTCGGAGGCTACGACGCCGCGAAGCGCGAGGCAGAGCGCCTCGGCCGTAGCTCGAAGCAGGGTGCGCTCGACCGTGGCAACCAGCTCGGCGCCACACTCTCACAGCAACTCACGAACAGCGGCCTCGGCTCCACGACCCGTGGCGCGAACCTCCAGCGTGGCATCTCTGCCGACACCTCCAGGACGATCGGAGGAATCAACGAGGGCATGGCGGGGATGCTCGGGAACCTCGATCTCGGACGCTCTCAGGCGCAGGCCGCGGGCACTGAGCAGCAGGGCCAGCTTCTCGGCCAGCAGGCGGACCTGATGTCGAGCCTGCGACAGATGGGGCTCCTGGGCGGCTCGACCCTCGGCAACTTCCAGCTCGACATGAGCAGGCTCCCGAGCACTGCGGAGATGCTCACTCACGCCGGCCAGACTGGCCTTGGCGTCTACGGTGGTATGGGCGGCGGCGGTGGTGGCGGGCAGCAAGACCTCATGGCCATGCTTCAGAAGCTCTTCGCCAGTGGCTAGGATCGTTTCAGGCCAAGAGGAACGAGACCCGAGTTTTGCCCTGATGAAGGGCTTGGAGCTTGGTCGTCAGTTCTCTGCCAATCGTAGAGAGCAGGAAGGCCAGCAGAATGAACAGATCCGTCTGATGATCGCGATCCAGAACGCCGTACATCAGCGCACTCAGGAAGAGGCAACGGCGCTCGCCGAGGCGAACCGCAGAGCTCAACTCGGAGACGCGCAGGCGATGCAGCAGCAGGCGCTCATCGCTCAGGCCGCGAATCAGCCGCCCGAGCAGAAGATGCTCCAGGAGTTCACGGGTATCCTGGGCCACATCACGGACCCGAAGGCTCGCGAGCTCGCTGTGAATACGTTCCAGGACTACTCGGCTAAACTGGAGGAGCATAAGCAGCGCCAGGCCGCAGAAGAGGCGATCAAGGGTGCAGCGACGGACGGCCTCGTGGACGAGGCGCAGTTCACGCAGCGCCTTCAATCGGGTGAGCGCCCGCAGGATCTCACGCAAGAGATCTCGAAGATGCGTCACGATCAGGCCATTCAGGCGATGGCGCAGGGCAAGTCCGCCGAAGCGATCACTCAGGCTCAAGAGCTTGTCAGCAAGGCCCCGAAGACTCCGAGCAGGCTTCTTGTTGAATATGCGCTGACAAGATTCCAAAACAGTCCATCCGAGCAAGGCAAGCCGGACGCTGGTCCGAAGCTCTTGGAGGACATCCAGCGCGAACTCGTGCTTTCTGATTCAGAGAAGAAGGATTTGACAGAGGCGCAACGGCAACGCGCGGAGCGAGCTGGTCCCGCAAGCGACAAGTACGGAGCTCAAGTCTTTCCGCGCGGAGGAGTCCTTGGCTCGTTTTCTTCTCCGCCGGATCAGCCGCGCACGCCCGCCATGGAGAAGTTCATCGGAGAGCGTAGAGCCGAGAAGGAGAAGCGCTACCCAGGCTCCACGAAGACTGCGGCGAGTTCTGCACCCTCTCTCCCTGCCTCCAAGCTGAAGCGCGCGAAGAGCGAGGAAGACCTCGTCGGGATCCTCCAGAAGAACGGGATCCCGCTCACTCACTCCAACCTATCGCAGGCAGCGGAGCTCTGGAGAAGCAGTGGACGGTGAAGAAGAGCTCGACCCTGCGGCAGCCGTCACGCTCCTGAGGGGGACGAAGAAGCCGAAGGCGGAAGAGCTCTCGCCGGACGAAGCCGTCTCTTTCCTACGCGGCGTCGCTCCGCCTGAACCTCCGAGCAAACTCCAGGCGTTCGGTGGGAGCCTCCTGGAGTCGCTGGGAGCCGTGCCGCAGGCGCTTGCCGCCGTCACCGACTACATGGGCGGGGCGGCGCCGGAGCACGGCTACGGAGCCCGTGGGCCGCTCCCGTCCTGGGGTCCGTCTGGACAGCCTCCGACGACCTACGCACAGGGTCCGCAGATCGGTCAGGGGGTCTTCGGCCCTGCCGGCCAGGCGCTCCAACAGGCCGGTCAGGCCGTCTACCCGGAAGAGCAGCGCGGCCGAGGCGGACTCGGCGAGCAGCTCGCCTCGGGTGCTGGAAGCATCGCAGGCTCTCTCCCAGCTCTCATGGGCGGTCCGGTCGCTGCCGGAGTCCAGTTCGGGGCTGCGCAGGGGATCCCGCTCTACCACGAGATCAAGAAGTCCACTGGCGACGAGGAAGCCGCGATGTGGGGACTCCTCTTCGGGGGAGCCGTCGGACAGCTCGATCAGTTCCCGGGAGCGAAGCGGGCACTCGGCGGGATCGTGAAGAAGCTCGCGTCCAGCGAGCTCAAGGACGTCGTCGTCCACTCGGTCCTGGGCTCTGCGCTGAAGCATGCTGCGACCCAGGCTGGCGTCGGGGCGATGCAGCGCACCCTCTCCATGGCGCTTCAGGAGAAGCTGACTGGGAAAGACATCGACATCCTGAAGCGGGTTGCTCAGGGCCTCCCGGCCGACCTGATCCTCGGTGGCGGGATGGGGGCGCTCCTAGGCGCCGTATCGAGACTTGAGGCTACTCCTGCGGAGGGAAAGGCGGCTCGTCCTGAAGGTGCCACTCCCAAGGTCGAGCCTCAGGGATACGCTCCGGAGGAAGCCACTCTCCCTCATCCTCAAGAGCCCACTGAGACCACCAGCGCTGTCGAGCTGCCTGAGACGGCCACAGCCGAACCTCAAGCCGGCCCAGTCGAAGCACCCGAAGCCCAACCGACTTCCAGTGCCATAGGTACCAGCTATCCCGAGACCGCCACACGACCTGGATCCGTTTCCGCATCGGAGCCGAGTGTACCCGAGGCTCCGCCTGAGAAGACCGTCGAGCTCCTAGCCGGCCTCCCACCCATCAAGGAAGGCACACCGCAGGAACACGCCGCGGAGACGACCAGCCGCGTCAAGGAGGCCCTATACGAGGGGCTCATCAAGACCCACGGCGGCAAGCCCGAGCTCGCTGCCCGCCTGGAGGAGCGCTCCAAGGGAGAGGTGAACGCTGCGGCTCTGGAGGCCCGTGGGAACGTCCGGGCTGTCAAGCGAGCCATCCGGCAGCATGAGAAGACCGCTGGGGAGACGCTCGCCCCTGAGCGCATCCAGGAGGCCATGCAGAGCCCGAAGGCTCTTGCCGCTCTGCCTGACGCCGTCCGGCCTCACGTCGCCAAGATGCGCGACCAGGCAGACCGCCTCTCCCGCGTCCTCGTCTCGGAGGGGATGACGGACAAGACGATGGCGCAGGCGATCCAGGGCCGGATGGGTGAGTACCTCCGGACCTCGTACCAGGCCCACTCGGATCCAGCCTGGGCGAAGAAGGTCCCGCAGGATGTCCGGAACCGCCTGAAGAGCCTGCTCGTCTCGTGGTCGGAGCCGCTGCGCCCGGAGAAGCTCACGGAGCTGGAGCAACGCCAGGCGAACGAGAAGCTCCCGTCGATGGAGCGCCGGAAGGCGGAGTTCGAGCTTGGGTCTCGTCACGTTCTCCAGGGCAAGGCGGTTGGAGAGATCGAGGCCGAGATGCAAGCCCTGCTCGATGACGCCAAGGCGACGGCAGAGAACCCCTGGGCCGCGCTCGTGAACTCCAACCTGAAGCGGAAAGACCTCTCCATCTTCAAAGCGAGGAAGGGTCTGCCGGATGAGCTGAAGGCGTTCCTCGGAGAGGAGAAGGACCCGTACGCGAACTACACGAACACGATCCTGAAGCAGGCGTCGTTCGTGGCTAACCACAGGAAACTGAAGGCAATCCGAGACGTCGGGATCGGGAAGTGGCTCTTCGAAAAGCCGACGATCCAGGAGGGGAATAACTACACCGTACGCGTCTCCGCCGCTGACAACCCTCGACTCGCTCCTCTCGTCGGAGACTCAGAACTCTACACGACTGAGAAGATCAAGAAGGCGCTCTTCGACTCACAGCCCAGCTACAGCAAGGGCTGGAAGTGGGCAATGGCCGCGAACGCGGCGATCAAGGGCACGAAGACGATCTACCAGCTCCACGCCGTCCCGAAGCAGGCGGTGAGTCAGATCACAGCACTCCTGAAGAACGGCCACATCGGCTACGCGCTCGCGAACGCGAAGAGGATCGTGCGCGCGATGTCCGGTGCCGACAAGGAAGCGCAGCTAGAGCTGACGCGCCTTGGGATCCTCGGAGAGTCCGTCGCTGCCGCCGAATTCCGCGACGTGAAGGAGCAGTTCACGGGCAAGAAGATCGCGCCCGCGTACCAGGGCCTCGCACGAGCGAACGATTTGATCGGCGCCGCGTTCGGCAAACCCGACGACTTCTCCAAGGTGGCGGGCTTCTACGCCGAGACTGCGGCCCTGAAGAAGGCCGGCTTCAGCGAAGCGCAGGCGAAAGAGCATGCCGCGAACATCGTCAGGAACCTCTACCCGACCTACTCCAGGATCACGAAGTGGGTGGACAAGTTCCGCCGCCAGCCGCTCGTCGGGACGTTCATGGCCTTCAAGGCGGAACAGGCGCGGACGAACTTCGAGCGTCTGAAGCTGATCGGTGAGGAGCTGAAGAGCGGAAACGATGTGCTTGCCGCGCGCGCGAAGAAGCGCATCGGCTACCTGCTCGCTGGTCAAGCTGCGGCTCCCGCCGCCGCCGTCGCCTGGAACATGCTGAACGGCGTGGACTCTGACGAAGACGACGATCGCCGGCTCTTCGTGCCGGAGTGGGACCAGCAGAGGAACCTCGTCTGGGAGGGTGGGGACAAGAAGGGGACGTACACGGACCTTTCTGACATCGACGAGGGCTCATGGCTCACGGACCCGCTGCTGCGCATCGCAGATGGAGAGGACGCCTCCAAGGTGCTCGGCGAGATGTACCGCGAGGACGTGGAACCGTTCGCGAGCTTCTCGCTCCTCTCCAAGATGGCGATCGAGTACGTGCGCGGGGAGAAGATGGACGGCACTCCGATCGACGATCGCGCGGCTTACCTGCGCGAGCAGTTGACGCCTTCCTCCATTCGCAACTTCGATCCTCGTGGCCTTTCCGGTCTCCGTCCTGTCGAGTTCGACGTAGAGAAGAGTCTCGGCATCTCGACCAGCCGCTTTGCGCGCGAGATCGCTGACCTGACCGGCAAGCGCCACCGGATGGAGCGCAAGAGCCCTGGAGAGAAGGCTTCGATCGTGGGAGAACAGGAGCAGTCTCGGAAGGAGCTCTTCCAGACGCTCAGCGATCAGGCGCGCGCTGCCGTGCGTCTCGGGATGCCGTACTCCAAGGTGAAAGGGATCCTCGATGCGAGTCTCTCCTCCGAGATGACCGATGCCGTCCTCTCTGGCCGGTACATCAAGTACACGGAGAAGAAGAAGCGGTGAGGCGCCTCGCCCCGATCCTGCTCGTCGCCTGTGCAGAGCCCGTAGCCGGCCCTCCACGAGGACCTGAAGCCTCCGGCCTGGCGGTGTGGTACCGTGACCACGGACGCGATGCCGAGGCGCTGACGTGCGCCTTCGACGGCGACGACCTGGAGGAGCTTGCGGACACCTACGCAGAGCTCGAGATGCACGACGCAGAACTCGACGTGCGCGCGCGCCTCCTTGACGGAGGAACGCCACTCGCAGCCCTCTTCAGTTTCGCTGCCGCGCTTCGCGACCGAGGAGACGAAACAAGAAGTCTCTTCCGTGAGATCCTGGCTTCCTGCGACCCAGACGACAGCCTCTTTCCGCTTGCGCTAGGTGTGGTGGCCGAAGACTGTGATGACCTCCAGGAACGCCTCGCCATCGAGGCCCAGATCAAGGACAGCAGATGACCATCCAGACGAAGACGCCCCGCGTGCGCCGCAAGCCCCGCCCCGCACCGATCCAGCCCTTCCCGCTCACGGCGAAGAAGAAGAAGAAGAAGGTCGCAACGAAGCAGAAGCGCACCAGGTGACCATGATGGCGCACGGCATGGCGCCCCGGATGCGGACGCGCGCGGTCTGGCTCGTTGCCATCGCTGCGTCCGTCGTCGCATGCGCGGGCGCGTTCGAGGCGCACGTAGTCGAGCGCCTCGGGATCTTCGTCTCGTGGCCGCTCGCAGCAGCGCCGACCCGCTCGGAGCCGCAGAACGCCATCCTCGCGATGCGCCTCGTCGCGATCACATGCCTCGCGATTGGCGCCGTCCACGCGCTCGGCATCGTGCTCTGGTACGTGCGCAGCTCGACCGCATCGCCACGCCGCGTCTGGCACGTTGTCAGTGTCGGGCTCGGTGTGTTGCTCCTGTACGAGCAGCTCGGCGTGACCCTCGCAACCTCGATCATCGCGCATGCGCCGCTCACCTGGCAGTCGCCGAAGATCATTGCCGCCGTGCTCTTCATCGGTTGCGGCGTGCAATACCTCTACGAAAACAAGCGAGGCGCGCACCGTGCCCACTGATCCTTCGCAGTGGATCATGGTGGCGTCGACCGTCATCTCGACCGTCATCGCGCTCGCGGTGCTCACGTTCGGGCTGATCCAGTACAAGCAGGTCGCACGCAAGGACTTCGTGGACGACCTCTCGAAGCGCGTGGACCAGTGTGAGGCCAACCACGCGGCATGCGAGAAGGAGCGCACCCGCCTGGAGAGGCTGAACTTCGATCTCCTGCAAGACACGCGCACCCTCGCGAACAAGCTGATCGAAGCTCAGCGCCAGCTTGGACACGACCCAGAAACCGCGTAGCATCTACCTCAAGGAACTTCCCCCATGACCTTCATCGACGTCGTCTTCGCTTCTACGATCGGCCAGCTCGCCATGGTGGCGGTCGTGTTCCTAGGTTGGCTTGTGTGGCAGCTCGGCCGCATCTCGATGGCCTTCGCGACCGCCGCGCGCGGGACCAAGGTCACGATCACTTGCGAACGGAAGGCGTAGCTCCATGGTTCGAGCGCTCGGAATCACTCCCTTCGTTCTCTGCTCGGTCGCTGCCGCGCTCATTCTGGTCTTGTTCGTCTCCTGCACCTCTCCTGCACAGCAGAGCGCAGCTCAGGATCTCGCCGAGACGATCACCGCAGCGACACATGACGGCGTCGTGACGGCAGAGGAGCAGGATCTCATCGCCTCCAAGATGAAGGCATACGCGGACGCTCCGAAGACGGACTGGGGAGGGCTCGCGGCGACGGCGCTCGGGACACTCACGACCGTCTTCCTCGGGATCCGCATCCTTCCGAACAAGCACCTGATCGGGGGTGCTGAGGCCGCAGCGCTCGACAAGCTCTCGACGCCTCCGGCGCCAGCTCCGTAGCGCCTACTCCGATCTGTCGCTCTTCCTCTTCAGGAAGTACGTGTTCGTCCTGAAGAAGCCCGAGTGCTTCGGCTTGCACGAAGAGCAGTACCTGATCGTCTCGCCCTTCTTGGGCTTCGATCTCCTGACCACCCTGAACTTCGCCTCGCAGTCCACGCACGTCATCATCTGATCGAAGACGGCGTGCGGGTCGTTGGGTGTGGTCATAGCGGTTGCCCCGGCAAGAGCACCCTCTCTTCTCGCTCTGGATGAGGCGCACGGAACCGGACGCCGTCCAGCTTCAGCCACTCCTGGATCTCGTGCCGCTCTATTCGCACGCAGAGTTGCTCAACATCGAAGAGAAGATCACGAACGGAGTAGCCAACAAGGCTGGACTGCGGGATCGAAGTTTCGGCCCTCAAGACGACCACCTTGCCTCCGCCGTCTGCGTCGGCTGCTGTCCATTCCATCCGGACGAACAGTACGCTCCATTCTTTCAATCGCTCGACTAGAAGCAAAACCCCAGGCTTGTACGTCACGCGAGCCAGGATGGCCTCAGCCTCTTCGAACGTCATGGCTCAGAAAGGTTGATCATCCGCCGCAGGAGAGGGCTGCGCCGCTGCCGCAGCCGCGATCACGGACGCAGCCCGCGCTCGGATGGCAGCGTTCGACGCTGCGAACTTCGGATCGTTGTCCTTGATCCCGGCGAGGAACCCTAGATACGCCAGCGTCGCCTTTCCTCCTCTAAGAGCGTGCTGATGTGCTTCGGCCCACGTCGTCTCTCCCCACGTCTTTCCGCCAGGTCCCTGGCGATCCTTTCCAAGCCGGATCTTATCGTTCGCCCAGAGATGAAACGGCTTCCCCTCTGCGGGGCCAGGCTCACCTCCCGCCGCAACACCGGACGCTGGCGCACTGTACTTCGGTTCGATGTACTTCCCGACGGGCGGCGGAGCCTTCTGCGGCGCCTCCGGGTCAGGCTGCCCGAACAGCCCGACGAACGTCTGGTACGCCTCGTTGGCGATGGCGTTGATGTCCTGGGCTTCGAACTTCCCGGACGACATGGCGTACTGGGTGACGCCACTAACGAAGATCCTGAGGTCAGTCCATGTAGGCATGGAGGCACTCTACCTCATTCCGGAAACGCATGCTAGTCCTCGCCCCGGAGCATCCGGTAGACGAGCTCTTGTCGGCCGTCGTCGGCCTCCGTCTGGAGCCTCGCTGCCGCTCCTCCAGGCCATGGGAAGAGCGCGTTGTTCAGCTTCCGGTGCCGCCACCCGTCGTCCGACATGAACCAGCCGGACTCCCTGAGGAGCGCCGACAGGTAGCCCTCCGCCTGCGGCTGGAATGTCTTCGCCTGTGTCACAGCTTCTTCGGGTACAGGTCAAACGGCCCAACCCAAGCAGAAGGCTCGGTCCACGCTCCGCGCTCAAATCCCTGAGTGCGCAGGTACCACTCGCGGCCCTTGTTCTTACCGCCGCGCTTCAACTTCATCCTGCGCCATTCCCAGAGCTCTACTCGACCATATGCAGTGAGGACAGGCAGCATTGGATGCACCGAGATCGCGTCACGGTGCGACTTCAACGTCCCGTAAGAACAGTTCTGAACGAAGAGGACGATGCCTTCGCTCAACATCAGCGAATCGGCGATCCCGAAGAGATCGTGCCTCTGTCTCCCTCGCCAGCTCTGGACCGTCTCGCAGGGCCGCCCGACCGAGGCGCAATAGCGAGCCGTGAGCGCGTTCGTGCTCGTCTTCATGGTTGGACAGGTGGCAGCCTCCGCCGTACCTGTCCAAGAAGTCCCACCGCCATCAGCAGAGGAGTCAACCTAGCAGCGGAGGCTGCCTCACTCACCCTACCCGCCTGGATGCGAAACCGCTACCCGGCCTCGGGCGTCTCTTCCTGACCTCTGCGCCAGCGGACGAAGGCGTTCGCTCTCCCCATCTCCGCCAGGCGCTCACGGGACTTCTTCACCCCGAGCGACTGGGCCTGGTCGTTGATCGCCCTCGGAGTCCTGCCTGGGAAGGCGTCGGCGAGCCTGGAGCTCGCCAGGTTCGAGAAGTGATCTCGGAGGTTCTTCCGTTCCGTCTCTGTCCAGAGTTTCCCGCGCGCCATCATGTACCTCAATCCTAGGGGCCTGAGGCGGCGAACATACGCCATGCCTTGCCGCCAGCAACCCCCACGGCTAGCGTGCCCGGATGCCCGAGACGCTGCTCGCTGAAGAGATTCTACCCCCCTTCTTCCCGAGCTGGCCGGAGGAGCCACAGCCCCTCGTGAACGTCCTGTGCGAGGGGCCGTCCATCGAGGACGTCCGCTGGACCGATCTCCTTCCAGGTCCGACCGTGGCCGTGAACCACGCCGTAGCGCTCTCCCAGACGCTCCCAGTTGACCTGTGGGCGACGATCGACCATCCCGAGATCCTCTGGTCCTGGGCGGCACGCCACCTCCACGAGAAGGCCAGGCTCTTCACGACGACGAACAACCTGATGTTCTGGCAGGACATCTTGGGAGATGGGATTGCGGAAAGGCTCTATGCGTGGGAGCCAACGTTCATGGTATCGGTAAACGGATCGCCGGAAGTGAAGGGAGAGAACGGAGTCCCGGCCGTGCTCCCGACCTTGATCCACGTCCTTGCGTGGCTCTCCTCACTCGCAGGCACCAAGCACGTCCGGGTCTTCGGTGCAGACATGCGCGGGTCCTGGAGTAACCTGTCCGCCGTACCGTTCTCCGCCTCGGAGGAGGGCGGCTGGGACATTCGCTGGGCGGTGGAGCGCAAGCTCTTCGCCCTTTCAACGCAGAAGTACCGCTCGCGCGGACAAAGGCTGGAGCGATGGGATCCTCCCTCCTCAGATACAAGGAACAGATCGTTCTCGTCCTAAGAGACGACGCCACTGGCAAGATCCTCCAGCGCCTGGAGATCGGGCCGAACATCGTCACGAACTCTGGCGACAAGTACTATGCCCAACGTGGGGCGGCGGAAACCCCGACGAGGACGTACAGCGCCGGGATGATGGTCGTCGCGAACAGCTTCAAGCGGGCCGCGACGAAGGCAGCGACGTTCGGGGACTTCAAGCTAGCCGGCACCTACACCGGGCGTCAGACGTTCGATGCCGGGTACCCGAAGACGAACGACAGCGACACGGACAACACCGGCCGGACGGTGGACGCGGTCACGTACAAGCGCACGTACACGACCGCGCAGGCGAACTACACGATCAAGGCGGTGGGGATCTCGCAACTCAACGCGACAAGTGCGAGCGCCGCAGGCGTTAGAGAGCTCGCCTCCTACAAGACGCTTTCCGTTTCGCTGCAAGTTACGAAGACGAGCTCGCAGACCCTGACCGCTTACATAAACCACACCTTTAACGGTGTATGAGAATCGAGCACTTCACGTAGGCCGTAACCGTTGGAGGGCTCATGACCGCCAAGAATGTCCTCGTCGTCACGCTGGACGACGCTGCGCAGGCCGACACCGACGAGCTGCGGGCCGCCGGCTGGATGCCGACCTACGACTCCCTGGTGGCTCAGGGAATCGAGTACAGGCAGGCGTACTGCTCGCCGCAGTGTTCACCGTCGCGCCGTGGGATCTTCTTCTCCAAGTTCTACTTCTCGGAGAGCGGTGTTGGGTGTGACCCGCTTCCAGGTTTCGAACCGCCGCTCTCGCTGACGTCGATCGCGAACGTCGCGGCAACGGCGCTCGTTCCCAACCGCGCGCTCTTCGGAAAGTGGCACCTCGGCGGCGATCCGACGGATCCGACAGGAGCAACGTTCCTCACGGCTCCGCTCGTCCACGGGTTCACGCACTGGCAGGGAACCCCAGGGAACATGACCTCGTGCGGCGGCTCAGGCTACGCGAACTGGAAGTACGCCAACGCCGGCAGCTACGGACCGTCCACCGCCTACTCGCCGCTTGAGATCGAGCAGCAGCTCGCGGCATACATCGCCGCACACGCTGGCGAGCAGATGTTCATCAAGTGGTCGATGAACCTCCCGCACGCGCCCTTCCACACGGTACCGACGAGTTGTCGCCCGCCCGGCTATCCGGCGATCACCATCACGGACCGCGACCGCTTCAAGATGATGCTGGCAACGTGCGACTACCAGCTCGGACGTGTACTCACGAAGCTCGATCTTGCCGACTGGCTCGTGATCGTGATCGGCGACAACGGGACACCTGAGTCAATCTCGCCGGATCCCGCGAGAGCTAAGAACTCGACGTTCGAGCGTGGCGTCCGCATCCCGCTCGTGATGGCCGGCGCCGGCCTCATCCCGTCCACCTCGGAGAAACTCGTGTCTGGCGTGGACATCCTGCCGACGCTCGCGGACTACTGGAGTGTCTCTCCGCCTTCCGGAATCGACGGGATCTCGCTCGTCGGCGGGACGCACGGCTACGTCCTCGTCGGCCAGGCCGGAGGCTGGTTCGGCGGGAACCCCGCCGTGCCCGGCGACTGGGCCGCCATCGGCAACTTCACGGGCGGGCAGCGCTGGAAGCTCCGTCGCTTCGGCCTCCCGAACCAGGCGCTCACCGAGGAGCTCTACGATCTCGTGAACGATCCGGACGAGCTCGTGCCGCTCGCGCCCAACACGCACTTCGCGATCTCGCTCTACCTCCGGAACCATCTCATCGCCGCCGGAGCACCGTGATCCTCAGAGCTGCCGTCTCGGCGGCGCCCACCGCTGGAACGCCGCCCGTCCTCCAGGACGTGAAGGTGGCGACAGGTCCGGGTTCGTCCCTCACGCCGAAGGCGACGCTCTACCGCGCGACGGCCGGCACCGCACTCGGCACCGAGGTCAACGCCTACCGAGCTCTGCTCGGGATGAGCGACAGCACGACGAACCGGGCACTTGGTGCGATGGCCGAAAATGGCAGTGCTGTCGGGGTAAATGACTGCCGTACTCGCATCGCGAACGCGCATGTCATTGATGCCCCGCTAGGAGCCTCGGGTGCAGTCAACGGGCTCGCCGCGTTCTCAAGTTTCGGCTCTGGAGGGTCAACGGTCTCGTGGAGTGACCTACTCAACGCAGCCTCGCTCATCACCTCGCTCGACTGGTACGGCGACGACATCGACGTGAAGGTGGTTGAGTTCACGCACACGGGTACGCAGGACTCGACACAGGACGTGCCAGATCTCGGCTTCTCACCGGACCTCGCTGTCTTCTACTCACACTGGAGCGCATACGCGGCGGACTCCGATACAGCGGACGGACGCGTTGGCATCGGATACGCAGTGAAGACGCTCGCTGGCGCCATCGAGCAATTTTGCATCAGTGATCAAAATCAGGATCGCTCTCCGCTACTATGGAAAGGGAGCACGCGCCTCTGCGATAACCGAGTCGCATACCGTGCCGATGAAGCAACTGACGGAGCTGGCCTTGAACTGACGCTATGGAACGGGAATACGCCGCGCTTCACGAAACGTGACGCTGCCGAGAACATCAGCACGGCGATCCTCTTCATCCACTTCCGGACGCAGGTCGCTCTCCGCGCAGTCGTGCTCCCGACGACAGATCCAGGTGGAGGCGCTCCCTGGCTCGACACTTCGACGACTGGCAATAAGACTATCACGCTCGGCATGACTCCGGCCGCCTACGGCGTAGTCGGAACCATGCTCGCGACCGTGAACTCGACGCAACGCTCGAATGCCACGCGCTCGGTGATCTCTGACGGCTGGTGGACTGGCACCGAGTCTGTCGTAGTCAGCCTCCAGGCTGGCGACACGAACCTTGGCGGAACGAGCTCCGCTACGCGTAGCGTCACGAGCTCGAAACTGGTCGATCTCTTGAAGCCAGTTGCCGGCGGAACGCTGGTACGCGACTGGGAGCTGTCGCATGTGAACGTTGGTGCAGCCGGCCCAGTCGTGAACGTAGACACGGCGTCTGTCGCTGCGAGGCTCTCTGCGATCATCGCTATTGGCCAACCGATCAGGGCCATCGCAGAGACGGAGCAGATCTCCGACGGGGCCGTCCTCAAGATCCGGAACATCCTCCCGGTCGGCGAGACAGAGACGATTCTGGAGTCGCACACGCTCGCGGTCACGAACCGCTTGCCGACGAGCGACACCGAACAGGTCTCGGATCAGTTCTCGTTCCTCCAGGCAGACCGAAGAGTCATCTCAGAGACGGAACAGATCTCGGATGCCTTCAGCCGGATCGTCGGTGAGCATCGCCCGTTCAACGACACGGAGCAGATCACTGACTCGCCTCGTCTCGTCCTCAACCGCCACACGGACTTCTCGGAAACGGAGAGGATCTCTGACGCGTCGGTTCTGAAGCTCCAGACTCCGGGCGCCTTGGTCGGAACGGACACGGAGCAGATCTCCGATGCCGCCCAGCTCACGCTCGGCTACTTCATCAAGACGTCTGATACCGAGCAGATCTCCGACTCTCCGGCGTTCAAGCTGGCAACGAATATCACGTCGTTCGGGGAGACCGAGCGCATCTCGGATGCTGTGACACTCCGCCTCGGCCGTGTGCTCGTGACTTCCGACACCGAGCAGATCTCGGATGGGTTCAGCTCCGGGCGTGGTCTGATCGCACGCAAGTCGATCCGCAGGGGCAAGGTGTTCTAGTGGCGACAGAGTTCGCGCTCATCCGAACGCAAGCGCCGCTCGCTGGTGGTTTGCAGAACATCACGAGCCCGCTCATCACGGACTTCTCAGCGGCGATCGGGTTCATCTTCGGGCACTCCGGCGACGGCGGCACCCCTACCGCTCACGGCCGGATGTGCGTCGGCATCTGCACCAAGAATGTGTCGGCGACCGCGGGCGTTGCCGAGGCGTCCTGCACCGCGTCGCGGGCACGAAACGCCGTCACCACAACGCTCAACCGCACTGGCGCATCGGCCGGCACCAACCCGCGTTTTCTGATCGTCGTGAGCCCGTCGGCGAACGCACCGATCGCGGCCTGTCGCGTCATCGACAGGGCCACGAGTGGGCTTGCGAATGGCATCCGGCTCGACTGGACCACGACACCAGACACCGCGTACGAGATGGTGATCCTCCTGATCGGCGGCCTGTCGGGCGTTAGCATCAAGCCGATCGCAGCCACAACCACTCCGGGCTTCCAGACGGACTTTGCCGTGCTCCTGAGCACGAGAGGGAGCTTCGGAGGAACCGATGGCAGCTATGGGAACGATGCCGAGCCCAACCTCGGCTTCCTGATCCGCTCCGGCCTGAAGCAAGTCTGCGTCGTCTCGAACTGGCTGACTGGCGTCACCACGACGGACGCCGATGGAGTCGCCGAGAACGATCGGTGCCACGGACAGATCGTGGCCGGCGTCAGCACCTTCGCCACCGCAACTGCGATCGGCGCAACGACCGTCACGTTCACGACCAATTCCATCGCTGCCGAGGGACTCTTCTGCAAGTTTGCCGACACCGCCCAGGTCGGCGTTGCACTGGAGACGATCCCGGGAGCCACTGGGACGCAGGCGTACACCGGCCTCGGCTTCGCCCCTTCCGTCGTCCTCGGGCTTGCGACAGCCGTCAACGCGACGAACACGACGACCGACGGAGCGTCCGCGGCCACCCAGAGCTTCTTCGCCTCCACGACCTCATCGGAGTTCTCTGGAGGTGCCCGCATCAAGGAAGGGGTCGCGATCAACGGAGGCACGCCATCAGCCACGGACTCGCTCTTCGAGACGAAGGCCCTGATGCTGCTGAACGACTCTGGGGCCGTGGCGACGAGAGCCACGAGGGCTGCGAACACGGCCTCCGGCTGGCAGCTCACCTACAGCCTGGCGGCAGCCGGGAGGATGGCCGTTCTCGGCTTCGCCCCGGGGAACCTCAGCTCCGCTACCTCGGACACCGAGCAGCTCTCGGACCAGTTCCGCTCCATCCTTCACCGGAAGCTCGTCCTCGGAGACACAGAGAGCCTCTCAGACGGCCTCGTAGGGCCGGCTCTGGCGGATGGCCTCTCAGCCCTCGGGCCGGCTGGAGCCGTCCTACAGCAGAGCCCAGAGCGTGGGACGGTGCTGGAGGAAGGCGGCCTAGCAGGCGAGACCGTCTGATGGGTACGATCGCGCCATGGCCGTCCCCCTGATCTTCCGGAGCGAGGTCAACGAGCCCGGGTCGAAGTTCCCGAGGGCTCGCCTGACCGACTTCCGGACGGATGACGTCCTGACTCAGGCGAGCTTCACGGGCAGCGTGGAGCTGAACGTGTACGACCTCTCCAGCACAGCACCGACCACGGCCCTCTTGACGACCACACGGAGCGTCGCCTCCACGGTCTTCAACTCGCTCCAGGCGTGGAGTGTGGATGCAGAGGGGTTCAACTTCGGGGATACGATCACGTCGAACGAGGTGGCGTGGGAGGGAGGGCACACCTTCCGGATCTCCTACCTGCTCACGCACGCGACGGATGGCCTCTACCCGGTCATCTTTGAAGTTCGCTGTCTCCCAGTCATCTCCAGGTGATGCCACACCTCGTCTACTTGCAACCGAACGAGCGCGAGGAGTTCACGGACGGCAATCTGGTGTCGAAGGACACGCTGGACATGGAGCGCTGGGATGTGATCGAGTTCCTGGGCGTGACCCGCTACGCCTGGAAGTACGGATGGTGTGACAGAACGGACTGTGGACACCCACGACACGAGAACATCAAGGAAGCGATCCATGCCGAGCAAGACGAAAGCCCAGGCGAGAGCAATGGCGGCCGCGTGCCACGGGAAGTCAACGCGCGGCATCCCTAAGAAGGTTGGGTGCGAGTTCAGCCGGGCTGATCGGGGGACGGGGATCCTGAAGTGGAAGAGGAAACGTCGCTAGGCGGCCCAGGGAACCTCAGCTTCTTTCTGCGCTGGATCTCCGCGATTATCCGCTCCGCAGCGTCCGCGCACACTCTCGCCGAGTCATCATCCCAAGGCTCTCTAGCCATCCTTCCGGCGGCGATTTTCGAGGCCACGTCCAATAGACGGCCAGCACCGATCAGCTCCTCCCACGCCGCCCGTAGAGTCTCAGCGTCTCGCTCGTTCACGGATTCGGCCTCACGATCAGTTCCAGCGTCTCGCCGCTAGGCGCCCTGACGTAGGCGCAGCAGGCGCCAACGTTCGGGCCGTCGGGGATGGTGGACATTCCGAGTATCTTCGCCTCCATCGAGGCGCAGACATCCGAGATCGATTCAACCTCGAACGCTAGGTGATGCACTCCGATCGGAGGGCCATCCTTGAAGTAGGCGAGGAGCTCGATTCCGACCGTGTGCCCCTCCTTAGCCATGTGGACGATCTCGATGTCGGCCCCAGGACGACCGACCATCTCCCCGATCCAAGGCGCGTCGCGACGAACCCAAAGCTTTGGCTTGTAGCCGAGCTGAAGATAGGTGCGAACTGCGTCAGCGACCTTGTCGCGAGCCACAACGATCCCAACATGCTGAAGGATCACAGGGCGGACACCGCGCGGGCACCGAGCTCGTTCATCGGGCGCTTGCAGAGATCGCACTCGACCGAGAACTCGTTCGTGGCGACTGCGATGTTTGCGTAGGGTGTCTTCAGCTTCATGGCGGGGCGGTTCCTGTAGCACCAGCTACGCAGATCGACGTAGGAGTTATAGGAGCGGGTCGTAGCGTAGAAGGGACCAGAGACTTGTCCGAGGCTGGCCCAGTCGAGAGGGAGGATCGTGACCGTCTTTCCTCTCAAGGTCTCCATCGTCTCGCCTGCCTTGAAGCTGTCGAAGACCTTGAATTTCACGAGCGCCGGACAGATGTCCAGAAGCTGCGCATAGGAGTGCGACGCACCGACTAGTCCGATCTCGTTCTCTCCATGCTCCATGAGGAAGTCTGCTGCCTTCTCGTACTCGGAGCGGATGTCGCTCTGCATCGCTCCGATGCAGTAGAGGGAGTCTCCGGCATCCTTGCGAACGAGCATCCGATCGACTGGCCAACCAGGTAGCGTCAGGTCTGTTTCGAGCTGCACGACGGCGCCAGCTAGAGACCCGAGGCGTGCCAAGGCACCAAGGCCGAAATGCCATAGATGGTTTCTGTTGAGGTCGTCACAGAGGCCGACGTCGCGCAACCCGCCGCGCAGCGATGGAACCTCGACGTAGATGTACCCGCCCTCCGCTGTTAGGCGCGCGAGGTCGCACATGAAGAGAGCAGGAAAGCGGACGTGTTCCAGGATGTGGGCCGCGATGACAAGCGCATGGTCGGCTTTCTCGACGAGACCGTCTCCTAGCCATGCCCGCTTCACGCCCTCCGCTTGCGGCTGAGCGTCGAAGCCTGGCGCAGCATCGAGATGAATGCCGAAGAGCTCCAGCTCCCTCGCAAGATCCTGGCCCTTCGAGCCAACCTCCATGACAGTGCCGGACCCGATCCGAACGAGCGCACCTCCCTGCACCTTCAGTGGGAACCTGCCCGCACCATCCCAGGAGTACGCTCCACGCTGCACGAACTCCGCCACGCGGCCCTGGCCTGGGCGGCCTGAGGCGTACTGCCATGAGTTCTGGTAGTAGTCCGCGAGCTCGGCCTCCTCTGGCAGCGGGAGCTTCGCAACGAGCCCACAGAGCTCGCAGGCGACGTACTCGACCGTCTTCATCCGGTACGGAGCCTTGCGCGTCAGCTCAAGATGCGAGACGGAGTCGCTCGCAGGCGTCAGGCTCGTTCCACATGCCGGGCAGGTTGCTTCGCTCATTCGGACACCCTACCATCCGACGATGCCCATGCAAGATACGATTGAGGAACGGAAGGTCTGCACCAAGTGCCTGGAGAAGAAAGACCTAGGAGAGTTCCTGACCTGCGCCAACGGCCGCTGGCGGCGTGGCGTCTGCCGCGCCTGCGGGCGCACCAACACCAAGGCGTGGTACGCCGCCCACCCTGAGGCAAAGAAGATCTACAGGAAGCGCCGGAGGGCGAAGCAGAAGCAGGGCTTGGAGCTGATTCGAGGCGTTGGCTACACGCCAGATGTGGACGTCCTACGAAGGGCTCTGGTCGAGTGCCCGCCCGAGCTCCACGGAGAAGGTGAGCGCCTCGCCTACTTCCGCGGCTTCATGGCTGCCGCGAAGCGGAACAAGGAGGAGACTGAGCGGTTCGAACGCCTGAAGGATCTCCCGCACCGGATCGCCTCCGAGAAGGCGTCTCAGCGCGGCATCGGGTACGAGGAAGCTGTCAGCGCCGCTTACGAAGGGCTGCTCGTGTTCCTCCGTTCCAGAGAGGTCTCCTTCTCCAGCCTAGAGCAAGAGCGGGCCTACGCGGCCAAGAAGATCAGATGGTCGATCGACGACTACAAGCGAACAGAAGGACCATCCAGGCGCGGCGGAGGACTGAGATGGATCGGAGGAGAGGATTCGATCTCAGAAAACGGAGGAAGCCTCGTTGCTGACGTCGCGACCGCCAGAGATGAGCTGGACGAAGAAGCCATGCACTTAGTCATGGCGAGGGCCCACACAGCTCCAGACGGACGGCTTCCGGTGATCGTCAAGCGTAGGTCGGAAGGGGCGTCTCTGGCCGAGATCGGCTCTGAGCTTGGTATGTCGGAATCGAGTATCTGCAAGATCATCTCCAGCAACCGGCTCTGGCTCGAAGAGCACATCCTGCCGCTGATCGAGAGCGCCTAGGTCTTCCGCTCGCGTGCGAGCTCGGCCTCTGCGAAGCGCACCAGCAGGTCGATGGTGCCCGACTCGCTCTCGGCGTCCATCTCCCGCGCCCGCTCCCTGCGCGCCTCGCGCTCGGCGGCGGTGGCCTGAATCGCTGCGTTGACCTCAGGTCCAGCGGATCCTAGCGGCACGATCCAGTCCGGCTTGATCGCGACGTGCTCGGCGGCGGTGGAGGAGGGGACGGCAGGGCTCGAACCTGCATCCCGGCCTGAAGCCGGTTGCTCTGCCTGGCCACGGGCCGTTTGAGCTACGTCCCCTTGTTCTATTTCCCCCGCGCCCGAGGCCGCGAGCGCGGTGAGGTCGTCTGCGAGGCTCGCCAGCTCCTCCTCGCGAGCCCACGCGACCATCCTTCGCCTCTCTTCGCTCGGCGTGTGGTCGCGCAAGATGATCTCTCGCTCCCTCGCCATCCGCGCGGCCTCCTGGAGCCCGCGTTTGTAGTCCACGGATGCGCGTTCTCTCGCGCGCTGCTTGATCTCTCTACAGCTCGGGCATGGAGCCCACCACTCGCCATCCCACACAGACCCAGGCTGTTTCGGGTCGCACTGATCGCAACCCTTCTGCGGTTCCGGAAAGTTCGACTCCGTCTGCGGCGCGGCGGCGAGCGAACGGATCTCGTCGAGCACCTCACGCAACGCTTCGCGCTGCGTTCCATACGAGCCGCCGGACGTGTAAGGAGATGTAGTGACCAGGATTCTGTCTCGCACGATCTGCGTACATCGCTCACGTTCCTCCGCTCGTCCGGCGGCACGGGCTTCGGCGAGGGCTGATGCGATCTGCTGACGTCGAGACCTGAGCGGCGCGATCTCTGCGAGCCGTCTCGCCTCTTTCTCGTGGCGCGCGGTCGGGGTGGTCGTCACTTTAGTAGCTCCTCCACTTCCGGCTCAGTCGGCGTCATCGGGGGCTCCTCAGCGGGTCCGGTCCTTCTACTAGCGTCGTTCCACAGGCGATGCAGATGCGCCGCGAAGGATCCAGCACGCGACGCTGGTCTTCGTGCGCGCACCGAAGCTGCCCGGCATTGAACCACCACAGCCGCAGCCGCTCTCGAAGCAGTCGCGGGTAATCGCGCAACCGCATCCGATAGACGACCTTGCTGTGTAGGTCCAACACTCCGCTCCTCTCGTTCGGCTCGGGGGCGCTCATCGGGACTCCGCGCACTTCTTGCACCGATTCTGCTCCCGGTCTCGCATCAGGGCGATCGAGACCGTGGCGTCCGTGCATTGAGAATCGAAGAACGCCTCAAGCGCCGGCCCGAGGCGCGAGCGCGCGCACGAATGGCAAGTGTCGCAGCAGATGCCCCAGTCCAGTTCGTGCTCGATGGTCTCCATCAAGCGCCACAGCTCTGTGGTTGCCTTGGCGCGCTCAGTGAAGTCACGTCCAAAGTAGTTCCAGTGTCCTCCGCTCATCCTCTTCCTTTCCTTCGCCCGCGCGCGGCGGGACGCTTCTTCGGTACCCAGATCGCGTACAGCCCACACCCTTTGCAGCGCGTTGATCGATGCGTCCTCGCCATCTTGCGAGCCCATTCGTGCCACTCGCAGTAGCCGGTCGGGCACGGCGTGTGCTTCGAACATTCGGGGATCACGCCTTCCGCCTCCGCTTAATGGCCGGACCAGGTCGTCCGGCCGCAGCCTGTCCAGTCCGCTTGGACCTGGACAGGTTCGCCTTCTTCGCCGGGAGCGGGGACACGAACTCGATGAGCGCCTTGAACTGCGCCGGGCTGAGCAGCACGCGCTCCACATCTGCCCAACTCTTTTCGCGCGACTGTGTGATACCGATGAAACCGCGCGTCTTGTCAAACCTCACGAGCCAGCCGTAGTTGCCATCGGCGCCCTCGATGTAGTCGCTGTAGTGCGTGATCCAGTTGCGGCACCGCACCGCCCTGGGCTGCCTAGCGCGGGTCACAGGAACGGCTCCGGATCCATGTCGGGCGGCGGCGTAGCGCGCCGTAGCGGCAACAGCTTGAGCGGGTGCGCCTTCGCTTCGGCGAGCTCGGCCTCCAGCTCGGCCACGCGCGCCCGCGCCTCCGCCAGCGACGCGAGCAGGCGATTGACCTCTCGTTCGCTGAACGGCCATAGATGCAACCGCTCGCGCGAGCTCATAGCGTCGACGCGCTTGCGGAGCTTCTCGATCTCTGCCTCGGTCAGCGGGTCAGCCACGGGAATCCTCCTTCGCCTTGGCGGCGGAGAGGGCGGAGAGGATCGCATCAACTAGGCTTCCACCGTCGGCGTTGGGGGCGTCGTCCCCTTCGCCAAGCCCGGCCCACCAACGGTCCCCGCGTCCGTTGCCGGCCGCGCTGAAGTCGAGAAATACCATTACCGTAGACCTCGGCCGCTCTCGTGCGCCTTGCATCCAGTTGTCCAGCGCCGCCAGCGCATCGGCCTTCTCGCGCAGGCTCTCGCACTCCGCCTGCGCCTTCCACAGCGCCGCCGCTGTCTCGTCCGCGGAAGACTGAACGGAGGCGAGCTGGGCGCGGAGCTGCGTCACTCGCGCTAACGTGAACGGCGTCTCAGCGGATCCGTCCCCCATCAAGACCAGCGGCTTCTCGTCGCCGAGCCTGATTAGTTCCCGCTCTCTCGCCTCGATCGTCGCGAGGAGGCGCGGGAGGGCGTTGCGAGCGGACACAGCGATGGTCAGATCTTCCTCGGCCGCGTCCAGGTCCGGGTGTCGGTCGATCGGGTGGTTCGTCGGGCAGATCACCGTGGACGTCGTGCCCTTGATGCCGATGCGGCGCCAAGAGCAGCCGTCCCACAGGATCCACTCTCCCGGCGTCGCCTTGCGCTCCAGCTCGGCCAGCGCGGCAAGCTCGGGCGGGGTCAGAGGGGTGGGGGCGGCTACTTTTTCATCCATCGTTCGTACTCCTCTCGATTCCGCAACAGGCCGGACCACGCGAGGTACGCCCACATCAGCAGCATGCCGACGTTCACGCCCAAGAAGAATGCCGACCAAGGTGTCATGTTGCTCTCCAGTGCGACGGGGCGGCCACGGGCGCCGCCCCACCTGTTGTCTCTAGCCCGGGAGCCCAGTGATATCGTCAGAGGGCACGAGCTGCCCGTCGAACGGAGCTTGCTCGCCGCGGTCGAGGATGACGCCACGGTAGAACGGCGAGGAGAGCTTGCCCTTGAACGGAGCGACATCTCCGGTGTGCAGGAACGTCGGCGCGAGGGAACCTCCCGTCTTCTGCTTCTGCTGCTGCTTCGGCGTCTTCACCTTGCGGAGCGGGACCCACTTCCCGCGTGCGTTGCGCTTGCAGAGCTTGCCGTTGACGACGCGGTACGTGCCGCTGCCGCCGGGCGCATTCATCCCCTGCGAGTTGTACGAGGTGACGCCGCCGGTCGCTGTGTCGCCTCCCTGCGAGGAGTTGACGGGTTGTGAGAAGCCGGCGGAGTCGATCAGGTTGGTGTAGACGCCGCCGTTAGGGTTATCGCCGACACTCAGGACGATCGTCGTGGTTCCGTCGGTCCAGGTGGTCCCGTCAGCGGCCCCGACAGGCGTGGTCCCTCCGGATGGCGCCACGGACTGACAGCAGAAGAGAAGCAGGGGAATCAGGGTCATCATTTGGCCTCCTTGGCCTGCGGGCGCGGTTCGGCGTCCGCGTGTATCGACCTTCGCGACCACCGCGTAAGCGACTCGATCAATGCCTGCGTCGCGCGACTGTACTCCAGTACGTTTCCACGGATCTCGCTCTCAACCTTCTCCCGCTCGTCGGCGCGGATCGCGGCTTCGCCCACCGGAACCTCACATACCACCGACGCCCTCTCGGCTTCCTGCCCTTCACGCCACCCGCGATCATATGCTTCATCCCTAGTCTTCTGGATAAGCCGCTGTTCACGCAGGAAGTCGTCTTCAGTCAGTTTGTCGGCGGGCTTCTGCTTCTCGATGAACGAGCGGGCGATCTTTGCGGCGTCGATCAAGCCCTGCTGGATGAACATCGCGCTCGGCGCTGGCCGGATGTGCTCTTTCTTGCGCAGCTCGATCGCTTTCGCGATCTCCTGCGCGCGCGCGTCGGCGGCCTTGCGTTGAAGCTCTTCGATGCGGAGCGCTAGCGCTGCGGCCTGATCGGCAACCTCCATCTGCATCTCGCGGCCAAACCGAAGCGCACGCTCCACAAGCTCATGGTTCCCATTGTGCGGCGCAGGCCAGAACAGCTCGCGCGCTCGCTTCTCCCAGTCCGTCATTGGCTCCAGCGCCTCCACGCCTTGTAGAGCGTCGTCCAGTGCTTGAAGCTCGACCGCTCGTCGAGCGTCTGCATCAGGTCGAGCTCGTTCTCGGCAAGGATCTTGCGCGACAGATCGATCGCGCGTTGCCACACGGGCATCTCCTTGGCCTGCTTCGGCTCTTCCATGAGCGAGAAAAGGTACATCTCATCGGTGCAGACGCTCGTCAACTTCATCTCGACGATGGGGTCGCGCACGGCCTCCTCGCAGTCGGCCTTGGTCGGGAGCGGCCCGAGGATGTCGGTGATCCGCTTCGGCCCGTGGAACCCGAAGCCGTCGTCTAGTGCCAGGAGGTCGTGGAGTTCATCCTCGGTGAGGGAGAGGAAGCTCTCGTCACTCCACAGCTCTCCAGTTCGCGCCCAGAGGCCGTCAGCGGTCGGGTACATACCAGGGTCCAGGTCGGCGTTGCCGACCCAGGAGAGGATGAGAGAGGAGGAGGACGGCCCACCACCCGTTGCTCCGGACAGGGCCGTCGTTTCGGGGGAACTAGACTCTGATGTGGTGGGCCGTTTTGTGACACTGGATGAAAAGGCGCCGACCTCCGTGCCGCTCGCGGCTCGTGAGGAGGGAGAGAGTCGAGCGGTGCCCGGATCGGAAGGGCAGAGATCGGCGCCAGGTCGTTTCTGTACGAGGTAAGAGACTCCGAGGGTGAGAGCTGCGACGTAGAGGGCTGCGAGGATGAGGGCCGAGCGCTTCACGGATGGCATTGTCCACGCTTCGGGCCGACTGGGCAGTATTTTGGTCGTCCATCCGCGTGCGTGCGACACTTCCAGTGATCCTTGGG
>Ga0075425_100001194_pt1 | contig 25249 bp, 18 predicted proteins | sample SoiMethybrSBSTD4_FD_75300 | JGI IMG/M metagenome (GOLD analysis project Ga0075425, IMG submission 75300) | Bulk soil microbial communities from a Populus tree surrounding site in Tennessee, USA - Soil MetaG P. TD hybrid SBSTD4 | ecosystem: Environmental > Terrestrial > Soil > Tree plantation...
TGGACAAAACACATCTCGGCCTCGTGGGCCCGCGGTTGCGGCATTGAGAGTAGCAGGCTTCCCTTCACACGAAGTGCCTCCGGTATGTGCAGGAGGTCTCCATTTGCCTCGATGAGTGCAATCGTCTCGTCGATCAGTGTCAATGCCTCGCCGAACTGTCCAATCGCCATAAGACCTTGAACGAGACAGAGCTTGAACTCTGTGTTGAGCATCTCGTAACGCATCGCATGAAGCTGTTCCAGGCAATCCTGAAGGTTTTCAACCCCACCCTTTGGGTCATTCCGTTCGACAGCCAGCGCACCTCTGTAACCGTGTGCGACCGCGAGATAGGGTCTAAGGGAATGGGACTCGGCGTGTGACATCAACCAGTCTGTGTGCTCTTCCGCACTCCCCAGATCGCCGATCCAAAGGAATATTCCCGGAGCCCAGGACAAAGCGAGCCCAAGCGATGCCGGATGGTTCTTACGTTCGGCATCCTTGATGGTCTGGCGGACGCGCTCCGCGGCCTGGGCCGGTTGGCCTTGCAGCCACAGGTTTCGTGCGAGACCAATGCCAACCAAAATCTCGTGATCCAGCCCGAGATACACCTCATAAGACTGCTGCACGCTGGACCAATACCGAAGCGAAGCCTCAAGCTCCGTGCGAGAACTGCTGTGGTCGCCCACAAACTGGAGTGCCCGTCCCAGAATGGAATTTGCTAAGGCCATGGCAGCTGAGTTCTGCATGATTCCGTCGACGCCGCGGCTGAGTTTCGCGTAATGCAGGGAGGTTTTGAAATCTCCATCCCGAACGTAGAACATTGACAACATGCCTAGCAGCCCCACCTGGTTGAGTACGTCAACGCGTGCCTCTGCAATCTCCAGGCTTCTGTTCAAGGCCGCGCGGGCCGCATCGCTTTGTCCGTGTATCTGCATCGACGAAACCCCGAGGCTCGCTTGAAGGTGCATCTCCTCGAACCCGCCGCGAGTCGTGTCCTCGAGTGCGCCGATAGCGCGTGCTGACCAGCGATGGCATTCGGGAAGCAGGGACATTGCTAAGAAAGCTGGCGCCGCAGCCGCGGCTAGTCCGACGCCAAGTACAAAATTACCGTTGACACCGAAGCACCATTCTAAGGCCGCGCGAATATTGTCGATGTGAGCAAGAGGTGCCGATCTCCTCTCCCGCTTAGTCGTCGCTTTTTCGAGAAGCTCCTGGTAGTACAACGCATGCCTTCGGGAAAGCTCCTGTAATTCGCCACCCTGCGTTAGCTTCGATAGGGCATAAACCCGCGTCGTCTCAAGGAGCCGGAAAAAGGCTGCGCGCCCGGTGATGTCGGAGGTCACCATAGATTTCGCGACCAGGCTCGCGACGCCATCGGTAATCTCCACGTCCGATGCCTCACCGCGACTGGCCACCGCATTGGCGCCCTCGAGTGAAAAACCGCCCGAAAATACCGCCAAGCGCTGGAGCAATAACCGCTCTGGATCGGTTAGTAGGTCGTAGCTCCAGTCCAGTGTCGCGCGAAGCGTCCGATGCCTTGGAAGTGCTGTCCGTCGCCCGCTTGTCAGCATGGCAAAGCGATCGCGCAACGCTGCAGCTACCTCTTCAACCCCAAGCGTTGCAGCTCGGGCCGCCGCCAACTCAATGGCGAGCGGTATGCCATCGAGATGGCGACAGATTGCTGCAATTGTGTGCAGGTCCTTCACGTGTGATGAAAAGTCCGATCCCAATTCCTTGGCTCTCGCAAGGAAAAGCTCCGGGCCGCTGTGACTGAGAATCTGATCCGCCTCTACCTGCTCCTTCGTCGGGACCTCAAGTGAAAGCACGCGATAGGTGTACTCGCCCTCGACGCGGAGAACTTCGCGACTCGTCGCCAGGATCGTGGCGCCTGAGCAGCGCCGTACGATTGCTTCGGCCAGCGTTGCCGTTGCCTCAATCACGTGCTCGCAATTGTCGAGAACCAGCAGAAGCTTCTTTTCAGAGATGCCCCGAGCGACGGACTCAGGAGAGATGGTCTTGGATCCAAGCCTAAGCCCAAGCACCCCGGCCGCCGCCGATGGTACCAGGTCCGGATCCGACAGCGACGCAAGGTCGACGAACCACCCGCCGTCGGCAAATTCGCCGAGGACAAGGCTGGCGACCTTCAACGCAAGTGCGGTCTTTCCAATACCGCCTGTTCCCGTCAGGGTCACAACTCGGTAGGCAGAAATGAGATCCTGCAGCCGCTGCACTGCGGCCGATCGACCAACAAGGCGTGTAACAGTAGCGGGGAAGTTGGTCGCCGGACCCTTCCCAGTTATCCGTAACGGCCGGAGCCCCACAGGAGGGTTTGCCGGTTCGTGATACCGGACCGTCCAGTTACCGAGCAGGCGATAGCCGCGACGGGACTCTGTCTTCAGCAAGCCACGATATGGACCGAGCGCTTTACGAACCGCTGCGGCGTGAACCTGAAGAGTGTTTTCCATCACCACCGCGCCCGGCCAGACGCGGTTCATCAACTCGTCTTTGGTGACCAGCTCGCCCGCCGACTGTGCCAGAACCTCGATGATCTCAAAGGCGCGCCCACCAACGGGTACAGGAGATCCCAGAACGCGAAGTTCCCGGCGCGCAAGATCAATCTCGCACTCGCCCGACGCGTACACCGGTCGAATGCCTTCGCCAAGCATGCGAACACGCCCGTACAGTCACTCTTTCGCTCGATCTGGAATTTGAGCATCCGGCTCACCCGAGCGTCAACCCGGGTCAGCTCAGCTCAAGCCATATTGACCGCGAGCGCTACAAGACCCGCATACAGACTGCGTTTCAGAACTTTTCAGAAATTACCCCAGGATTCGCGATCGCCCTCGCATTAGGCCTAATCAGGGTCACGCGTGACAGCGCGTTGGGGCGGCTGCATCAGCGGAGGTCCGCATTGAATACTGGCGTCTCAGGCTGCGCCATGGACTAACCCAGCCTACCAGCACGGCAAGAGGCTCCCAGATGCAAGGCCACAATCAGGAAGCGGTCAAAGGGACTGCTTGCGATAACCGCCGCCTTGCCGAGGTCAGGTCTACCGGCTCTTTACCAACTTGGGCAAAGAGCGCGGAACTGCGCACAGACTGACAAGGTCTTCTGTGAGGCGTCGGTCATGCTCCTGAAAGACATTGCTAGTTGGCTACTACGGGAGAAGCGAACATGATCTCTGCGGCATTTCCCTACCAAAAGCAGCGGCGGCGGGTCCTCGACAGGGAGATGGCGTACGTGGAGGTGGGAGAGGGTGACCCCATCGTGCTGCTGCACGGCAATCCCACCTCGTCGTATCTCTGGCGCAACGTGTTGCCGCACGTGCAATCACGAGGCCGCTGCATCGCCCCCGACCTGATCGGCATGGGCGACTCCGACAAGCTGCCTCACACCGGCCGCAGCTCGTATCGCTTCGTCGAACATCGCCGCTACCTCGACGCCCTTCTCGATGACCTGGATGTGCGCCAGCGGGTCACCTTCGTCGTCCATGATTGGGGCTCGGCCCTCGGCTTTGACTGGGCCAATCGCCACCGCGAGGCCGTGAAGGGCATCGCCTATATGGAGGCAATCGTAGGGCGGCAGTACTGGGACCACTGGGACAAGTTTGGAATGCGTCCGGTCTTGCAGGCCCTGCGTTCCGAGAAGGGTGAGGCGATGGTCCTGCAAGACAACTTCTTCGTCGAGAAAGTCCTGCCAGGGGCCATCCTGCGAAGGATGTCCGACGAGGATATGGTCGAGTACCGACGGCCGTTCGCCGAGCCCGGCGAGGGGCGACGGCCGACGCTGACGTGGCCCAGGGAAATCCCCATCGAGGGCGAGCCTCCCGACGTGACTGAGATCGTGACCGCCTATGCGGACTGGTTGGTGACGAGCAATGTGCCCAAGCTGTTCCTGAAGGCCGAACCCGGTGGGATCCTCGCCGGTGGCGCGGTTCTCGAACTGGCCCGCAGGCTCCCGGCGCAGACTGAGGTGACTGTCCGGGGGGTCCATTTCGTCCAGGAAGATTCGCCGGACGAGATTGGCCGAGCCATTGCCGGCTGGATGGGGACGTTGGGCTGAACATTTGGCGGCGATGTCAGGAGTAACAGGATGGTGATGACGGACGTGAGCGTCGCCCTCGCCCATGGCGCATGGGCAGACGGGTCAAGCTGGGCGCGGGTCATTGCGGCGCTCAAGGCAGAAGGCGTGAAAGTGACTGCGGCACCGTTGCCACTGACGTCTCTTGCCGACGATGTAGCTGCTCTCAATCGCAGCCTGGACCGCACGGAAGGTCCGATCGTATTGGCGGGGCACGCCTATGCCGGTGCAGTCATAGCTCTCGCGCGCCCCGAACGCGTCAACGCGCTGGTTTACGTAACGGCGCTTAGTCCCGATGAGGGCGAGAAAGTCGCAGACGTCTTCTATCGCCTCGAACCCCATCCGCAAGCCCCAAAACTCGCACCGGACAGCAATGGGTTGATTTGGCTCCCCGAGGAGGCCTTCGCCACGGCGTTCGCGCAGAACGCCTCCGCAGAGGACCGCGCTGTGCTCGCAGCCGTGCAGCGGCCGATCTCGATCAACTGCATCAGTGTCCCAGCCGGGCGCCCGCTCTGGAAAAGCATTCCAAGCTGGTATCTCGTTGCCAAAGATGACCGGATGATCGTGCCCGAGACGCAGCGCTATTTGGCAGAACGCATGAAGGCGAAGATAAAGGTACACGCCGTCGATCACACGCCCAGCGTCACCGCCCCGGCAGCCGTAGTCGACATTATTCGCGATGCGATGCGCTTTGTATCCAGCAACTGAAGCAACTCTCAGAGGCTGCAACCGATGGGCCATGGCTCGTCAGCCGACAATCTTCTTGATGCCATGAACGAGGCTACAACAGAGGAGGGTTTGCATGATGCCCGTTAAATATTGCACGGCCGATGTCGATGGTTTCAAGGTCTTCTATCGTAAAGCGGGGCCAGCCGACGCACCGAAGCTGCTATTGCTGCACGGCTTCCCGAGCGCGAGCCACATGTTTCGAGATCTGATCCCGTTGCTCGCCGACAGATTTCTTGTGGTCGCGCCGGACCTTCCTGGATTTGGTCAATCCGACATGCCGCCGCGGGAAAAATTCAGATACACATTCGACAATATCGCCGGTGTGATCGACCGCTTCACAGAGATCATAGGCTTCCAACAGTTTGCGGTCTACGTCTTCGACTACGGCGCGCCGACAGGCTTCCGGCTCGCCGCCCGCCATCCTGATCGGATAACCGCGATCATTTCGCAGAACGGCAACGCCTACGAGGAGGGTCTCAGTGACGGGTGGACGCCTATCCGAGCCTACTGGCAGAACCCGTCTCAGGTGAACCGAAAGGCGCTCCGCGCCTTCCTCACGCCGGAACGGACCGTATGGCAATACACGCACGGCGTCCAAGATCCGAGTTTGGTTTCTCCAGACGGCTACTCCCTCGATAACTCCTACTTGGCCCGACCTGGGGCCGATCAGGTACAACTCGACCTGTTCGGCGATTACAAGAGCAACGTCGCGCTCTACCCAAGTTTCCAGAAATATTTCCGCGCCCACAAGCCGCCCTTCCTTGCCGTGTGGGGTAAGAACGATCCGTTCTTCCTCCCAATGGGTGCCGAGGCCTTCAAACGTGATATGCCGGACGCGGTCGTGCGCCTCTTCGATACCGGGCACTTCGCGCTGGAGACACACGCGTTGGAAATCGCCGGAGCAATGCGCGACTTCCTTACAGGTTAATTTCGCAGGCACCGAGGTGGGGTCACGCGGATCATCGAGAGTCGCTATGCATGCCATCGTTTCTCGAGAACCTCGGTGGCCTGGCCTCTGGCCTAGCAAACTGGCTCATCGCAGTAAGACTCGGGCTGGAGGACGCTCATTCTCAACCAGAACAGCTATGTTTTCAGCGGATGAGCCCCAAATGAGCCACAGCAACTGGAGCCCAATAACATGGCCTTGCCTTTAATCGTCTTCGATGTCAACGAGACGCTTCTCGACCTTGAAACAATGGGGCCAACCTTCGAGCGCATATTCGGTGAGAAGAGCGCCATGCGCTTGTGGTTCGCCAACCTTATCTTGTACTCCGCCGCCCTGACCGTGGCCGGCTGCTACGTTCCGTTTACCGATATTGGCGCGGCGGTGATGAAAATGCTGGCGGATACACGTGGCATCAAAATCGACGAGAAGGACAATGGAGAACTTACCGAAAGGTTTTCCACAATGCCGCCGTACCCAGAGGTTCCAGCGGCGCTGCGCAAGCTGCATGATGCGGGTTTCCGGCTCTTCACCCTCACGGATAATTTGCTCGAAGTGCAAACGCGCCAGCTTGCACGTGGTGGCATCGTCGATTTGTTTGAGCGAAGATTCAGCGCAGACGGCGTCAAGCACCACAAGCCGTCGCGCCAAGCGTATGCCTATGTCGAAAAGGAGCTTGGAGTCGAGCCCTCCCAGCTCTGCCTTGTTGCCTGCCATACATGGGACACTCTCGGCGCCGCCGCAGCGGGTTGGGGAGCGGCGCTTATCAGACGTGTTGGCAACGATGTCCTAGGAGTTGGGCCACAGCCTCAGATCGTCGGTGACGACCTGGACGACGTTGCCAATCAGCTCATCGCTCGACACAAGGGACGGACCTAACGGCATGGCGGACACGGAAGGCTTTGAGGCGTAGGCAACGACATCGCTAATGCCGCGGCTCGCTCACCCATGGGCCGTCTAGGCAAGCTTGCGAGTGTCGCGCGAGTTGGCCTCCCCCTAGCTTCCAGCAAGGCAGGTCGGCCGGCCGGAGACGCACATCGAGGTCGTCCTAGTGCTTGTGCTGCTCATCACTTTCGACAAAGTGGGCTTCCGATCAGCAGAGTGTTGGCGGAGGTGGCGGCGCAGACGCAGGGCTTCATGAAGGTCGTCGTAGCGGAGATAAACGTTCACATTCTCGGCTTTCGGTGGGCACCGGCTAACGACCATTGACCCCGAAGAGCCTGCGTGGCCGGCGAAGCGCTTGATAAGCCCGCTTTCTGATCATCGACGTCGAAGGATTGCCCGGATTGACCCCTGGCACACGATGCCCTTCCACGTTGGTGGATCCATCCTGCCTCTTTTGGATCTGTCCTGAGAGCAAGAGGTCGAGACCATTGCTTCATGTCAGGGCTCCCAAGCGCTTGAGAGTTTCCTTGGCCCTTCGCCCTTCGGAATATAACGAGAGCGCCTGGCGAAGGTCCGCGATGGTTTCCTCGCACCGAAGATGGTTCCCCCTATCACGAGCGTTGCGACATGACCGGGCCGCAATCGAGGGACTTCCGAGCCTCAGGAAGGCCTTGGGCTGGCTTACCGACCCTGAAATAGGATAACGCCCGATGAGCTCAAGGGCTTTCGTGTAGCCGGCAATCGCCCGATCGACGTCACCTTTGGCGCGGTGGCTAATGTCGCGGCGGTTGTAGGCCCGCGCGAATTGAGGATCAGTTTCAGTGGCGCGGGCGTAGTCGGCAATGGCGCGGTCGTATTCACCCTTGTCGTCATAGGTGAGCCCGCGCATGTGATGCGCGCCGGCGAAGTTCGGGTCGAACTCTATTGCTCCGGTGAAATCGCCAATAGCCGCGTCGAACTCGCCCAACTCGCCGTAGAAGGAGCCTCGGTTGAAATAGGCGACTGCATCCTGTGGGTTCAGTCGAATATGTTCGGTGCAGTCGTCTGCGACTGCAGTTGACCTCCTTATCCGCGAGCGGCGGACCGAGCGCGATGGCGATAACGACGAAGGCCGCAGGCGGGCGGGGCATTCTGTGTAACCTGAAGCCCATATGCGATCCGTTCAGTCAGACTCCCAGATCTCTTTGGGGTCGAAGCTGGAACCATCCGACGGCAACTTAGTGGATCCGCCAGCCGACGGCGCCGGCTGTCGCGCGACGCGGCGCCGTGGCTTCGCCTTCTTGATTTGGGCCTGCACGCGCATTAACGCAGCCGCCCGTTCATGAGCGGACGCCACCACAATTGGCGCACTTACAGCTTTCGTGTACCCACAGAGCGCAAATGCGATCAGCGCCGAGGTGGCTGGTTTGACCGTCGCCGTGTACCTGAGACCGGTTGGCCCGAAGTCGCTTGCGAGCCATGTGGGACTACGTCATGCCCAAAGGGGTAGCCCGAATACGGCTCCGGGACTAATGGGAGCATTGAAATAGCTTATTAGATATGAGCTTGCATCAAGCTGACACAAGTTATTAAGGGGAACGGTCATCCTCGATAGAAATCAGAATGGAGCGGGCACGTCGCGTGATTTGCCAGGTTCTCGTCAGCTAATGCTGCTAAAACCACGCACATTAGGCCTGTTGCGCGCGTACCTGTGTCCCCGATTGTCATTTCAGGTGAAGCATAGTCGAACATGAGATGCACGGCGGTACCCTAATGATAGCGCACAGGACATCAGCCTTTATCGCTTTGGCTTGCATCGTTGTCGTCGCTGTTGGCGTTCATTTTGCCCCGGATGAGCTGTTGCAACGTCTGGGTTTCGGCGGGGTCGGCCCTCAAGTTGTGCCTCTACCCGCGACGACGGCCGACCAGAGCGTCGAACTGCCAGAGCGTGTGGCGTTGTCCCTCAGAGTGGAGGCGGCGCAAGAGCGCGACTTTCCCATCGAGAAGGAGGCGGTTGGCAGTATTGACTTCAACGAGGATATGACGCTGCAAGTTTTCGCCCCCTACCAAGGGCGTATCATCGACCTTTTGGCCAAGATAGGCGACGAGGTGAAGAAGGGCCAGCCGCTTTATACCATCGACAGCCCGGACTTGGTTCAAGCTGCCTCCACGCTGATCACGACGGCAGGCGTGCTGGAATTGACCACTCGCACCTTGACGCGCCTGCGCGACCTGGCGAAGACGAACGCGGTCCCGCAGAAAGACCTCGAACAGGCCATTTCGGATCAGCAGGCGGCCGAGGGGGCCTACAAGGCGGCCCGCGATGCCGTGCGTATTTTCGGCAAGACCGAGGAGAAAATGGATCGCATGGTAGTCGAACGCCATGTCGACCCGGTTCTCGTGGTCCCCGCCCCAATCGGCGGCCGAATCACTGCACGTAACGCTGCTCCCGGATTATTTGTGCAGCCCGGTGGTGCGCCGGCACCTTATGCGCTGGCCGACATCTCCACCATGTGGATGCTTGCTAACGTGCACGAGAACGAGAGCCCCCGTTTCAAAGTGGGACAAGCGGTCAAAGCGCGGGTTCTGGCCTACGCCGATCGAACCTTTGATGGGAAGATCACGACGCTCGGTCCCTCCGTCGACCCCACCACGCATCGCGTGCTGATACGCTCGGAAATCGCCGATCCGGAACATCTCCTGCGTTCCGGTATGTTCGCGACCTTCGTGATCCGGGTTGCTGATCCGATACGGGCGGTAAGTGTTCCCGCAGATGGCGTTGTGCGGGAAGGCGACGGCACGATCACCGTGTGGGTCACGAGTGACCGCCGCCGCTTCACGCGACGGACGATAAAGACCGGCATCCGCAGGGGAGGCGTCGTTCAGGTGCTCGAGGGGTTGCAGCCTGGTGAGCTCGTGGCTACCGAGGCAGCACTGTTCCTCAGCAATACCTTCACCAGCGGGGAGCGCTCGTAAGCACGCGCGGAAAGCATGCCCGCACTCGAGCTCGGTGGCTTCGTTGATGCTCCGTCCCGTCGCAGAGCAGGAGAAAACAGCGCTAGAACGAAATTAAGCCAGTGGGACTAGCCGACACCACAGACCCTTCAATCGCGCCTCTCATGGCAACAAGCTCGCATTCCCCGGCTGACCTCTGGTGCGTCCCGCTCAAGATATTGGGGCGCGTTGCACACCGCGGTCTTCGCCGCAGTTTGCAAGATGAATAGTGAGATTGCACCTGGCCTGCTGGCCTTGGGAAGTTTGCGGGTATCGGACCAGCGGCTGATCGTAAGTTCAAATTGGGGGCTCGCAACCGCCAGCCGCTTTCACGCCAGAAGCTCGGAATATAATGGGCTTGCTGCATAGGGGTAACAGCGACCAAAGTCAGTGCGCACCATGCGCTGACCGCCGCGCCAATCAAAAATATTCAGTTCATCTCGTCCGCGATTCCTATGGCCAGCTTTTTGCCGCCTCATCACTATCACGATGTTCTCCTAGCTTCCGGCACAGCCGTGATCCCGCCGAGCAAACGACCCCGACAACGCCCATGTCGGCGAGTGGGTACACGATTGTTCAACATCTTACGTTCCGCACCAATACGTCACGAAGATCTCAGGCCCGGAACGGCCACGCGGCGCTAAGTTGAGATGGTGCACGCTGTCTGTTATGCGTTGAGTCTTGCACGCCCGCCAGCAATGTGCCCGCCTCTGCGTTTGGTGAGGGTGAAGAGCCGATGCACGCGCACACCGAAAGGATCTTGCGAGAGCTGAAACGCGCCCGTGTTGAGCTGCAGGGGATTGCACGAACGACCCTCCCATGGGCAATTCGTGCTATTGGGCGTATCGAGGCTCGACTGTCGCGCCCTCTGCGGGCGGCCATCGTCGGAGAGTTCAACTCGGGGAAGTCTTCCCTCGCCAATCTGCTCGTTGGCATCGAAAGTTTGCCCACAGCCGTCGTCTCTAGCACCCGTATTCCGACCCTTCTTTATCACGCGCTGAGACCGGAGGTATGGGCAACCCATCATGATGGGCGGCGGGAGCAGCTGCATGCCGCCAAGGAAGCCCGCGCACAGTCGATCATTCAGCTGGAGGTGGGTCTGCCTTCGGCGCGGTTGCGGGAGATGGAGATCCTCGATCTTCCGGGGCTGGCAAATCCGCGATTTGAACATCGGCTGTGTGATCTGTTCCTGCAGAACGTGGACATCGTGCTGTGGTGTACGGCGAGCATCCAAGCCTGGAAGGAAAGCGAACGAGCTGCTTGGGACCGCGTGCCGGCACGGTTGCGCGACCGAGCGCTCTTGGTGGTGACCCATGGCGATCTCGTGCACGAAGCGACTGACCAGCGCAAGCTGTTGCGCCGCCTGCAGAAGGACGCTGCCTCGTTCCGGGACATCGTGCTGATATCCACCAATGAGGCGCTCGCTTCGATGCGGCAAGAGAGGAAGGCGTCGAACTCGCCCGCGCTCGAAGCAAGCGGTGCCAATGCACTAGACAGCGCACTCGCGAAGCTACTGCTAAGCGTGCGTGAGGATCGCACCAAAGCCGCAATCGCAGTGACCCGCCGGATCGCGCAGGTGGCCCTGTCGCGCCTCGAGTAAACCCATCGCGCCCAGCGTTCGAGGCTCAGAGGGTCGGCTCAGTCACCAGATCGTGATAGGAAAAACGTGCGTAACGTCGATGATGCTTCCCAAGGGACCCTCTCAGGGCGAGGTCGATTGTACATCCCACAGTCGCGCGAGGTGTCGTCGCACGATCGTGGCGTAAGCTTCGCTCTGTTTCAACTCCTTGAGGCCCTGGTTCACGGCAGTCACCAATGCGGAGGCTTTGGCGTGATCCCTAGAAACAATGGCGTGCACCCCGCGTGTTCCCAGTGGCCTCTCCGCCATCGCGAATAGCTGCCCCAAGCCCAACCGAGCAATCAGATATTGCCCTTCAAGATCGGTGGCGATGAAGGCATCAGCCTCCCGCTGCTGGACGATGCTGGCACATTCGAGGAGCGTGGGCTGCCGAATAACGGCAACCCGCTTATCCGAAAGCCAGTTGCGGCCGCTGGCGTTGAGGCTAGATACGTCGCGATCGTTTGGAACACAGATCGTCCTGCCGAAAATGCTTTGGTCCGTGTCGAACCTGAACGGCCTATCGGACGGTATGAACAACCCGATCACGACCTGCAGGATTGGATCCGTAAAGAGGGCGTTGTCACACAGAACGGCGGACGCCTGCAGAAGATCGTTGGGCCGCTCACAGTCCGCGGCTTCCCAGGGAAACGAGATGTCGATCGAAGGGTCGGCGAGTAGCGATTGGATCGCCACCAACGGAAGTTTCGCCCACTGCAACTCCACCTCGGCGGCCCCGGCGTCCCTTCCCAGGCCCATCGTCAAACTCGTGCTCAAGAGTGCGGTGATGAGCCCGCCATCAGGCAGGCGTTCGTCCGTCAGGGGGGGCCGCCCGGTTGCCACCAACCGGAGCTTGGGCTTCTGAGCTAACGGCGCGGGACCGGGAGACTGTGGACGCACTGTTTGGGGTCGCGGTCGCTCGACAGCAGCAAGCTCGGCAAGCTGTGCCGGCCCCAAAACGCGGGCGGGATCGGCTGCGGCATACCTCGTCCAGCCCGGAGGGCGTGCATTGATGTCGAGCTGCCGCCAGATCGAGGCGGATCTCTCCTTGCGCAATTGCGGGATAGCCGCAAAGAACGTGGTGATGAAGTTTGTGACATTGGAGTAGCGGCTGTGGGAGGGCGCCCAGTCAAAGACCGCCAGTAGCGTGGACACCGCAATGGTTTCGACTTTCGCAGCCCCGGTAAGGGTCGCAATCGCGTCCGCCTCTACGGTTGCAGGCAGGTACACCTTGCGAAGGGCCTCCGTCATGGGGATCGGGAGCAGTCGGAATTCCTGGCCCATGCGCGCAGTCGGGCGGAGCCGACCAAGCTCACCGCTCAGCAGCAAGGCGCCGTCGACTTTGCCGAGGGCGGCATCATCAAGCACTGCATCGACGCCGAGCGTCTCCAAAGTGATTTCGATCTTTTGCAGCCCAAACAGTGTAATGGCCGTCGTATGACTGCCCCCGCCGGCGGACAGTACGAGAAGCTTGCGGCCGCGCAGGTTCTCGAGCGCGTTGAACTCCTTACGCGCGAAGAGGTAGACTTGCTGGTCGAAAAGGTGGGTAACGTAGCGGATGCGGCGCAGGGCGTCAGGGTATTGGCGCGTTTCCTCGAGAAAGGCCAGAACATCGCTGTTGAGGATCGAGAGGTCGATGCCCCGCAAATAGAGAAGGTCGCGTACGTTTGCAGCGGCACCACGCCCAGCGATGGGCAAGACGCGTATCTTGCCGACCTCACTCAGCCGCTCCGCCAGCTCATTGACTGCCTGCGCTCCCTGGCTGCTGGGCTCAGCGACGCCATCTGTAAGAATGGCCACTGTGCCCACCCCGACCATCTCGCGGGTACTCTGGCGCTGGGCATGGGCCGCCGGCGCAAGCAGGCCGATCACGACGGCCACGATCCCCAGCCAGTAGCTCTGCATCCCGCTCTACCGTGCCTAAGTTTCAAAGCTCTGATGCCGACGTCGCCGGTAGTGTCCCATTGCGTTCGCTGCGACCGCTCAGCCGCACTGTGATCCACGGGCACGATGTTCAACCTTTATGGCAAGGCGGCGACGGATCGAGTGCGAGCGGTGACGGGCAGGCTTTGAAATGCTCATACGAAATCGCGGGCGCTCATCTCCGGACCGGCCGCAAAGCACGCAACGCAACCAACCCATTTCCGCCGCAATTTGTCGGGCATCGTGACGCGTGTGTGGGGGAATGCGGCCTGCGGCTCACCTGCGAGACCATCGTACAATCATCTGGTTTCTTGGACACTTATTGGTAACCGCCGGGCAGGACCGCTGTTGCGGTCGCATAAGAAATTGGGGGCAAACATGCTTCGGTCTGAAGCAGGTCTCAGCAGGGCTTGGCTGGTAGTTGCCGCTCTCATTACAATCTTTGTTCTCGGGCTCTCGCAGCCCCATGTGGCAGTGGCCCAAAATTGCGGTTCAGACTATACTATCAAGGAGGGCGAGACGCTCGCTCAGATCGCCGCCCGCGTGTACGGCAATCCGGCGCAATGGACCGTCATCTTCTACGCCAACCAGGATCGGCTCGGCACGAACGAATCCCTCCTCGTCCCAGGGTTTGCTTTGAGAATTCCCTGCATCGCTGGATCGCAGCAGCCGCAGGTGTTGCCGCAGATCGCGACAACGCCCGCCCAAGCGCCAACAGCTAGCGAAGCCAATTTCATTATCTCTTCGTTGTTGCGCCGCATCGAGTTCCTGACTGCGGACGGCTATCCGCCCTATACAGGACGCTCCCTCGAAGGCGGCGGCATGCTCACACAGGTGGTCACCTCCGCCATGGGGCTCATCAAGGACGAGGCCAGGGGACGCTTCGACTATGGTGTTTCCTGGGTAAATGATTGGGCTGCGCACCTCAATCCGTTGCTGCTCACGCGCGCCTTCGACGTCGGCTTTCCCTGGGCTCGCCCCGACTGTGACAGCGCCGTTGCGCTCGACCAAGGCTCTCAGTTTCGCTGTCAAAGATTCTTTTTCTCAGATCCTCTTTATGAGGTCATCACGAGTCTATTTGTACGCAACGACTCGCGCATCAAGACACTTCGTAATGAGGAGATTGCCGGTACGACGCTGTGCCGGCCAGCCGGCTATCCGACGCACGAGCTCGATCAGAACGGCCGGAATTGGGTGAAGGACGGTAAGGTGACGTTGATCCGACCGCCGACGATCGACGAATGTTTTCGCCTTCTTAGCGCCGGCACAGTCGATGGTGTCGTGGAGGCGGAACTGGTTGGGCGGGCGAGCATCAGCGCGCTTGACCTCAGCGACAAAGTTCGCGCAATCGACCAGCCGGTAGCGCTCACCACGCTCCACGTTCTCGTATCGAAAGCTCACCCCCATTCACGCACGATCCTCTATTATATAAATGCCTCGCTCGCTAAGCTCCATGAGAGTGGCGAGTATGATCGGATCGTCGAGCGACACCTTAGCCGCTTCTGGGAGGCACAAACGGGCGCGCCAAACCCCGCGATCGGCGCGATGCCCGCGGCCCAGCCGAAGGGTCCCGTTGCGGGACAGGGCACGAGCCCCGCAACCGCTCCGGTCCCGAATGCGAGGACCGAAGGGGTGAAGTAGGGCCAATTTTCTGGCCCTTGGAGAGCGCTTAACGCATTGATCGAATGATCCGCTCGGGCGACACGGTGTCCGCAACCAAACCTTCTTTCACCGCAAGGGCGTACCAGGTCCGATACCAGCGCGTGGCCTCTGCGATGTCTGGGGCCGCGTCCGCCGTCGCCAGAGTGCTGAGAAAATTCGGATCATAGGAGCGGGCAAGCGCCCAGGCGACGTCAACCGACCCTTCCGGGTCAATGCTAAGGAGCTCGCTGCGCGCCGCCTGGACGCGGCCGCTGCTCATATTGTGCAGGGCGCGCCGAAGGACTGCCTGCGGTGATGGCGGGGTGTATTGGGGCGGAGCGTCTCGCGGTGAACTGGTGCTGGACACGGCTGCATCTTCGAGAGTGCGGCTTGAGGAGCGACGCGCAGTCCAATCCGTAAACCCCACCAAGCTGATGAGGGCGTAGATCCCGACCCCGATGAGCAACACAATTGCCGCGAGCATCCTCGCCGCCATGGGGGCACGGTGGGGCAAAGCTCGAAGGGGCGGGCCGGTCGGCGCATCGGCCGGATCGACCGATTCGACGGAGATATGCTGGAGGCGCCGAAGGATCGCTTTCACCTCATCCAATCGGCGATCTCTTGTCATCTGTGCGTACCGATACTCGAGCCTTGCGCGCTGGCTATTGGCCTGCGCGCTTTTTGTCGGTGCTTGGTGAGCTTGAACATTTTGTGATCATCAGGCCGCACTGCGGGACATCGGCGAGTGATGCACCGTATTGGACAACTCTTAAGGCGCTAAGAAGGTCCCTAGCCGCGTTTGTCGTAGAGGGTGCCTAACAATCCTGCAATGCACCATCTTCCTCATTTCTGCCCCACTCGAAGCTAAGGCTCGCTTCGTGTACGTTTGATCAGTTTCAGGTTGCAGTCCTATGGAGGACTGCTCTTCGCCAAAAGGTGCGATGCCCGGCGCAGCGGGACCGGCCTCGCTTGTGCGCCTAGCATTGAGGGCAGGGGGAGGCCGTGTCGGATTTGAGAGGGAGCAACAGCTCGTGCCCATCCGTTCCAGACGCATCGATTGAACTCCAGAGCCATCCGCCGACCAACCAGAACGCGCTGTTGGCGCGGCATCCGATTGGTTCCACGCTCGAGGCCCTTAGGCGCGAGTTGATTGCCTGCGGCCAAGCCTTGCAAGGCACCGCACCTTTCCAGGGCCGAGCTTTCTTCAAAGATGCTCTCAATTCGCTGGCCCAGCTTACCTGTCGCATCGCTGTCATCGGCCAGGTGAAGGCAGGCAAGAGCAGTCTCATCAACGCCCTCATCGGGATACCGGGCCTCCTCCCAACAGACATCAACCCGTGGACGACGGCAGTTACGCATCTCCATTTTGGCAGCGCGGATGCCCCTGACGGCATCGCCGCTCAGTTCATGTTCTTTGCGCCCGACGAATGGGAACACCTGGCGCGCGGAGGGGGACGTATTCGCGAGCTGACCCAACGGCTCGTGCCCGGCTTCGAGGTCGAGTTGCTCCAGGAGCATATAGACGCCATGCGCCGCCGGTCGGAGGAGCGCCTCGGTTCGACACTGGGCGACCTGCTGGGAAAGAAACACGTCTTTAAGACGCTTTCGCCTGGGGTTCTTGAAAGATATGTGTCCTCGGGAGCACCTACTCCGTCCGGAGATCAGGCAGAGCAAGCCGGAATTTATTCCGATATCGTCAAGGCGGCAGATCTCTTCTTCAGCGACAACGAATTCGGCCTACCCACAACCGTCATCGATACGCCAGGCACCAACGACCCCTTGCTCGTCCGCGACGAAATCACGAGACGAGCACTCGAGGCTGCCGACATCTATATCGTGGTGCTTACGGCAAGGCAGGCGCTATCCACCGCGGATGTGGCGCTGCTTCGCATCTTGCGCGGCCTTCACAAGGATCGCATCGTGATCTTCATCAACCGCATCGATGAACTCGGTAATGTCCTGCGTGACAGTCCGGTTATTATTCAACACGTTCGTGCAGATTTGCACCGGGAGTTCCCGACATCGGAGATTCCCGTCGTAGCGGGCAGCGCCTTCTGGGCGAAGATGGCTAGCATCGGCTCGGACGCCGACCTTGCGCGGGTACTCTCCAAGAAAGTGAAAGCCTATGCAGGGCATCTGGTGGAGCAGGCGGGAGCGAACGTGCGCGAAGAGCGGCCCGCCGAAACATTGATGCGATGCGCTGGCCTCCCGGCGCTGGTGGATGTCCTTGCTGGTCTTAGCTTGCGCAGCCATACGGCCAACACTCTGAAGCATGCCTGCAAGTCGTTCATAGAATTGGGCCAGGTTGGCCGGAACGCTACTCAGAAGGCGATCACGATCGTCGAGACGGAACAGAAGGCCAATATCTCTCGCCAGCAACAGGGGGAGGAAGAACTACGGGTGATCGATGCCGACGTCAAAAGGAACGAGCAGCTCACGGTGGCGTTGCAGGGCCTGTTGGTCGATCTCAGCGCCAACATGGATCACCTAATCGAGGGACGCTGCGCCAAGATGCTTGACGTTCTGCGCGAGGCGATAGCCGCTTTCGCAGAGGTCGAGTGCGGCAACCTACGAAGGGCGATGGTCGATGGGCACCGCAGCCGCGTTTGGCAATGCGAGACGGCTAGCCTAAGGCGGGAACTGGAGGAATTCTACGTCACTTCATATCGTGACACCGAAGAGGAGATCAGCACACTGGAGGCGCAGGTCTTCCCACGGTTGCAGGAGCTATTGAGCAGGCACGATCCGAGATGGAGGCGGCCGGACGAGGCTCGCATGAAATCGGGTGCCGCCGACCTGCCTTCCCTCGGCGCACTCAGCCAAATCGTTGCCTTGGACCTCGAGGAGCCCTGGTGGAGACGCTGGTGGGCAAGCAGCTCGAATTTGGAAGCACAGGTGAGTTCGCTCGATCACCTGATCAAGCAAGAATTCTACCCTATCGTCGACGAGCTGGTGCAGGCGGCGCGCACCCATCTCAACGCCCGTCAGTCTGCGGCACTGCAAGCCTCAACGCGCACATACTTGGGTCTGGTGGACTTCCTGCAGGAACAAAACAGGGCGCGGCGAGCTCGCACGCGCATCCTGATCTCGGCCGCGGAGAAGTTTCCACGGGGCGAGCTGCACCGAGATCAAGAAGCCCGAATTGCAGGGCTGAAGCAAGAAATTCCAATTGTCGAGACGTTGTTGGAGAGGCTTGAGAGCATAGATCGGGCTTTGAGCGACATGCTCGGCTGATGCGCGCGAGTGTGCGTCAAGGTGCAACCAAAGCGCAAAATCCGTCCGGCAGGGCGTGCGAATCGTCCTCGGATCTATGCCTCGGCTCGACGTTGCGATCGGCCGCAACGATGCGAGCGGTGATGCCGGCGATTGGTCCTTGAGGCGCCGCGTCCGCAGGGAACAAGGGGTGATTTCCTCTCGCCAAAGTCGAAGCGTTAGATGATTGCCTATGAGGTGGCGCTCCAGACTGGGCTGCCCCTTATCTCAAACCTCAGGAAGGGGCGGTGCCCGGTTCGGGTCACGCGGCGCCGCAGCCGACTGAGCTTGTCCTGTTGCAAATCGGTGCTCATGTGCGAAGATATTTGTCGCTCCACTGTGATTGCTCTCTCGCAGAGGGATACGACCGATGGGCATCAGCATCAGGCGCTTGTCGTCAGCGATCGGGGCGGAAGTGACGGGCGTAGATTTCGCGCGCCCGCTCGCCGGAGAGACCGTCGATCGGCTCAACAACGCGCTTGCCGAGCACTGCATCCTTCTGTTCCGCGACGCCGACATTTCGGCGGAGCAACACATCGCCTTTACTCGTCACTTCGGTTCCCTTGAGGCGCATATCCTCGCTGAGTTTTCGCTACCCGAACATCCCGAAATCTTCGTCGTCTCCAACGTCAGGGAGGGCGGTAAACTGAAGGGTGCTGTGTACGCCGGCCAGTTCTGGCACTCGGACCTGTCATACATGAAGAAGCCGTCGCTCGGCTCACTGCTCCTGTGCCACGAGATGCCGGCGATTGGTGGTGACACCATGTGGGCCAACATGTACCTAGCCTACCACAGCCTGTCGGAGCCGATGAAGGCGTTTATCGGCGGGCTCAAGGCCGTTCATGACTACAGCCACGCGTACGATACCTACTTTGCCAAGCTGCCCGATCGGCCGCCCTTGACAGCTGAGCAGCGTGCGAAGACGCCACCCGTCACGCATCCCATGGTGCGCACGCATCCGGTCACCGCCCGCAAGGCGCTCTACGTGAACCCGGGGTTCACTAAGGGTATTGTCGGCATGCCGGCGGAGGAGAGCCAGCCAATCCTTGACCTCTTATTCCGCCACTCCTGCCGCCCCGAGTTCACGTACCGGCACAAGTGGCAGGTGCACGACATGGTGTTTTGGGACAATCGGTGCTCGATGCACTACGCGCTGGCCGACTACGATTTCTCCGTTCGCCGGCACATGCACCGCACGACCATAGCCGGCGATATCCCGTACTGACGCCGATCACGAACCGGGTTCCCCGTGCATTTCAGGAAAGAAAACGTCTTTCCAGCTCGACGGCCGCTCCTGGATCATTCGGGTTTTGAACATGAAATTGGCGAACTTCATGAAACCTTGCGGCGCGATGGTGAACTCGACCTCTGGGTTGCTGATGATCGCCAACACAAACTGAGGATCTAGTTTCGATTTTTCTTCCTCGATGTAGACTTTGGCCGCCCACACCTTGTCCCTATTAATAAGCACCATCGCTTCGCGCAGCGCCGCCACCACGGCGCTAAAGACCTTGGGATTCTCGGATCGGAACTTGCTCGATGCATAGAGGGAATTCAGTGTCGCCGGACCACCAAGCACGTCATAAGAGTTCAATACACGGCGCACACGGGGGTGCATGAGCTCCTGGTCTTGGAACGGCGAAGCCGAGAAGTGCGCTGTGATCTCCGTGCCTGACAGCAGCGCGGCCACCGCTTGGGGGTGACTGAGGCCGACCGTCAGCCGATCTAGAGCCGCAAATTGCCCATCGCCGAGGGCTTGGCTAGCGGCCATTTGCAAGAGCAGCGCTTGGATCGAAACCCGTATTGCCGGCAGTGCAATCCTGTCGTTACTAGTGAAATCCTTGATGGTTTTGATCTTGGCATTGATCGTATTGAGGTAGAGCGGAAGAGACCCCAGCGCTGCGACGCCTTTGACGGCAATATTGCCTTTGGTGCGGTTCCAAATCTGCAGAACCGGAGCCACACCGCCCGAAGCAAAATCCAGTGTTTGGGAGATGAGCGCAACGTTCATATCGGCGCCGCTACCGAACGTGGTCCACGTAACCTTGAGCGAAGCAACCCCGACCTTTTCGGCATGTTTTTCGATCAACTTCCCGCGTCGCATGACCATCAGCGGCAGGTAGGCGACGCCGAATTGCTGCGCGAGGCTGATCTCGCTCACTTCAGCCCGAGCAAAGCGCGCGCTGCAGTTGAGCAGAGCGCAAGCGATGAAAATATTGGCAAAGCAAATCCTACGCACGGTTATTTCTCCCACTGGTCGGGAGCCTGCGCCGACAATTTGGCACGGAACAGTCATACTTATATTGGGTTGTGCCGGCCGGCGTGCAACGACACCAAAGCAGTTGCAAAAGCACGGTTAACGCCGACTAAAAGGTTCCACACTCGGTGCTGTAGAGCAGCACGGTTCGGTCCGCAACTTCGCGTACGCGTCTAGCAAGCGGCGAGCCATCTCAGGGTGACTGCTCATGTATCCATCGATAACCTGAGCGCTGCAAGCTCGCCAATCCGCCACCTGATCTGGTGTGAGCTCATAGAGCTTCATGCCCTTCGCGAGCGCGAACTGGTAGTATTCGGCCTCAATTGCAGAGAGACGATCGCGCACCTCCCGCTCTACCTTGCGTGCTGCCTCCATGAGGAGGGACCGCTGCATTGGGGATAGCGACTGCCAACTCTTTTCGTTGAAGAACGCAGCGTATTCGACCGGCGCGTGCCAGGTGCGCGTAATTGTGTCCGCCACCTCCCACAGCTCGCGATTGGGCACAGCAGGAATGGAGCACATGACCATATCGAGTTCGTTGTCTCGAAGCGCATCGTGCATTTTGAATGCGGAGAGTATAACGGGTGTCGCACCACAATAGCGGGCAAGCTGCGCCGTCGTCTCGCCGAAGACTCGGATCCGCTGCCCCTCGATCTGATGCGGATCAGCGACATTGCGTCCCTTGGACACAATGATTTGATTCCCGAGGGATTGCCACCAGAGCACGCGGATTCCCAGCTTGGCCAAGATCTCTGCGTCGATAATCCTTCGCACCTCGCTTTCCGGGCTGACTGCTCCACGAACCAACGCTTCGAAGTTGAACAAGAAGGGCTGCTCCATAATGTCGAGGGCCGGGATCTTCTTCGCGAGTTGGTAGATGCCGGCCACGCCCATTTCGATGGCCCCGGACGAGACCGCATCGACCACATCATCGTCGACATAGAGCTTTCCGCTATCAAAGATCTCCAGGGAGAGTGTCTTGTAGCTTTGTTTTTCGATCTCCTCCTTGAATCGAGCTAAGGCTACGCCCCAGAGCCGTTCGGTGAGCGCTACCTGGATGGTGGCTCTAAGCGCGATCTGTTGCGCGTCGGCATTGGAACACGATATCAGCAGAAAAGTGAGTGCCAGGCCGAACAATCCTGCCTTCATGGCGCCCCCTGCATGCAATCGCCCGCTCACGCATGGTGTGCGCGCATCGGTGGCAGAAGCATGACGAAAGAGCGAACTCACCGGGTCCTCCAGAGGACCGTTGCAAACCTTGCTTCGCTCATGGCGGTTTGGACGCACTATGAACTGCGATTTCGGAGCAAGATCTCCGTGCTCCATCCCACGTGTATTCCCTCAGCGCTTCGACACGAGACAAACCTTGGTGACAATGCTGGGTATGCGACCAAGTCAGGTGGGCATACGCAGCCTGTCGGCCAAAGGAAACCAAATGATTGGGGGCTCTACGCTGTGCACGGCAATATTCGGCAATGGGTCGAGGACAACTGGCGCGACACCTATGACGGCGTGGCGCGGCAAGTGACCGCCAACGTGCTGCGCGGCGGCTCACGGTGCGACGACGGGAGCCGACGTCGTTCGGCTGCTCGCCAGAAAGGTCGTCCCGCAAGTCGTGCCGTGGTTGCCTGGGTTCCGTATTGGTCGATAAACAGATGAAGGCCTTCGAGGGCAAGTCGCGCGAGATCTCTCGAGCTTGGTCGCTTCGATGAAAGGCGGGTAATGCCGGCGCACTCGGCGCCCCTTGTCCCAGCAATCGATGCGGGCTCCAGTCGTTGAAATAGCCGCCAGGCACTCATATGGCGGATCTCACCAAGCGTTCGGCGATGGCGTTGATCGCTCGCTGGCACACGCCGGAACAGAACCAGTATCCCAACCCTGCGTAGGCACGAGCCTCAACAATTCGGCTGACCGCTCGCCCTCCAATAACAATCGCAAGAGGACTGCGTCTTGGGCATCGGCGATCATGCCACACCGGGAGGCCAGGAAGCCGCCCAATTGCGCTGGAACTGCGGACCCTCATCCGCCAGATGACGTGGACAACCGACTTTTGGGGCCAGCGCGGGATAGTGGGGAGGCGGCCCGCACCTCCGCCCCCCCGGCACCACCCGGCTGCTTAGCAGCGAGTGGGCAAAATGCTCAGAGTGTGTCGAACCAAGTCCACTGCGACGCCATCAGGTAGCCACCTGGCCGACCGGTTTCCTCTAAACTGGCGCTTGCGGTCCACTCTCGCGCCAAAAAAGCTTTCCCCGATCGGCTTGCAAGGCGTCCAGTCTGACATCTCGGGAGCCCGGGGTAGCCGGCGATTCCTGCCACAAAGCCCTAAAGACGAATTTAGAAACCCGATGCGAATGCCGATTTGCACCGATGTTGCAGCAGCATTAACGGCCCAAAGCGCGGACATTGTATGCGCTGCAGCGGTACGGGAGAGCTTAGCCGCTTGCTGTGATCTGCCCATCCGCCACACACATTGAGACATCAGCGCTAAGACTGCGGCGCAGGACATCGATGGCGTGCAGTGCAGCGTCGGCCGCCCGTTCGGTCTCTACGAGCCGTTGCCCAACTAGGGCTCTGTCTCCGCGCTCGATCGACAACTCGAGTTCTTGCGCCGACTTATGCAGCGCCGACAAGCCAAAGTTCAGCGCCGCCCCCGCAAGCCGGTGCGCGCGCTTGGAAACATGTGCAAGTTGGTCGTCGGCAAGGGACTTCCTTAGCGATCTCAAACTGTCCTTGATTGACGCGTCGAGCTCGGCAAGAAGCTCAGCTGAGCGGCCGGTAGCAAAGCTGTCGAGGATCAGGCCGATCTGCTGCCGGTCGAACAGCTCCGGTATGTGCGCGTTGAACCCGGAGCTCCGTCTACCGCCGGCGGCATGCCCACTGACAGCCTGCGAAAGCTTCGCCGGGTCGATTGGTTTTTCCACCACGGCCGCAACGCCCGCCGCATAATAGGCCCCCACCTCTTTGGGCATCACATTGGCGGTGAGAGCGATGATGGGGGTCGCGGCATCGCGCTGCCGCTCGTGCTCTCGGAGGCGGCGGGCAACCTCGAGCCCATCTAGATCCGGAAGACGCATATCGAGTAACACCACGTCGTAGCGGCGATGTTCCACGGCGGCAAGCGCGGCTCGGCCGCTGGCGACGACGGTCACCTCGTGACCATCCAGCTCGAGGAGGCCCTTGGCCACCTGCTGATTGATCGGCTCATCCTCCACAAGGAGCAGCAACAGCGGCGTCTTAGCCGGTTGCCGGTCACGGAATTGGTCCGGCTCGGAGCGGCCGCGCATTGCGCTCCTGGCGACGTAGATCTCGATCGCAAATGTGCTGCCCTTGCCAAGCTCGCTTTCGACGCGAAGATCGCCGCCCATTGCGGTTACGAGCCGTTTGGCTATAGCCAGGCCGAGACCGGTGCCACCATGGCGCCCGCGAATGGTGTTGGTGGCCCGAGTGAGCGGCTCGAAAACAAGCTGCAGCTCGTCGGATGGAATACCGATACCTGTATCTCGTACGGCGAACACAAGGCGGAATTCATCCTCGCCCGTGGAGTAGGCGGTCACATCGATGGCAATCGTGCCATTCTGCGTAAATTTGACGGCGTTGCCGACAATATTGAGCAACACTTGCCGCACGTGGGCCTTGTCGCCAACGACCTCAGCAGGAACAGTATCAGCGATTGTCCAATCGATTCTCGATTTCTGCTCCAATGCCAGCGGCCTGACGATTTCGACGATGTCCTCGACAAGCGGCGATATGGCAAATGGCTCCTGCTCCATCCGAAGCTGCCCAGCCTCGATGCGCGTGATATCCAATACGTCGTCTATCAGCCTTTTCAACACGTCTCCCGAGCGCTCGATCGTCCGCAGCAGTTGCGCAAGCTCATCATTCATTGCATGCTTGGTCACGGCGAGCCGGGCCATTCCGAGAATACCGTTCATGGGTGTCCGCAGTTCGTGGCTCATGGTGGCCAGGAATTCCGATTTTGCGTGGTTTGCCCGGTCGGCCGCTTCCTTCGCTGCCCGTAGCGACTCCTGGCGGTCCCACAGCTCTCTCTGGGCCGCGAAATCGCGCCGAACGTAGAGCTCCCTTACGTAACCCAGAAATAGGCCGAGTATATATATTGTCGCTATGTGATACGTGCTGTAAATGAACCTAGCGGCATCGAGGTCTTTTGCGACCGCCATGACACCCAGATAACCAATGGTAACGATCGCGCCCGCGACTGCACCAGCGAGAAATCGCAAACCCATAATAAGAAATGCAAAAATGATAACAAAAAAATAGTTGATGATGCCCACCCAAGTGGTGATAATTGGCGCGTGCGTTTCTCCTATGAGTTCGACGGCATAAAGAAGCCCGATGCTCCCAATGGAAAACACGACGCAAACGCAGGTTTGAAAGTGTGCCCTCAAGAAGCTGGTGAACGAGCCTGCTAGCAATGCCAGAAAAATAGAATTAACGAAGAAGAGGCGAATTATATTCCCTGGCATGGCCTCTACCGGGGCCACGAGATAATCCACGAGCGCGTCGATGCAGATCAGGACTATTCCCAAGATCATTGCTGCTCGGAATTGAACTATGAACTGAGCATCAAAGAACTTCAAGAAATCACGCTCGGTATCGGCGTCTGAGAACCGCAACCCAAGGCTGGCTAGCTCGGTTTTGGCGCTCATGGAAGCCTCGTCTGCTGATAGCTTTTCCGATTGCCGTCGGGCTGGCTCCAGTCGGCAAGCGGCAAGTCAAGGGTGGCACACGGAGGGTGGAGCACAACGGCCGTCACCATGAATGGCATGTTGCTATCCTACAAATCGCGTGTAACTGGCGGGTGAGCAGGCCGCGCGGTCAGTGCCGGTGAATGGGTACGCCGATCCTGTAACCTACGCCGAGGACGGTGATGATGAGTGTCGGGGGCCCCTCCGCGCTTTCGAGCTTTCGTCTGAGGCGGCTGACAAGCACATCGATGGCGCGGTCCGTA
>Ga0075425_100001195_pt1 | contig 25239 bp, 18 predicted proteins | sample SoiMethybrSBSTD4_FD_75300 | JGI IMG/M metagenome (GOLD analysis project Ga0075425, IMG submission 75300) | Bulk soil microbial communities from a Populus tree surrounding site in Tennessee, USA - Soil MetaG P. TD hybrid SBSTD4 | ecosystem: Environmental > Terrestrial > Soil > Tree plantation...
CAGCGTCCGCCACCGATCAACGCGCTGCGAAAAGAGCACAGCCCACAGTTTTGCTCCGGACCTACGCTCCCGCGCTGCGGTAGTCGTAGTGTCCGGCTTTAGCCGGACCAAGCACGACGCCACGAACGCGGCGCGGGACCATAGGTCGCTCCGCAAAACTGATCTTGATCCGGACACCTCAGCATCCGCACCGATCAACGCTCTGCGAAAAAAGCACAGCGGTTTTGCTCCGCACCTACGCTCCCGCGCCGATGCGTGTCAGAACGTGTGTCCGGCGAGATCAGACGAACTAGCACTAGTCCAGCGTCGGCTTCTCGAGGTGGTCGATGACGATGACCTCCACCGGGCCGCGACCGGCTTCCAGCTTCAGACCGAGCTGCTCCTGGACGGCAGTGAAGATGTTTGGCGCGTCCGGATCCGCGGGCGGTAGGGGAGCCTGCGGCAGGCCGAGCAACGACGGAATGGCCTCCGGCGTCCACTTGAGCGTGAGATCGTAGATGCCCGTCAGGCCCGTCCTGTCGATCACCTGCCGCTCCACGAACTGCGGGAGCATGTTCACGAGCGCGCCCATTGACATGCCATTCATGGTGAATGCACCCATGCCAGGCTGCGACGACGTGCACCGCGCGACTGCCGCCGGCGGCGCCTGCGTGGGCGCCCCCTGGCGGACACTCTCGACGTACGCCTTCATCACCGCCTGGCACTCCGCCGAGCTCTTCTTGAGCGCGGGGCCCAGGCGGCCATCGCTGCGCGCCAGCACCAGGTTGTAGACCGGCAGTTCGCGCGTTTCCTGGTGCGTCACCAGCTTGAAGCGATCCTTCAACAGGTTCCGTATCGCCACCTGCTGCGCCGCCTGCGGAGCACCGTCCGGCATTTTGGCGCTAATCGTGTAGCGCTCGGTGTCGATCCCGTCCGGCCAGCCGAAGACGCGGCGCAGCGGAAGAACCAACGCGGCGACCACCCGCACCGGCACGCCCACCAGGTCAATTCGGCCGGGAATCATCCCCAAGCGAAGTTGGGCCGATGCGTCGGAAAGCTTGATCGAAACGACTTCGAACCGCGATTCGGGATCAATGGCAGACCCGATGAGGGGATTGCTCAATTGCCCGGCGGCGAACGCCGCTGCCTCGATCGCGCCCGTGATGATCGGAGTCACGAGCGACACCACTGCTGCCGTTATCAGCAGGATTCGCTTCGGCAGCGTCAGGCGGACTCCGCTCCGATTCGAGAGGATCGCATCGATACGTGCCTTGATGTCCGAGCCGCTAACACCGGCCACAGTCATGTCGTTTCCGGGGGAATAGACGCGGCAAGAGGACCGAACGTTCGGAACTACTTTGTAGGAGACGGCACGAACCCGCCTGCCTCTGTGTGTCGTCACCCTCTTGATAGAATGCGCCGCACATGACCTCGAGTTCTCGCAGGAACTTCCTTCGACTCCTCGCGTCCAGCCCCTTGCTCGCGCACGTCGATCTCGCGACGCTGCTTGCACAAGGCAACGCCCCCGCGGCATCGGACGTAATCGCTGGCGTGAGCGAAGCGCTCAACGTGTTGGACTTCGAAGCGGCTGCGAAGGCGAAGCTGCCGGCATGGCACTGGGCGTGGATGTCGAATGGCGGCGAAGACGGTGGCACCATTCGCGCGAATCGTGAAGGGTTCGAGCACTACGCCATTCGTCCGCGCCGGCTCGTCGACGTGAGCAAGGTCGACACGTCGGTGTCGCTCTTCGGCAAGACGTGGGAGACGCCGATCTTCCTGTGCCCGGTCAGCGGTCACAAGTTGTACAACGCGCAGGGCGAGCTGGCGACGGCCCGCGCGGCGAAGGCGAAGAAGCACCTCCAGATGCTGTCGACGATGACGACGACGCCAGTGGAAGAGGTGAATGCGGCGCGAGGAGAGCCAGTGTGGTTTCAGCTCTACACGCGGCCGGAGTGGAGTCAGACGCGCGAGCTGGTGAAGCGTGTCGAGGCTGCAGGGTGTCCCGCGCTCGTGTTTACTGTCGATCTGCTCGGCGGGCGCAACACCGAGATGTTCGATCGCGTCCGGCTCAAGAACCAGCAGGTGTGCTCGTCGTGTCATCAGGGCAATCCGCTTACTGATGTCAGCCATCGGCCGATGGTGAACGCACTGACGGCGAGCACCAGCGCGCAGCCCGAGATCGCGACGCCGACGTGGGAGTACATCAAGCGGCTGAAGGACGCGACCGCCATGAAGCTGCTCGTCAAGGGCATCGTCACCCGCGAGGATGCGGAGCTGGCGATGATGCACGGCGTCGACGGCGTGTTCGTGTCGAACCATGGCGGACGTGCGGACAACACGCTGCGCGCGACCATCGATTGCGTGAGCGAAGTGGTCGCCGGCGTGAAGGGCCGTGCGCCGGTGATCGTCGACAGCGGCTTCCGCCGCGGCGGCGACATCTTCAAAGCCCTGGCGCTCGGCGCAACCGCGGTGGGCGTCGGTCGGCCGTACATCTGGGGCCTGGCGAGCTTTGGTCAGGAAGGCGTCGAGACCGTGCTCGATATCCTGCGACGCGAGCTGCAGCTCACCATGCGCCAGTCAGGCGTCACGTCGATCAAGGGGATCACGCGCAACTTCATCGCGTCTCGAGCCTAGGCCGGCGGGTCTTGAGACCCGCCTCACGGTTCCCTTGGTAGAATGCGCGCACGAACTATGTGCGCCCCATCAGTTATTGCGTCCGTTCGAGAAGACCTCTCTCGCCGGGGCTTTGTCACCGCGCTGGCGGGCGCCACCGTCGGAGCGCTTACCGCAACGACCGAGCTGTCTGGGCAGCAGAAGCCGGTGCGACTCGCGCAAGGCTTTCGCGACGTCGCCGACCTCACGCACACGTTCTCGCCGCGGCTGCCAGTGTTTCCGGCGTTCAAGCCGGTGAAGATCACGCCGAAGTTCGCGCTCGGCAAAGACGGCTTCTTCGCCAACGAGATCACCTTCGACGAGCACACCGGCACGCACATGGACGCGCCGGTGCACTTCGTCGCCAACGCGACCACGTGCGACAAGATTCCTGCGGACACGCTGATCGCGCCGCTGGCCGTGATCTCGATCGCCGCGAAGGCGGCGAAGAATGCCGACGCCACGCTCGACGTCGACGACATCATGGCGTGGGAGAAGCAGCACGGCCGTCTGCCGCGCGGTGGGTTCGTCGCGATGCACTCGGGATGGGACGCGCGCGTCGCGACGCCCGACCGCTTTCTCAACAAGGACGCCAAGGGCACGATGCACGCCCCGGGATTCAGCGAGGCGGCGGCGCGGTTTCTGGCCACCGAGCGCGACATCGTCGGCGCTGGCGTCGATACGCTGAGCCTCGACATTGGTGCGGCGCAAAAGTTCGTCGCGCATCTTGCGCTGCTCGGCGCGGGTAAATATGCGGTGGAGCTGATGGCGAATCTAGGCACGCTGCCGGCGACTGGTGCGACGCTGATCGTCGGCGCGCCCAAGCACGAAGGCGCATCGGGTGGGCCGGTTCGCGTGTTGGCGGTCAGATAGGCCGCCTGCAGGCGGCCTCTACGTACCGAGGAGTTCTTGTGAAACGTCTGGTTATCACGATTGTCATCGCCGGCGTGGCAGCCGGTCTCTCCGCGCAGCGTGCGCCGTTCGTGCCCGTCTCGCAGGAGATGCTGCTCAAGCCGAGCCCCGACGACTGGTTGATGTACAGCCGCACCTACGACGCGCAGCGCTTCAGCCCGCTGCGACAGATCACCAAGCAGAACGTCGGCCAGCTCAAAGAGGTCTTCAAGAAGGAACTGCCCGCCGGCGCCTACGAGAGCATTCCGATCGTCTATCGCGGCGTGATGTATCTCCTGCTTCCGGGCAACGGCGGCGTGCGGGCGCTCGATGCGACGACCGGCGCGGCGATGTGGGAGCATCACCGCGCATCGGGCCAATCGCGCGCGAAGACCATCGCGATCTACGACGACATGATCTTCTTCACGGCGCCCGACGGCTTCATCGTGGCGCTCGACGCGCGCACCGGTGAAGTGCGCTGGGAAACATCGACAGGCGGCGGCATGGTGTCCGGTGTGATCGTCGTCGAAGGCAAGGTGATCTCTGGACGATCGTGCGCGCCGCGGCGCGAGAACTGCTACATCGTCGCCCACGACGCCAAGACCGGGCAGGAGCTGTGGCGCTTCTACACCGCGGCGGGATCGACCGAGCCTGGGGGTGAGACCTGGGCCGACGCTCCCGACGCGACGCGCGCCGCAAGCACGTGGGGATTGCCAGGTGGCTTCGATCCCGGGCGGCGGCTCCTGTATTGGGGCATCGCCAACCCGACCCCCAACACGCGCGCCGAACGTCACGGCGGCAAGTACGACAGCAGCGTGCCGATCTCGTCGCCGGTCGATCTCTACAGCAATTCAACGGTGGCGTTGAATCCGGACACCGGCAAGCTGGTGTGGTACTACCAGCATCTGCCTGGCGATGATTGGGACGAGGACTATCCGCACGAACGGACCTTGTTCCGCACCGCTGTGAGCCCCGATCCGAAATTCGTGAAGTGGATCAATCCCGACATCAAGAAGGGCGAGCAGCGCGACGTCGCGATGATGGTCGGCGAGGGCGGCGGAGTGTTCCTGCTCGATCGCGTGAACGGTCAGTTTCTGTGGGCCAGCCCGTTTCCATTCGACGCGCCCAACTTCCTCATCTCCAACATCGACGGCAAGACCGGCAAGGTCACGATCAACACGGATTTGATCTCCACTGGCCCGAACGAGCGCAAAGTGATCTGCTACTGGAACACGCGCAGCTACTGGCCGACGGCGTTTCACCCCGGACTGAACGCGCTGTATGTGCCGTACGTCGAGAACTGTCTCGATCGTACGAGCCCAGGCCCTGGAGGGCAGCCACGCGAGCGGCGTGCCGGCATCCCTCGCGAGGGCGCCGATCTCAACACCTGGTCGGGTCTGATGAAGATCAACGCCTCGACGGGTGAGATGACGCCGATGTTCAAGGGTCGCGCGCCCAGCAACGGCGCCGTCCTGACCACCGCCGGCGACGTCGTCTTCTGGGGCGATCTCGATCAGAAATTTCGTGCTTTCGATGCGGCGAGCGGCAAGGTGTTGTGGGAGCAGACGCTCGGCGGTCCCGTGCAGAACAGCACGATCACGTATGCCGTGAACGGCAAGCAGTACGTCGCAGTCGTGTCGGGGAGCGGCGCGCTCAGCGGAGCGCTGATGGATCAGGCATCGATCAAGCCGAATCGCAGCTACAATGCCCTCTACGTGTACGCATTGCCATGATCGAACGACGCACGTTCCTGACGGCGTTGAGCGCGTTCGCGGCGATTGCGTTCGAGCGATTCGATGTGACTGCGGCGCAGGCCCCCGGCACGTCGATCGATCCGCTCATCGACGATCTCGTCGCGGGCAATCGCATTCTGGCGATGGAAGGTGTGCTCGACGGCATGGGGCACATCAGCGCGCGTCATCCTGGCCGCGCCGGCCGCTTTCTGCTCGCACGATCGGTCGCGCCCGAGCTCGTCCTCCGCGACGACATCATGGAATTCGATTTCGACGCGACGGCCGTCGATGCGAAAGGGCGCACGCCGTACAAAGAGCGCTTCATTCATAGCGAGATCTATCGCGTGCGATCCGATGTGAACGCGATCGTGCACTGCCATACGCCATCGCTGATTCCGTTCGCCGATTCGAGCGTGCCGCTGCGCGCGATGTACCACATGGCGGCATTCGTCGCCGAAGGCGTGCCGGTGTTCGACATCCGCGCGGCCGCGGGCACGACCGATCTGCTGGTGAGCGACGCCAAGCTCGGACGCGCGCTCGCGCAGGCGCTGGGATCCAAGCACGCCGCGCTCATGCGTCATCACGGTGCCGTGGTGGTGGCGACGTCGATCCCCAACGCGGTCGGCCGCAGTATTTATCTGGACTTGAACGCGCGCATTCAAATCCAGACGGCGTCGCTTGGCGGGACGTCGACCTCGATCGATCCGGCGGACGCGCGCCTGCGCATGGCCGACCCCAGCGAGTACTCGCGGGCGTGGGAGTTGTGGAAGCGTAAGCTGAGCCTTAAACCTATCGGTCGCTGATCGTGTGCGATCGTGTGAAAGCCGCAGTCTGAATTCGGCGCGAATCGGTGTAGCCTTCGTTCGACACCCCCACAACAGTCGTTTCCTCTAGTGATGATCATGTCGAACCAGCGTCTTCTGGGGCAGGTGTGCATGTGTGTGTGCGTGGCGACCACTGCTCTGGTCCTGCCGACTGCCGCGCGCGCACAGGCACCGTCGCTCACCCTCAAGAAACCACTGCAGGTTGGTGCGTGCGAAGTGTTCGTGCAGATCGCAAGTCCGCGCGCCGGCGATCAGGTGGGCCTCGTCGTGGAGTTGACGCAATACCGCGAGCAGACCGTCATTGCCGGACGCCGGGAGCTGCGATTCGTACTGAGCGAACCGCTGCGTCAAGGATTTCGCGTCCGCGCCCGGCTCAATGGCACTGACGTGCCCGGCGCCAACGAGGTGGTGCCGGCAGGTGGGGGCGGCGGCGGCACATGCGAAGCGCCCGCCGAGTCGGTTGAATCGCCGTTCGACGCGTCGGTGTTCCTGGGCGAGGTGATCGACAACTTCGCGCCGGACAAAGTGGGCGGCTACGTCAATCCCGAAGCTGGCAGCAGGCAGAAATGGCAGTTCATTGCCGGCTTCGACTTCGATTACCGCTTGTACGGAAAAGCCGACAGCCCCGTGAGAGTGTGGCTTCAGGGCCAGACGATGCACGGCGTGCGCACCGCGGATGTCGACTGCAGGCCGACAGACGGGAGCGAGATTCCGCCCGTCTGTGTGAAGAACGGCGCCGCTGCCGACAAGGTGAGGTTCATCCTCGAGAACGCCACCAGCGTCGAGGCGTTCGTCTCGCCACGAGTGGAGTTCTTCAAGGTGCAGCGAGACAGCGATTCGTCGGCGTGGCTCTATGCGACCGCGAACATCGGCTTCATCGCGCTGAAAGACGCACCGAGTGTCTTTCAGGCCATGCACCTCGGACTCGGCCTGTTAGCAGACGAGGGCAACTTCGCCGGCAGCTTCTTCGAGATCGGATGGGGCAAGAACGAGCTATTCGCCACGACATGGAACCGGCTGAAGATCGACGGCCTTCTCAGCTTCAGTCTGGATCGGCTGCCGCTCGTGCGCGACAGCGGTCGGCTGTTCGTCGAGATGACGGTCGACAACGATCTCCATGGCGGTCCCGACAGCATCCGGACGTTCTTCGGTGTCGACATCGATCTGAAAAAGGCGGTCGGCCAGTGATTCGCGCGGGTGCGGCGATGCTCGTCTCGGTGTCGCTGGCATGGGCGACCACGACGATGGTCGGTGCCCAGACGACGTCGTGCCAGAACTGTGTGGAAGCACGATTCTGGGAGGTCAGCCCGACGTTCTGGAACAGCACGAGCGGCGACGCATCGCTGCCCGAGAGCAAGCGGCTCGACGATCTGAAGAAGGCCGATGTCGGCGTCGCCTTCTCGGGGGGTGGGACGCGATCCGCATCCGCCACCATCGGTCAGCTGCGTGCGCTCGCGCGCAATGGATGGCTGTCGCACGTGCGGTACGTCACCGCGGTGTCCGGCGGGTCCTGGGCCGCGGTCCCGTTCACGTACTATCCCGGCTCGCTCACCGAGCTCCTCGGCGCCGACGCCTCGCTCGACGCGAAAACGATTGAAACCGTGCCGGCCGGTCTCCTCGCCGGCCGCGTCGTGAATTCGGGTCTGGGTCATGTCGGCATTCAAGAGGTGCCGAGCTTTCTCCCCGATTCGATTGGCGGCATCGACATCGCCCGTGCGCGCAGCATCCTCGTGACCGCGCGTTCGGCGCTCCGCAAGGTCCGCAAGCGCGAGGTCAGCGAGCCCAATCGTCAGAACAAGACCTACGCGCACCTGCTCGGACAGATCTTTCTCGATCAGCTGGTGCCCGATGGCAATCGTCATCTCTACGCGTGGGATCGCGAGACCGCGATCGAGATGAGCCGCGCGTCTGGCCGGCCGGCCGGCGACTTTGTCGTGGCTCCCGCGGGGCGGCCGTTTCTGATCGTCGGCGGCACGCTGGTCAAACAGAATGGCAAGGACTATCCCCGTCTGATTCCGGTGGAGTACACGCCGCTCTACACGGGGATTCGCCAGCGATTCGGTCTGATCGGCGGCGCGTACTTCTGGCCGTGGGCCTACGACCGTCTGGTGGTCGCACCGTCGCCCGACTCGAAATCGATGGTGATGGTCGGCCCTGGTCCCGAGCAGCGGCCGTTCACGCTTGCCGACGTGATTGCGAGCAGCGGCGCGGCGCCGCAGCTCGAGCTGATGCTCGGCGACAAAGTGCCCGAGCGCGTTCGCAGCGCGCTCCGGCAGGCAGCGGTCGCGTTTCCCGCATTCAACAATCTCGCCGTGCACGATGGCGTGCCCACGCCGGCCTCATCCGAGCTGGCTCACGGCGACGGCGGCTTCACCGACAACCTCGGCATCATGCCGCTGCTCGTCCGTCAGGTGCACAACGTCATCATCTTCGTGAACTCGAGCAGCCAGTACACGGAGAGCGAGCAGCTGCAGTCGTACTTCATGCCGCTGCGGATCCAAGATGGCAGCGGCGATAAGACGATGAACGCGGTGTTCGACGCCGCAAAATACAAAGAGGTGATCGACGGCTTCGATGCGTCGACCGCGACTGGCGGCGGCGCCATCTTCTGCGGGCGCAACTGGGACGTGAAGCCGAATGAGATCTACAACATCCGCCGCTACACCGGTCTCAACATCTGCTTCGTCTACAACTATGCCGCCGCGAAGTGGAAGGGCGAGCTGACGAATCCGATCAAGTCGTGGGTGACGCCGCCCAATCCGCAGCAGTTGACCAAGCAGGCCAAGGACCTCGCGCATTTCCCGTACTACGCGACGTTCGGGGAGAACAAGACGAAGGTGATCAAGCTGAAGCCGTTGCAGGTGAACCTGCTTGCCGATCTGGCGGCGTGGTCGATCAGTAATCAGGCTGCCGTTGACGCCGTGCTGTCGGCGTTCGACAAGGGCGTGCTGCCGCGTCCATCATCGACTCGCTAGTACGTAGGGGCCGCCTTTAGGCGGCCCATTGCTAGCTTCCTCCACCGAACCACTTCGTGTACAGCCGATCGTAGGCGCCGTCTTCCTTGATGTGGAGCAGCGCCTCGTTCACCCGCTTTCGATATGGACTGTCGGGCGGAAACACGATGCCGTAGCTTTCCTTGCGAAAGATCGATCCGACCGTTTGCACCTTGCCGCTCCCCTCGTGTGACGCGTAGTACATCAGCACCGGCGCGTCGTAGACCACGGCGTCGGCGGCGTCGCGTCGCAGCGCATCGAGGGCATCGTCGATCGTCGAGAAGGGGATGCGGTCGATGTGATGCTGCAGCAGGTACGCTTCGGCTGTGCTCCCGACGACCGTCGCGACGCGTTTGCCCGGCAAGTCGTCCGGGCTGTTGATGTCGCCGCGCAGATGCTGAAGGGTGAGCGTCGATGTGACCGACGCAGTGAAGTAAGCGATGAACACGACGCTCGAGAACATCCAGATCACCGCAATGATGCGCGCCAGCGCCGTTCGCGGCATCTGATCGGCCTGCGTGGCCAATGTCGACGCCGCCCACCATGCCGCTTCGAGGATGCCGGGGTAGTACGGACGGCCGCACAGCACACCGTTGGGATTGCGCCGCTCGAACAGCCAGACGAGATGCGCGATCAGCAGGATCACGACGATGACACCCGCAAGGATGGGCAGCGCCGCCGACGTGAGCACGCCGGAGACGATGGCGTCGAAGAGTCCGCCGGACGTAGTCGTGACCGGTGTGAGGATCTGCAGTCCGGCATCGAACATCGGCTGCGACAGATCGAATGCCTGCTCGCGCTCGGCGGTAATCGAGATCGCGGCGATGCCGAGCGCCGTCTCTTTCGACTTCACGGTGTCGAGCAGTTCCTGAATCGTCGGCGTGACCACGAACTCGGACGTCAGTCCGAGGCGCAGGCTGATCTCCTGCCACAAGTCGATGCTGAATCCCTGGAGCTCGCCGCCGTGTCGAAAGACGAACGGCTTCACCTCGCGCGTGGCGACTCGTAGGGGTGCGGACGGCGTCTGCCCTAGAGCGGGCAGCGGAACGAGAAGAACGACTGCGACGAGGAGCGAGCGCATACGTCGCGGACCTCCTGTTGCAGCTTACGTGCAAGATGCGCGCGGAACGTTAACGCCGAATTCATCTGATCAGCCGCTCAACAGGGCCACGGCAGTAGAATCTCGATCGTGATGATTCTGACGCGCGTGCTTCTGGTGATGTGCCTGGCCGTTCGACTCGCGGCGCAGAGTCCCGACCGACTGGCGGGAAAGAACGTCTCGATCGCACAGGTCACCTATAAAGGCCGCAGTGCGGTCCAAGTTGTCGCGGCCCGGGATGCGGACAATGCGACATCGTATGCGGTCGTCAAGGACGTGTCGTTTCGTGACGGTGTCATCGAGGTGGACGTGGCCGGCCAACCCGCTGCCGGTGCCGGCGAGGGCGCTCGCGGTTTCATTGGCGTCGCGTTTCGGCTGCAGGGCGATGGACATTACGAATACATTTATCTGAGACCCACCAACGGTCGAGCAGACGATCAAGTCAGGCGAAACCATTCGACTCAATACAGCTCGTACCCGGACTTCGACTTCGCTCGCTCGCGGAAGGAAGCGCCGGAGAAGTACGAGTCGTACGTCGATCTGCAGCCCGGTGTGTGGACGAAATACAAAATCGAAGTCGAAGGCCGGAAGGCGCGGCTCTACGTCAACGGAGCGGAGCAGCCCTGCCTGATCGTCAACGACATGAAGCTGGAGCCGCGAATGGGAGGAGTGGCCTTGTGGGTGGGGCCAGGCACCGAGGGCTACTTCTCCAACCTGAAGGTCGTGGCCAAGTAGCGGCCCGGGCGTAAAATGCGAATCATGCGAGTGAGCTTCATCGTAGGGGCCACCTTCAGGTGGCCCATCGACTGCGGTGCGAACGCTCACGAATGTCGCCGGGCGTCCGCGGTCGCTGCGGCCGGGAACGCGGCCTCCGCTCATACCCTCTCGCAGCCGCGTCGACTAGGGGCTGACTCGATGCCCAGTTGACAGGCGGCTCAAAGCGTCCGAGCTAGCTCGAACAACTCGAACGCATAGACGGAAGTCGACGCGATGAATCGCTGCGCCCGCGTTCCGGCTCCCTCGCTTCGCCCAGTCGCTCCACGTCGGCCTTGCGAACGCGGACGCCCGCCGACATACGTGACCGTGACAATGAGAGCATGACCGGGGTGTCTGGCGTTTCCGCCGTCCGCCTGCCGCTTAGCCGGTTTATCGTAGGGGGTCGTTCAGACGTCTCTGAGGGCGTCGATGGGATTGATCCTGAGCGCGCGTCGCGCGGGCTCGATGCAGGCAAGCAGTCCCGCGCCCAGCATCACCGCAGATGTGATGCCGATCCAGGCGGCGAACGACACGACGTCCTCGGCCGGCCGGCCGGTCGGTCCAGCTCCCAGCGCAACGGCGAGCAGCACAAGGCCGCCGCCCGCCGCGACTCCGCTCGCCATCAGTAACATGGCGTGGGCCACGATTTTGCCGAGCACATGGCGTGGGTTGGCGCCGAGCGCCATACGCAGTCCGATTTCGCGCGTCTGCCGCGACACGCTGATCGACATCAGCGAGAACAGTCCCATGGCCGACAGAAACAACACCAGCGCGCTGACGCCCCCCAGTGCCGCGACTGGCGCGACCATGAGACCGAGATCCCGCTGCCAGATCGATTCGTCGAGCGACCGGGCTTCCGGGACGGACAATCCGGCATCGACAGCAGCCGCCATCGTCGGCAGACGAGCCGCCAGTGCCGCTGGATTGCCGCGCAGACGCACATTCATGACGAGCGGCGACACCACTGCGGCCGACGCGGCGTGAAACACATACGCGGCCTCGTCGCCCTGCTCGCCAGGGTCCAGGCCGAGATCTCGCACCACGCCGACGATTTCGAACGGCTCCGCGGCTGAGACGCCGGATTCGCTCGCATACCGCAGGCGGGCGCCGAGTGGCGACGCGAGCCCGCGTTGCACGAAGCCGCGCGCGAACGCTTCATTGACGATGACCGTTCGGGCAGCGGGACTGAAGTCGCCGCCGTGGAACGCGCGGCCGACGACGATCGGGCGGTTGAAGGCCTCGAAGAAACCCGGACCGACCGACGATGTCGCGAAGCTGGTTTGGAATGCCGGACCGGCGCCGGTTTGGATTTCGATAGAGGCGGTCCGATTGACCGAAAGCGATGCCCCCGGCTCGCGATCGGCGAACGTGACCGCGACGACATCGGGTTCTTTCGCGATCCGTTGCTCGAGCCTTGCATACGTCCGAGCGCGCCGTTCCTCAAAGGCGGAAGTCATATCTTCGCCGGCGGGCCGATCGAGCTCGAGGCGCGCGGTGACATACTCGTGACTGGGAAACCGCGCGTGGATACGGACTCTGAGAATCGCCTGGTTGGCGCCCTCGATGCCGCCAGGGATGGCCATGGCCGTCAGCGCCACCTGCGCGATCATGGCGGTCGTCCAGACGCGGCCAAACCGGAGCGTGCTGCCGCCTGCACCCAGATTCATCAAATGCGATTGCAGGCGCGTGCGCGTGACTCTCAGCGCCGGCAGGAGCGACACCATGGCGGCGCCTGCGACGGCGAGGCCGCCGGCGTAGAGAATCGTCGTGATGTCCAGGCCGGGCGTCATCCAGAAAGGCACGCCTCCCTTGCCCTCGGCCACTGATTCGATTCCCCAGCGCAACGTGCGATGGGCGGCGATCAGACCGACCGCGGCCGCGATCGACGCGAGCACCAGGGCCTCGACGAACAGCTGACCGATGATTCGCGCGCGGCTCGCACCGAGCGCAGAACGCATGGCCATTTCTCCCTCACGGATCGCCGTGCGGGCGTAGAAAAGCGTGCCGACCGTCGTGCATGCCAGGAGCAGCACCAGCAACGACGGCAGGTACATCAGCGCGAGTCCCGCGATGTCTGGAACAGTCTCTGTTCCCACCGCAAGCTGCCCCACGAGCGGCCGAAGGTGCGCGTGTGTCGCCGGCAGTGCCGCGGCAGCCCGTTCCCCAAGCACGCGCAGCTCGGCGTTCGCCTGCTCCAGCGTGATCCCAGGTTTCAGTCTGCCAATGACGCCGATCGGGTCGCCTTCGAGCGCGCTATATGACGCGCGGAGTTGCAGTGGAGTCCAAGCGTGGTAGCTGAGCGGATAACCGAACCCTTTCGGCATGATACCGACCACGGTGACCGGTGTGCTGCCCAGTTTCACCGTGGAGCCGACGACGTCGTTGCGCCCTTCGAACGAGCGCTGCCACACGTCATATCCGAGCACGACGACGCCGGGCGCTCCAGGCCTCTCGTCGGCGTCGAGGAGCCCACGACCAATCAGGGGAGTTATACGCGCGGTGCGAAATGCGTTGGCCGTGAGTGCCGCCGTCCGGATCAGTACGGGAGGTGTGTTGCCGACGATCAGATTCCGGAGCTCCGCGCGGTACGCACCGAGGCCGTCGATCGACCGCACATCGCTCCGCCATTCGAAGAAGTCTCGAGTGACACGGAGTTCAGCCCGGTTCGTCAAGGTATTGTGCGTCTCGATGACGACGATGCGATCGCCGTCGGGCAGCGGGATCGTGGGCCACAGCAGCTTGCCCGCCAGGTCGTACCAGCCCGCACCGATCCCGATCGCGATGGCGAGCGCCAGGCCTCCGGCAATGGTTAGCCCCGGATACTTCAGCAGCATCCGGAGACCGAGCTTGTAGTCCTGCAGCATGTGTCCTCGCCGTAACCGCCGCGTGCGTCAACGACTCGAGCGGCCCGCAATCCAGAACTCCGGATTCGACGGCAATCTTATGCCGAAAGTTTCCCGGGTGAACTGCGAAGTCATCGTCCGTTTGAGCTGTCCTCGTGCGCTGTTCCCATCAGACACTGATGGCAGTTGACAGGCGGCGCTGCGTCGAGTAGATTCCCATCAAGTACTGATGGGACTCACGAATACGCCCTCCGATCTCCTCCCCGGAACACTGGAGTTGCTCATTCTGAAGGCGCTCAAACCTGGCGCCAAGCACGGCTACGGCATCGTCGAGCACCTGCGAGTGGCGTCGGACGACGTGCTCAGGATCGGGGAGAGTGCGTTGTATCCGGCGCTCCAACGCCTGCTGCTCAACGGCTGGGTGAAGGCCGAGTGGGGCACATCGGAGAACAACCGCCGCGCGCGCTACTACACGCTGACCGCCGCCGGCCGCAGGCAGCTGGCCGCCGAACACGCCGAGTTCGACCGTATGGTCAGCGTGATCCAACGCGTGCTCGCATCGACATGAGTCCTGCCGGCCATCGGACATGAAAGGTCCTTCTCATGAGCGCGCTCCTTCGCCGCCTGATGTACTTCCTCGATCGCTCGCGTCACGACGCCGATCTTCGTGACGAGATAGAGGCGCACCGCGCTCATCGTCAGGACGCGCTCGAGCGTGACGGCCTCCCGTCCGACGCCGCGGAGTGGGCGAGCCAGCGGGCCATGGGCAACGTGGTGCTTACCGTCGAGGACGTGCGCGACGTGTGGGTCTCGCGCGCCGTCGATCAGCTGTGGCAGGACATCCGAATCGCGGTTCATGGCTTGCGCAAGAACCCTGTTTTCACGCTGGTCGCGATCGCGACTCTGGCGCTGGGCATCGGCGCCAATACGGCGCTGTTCTCGATTTTCAACGGTCTTATCATGCGCCCGCTGCCGGTGCGTGACCCCAGCCGTTTGGCGCTGCTCCTCGATGGATCGTGGTCCTACCCGGTTTGGGCGGAGATCAGGGCTCGTGAGCACGACCTGTTTGACGGCGCCGTCGCGTGGGCCAACGAGAGATTCGACATGTCTCGCGGGGGGCAGAGCGCATTTGTGGACGGTGCCCATGTGAGCGGGCGCTTCTTCGAGGTGCTGGGCGTGTCGGCCGTGCGCGGCCGCGTGCTCACCCCGGCCGATGACGGCGCCAGCGCGCCGGATGGCCCGGTGGCCGTCATCAGCTATCGATTCTGGCGCGGGTACTTTGCCGGCGCCGATGACGTGATCGGACGCCGGATCACGGTGCAGCGCAGGGCATTCACCATCGTCGGGGTGATGCCACCGGGGTTCTTCGGTGTGGACGTCGGGAGGATGACGGATGTGATGTTGCCCTTTGCCGCCGAGCCGCTCATGCGAGGTCAGGAAAGCCGGTTGGCCTCCGTCGACTCGTCGTGGCTCAACATGATCGTGAGGCGGAAGCCGGGGCAGAGCCTGGAGCAGGCGAACGCCGCGCTCCGCGGCGTGCAGCCGCAGATCCGCGTCGCGACCATGAGCGGTATCAGCGCAACAAGAGTCGCCCGCTATCTTACCGATCCATTGACCCTGGTTGACGCTGCGACCGGCAGATCGTCGCTGCGCTCGGATTTCGAGAGGCCGCTTGTCGCGATGATCGCGGCCGTGGGGCTCCTGCTACTCGTTGCGTGCACGAACATCGCCAGCCTGCTGGTGGCGCGCGTTCTGGCTCGGCACCGCGAGCTCAGCGTGAGGATGGCGCTTGGCGGCTCGCGAGGACGGCTCGCGCGGTTGCTCTTCACCGAGAGCCTGATTGTGGCGATCGCCGGTGCGGCTCTTGGACTTGTCTTCGCGCGCTGGAGCAGTGCGCTCCTGGTCCGCCAGTTGAGCACGTGGGAGAGCGATGTATCGCTGGAGCTCGCGCTCGACTGGCGCGTGCTCGGATTCAGCGTGGCGCTCGCCTGCGCGTCAGCGATTGTCGCCGGTGTCGCGCCCGCGCTCGGATTGAGGAGCGTTGCCGCTGGTGAGGCGCTCAAGGAGGCCGGTCGAGGACTTGCCGGCGACCGCCGCTTCAAAGTACGCGGCACGCTCGTCGTCGCTCAGATTGCCATGTCGCTGATGCTGATCACTGCGGCGGGACTTTTTCTCCGCTCGTTCGCGTCGCTCAATCAGCTGCCGCTCGGCTTCGTTCCCGAGCCGTTGCTCATCGCGGAATTGGATCTGCAGGCGAGTGCTGCGCCGATCGATCAACGCGGTCCGCGGGCCGAGCGCCTGCGCGCGGCGGCGGCGGCCCTGCCTAGCGTGAGGTCGGCATCGCTATCCAGAGTGCCGTTGATCACTGGTGGTGGCTGGGGAGCCAACCGCGTGGCGATCGACAATGGGGCCATGCCGGTTGAGGATCTGAGCGCCAACAGGCTTTGGCGCAATGCCACAACCCCGGGTTGGTTCGACACGATGGGGACGCCGCTCGTGAACGGCAGGGATTTCACCGACGCCGATCGCGTGGGCGCGCCGCTCGTCGCCATCGTCAACCGTGCGTTCGTGGCCCGCTATCAGCTTGGCCAGCAGCCCATCGGCCGAACCGTACGCATTGGCGTGTCGAACGGTGAGAGGCGCTACGAGATCGTCGGGGTGGTTGGCGACAGCGCCTATACCGAGCCGCGCGACGGCATGATGGCCACGATGTATGTGCCGCTCGCCCAGATTCAGCCACTCGGGGAAACTGTCATCCTGACCATCAATGCGGATCGTAGCCAGCGAGCGGCGGTGGAGCGCGAGGTTGCTGCCGCACTCACCCGGACCGATCCGGCCATTGCGTTCGTCTTCAGGACCTTCGATCAGTTCATCGACGCGAGGGTCACGCAGGAGCGCCTGATCGCGATGCTCTCGAGCTTCTTCGGCGGGCTCGCACTCCTTCTGGCCGGCATCGGGCTCTACGGCATCGTCGCGCAAGCCGTGCGCACGCGCCGGGGCGAGATCGGTCTCCGAATGGCGCTGGGAGCGCAGCCGAGCGGGATCGTGCGACTCGTGTTTCATCGCGTTGGCGTGCTAGTTGTCGCCGGGCTCACGCTGGGACTGGCGGGCAGTCTGTGGGCGGCGACGTTTCTGGGGCCGTTGTTGTTTCAGGTAGGGGCTCGCGATCCTGTGACGCTGACGGGCGCGGCTGGTGTGCTGGTTGCCGCAGGTCTGCTGGCCGCGTGGGTACCAGCCCGTCGTGCCGCCCGGCTTGATCCGGCGATGGTGCTGCGCGAAGGGTAGAGAATCTCTTGACGCGTCCGCTGCAGCGAAGGTGGCACCCATCGCGCATTCCGTTATTTCACTGCTTCAGCGCCGCCGGCCAGTTGAGAACGACGCTGATGGACGATCGAGCTCGCTGGGCCTGCGACACTTGGACCAGGAAGCGCTGGCCGTCGGGAGTGGACTGCGGAGTAGAGTCCACGCCCGTCTTCGGAGGGAAGGGCAACTGCTGAGGGACGCCACTCTCAAAGGCGGTACCGTTTGCGTTCACTGGCGCGGCAAATACTGCCGTTCCACTTGGAGCCGTGTTGAAGACGATCTCTCTGTCGACGCGCCACTGTGGCCAGTTGCCGTTGTCCTTCGAGACCTGCCACTTGCCCTCGCCGAATGACGGCTGGCCCGTCTGTTCTGACACTCGGAACGGGCGGACGTAGACCCCCGAAGCAACTTGAGTCTCGAGCGATACGTAGGCCACCCAACGCATGTCGGGTGAAAAGACGCCAGCCCACTCATTGAAGGCCTCGCCGAGCATCAGATGTGGCTTGCGGTCGCGGAGGGACAGTGCCCACAGGTCGTATCCCGTGTGGGGAGCGTTCTCGGTGTGATAGAGCAGGAAACGGCCGTCGCGCGACCAACTGGTCAGAAAATGCCGCAACCCGGGCTCCTTGAACAGCACCTGCTCGTCACCCAGGCCGGAGGCGGCTTTCTCGTATAGCGTGTCCCCGAGATGGCCCGCCGAGTACGCAATGCGGGCGCCGTCCGGAGACCACACACCGGGCGAGTACACCTCCTTATGGAACGTAAGACGCGTGCGCCGGCCGCTGGCAAAGTCTAGCGTCCAAAGGTCGCCCGGCACGCCGTACGGAGAATCCTTCATGACTCCGCGCTTGCCATCCGGCGACAACGCAACACTCGTGTCCGTTCCTGGCGGTTCGAACGTGCTCAGAGTCTTTCCCTGCCGGTCAAACCAGGTGAGCTTGGAGGTTCCAGAAGCCGGTGCGGTCCGATAGGCGAGCACGCCGTTGCCAGACACCGAAAACACTCCGGTGTAGTACCACGTGATCTGGACGTCCTGGGCCACGGGCACCGGCGCGCCCTGGAGCTCCAGGCGGCGAGCGTCGAATCGTTGTGCCATCAGCGTGCCCGCGCGCGGAAAGACGACGTAGCCATTCGCGTACACCGCTGGCACACTGCTGGTCAATATCCGCTGACGCGACTGGTCCGCGGCGTCGACATCAAGAGCACCCACGTACATGCCCTCAACGTCCGGCGGTCCGGAGCGGAAATACAGAAAGTGTTTGTCGTCGGGGAGGAACGTGGGCACGGTGTGATGGAACTCTCCCTTGGATACGTCGACCTGCGTCACCGCTGTCGCCGCGCCACCGGCCTGGGACACTCTCCACAGCGGACCGCCCGATCCGCCGCCCCAACTCCCCAACACGATGTCGCCATTCCGATTCCAGGTCCCTGGCCGGCTCGTGGAGTTGGGAAGGCTGGCCATCGTCTCCGGTGGACCGCCGGTCGTATCAACTTTCTTGACTGTGTTGTCGCCGGTGAAGCCCACGTACCGGCTGTCGGGGGACCAGAAAGGAGTCAAGGCGCCCTCCGTACCCGGCAGGCGCCGCCATTCCAGTGCACTGAAATCGCGAAGCCATAATCCATCCGGTGCTGTCGCCGCGAACACCAGCTTGCGGCCGTCGGGGGATACCGACACGTCACCGTACGGAGTCACATTCTCAGGCACTGGCGTCTCGAATCGGCTGAGCGAGCTTGGCGCCGTGGGCCGAAACACCCAGCCACCAATCCCCAGCGCAATCGCAGCCATCAACACGGCCAAGCCTTGCCACACGCGAACTGATCGCTCGGGTATCGATGGCGGAGGTTCCGCTGCCATCCACCTCAGGGCGTGCCTCACCTCGCGCGCCGATTGCCATCGTTTCTCAGGATCCTTTTCGAGGCAGGTTCGCACCACTTCTGCGAGGCCGCGCGGCGTTCGCGGCTGCATCTCGAACAGAGGTCGCGGCTCTTCTTTGAGAATCGACGCGACGAGGCTTGCCTGCGTCTTGCCCGTGAAAGGTCGCGTGCCCGCGATCAACTCGTAGAACACGACTCCGAAGGCGAAGATGTCGCTGCGCGCGTCAGCGTCGTGGCCTTCGACCTGCTCGGGCGACATGTACGGCAGTGTGCCCAATATGGAGCCTTCCGCCGTCAGAGAAGGGGCTTGAGTCTCCACATGGCTGCCGCTGTCAACAGCAGGAGCGTGCTCGACCTTCGCGAGTCCGAAATCGAGAACCTTCACGCCGTTCTTGGTGAGCAGAATGTTGCCGGGCTTCAGGTCGCGGTGGACGATGCCCCTTCGGTGCGCGGCGTCGAGCGCGTCGAGGATCTGATCGGCCAGTGCGAGCACTCGAGCGAGCGGCACTGGTCCGCGCAGACACTCGCCCTCGACGTACTCCATGACGAGGTAGTCGGGGCCGACGTCGTAGAGCGAACAGACATGAGGATGGTTCACCGCCGCGATGGCCCGAGCCTCACGTTCAAAACGCTCACTGAAACGGCTGTGACTCGCCTTGATGGCGACCAACCGATCGAGGCGCGTGTCTCGCGCCTTCCAAACCTCACCCATGCCGCCAGCGCCAAGCGCGGACAGAATCTCGTACGGGCCGAGTCGCGTGCCCGGCGCTAGCGGCATCGACGTGCGAGGCCGTGAGCGTTCACTTCACCTGCTGGCGTCGCTCGATGATGCCTTTCAGCAGCGGGATGCTGTCGGGCGTCGGCGCGGCGACCGGTATCGAGCGGATGTAGGCGTAGACGTCGACGAGATCCTTCTCCGGCGGATCGACGAACTTCGGCATCTGCGGAGTCGCCGGCTTACGCACGTAGGCGAGGAACGCCTCCTGCGTCCGGTTCATCGGCACCAGCCGCGGGTTGCCGGTCTGCCCGTCGTAGCCGTGGCACGCGTAGCACTTGTAGGTCTTCTCGAACAGCTCCTGCCCGCGCTTCGCGTCGCCGGTCGGCGGAGCGAGCGCCGGTGCCTGGGCGACGAGAACCGCGCTCAGCGCGATCGCGCCTATACCTGCCCCCAGACCTGCTCCTGATACTCTTGACCTCACCTTTGCCCTTTGCCCTTTGACATTTGACCTCGCGCGTCAGCGCGGCTGCGCGATCACGTCGATGAGCGCCGGTTCGCCAGACCTGACCTTGGCCAGCGCTCGCTGATAGGCGCCCGCCAGATCCCTCGGGTTGTCGATCGGTCCCTCGGCGTACATCCCATACGCCTTTGCCATTCCCGAGTAGCTGATCGGCGGATCGTTGATCACGCTGCCGATCGACGCATTCGCCATCCCGCGGCCGCGGCTGCCGCACATCCGCTGCACGATCATCACCTCGGCGTGATACGCGCGATTGTTGTGGACGACGAGCAGCAGCGGGATCTTGTGGTGCACCGCGGTCCACAGCACGCCGGGTTGGAAATTGAGATCGCCGTCGCCGACGATGCCGATCGAGAGCCGTCCCTGACGCTTGTGCGCGAGCGCGGCGCCGACCGATCCCGGAGTGTCGTATCCGATGCCGAAGCCGCCGTTGTCGCCGTTATACCGGTAGTGCTTGTCGAAGTTCATCAGACGGCGCTGCCAGTCGCCGGTGAACTGATGGCCCGACACGATCGCCCAGTCGTCGTTCTGCACCTGCGCGCCGAGCTCGGCGATCATGCGCGGCACGCTGATCGGACTGTTGCCCCAACCGAAGGAAGCGTTCTCGACGTATCGCTTGTGCGCGTCCTTGTGCGCCGCTGCGATCTTCGAGCCGCGCTCGGTCAGCACGCGCTTGCGATCCGCCGTGATCAGCTTCTTCACTTCTTCGATCAGCGACGGCAGCGTCGCTTCCGCGTCGCCGGCGATCGCCAGATCGACGTCGGCATAGCGGCCGTAGTCGTGGATGTTGCTGTGCTGAAACAGATGCTCGGAGGAAATGCTGATCGTCTTGCGTCCGCTGGCGCGTGCGGCGCGCGCCAGCGCCGACATGTCGCTCATCTCGAGGCCCAGCGTCACGTCGGCGCGATAGCCGGCGCCGCCGTTGCCCCACAGCGGATGCCACGACGGAAAGTCCTGCCACGATCCGTACGTGCCGACGTCGACCGGCGCCTGAAGTGTCTCGGCCAGCTCGATCATCAGGTCCCACCCGCGCGGCGTGCGCGCGAGCTTGCGTGGCAGCAGCAGCGGCGATTCAGCGTTGACGAGCAGACGTGCGGCTTCGCGTACCGCGTCGGTCTCGCCCTGCGGCGGCGACGGCCGAACCAACTCCGGAATGCGCGGCCGATCCTTGGCCTCGATCACTTCCTCCTGCAGATCGGCATCGACCGACAGCAGCACGGGACCCATCGGCGGTGTGGTCGCAATCTGATACGCGCGCAGCGTCGATTCCGCAAACCGCTCCAGCGTCGTCGTCTCGTCGTCGAACTTGACGAAGTCGCGCACGATCGAGCCCATGTCCTGCGCGCTGTGCGGCAGGTTGATGACGCCGGTTGGATTGCGGTGCTGCCCGACGATGAGAAACACCGGAACTCGATCGGCCCAGGCCTGGAAGAGCGCCATCGATCCGTGGAGCATGCCGACGGTGCCGTGCACGCACACGAGCATCGGCTTGCCCGCCGCTTTCGCATAGCCGTGCGCCATGGCGATGGCGGCTTCCTCGTGAAGCGCGGTGAGGATCTCGGGCGTGCGGTTGCCCGAGTAGTTGATCAACGATTCGTGCAGGCCGGCGAACGCGGAACCTGGATTGATGGCGACGTAGTCGAAGTCCAGCTTCTTCAGTACGTCGACCATGAAATCGGAAGCCGGCTGCTGCCCCGACGCGACGCCGACGCGAGCCGGCGCGACCGCGGCACCAGCCTGTGCTTGCGCGTACGCCAGATCCTGCGCTTCGGTCGGAACAGCGACGGAGGGCGGCGCGGGGGCGACCTCGGGCTCCGGGGCCGCTTCCGCGGAACGACCGGTCACGATCAGGCCGGCCGCGCCCGCAGCCGCACCCTTGAAGAAGTCTCGACGGCCGAGCGGGCCGTCGCTGGAACGCTCGCTGGAATCTCCCACGGTCCCTCCTGGCCGCTACATGATACGGCTCGCGAAGGGAATCAGGAATATCAGGAATCAGGAATCGGGAATCAGGAATCAGGAATCAATTGCGGAAGCGGAGCGTGCCCGTGCTGTTTCGGAGGACCAACTGGCTGTCGCTGATAGCGACTGAACTCGATCCTTCGAGCAATCCGGAATAGGTGCCGTCGAGCGATCCCGGGCTGCAGGCCACCAGCGTACATGCCATGCGGCCGACACTCAGGGTGTTGCCATCGAGTGAGTACGTCGTCCTGCATTGATTACAGTCGGCGTGGACAGTCAGACTGCCATCGTTGCCGATGGTCAGCGTGTACTTCTCGGGATCGGGCACCATGATCGTCGGACTACCGGCACGCTCGATCGACTCTAACTTCCACGTGACCTCCTTCAGATCGGAGGGCTTGAGCGGATTGTCACCACAGCTGGCAACTACGACGGCGAGCAGAAGAAACAGCAATGCGCGCTTGTTCATCATTACCTCATCAAAAACGCAGACCGGCAGGTGACGTAGCAATTGCCAAGCCACCGGCTCCGCGCGCGCTCAGCCGTGCTACCATCCAGCCACTTTCCTCAGATTCGAGGTGTCTATGCGACGCTTCACCTCACCACGACTCGTTCTTGCGGTTGGCTTGGTCGCCGCCTTGTGCGCGGGCGTCGTTGCGCAGCAGCGGTCCGCTCCATCAATGGCGACAGCAGCCACGAACTTCCTGGGCTCGTTGACGCCGGAGCAGCGCCAGCGCGCCACGTTCGCATTCGATTCCGCGGAACGAATGCGATGGCACTTCGTGCCGCAGTTCGAGCGCAACGGATTGCAAATCCGAGAGATGACCGAGCCGCAACGGAAGCTCGCGCACGAGCTGCTGAAGACCGGCTTGAGTGCGCGCGGGTACACGACGTACACGCAGATCATGCAGCTCGAAAACATTCTGAAGGCACAAGAAAACGGGAGCGGCCCGGGTCGCGATCCTGAGGGCTACCGCTTCTCAGTGTTCGGCACACCGGCAGCGAAGGGCACCTGGGGCTGGCGCGTCGAGTTCCACCACGTATCGTTGCATTTCGACGTCGTTAACGGGACGGCGATTTCGAGCACGCCGTCGTTTGCCGGGGCAAACCCTGCCGAAGTCAAAGACGGCCCGCAAAAAGGCCAGCGGACATTGGGGACCCTCGAGGACAGCGCGCGTGCGCTGGTCACAGCGCTCGACGAGTCTCAGCGCAAGGTCGCCATCTTCACCAACGTCGCGTTGAACGACATCGTGACGGGCAACGCGCTCGACATCAAGCCGCTGTCGCCAGATGGCGTCAAAGCCTCGGCGATGACCGCCGCGCAGCGCGAACTGCTGATGAAGATCCTCGATGCCTACGCCGGGTTGATGACGGCTGATATCGCGGCCGATCGGATGGCCAAGGTCAAGAAAGCCGGCATCGAAAACATCGCGTTCGCTTGGGCAGGATCGATCGAACGCGGACAAAAGCATTACTACCGCGTGCAGGGCCCGACGTTCCTGATCGAGTTCGACAACACACAGAACGATGGCAACCACGTGCACTCGGTGTGGCGCGACTTCAACGGCGATTTCGGTCGCGATCTGTTGCGGGAGCATCTCAAGAGCTCTACGCATTAATCAATGCCCAATGCCTAAGATGATCAAGCTGCTCTCGACATGTGTCGCGACGCTGCTGCTTTCTGCGTCGCTCGCGGGTGACGACAGCTCGCGCCTGCTGACCATCGATCACTTCGTGCGCGCGAAGTCGGCGGTGCCGGCGATCGCAGGTCAGCAGACGCAGATCTACGTGCGCGAGCGCGTGATGGCCGGTATGGTCGCGCGCGGCACGGTGGCGCCCGATCGCGTCGTCTTGTTCGTGCACGGTGCGGGCACGCCGGCCGAAGTGGCGTTCGACGTCGACTACGACGATTACAGCTGGATGGCGTTCCTCGCCCGCGCCGGCTTCGACGTGTTCTCGGTGGACATGACCGGCTACGGCCGATCCACGAGGCCGGCGGCGATGAACGACCCGTGCAACCTCGCGCGCGATCGACAAGTTGGCTTCACGGCCGCCCCATGCATGCCGTCGTATCCGTACGCGATGACCACGATCGGATCGGATTGGAACGACGTTGGCGCGGCAGTCGACTACGTACGCGCGTTGCGCCGAGTGGAGCGCGTGAGTCTCGTTGCCTGGTCGCTTGGCGGTCCACGATCGGGAGGATACGTCGCGCAGAATCCGCAGAAAGTGAGTCGCCTGGTGCTGCTGGCGCCCGGCTATCGCCGAGACATGGCTGCCGACGCGCCAAAGACGCAGGCCGAAGGGCCGGCGTTCAACACGCAATCGCGCGCCGAGTTCGATGCGAACTGGGATCGCCAGGTCGGCTGTCCAGCGCAGTACGAGTCGGCCGCGGCCGACTCGGTGTGGTCGTCGATGCTCGCCTCGGATGCGGTCGGATCGACCTGGGGACCTGGCGTGCGTCGCGCGCCGCAGACGACGACGTGGGGGTGGAATCAGGCGGTGGTCACGAAGACGACGACGCCGACGATGATGGTGGCTGGCGCGCACGACAAACAGGTGTCGCCCGATCGCGTCCGCGAGCTCTACATGGATCTCGGTGCGAAGCAGAAGGTGTTCGTCGATCTCGCCTGCTCGTCGCACAACGCCATGTGGGAGAAGAACCATCTGCTGCTCTTCCGCGCGTCGCTCGAATGGCTCGAGAAGGGAACGGTGAACGGCGCGCAGGACGGGATGCTGCGGCTCGGCTACTGATGGCGATCGTCAAGGGCAGCGCTGCGCGACAGGCCGAGCATCCCATCGAGTCGCTGTTCGTCGATCGCTGGTCGCCGCGGGCGATGTCGGGGGAGGCGGTTTCGACGGCGGATCTGATGACGCTGTTCGAGGCGGCGCGGTGGGCACCCTCGGCCGGTAACACGCACCCGTGGCGGATCCTGTACGCGCATCGCGACACGGAGCACTGGCCGGTGTTCTTTGATCTGCTCGTGGAGCGCAACCAGAAGTGGTGCCGCAACGCGGCGGCGCTGCTGGTCTTCGTCTCGCGGACGACCAACGAGGAGACAGGAAAGCCGCTGCGCACGCACAGCTACGACAC
>Ga0075425_100001196_pt1 | contig 25238 bp, 26 predicted proteins | sample SoiMethybrSBSTD4_FD_75300 | JGI IMG/M metagenome (GOLD analysis project Ga0075425, IMG submission 75300) | Bulk soil microbial communities from a Populus tree surrounding site in Tennessee, USA - Soil MetaG P. TD hybrid SBSTD4 | ecosystem: Environmental > Terrestrial > Soil > Tree plantation...
CGTGATCGTGGGCGTGGTCACGACTATCTGCGATAGCGTGTTGCGGTACAACCTCTCAGGGACATCGATTCCGCTAGGTGCCATTGGCGGTGTACTGTTCGTCTCGATTTTCATCTTTGTCGCACTTTTCTTAGGTGCCCAGCGTGGGAGTGAGCTTCCTGCCTCCGCCGTCATCACTGAAGAAACCCATGCTGCACGTCTGCTCGCGATAGTCTTTGCAATTCCCACGGCTGCCATGATCGTCGGCGCCGTAACAGTTCCCATAGTTGGCATAAAACTTACGCTGGCTGCCGCCGCGCTCGCCATGATCGGTGCCGCCGGAATGGCTTGGGATGGCTTTCACTACGTGTTCAGTCCAGCCGGAGTTGAAGTACGCACTCTGGGGTTCCGTTTGCGTTCGATCCATGCTGACGACATTCGCAGCTATGTCAGCGATCGCTGGAACGCGCTCGGCGGATACGGTATTCGCGGAATTGGCAGCCGTCGCGCGTACGTCTGGGGCAATCGTGGCGTGCGGATCAGGACCAGCGATGGCGAAGTTTTTCTGGGACACAGTGAGCCGGAGAAGATCGTGCGCGATCTGGACGAAATAACTAACCACAAAGGTCACGAAGGAACACGAAGTATTTGATTTCCTTCGTGGGACTTCGTGTCCTTAATGGTTTAAAGCGTGGGTTTTGAAGTGGGAGGAGGACGTATGCTTTTCAATCTTTCAATAGAAACGTGGGTCATCATCGGCATTGGGGTGCTGATTCTCATGCTCCTGATGAGCTTTCTTGCCAGCCTGTACCGCAAGGTTGGTCCGCACGAGGCGCTGGTTGTGTACGGATTCCGCGGCAAGCGCGTGATCACTGGCCACGGCACGATCGTTTGGCCGATGTTTGAAAACTGCCACGGGCTCTCGCTCGAACTGATGTCGTTCGATGTCGCGCCACAACAGGATCTCTACACCAAGCAAGGCGTCGCTGTGACCGTGGAGGCGGTCGCTCAGATCAAGGTCAAGTCGGACACTGAGTCTATCTGGACCGCTTCCGAGCAGTTCCTCACCAAGACTGACCAGCAGCGCGAAGCTCTGATCAAGCTGGTGATGGAAGGCCACCTGCGCGGCATCATCGGCCAGCTGACGGTCGAAGAAATCGTCAAGCAGCCTGAGATGGTCGGTGACCGCATGCGCTCCACCTGCGCCGACGACATGAACAAGATGGGCCTTGAGGTCATCTCGTTCACCATCAAGGAAGTCCGCGACAAGAACGAGTACATCATCAACATGGGCCGGCCGGACGTTGCGCGAATCAAGCGCGATGCCGATGTGGCCGCCGCGGAAGCCGACCGAGATACCGCCATTAAACGTGCACTGGCTCTCCGCGAATCTGCGGTTGCCAAGGCGCAGGCGGATCAAGAGCGCGTGCTCGCGGAAACGCTCTCTCTTGCGAAGCAGGCTGAGGCGCAGCGCGATCTGGAAGTAAAGCGTGCGCAGTACGTCGAAGTCACGAAGCGTCAGCAGGCACAGGCTGACAAAGCCTACGACATCCAGACCAACATCATGCAGCAGCAGGTCGTGGCTGAGCAGGTGAAGGTGCAACAGATCGAGAAAGAACAACAGGTCAAAGTTCAGGAAGCGGAAATCAATCGCCGTGAAAAGGAATTGATTGCGACCGTACTGAAAGGCGCGGAGATCGAGCGTCAACGGATCGAAACACTCGCCGCCGCCGAGAAGCAGCGCCTTATCGCCGAAGCCGAAGGTCATGCGTCTTCGATCCGAGCTCAAGGCGAAGCTGAATCGGAAATCATCTTCAAGAAAGGTGAGGCCGAAGCCAAGGCCATGAACGTGAAGGCCGAGGCTTACCAGGAGTACAACCAGGCGGCCATTTACGACAAACTGCTTACCAGCTTGCCGGAAGTGGTTCGCGCCATGGCCGCGCCTTTGGCAAATGTGGACAAGATCACCGTGGTCTCGACCGGCAACGGCGAAGCCACTGGAATGAACAAAATCACAGGCGACCTGACCAAGATGGCGGCGCAGGTTCCGGCGCTGTTCGAAACGCTCTCCGGCATGAGCATGAGCGACTTGTTGTCGAAAGTCCGCGGCATCGGCGACAAAGCTCCGAAACCGCCAGATGCTCTGCCGCCGGGAAACGGGGGCGCGAAGAAGTAGCAAGGCCGTGGGGTTGTGTGGGGCGGGCTCCCTCGCCCGCCTCGCTGGGACAGGAACCATGTGGGATTTATTCGATTTCGTCGCTGCCATGATGGAGCTTTTCGGCGATTTCGTCTTTGAACTCATCGCGAGGCTGTTGCGAGCGCCAAAGGCATGAGCGGCGATACGAACCACATAGGGGCGGGTGCCCGATCTGAGGTTCTATGTTCGCTGTTTTGGCCGAGATCGTAGTCGGAGTGGTCATCGCGGCACTCGAGTGCATAGGCGCCATCGTTCTCGACGGAGTCTTCGAAGCCATTGCAAAGATTCCAGTGGCGATTTGGAGCGCCTTCCAAACGATGTGGCAAGAATTTTGGCGGTGAATGAAATATGAAACGACCGGATTTAAACATCGTTCTCGGTACTCTCTTCGGCGCTGGCGTAGCCGGCACAGTTGCAGTTGGATTGGCGGGTAGGTCGTGGTTCTGGTTCGGAATCGCGATTGGTAGTGTTGGCGGATGGCTCATCTCAAAGCAGGAAGCTTGGTACCTTCGCAGGAGGTACCGGCCTGCTAAGAAGTCGGATAATCCGCTTCGGCGATGAGCTACATTCAGCCGCGAAGGGGCAAGAGAATGTAGCCCAGGGCGTAAGCCCTGGGTCGGTCGAAGGAATGACCGAGTACCGTAGGGACGGCAAAAAAAAGATGAAACGACCATCCATGCAAATCGGACTCGGCATCGCGCTAGGCGCTGGCATCGGCACTGCGATCGCTGTCGCACTCGGCTCCGCCGGCGCATGGCTGGCGGCTGGCATCGCGATCGGCGTCTTCATCGGGACGACGATGGCGCGCAATCGTCGAGAGGTCAGGAGGCAATCATGAAATGCAGCCCAATGACGTTGGGAGCCGGCGTTGCCCTCGGCGCCGGAATAGGCACGGCGCTCGGCGTATCGCTTGGTCACGTTGGCTCGTGGATCGCAATTGGCGCAGGCATCGGTCTAGCAATCGCATATTCCTGCGCTCCGAAATCGAAGCCAGATGAGGCTGAGAATCCGGCGCCTAAGGTTTAGGTTGGGTACTTCCCCACTTCTCGCAAAAGCGGCGAGAAGTGGGGCACCCCCGGTATTTGGAATTTGAGATCCACGGTTTTTGTTTTGATTTTGGTTTTGAGCTAGGAGCTAAGAGCTAGCAGCTGTTTTTGAAAGGAGTTCCCCATGGCACTACTTGAACGCGTTTCAACACTGGTACGAGCGAACATCAACGACATGATCGACAAGGCCGAAGATCCCGAGAAGATGATCAAGCAGGTCATCCTCGACATGCAGAACCAACTCTTGCAGGTGAAGACCCAGGTGGCGATCGCCATCGCCGACCAGCACCTGCTCGAGAAAAAACAAAAAGAAAACGAAGAGAAAACCTCGGAATGGATGCGCAAGGCCGAGCTCGCCGTCACGAAGAAAGACGACGACCTCGCGCGCGCCGCGCTGCATCGCGTCGAAAGCTATCGCGAGATGGCGGGCGGCTTCACGCAGCAGGTTGCCGACCAGAAGGCCCAGGTCGAGAACCTCAAGACCGCTCTACGAAAGCTGGAGCAGAAACTCGAGGAGGCCCGCGCCAAAGCTGACGTCCTGATCGCGCAGCATCGCCGCGCCCGCGCCGTCGGCAAAGCACAGGATGCACGTACCGCCATCGGCGGCAACTCCAAGTCCGCCGCCTTCGACCGCATGAAGCGCAAGGTGGAGCAGAGCGAAGCCGTTGGTCAGGCCAAGTCGGAGATGGACACCGACGACGTCGAAGACCGCTTTATGGCGATAGAGAAGTCGGATCGGATTGAGCAGTTGCTGGCGGAGATGAAGGCACGGCACGCATAAGGCTTCGTCGTGGAGAGTACTGAATTTATCGAATTCAGAAAATGCATATGGCAGAACTCGATCAGATTTCCCTGGCTGCCGTTCAACCTGAGCTCACTTCGGGCGAGAGCATTGTGTGGAGTGGACAACCCAGCCAACACAGATTTTTTCACAAAGAGGATGTGCGTTCCTCATCCCGTTTAGTTTGTTGTGGGGAGGCTTTGCGATTTTCTGGGAGACAGGCGTCGCAGGTTTCTGGTCTTCAGGGCCCGATCCTCATCAACAATGGATTTTTGGAATCATCTGGGGCATTCCATTCGTTCTGCTTGGGCAATATTTCATATGGGGTCGCTTCTTGTACGCGGCGTGGAAGAAGAGGCGCACTCATTACGCGGTAACAAATCGGCGAGTAATCGTAGTACAAGATGGCCGAGCGCGACAGATGGCCTCCGCATACATCGACACTCTCCCGCTTCTAATTAAAGAAGGCGTGTCAAACGGCGTAGGAACTTTACGTTTCTCACAGCCGGACTCCGTCTGGTCAAGAGGCCATAGCTGGGGAGTATGGGACACGATGAGCATTGGAAATACGCCTACGTTTGTGGACGTTGAGGACGCTGACGCGGTGTATCGTCTGATCTCCGACCTACGAGAAAAAACCCGAAGCAAAGCACAGGCAAACCTTACTTAGGAGCCCACATGCAATCTCGCATCACTGGAACCACAATGCCTGTCCTGGAGTTCGTTCTTGAACCGAGCGAGTCCGTCATCTCCGAGGCGGGAGAGCTTTCGTGGATGGGCAGCTCCATCCAGATGACCACGCACACGCAGTTTGGCGGCGGGGGAGGCCTGTTTGGCGTGCTGAAGCGCGTGGCCGGCGGCGGCTCGATCTTCATGACCGAATACCGCGCCGTCGGCGCTGCGGGCGAGGTGGCGTTCGCGACCAAGCTGCCCGGCCACATCGTGCCGGTTGAGGTCTCGCCGGGACACGAGTACATGATTCATCGCCACGGCTTTCTGTGTGCCACACCGAACATTCAGATTTCGGTCGGCTTCCAGCAATCGCTCGGCGCAGGCATCTTCGGCGGCAGCGGCTTCCTGCTCCAACATCTCAGCGGACAAGGCACCGCCTGGCTCGAACTCTCCGGCGAACTCGTGGTGCGCGATCTGCGACCAGGCGAAACACTGCGTGTTCATCCCGGCCATGTCGGCGCATTTCAGTCGAGCGTGTCTTTCGACATCACAACTGTCCCGGGCATCAAGAACATGATCTTCGGCGGTGATGGACTCTTCCTCGCCTCCCTCACCGGCCCCGGAAGAATCTGGCTTCAGACGCTGCCGATCACGAAGCTGGCCCATGCGATCGATCAGTACCTGCCGCATGAGACTAGAAACGCAACCGAAGGCGGCGTTGTTGGCGGAATTGTGGGTTCCATTCTCGACGGAATGAAGCGATAACACCACCGTCACCCTGAGCGAGTGGGTTCATCCCCGCGACGGTTACGAAACGGGAAAGTGTGGTGGGAGATAGAGATCATCTGGTCGTGTACGGAATACTGCCCTAGCGGTGGACGAGTCGCGCCCAGTGCTTTGAGACCCCTCGGCTTCGCTCGGGATTGCGCCACGCGGCTCAAACGCCGCGCAAACGGCGCAACTTGCGCCTGCCTCCGCGTCCCTGCTACGATTTTTTGGCTCTCAATTTTCACGTTCAAAAGGAAACCTATGCCCAAATATCTGATCGAGCGCGAGATTCCTGGCGCGGGGAAGCTCTCGCAAGACCAGTTGCGTGCCATCTCGCAAAAATCCTGTGGAGTTCTCAGCAGTCTTGGCCCGCAAATTCAGTGGATTCATAGCTACGTCACTGGCGACAAGATCTACTGCGTCTACCGTGCGCCCAATGAGGAGATGGTCCGAGAGCACGCTCGGCAAGGCGGATTTCCGGCGAATAGGGTTTCAGAGATCACCACGATTATTGATCCAACGACGGCTGAATGACTTTAGGTTTTCGGCACAAGAACGCAGTCCGGGTCCGTTCTTATGGAGGAAGGCAAGAGTTGCCGACAACCTGATTGCAAGACATTGCGCAAAGAGTAATTCCTCTGCGAACTTTGCGGCTCTTCTTGGCGATCTTTGCGGTTAAAGCTTTTGCCGCACGGGACGTAAAGAAGTCCGCGAAGGGAATGGAATTTGCAATGACCAAAAACATTAACCACAGAGGGCACAGAGTCGCACAGCGGTGCTCTGTTCCACTCTTCATCGCGATTTTTCTTTCCGCGCACCTGTCCGCCCAGGAGCATCCCTCCCTCACTGCCCTGCCCAACACGGTTTATGTCGGCGCCGATGGCAAGTACGAAGCCAACCCGGATACGGCGATCATAGAGTTTTCAATCTCCGCACAAGAAGAAACCTCGGGCGCGGCGTACGATCGCGCGTCAAAACAGGCTGAGCAAGTCCGGCAAATTCTTCGCTCCAACGGTCTGGATCCAAAGCTGGCGCAGGTTGGGTATTACGCGATTCAGCCGGTATACGACTACAAGAATCCAAAACGTAAGCTGGTCGGCTATCGCGTAAACACGACCGTCTCAGTTAAGTTGAAGGATTTCGCCAAGATCGGTCCAGTTCTTCAGCAGCTCGCGAGAGCGGATATCACCGACACTCAGCAGCTCAACTACACGCTTGAGGAGAAAGACGCAGCGAAATCCAAAGCGGTTGAGGATGCGTACCGTCACGCGCGCGATTCTGCGGAAGCCGTTGCGCGAGCCAGCTCCCGCAACATCGGCGAACTGATCTATGCGTCTGTGGATACATTCGAGAATCCAATTCCTGTGCGCCCTATGATGATGGCCGCCGCTGCGCCACGGGCAAATGTAGAAATGGCTCAGCCGCCGACCGGGGAATTCTCGCCACAGACAGTGACGATCACCGCGCACGTCAACGCGCTGTTTCAGCTCAAGTAGCCCTAATCCTCTTTTTCCGCGGTCGCGACTGCCTTGATCCGCGTCGCATCCACGGCAACATCGCGCTGAAGCACCACTTCCAAGGTTGTTCCCGGACCCATTCTCACTTCATTGCCATGGCTGAGCGCGGCGATCGCGGTCCCAACCGCGCCTCCGACGCCCGCGCCAATCAATGCGCCTTCACCTCCGCGCGCGACTGCTCCAATCAGTGTGCCTTCGGCAGCAGGCTGAGCGATAGTGGCGGCGGTTTTCGCTTTTTGACTGTCGGCTTGAATCGTGCCTTCTTTGTCCTTCACCTTCGACTTGTCCACGCCTGGCGCATTGTCCAGCGATCCCGGAAGAAGCACGGTGTATCCGCTCGGATAAATCAAGGTCGTGAAGTGAATGAGCACTTCCGCGCGTCCTTTGAGGCGCCCCGCCGGCTTAACTGAAATGATCTTCCCCTGAACGTAGGTCCCGGCTGGGATGACGATTTTGTCGTTAACCACGACCGGAAACGTCGATTGCGCGTAGATGGGATCGCCTTCGTGATTGCTTTTGGTCGAGATCGTGTTCTTCAGCCGAATTGGCAGCTTCGTCCCGGCGGGAATGACAATGTCATTGCTCGAAGGATGCGCGCCAGGCGCCAACGCCGGTTTCGATGGCGCAGCGTCTTGCGCCATCGCCCAAGAAGTCAGTAAAAGCAAAATTCCCGTAAGGCGCATGAAATCCTCCTCTTGCCTGAACCCGAATAGGATGACAGGAAAACGGCGCTAAAGAAAGTACGATGCGGCGATGGCTGCATAAAGTTTTGTCAGGGTCGGGTTTAATTGACTTCCTCCGAAGAAGGGTTCAAGAGCGACTTTGCTATGATGCAGGCCGCAAGTGTCTGCGAGGACTTATGCGCAAAACGTTCGCCGCCTTTCTGGTTGCTTTTGCATTCAGTTCATCGGCACAGACCGGAAACAACCTGCTAGCCAATCTCACCAGGCCTCACGACTACGTTCTGAAGCGTTCTTCCAGTTACGATCGCACCGGAGGAAATGCCGACGCTCGTCCGGTTGCGCCGGGTGGCAGCATAGCTGTTTTGGATGAAAATGGGCCGGGCGAGATCAGGCATGTCTGGTTCACGATTGCCGACCGCGAGCAATATCACCTGAAAAAGATCGTGCTGCGCATGCATTGGGACGAGGAGAAGACCCCGAGCGTGGAAGCGCCGATCGGGGATTTCTTTGGATTGGGCAATGGCGAATACTTCTTGTATCAATCAGTTTCGCTTGCCGTCGGTGCCGACAAGGCGTTGAACTGCTTCTTCCCCATGCCATTTCAGAAGCACGCGCGCATTACCGTGACCAATGAAGGTAACGAAAAGATTGATTCTCTGTACTGGAACATCGATTGGCGCGCATATGGCTCTGCCCTTCCCTCCGACACGATGTATTTTCATGCGCAATATCGGCAAGCCAAGCCCAACCTCGCCGTTCCTGACGCAAAGGTCAATTTGGACGGAAAGAACAACTACGTCTGGATGGAAGCAACCGGTCGCGGCCAGTTTGTTGGTGTCACGATGTCCGTGTATGAAAACGCTGACGGTTGGTGGGGCGAAGGCGATGACATGTTTTTCGTGGATGGCGAGAAGGTTCCTTCGATTAATGGCACAGGCACGGAAGACTATTTCCTCGGCGCTTGGGACTTTGGCGGCAAGCCATTCTCGTATGGATTATTTGGCGCGCCTGTGGTTGGACCGGAGAAAAAAGACGCGATGTGGTCGCTCTATCGTTTCCATCTGGATTCGCCGATTCCATTCACGAAATCCTTACGCGCAACAATCGAACATGGGCACGCGAACGATCGCGGGGATGATTTTTCGTCAGTAGCTTACTGGTATCAATTAGAGCCGCACGGCCAGTTTCCCGCGCTTCCTTCGGTGGACAATCGAGTGCGGTGAAAAGCCTGTAACCGCAGAGATCGCAGAGGTTGCACGGAGAACGCAGAGAATACTTGTGCGGGGCAATGAATTCTCCCTCGGCGAATTTCGCTGCGAACTCTGCGGTTAAAAGCTTTTGCTTTTAACTAGCGGCTCACGCTCAATCGCCGCAGCTGATTCTCTCGAATATTGCCCATGAACTGCGACTGCAGCTTCTGCGCACACAGTTCGCCGCAGATGTGCAGCGTGCCCTCGCGATTGGCAATCTCTTCGTCCCAGGCGCAAAGGTAGAGCACCGGCTGATTGAAGTTTACGGCCGAGGTCCACATGAGCCACCAACGATCATTGGTGCGCTTGAGGATGCCGCAATTCGGGCCTGCACAGCGATAGAACGAGCTCGCGGGCTGGTTCTTGAGGTTGCCGAGGGTGATCAAGGGCAGGTCTCCTGAGCTGATTCATTCTACGGAGAAACCAGCGAGAGGTGAATACTTTTCTTGACCGCCGCTGCGCAAACTAGGCGGTCACTTGTAGATGAGGTACCGCTCACGAATCTTTTCAAATTTTCCCAGATCATTCTGCCAGTCGAGCGCGATCTGGCGCGGATCTGCACCATCACTCAGCTGTTTGAAAACGCGCTCGCCGGCAAGAATGTCGACCATCTTCTCGAGGTGAAATTGTTGCGGATACAGCTTGGCCAGCGCCGACGCCAATTCGATACCGAGTTCCGGCGAATCCAGAAAGTCACGCCCGGTAAGAACGATGTTGACTCCTCGGCACGCCTGACCGGAATAGTTGCTCGATGAAGGAGTGAACGTGACCGGCACAAATCGCACTCCCGAGAGCTGGCGCGCATTCAGGTATTCCGCCAACTCGCGGCTGTTGATCCAAGGCGCGCCAACCACTTCGAATGGCGTTTCGGTGCCGCGCCCAACGGAAACATTCGTCCCTTCGATCAGAGCCACTCCGGGATACAACGTCGCCTCCGTCAAGCCGCGCAAGTTGGGCGATGGGTTCCTCCATTCCAAACCCGTCGAGTCGAACCAGTCGCCACGCATCCATCCCTGCATGGCGATCACCGCGAGCTTGGCATTGATCTTGTGTTCGGCGTTGAACATCTTCGCTAACTCGCCAAGTGTCATTCCATGACGTACGGGGATTGGGCCGTAGTTGGTGAAGTTTTCATGACCCGGTTCGGACATTGGCCCTTGAACGTAGGCCCCGCCAATCGGATTGGGGCGGTCCAAAATAACGATTGAAATCCCTGCTTTCGCGGCACCTTCGAGAAAGTAACCTAGGCTGGTTTCATACGTGTAAAAACGTACTCCCGCATCTTGCAGGTCGAACACAACCGTATCGAGCTGCTTGAGAACATCCTCAGGAGGACGCCGTGCGGCATCGGTTCCGCCGTAAACGCTATAAACGGGAATACCGGTGGCCGCATCGCGCGAATTCCCGATCTTCGTCGTGTCGAGATCGCCTGTCACACCGTGCTCGGGACTGAAAATCGCCTTCATCTGAACCCCGGTCGCGTGTGCCAGCACGTCAATCGTTCGCCGCCCGGCGGAGTCAACACCCGTTTGGTTTGTGAGGAGGCCAACGCGTTTGCCCTGCAGTGCAGCAAAGCCATTCTGTTCGAGAACCTCAATCCCCGTCAGCACTGCACCATTTCGCCCAAACAGATGGTGCTCGGCGGTCATGGCTTCGTTGTAGCCGGTGATCGCCTTCCATCGCATAGCCTCCTGCTCGTTGGCCGTGAGTGGAATTGCCGCCGCCACCGCGGTTGCGACCTTGGCACGCAGAGAAACCGCCATGCCCTTTCCTCGCGGATGCACTGCATTTGTGAGCAGAATGATGTACGTCCGGGTGGTCGGATCAATCCACAACGAAGTTCCTGTAAATCCCGTGTGCCCAAAAGAACCGACCGGAAGCAACTCCCCGCGATTTGAAGAAAAAGGTGAATCAATGTCCCAGCCAAATCCGCGCAGCGCAGGCGCGTTCGGCGGCTGCTCAGGACTGGTCATCTTTCGGATGGCGAGCGGCGATAAGGCAGAACTGCCGTCGAGTAGCGCTTGCGCAAACTTCGAGAGATCATCGGCGCTGGAAAACAGGCCGGCATGACCGGCAACGCCGCCCATGCGGCGGGAACGCGGGTCGTGGACCACGCCGCGCAGCATCTGGCCAGCCTCGTCATATTCCGTAGGCGCAATTTGTGGCAACCATTCCTTGGGTGGAAGAAAATGAGTATGCGACATACCCAAAGGCGAAAAAATATTTCGTTCACAGTAAAGATCAAGGGGCATTTCGCTGACTCGCTCGACCAGCGCGCCCAAAACAATAAAGTTCGTGTCGCTGTAGATAAAGCGCGTCCCCGGCGGCGCAACCGGATCGTCCGCAAATGAGAGTCTGTACGCAGTATCACGGCCGGTCCAGGGAGGATTGAGATCGATATCCGGAGCCAGCCCTGAGTAATGCGTCAGCAGATCTCGAACTGTAATATCGCCCTTGCCACTCTGCCCAAACTCCGGAATGTACTTCACAACGGGATCGCTCAGTCGAACTTTTCCCTGCTCCTCCAACTGCATGATCGCGCTGGTGGTCGCGACTACTTTGGTCAGCGATGCCAGGTCGAAAATCGTGTCCACCGTCATTGGCGCTCGCGTTGGCTCGAGTGAGCGATTGCCGAATGCTTTCCGGTAGATCACTTGCCCGTCATGGCCAACTAAAAGCACCGCGCCGGGGATTTCGTGATTTTGAATGGAGGATTGAATAATGGAGTCGAGAGATGAAAACCGATCATTTTCCGATTGTGCTGACACACACGCCGGGAAAAGCAAACAGACCGCCGCGAGCGCGATCATGCTGAGCGAATTTGAGATCAGGCGCTGAATGTCTTGAATTTACCTCAGCCATGACCTGCACGAGCAAGTTACGACAGATGGGGTGCCGTCTGTGCCACTCTGGCGCCGCCGAGCCTGTTTTATCCTTCTTGTAAGTGAATCCTTCTTGCATTCGAACCCTTTGAATACGACAAAAATATCCGAGCTCACGCCAGCTGGTCTGCCCGCAGACGACCGAACTTTTGCTCGCGCTTTCCGCGTTCTTGACGAGGCCATCGAAGCGAAAGCTTTTCCAGCGGCATCGGTCGCCATTACATACGCGGGGCAGCTTTTGATGGTGAAGGCACTCGGCCGTTTCACGTACGAAGCCGACTCGCCGTTCGTGACGACCGGCACTATTTTCGATCTGGCATCGGTTTCGAAGGTCGTGGCGACAACCACCATGGCGATGATTCTGTATGAGCGCGGGCTGCTGGATTTAGATACGCCGATCATCGGAGTGGTGCCGGAATTCGCCTCGGAGGATATCCGCCGAAATGAAATTACCGTTCGGATGTTGCTGGCGCATAGTTCTGGACTGCCTGCCCACGAAAAGCTTTACTCGCGGACGTCAAACAAACAAGAATTACAACAAGCAGCGTTACGAGTTCCTTTGAAGGCCGATCCTGGCACACACGCTGAATACAGCGATATTGGATTCATTGCGCTTGGGTTGGCTCTGGAACGGATTGCGGAGGATACGCTCGACGTATTTTGCAAGCGAGAAATCTTCGGGCCGCTTGGGATGAGTCATACAAGTTTTAACCCTCCGTCTACGTTGCGATCCAGCATCCCGCCTACAGCCGATGATCGAACCTTTCGCAAACGGGTTGTTCAAGGCGAAGTTTACGACGAAAATGCAAGCGTAATGGGCGGAGTCGCGCCACATGCCGGAGTTTTTGCTACCGCTGCGGAAGTTGCCGGGTTTGCTCTTGCGATGCTAAGTGGGGCGCCAATCGTGCGGCCCGAAACCATCGCGACGTTCACCATCAGGCAAAGTTCGCCGCCTGGCACCTCTCGCGCGCTAGGCTGGGACACGCCGTCGACGCCATCGCTATCGGGCAAATATTTTTCCGCGTCTTCATTCGGCCATCTCGGATACACCGGCACATCGTTGTGGATTGATCCGGAACGGCAACTCTCTGTCACGCTTTTGACGAACCGGACCTGGCCGGATTGTTCAAACCAGGCGATCAAAGAAGTTCGCCCAGGATTTCACGACGCGGTCATTGAAGCACTGGAGAAGACAACCTGAATGCCGCCTCGCCGAAAAACTTCCTTTGCACTTGACGACCTCGCAACCGAGCAACTGAATCCACTTTCCAACAATCTCGACACAAAATCCTCTCTGGAAATCGCACGCATCATCAATTCCGAAGATGCGAGGGTTGCCGGGGCGGTCGAACGCGCTTTACCACAAATTGCAAAAGCAATTGACTGGGTTGCCGACGGACTAGCGAACCGTGGAAGACTGATTTATGTTGGCACCGGCACCAGCGGGCGCATCGCTGCCTTGGACGCTTCCGAATGCCCGCCGACTTTCGACACCGATCCGAACCTGGTTCAATTCATCATGGCGGGCGGCCCCAAGGCCCTCTGGGCAGCCGTTGAGGCCGACGAAGATTCCGAAGATCTCGGCGTTCGCGAAATCCGCAAGCGACGGCCAAGCCCCAAGGATGTGGTAATAGGCATCGCGGCCAGCGGTCGCACCCCATTTACCGTCGCAGCGATCAAGTATTCACGAGCCCAGGGAGCAAGAACCATTGCCGTCACCTGTAATCGTTCTACGCCGCTCGAAAGCGTCGCTGATGTCGCCATCGTGATCGAGACAGGCGCGGAAGTCATCGCCGGTTCAACGCGGATGAAAGCTGGCACAGCCGAAAAGATGGCCCTGAATATGATCTCGACCGGCGCCATGGTGCGTCTCGGATACGTGTACGGAAATCTAATGGTGAATTTGCACCAGAAAAATACCAAATTGACGGCCAGGGCGGTGAGGATTGTCGAACAAGTGCTTGGGATCGATACGACCCAGGCGCGAACCGTGCTGCGGCGAGCAGGAAGCGAGGTGCAGGTCGCGATTGTGATGGCAAAAGCCGAAGTTTCCAGAAGCGAAGCCAATAAGGCGTTGCGAAGTGCACATGGTCATGTACGTCGAGCTATTGCTTTTGCGTCATCAAGGTCGCGCAATGAACAGAGGTAACCAGCCAACGCGTTGCTTTCCGGCTAGAATCTGAGAAAGCGCAACGTTCTGAGATTTATCGCGACATGGACAAATTCGTAATTCGCGGCGGGAATCCCCTTCTTGGCACAGTCCGCGTCAGCGGCGCTAAAAATGCCGCTTTGCCGGCTATGGCCGCGGCCTTACTCACGGAAGAACCTGTCATCCTTGAAAATATTCCGCAAGTTCGCGACATCGAGACCACACGCAGGCTTCTGACCGCGATGGGGGCAGAAGTTGAACTCGGCTACGGACGCGCTCATCATCGAACTACAATCTGCTGCCGCAATCTGAACTCACCTGAAGCTTCGTACGAACTCGTAAAGACGATGCGAGCCTCCACACTCGTGCTTGGCCCATTGGTCGCTCGCTGCGGCAAAGCCCGCGTTTCGCTTCCCGGCGGATGCGCAATCGGCGCGCGGCCGATTGATCTCCACATAAAAGGACTCGAACGTCTAGGAGCGCATATTAACCAGGAGCACGGTTACGTTGAGGCCACGGTGACAAGGCTGAAAGGCACCGAGATCACCTTCGACAAGATCACGGTCACCGGCACGGAAGACCTGCTCATGGCCGCGACCTTGGCCGACGGTGAAACCGTCATGCGGAACTGCGCGCGCGAGCCTGAGGTTACAGATCTGGCTGACCTGCTCAATAAGATGGGCGCCAAAATCGAGGGGGCCGGCACCGAAACGATTCGTGTGAAGGGGGTTGAGAAACTTCACGGAGCCAAGCACCGCATCATTCCTGATCGCATAGAGGCTGCGACCTTCATCATCGCCGGAGCACTCACGGATGGCGATCTGAACATCACCGAGTGCAATCCGACGCACCTCGGTGCATTGCTGCAGAAGCTGCAAGAAATCGGCGTCAAGATCAGGCCCAATGGCGATTCGGTACGAGTAGAGGGGAGCCCGTCACTGCAAGCAGCCGACGTGGTCACCGAAGAATATCCCGGGTTCCCCACCGACATGCAGGCCCAATACATGGCTCTGGCCACGCAAGCTGATGGTACCTCGATCATTACTGAAAATATCTTTGAAAACCGTTTCATGCACGCGTTGGAGATGGTGCGCATGGGCGCAAACATCAAGATTGAAGGGCGACGCGCGGCAGTAAGAGGTAAAACGCAGCTGAGTGGCGCTGCTGTGCTCGCTTCTGATCTGCGCGCTTCTGCTTCCCTGGTGCTGGCCGCTCTGGTCGCTGAGGGAGAAACCATCATCGACCGCGTCTATCACATCGATCGCGGCTACGAGAACATTGAAGAAAAATTGCGCGGAGTGGGCGCGCAGATCAAACGTATCGGCGAAATATTCCCCAAGCGCCGAGGCTCCGGTGCCGCCTAGCGGCGGGAACGCGGTCATTGGAACCTTCCCCAAAGCCGCAGCATCCAACTGAATTCAGGAGGATCGCAGCATGCATCATGTTCGGCAGGAGAACCTTCCTTTCATCGGTAGTTCGCACCAGTTTGTTGGAGCCGATCAGGGCGGCGCCGGTGTTTCGGTGTTCCTATTCCAGGGAAAGCCCGGCGCGGGACCGGGACCTCAGGCATCCTTATGATGAAATCCAGTTCATCCGCGAAGGCCATGGCGTGTGGACCGTCAATGGCAACACGTTCGAGGGTGGGGCCGGCGACATTTTCGTCATCGAAGCGGGTGAAATCCACAGCTTCAAGGCGATTGGAGATTCGCCACTGATCCAGCTCGATGTCCACCTCAGTCCCAGATTCATTCAAGAAAACCTGTAACCAGTACACCTGTCTCTGCTTCTCACCACCGGTGATGCACTAGAGGTCGAATCCTCTCATCGTAGATCCGCTTGACGCTGGCCATCTGCCGAGAAGTGAGCGCAGGCAGATCTGAAGCCCGGCAGTTATCCGAAACCTGTGCAGGTGTCTTTCCTCCCGGTATCGCACAAGTAACCGCGTCAAACATCAAAATCCAGCGCAACACGAACTGGCTCATCGAAAGCCCGGCTGGCAGAAGCGCGCGAATTTCCTCCGCGGCTTTTAGTCCTGTCTCGTAGTCCACTCCGGAGAATGTCTCGCCAACATCGAACATTTCTCCATGACGATTGAAGTTGCGATGGTCGTTGCCTGCGAACTTGGAATCCGCCTTCAATTTTCCCGTCAACATTCCACTCGCGAGCGGCACACGCGCCAGGATTCCAACCTCCGTTTCTTTGGCGCGGGAAAAGAATTCTTCCGCTGGCCGCTGTCGGAAACAGTTGAAGATGATCTGAACCGATTGGACATTCGAATGCTCAATCGCCTTCAGCGCTTCGTCGACCTTTTCGACGCTCACGCCGTAGTAACGGACCTTCCCGGCCCCAACGAAATCGTCGAGCATCCCAACCACTTCCGCATGATCGTAAAGATCACTGGAAGGACAATGCAACTGCAGCAGGTCTAGCGCTTCGACCTGAAGATTGCGCAGGCTGTCTTCGATCCAACGCGTGAGGTTCTCACGGCTGTAGCCTTCGACAGTCTGCTTCGGGAGTTTGCGTCCGGCCTTGGTCGCGACAATGATTTCTTCTTTACGCTGCTTCTTAATCTGCCCAATCAGCCGCTCGCTACGCCCATCGCCGTAGACATCGGCGGTGTCTATGAAGTTCACACCTTCGTCGATGGCTCGATTTAGCGCGGCAAGCGAGTCGGCATCGGAAACGTCGCCCCAGAAACCGCCGATGGCCCATGCGCCGAAACTGATTTCAGAAATACTCCAGCCGGTACGACCAAGTGGACGATAGTTCATGTCTTGACTCCGCAAAACAAAAGACGGGCGAAAACGCCCGTCTCTCCAACCAATGTGCCTCTGACTTAGTGGCGTCCTCCGCCCCCATGGCCACCGTGCCCGCCGCGACCTCCACGGCCATCGCGACGACGGCGATTTCGGCCTCCGCCGCCTCCGCCGGGACGTCCGCCGCGGCCTCCGCGGTCGCCGCCGCGATCCGGACCACGATCACCAGCGGCCGCCGGCTGCGGCTCGACGCGATTGAAGTTGGGCTCGTCGCCTTCTTCGAACTCTGCCCCGCCTTCGAGAGTCAGTGCAGGCACGCCCGCTGGAACAGTCTGCGCTTCAGACTCTGCTCCGCCTTCTGTGGGACCAGCCGGAGGAGCACCTCCGCCCATTTTGGCGCGCTGCTCTTTCAGAATGGCCTTGCGTGAAAGGCGAATGCGGTTACCCTCGACCGCCAGAACCTTCACCAGCACTTGATCGCCTTCTTTCAGTTCGTCGCGAACATCTTTGATCCGGTGCTCGGCCACCTCGCTGATGTGCAGCAGACCCTCAGTGCCCGGAATGATTTCGACAAACGCCCCGAAATCGGCAAGCCGCGTGACTTTCCCGAGATAGGTCTTCCCTACTTCGGCAGTCGCCGTCAGGTCACGAATGATCTGCAAAGCCTTGCTGGCCGAAGCCTCATCATTCGAAGCAACGTTCACCTTGCCAGTGTCCTCAACATCAATCTTCACGCCGGTCTGCTCGATGATGGAGCGGATCATCTTACCTCCGGGCCCGATCACGTCGCGAATCTTGTCCACCGGAATTTGTAAGGTATAGATCCGTGGGGCATAGGCGGAAACCTTCTCGCGGTGTGTAGAGATCACTTCATCCATCTTGCCTAAGATGAACAGGCGCCCGCGCTGTGCCTGCGCCAGGGCTTCGCGCATGATCTGGGGAGTGATGCCGCCGACCTTGATGTCCATCTGCAGGGCCGTGATGCCCTCTTTTGTGCCCGCGACTTTGAAATCCATGTCGCCATAGTGGTCTTCGGCACCGGCGATGTCGGTCAGAATCGCGTAATCGTCCCCTTCTTTTACGAGACCCATCGCCACGCCAGCCACGGGAGCTTTAAGAGGAACGCCAGCGTCCATCAACGAGAGGGCTGCGCCGCAGACTGTGGCCATTGAAGACGATCCGTTCGATTCCAGAATGTCAGAAACGACGCGCATCGCGTAGGGCCACTTTTCGTCCGTGGGAAGAACTGCGGAAATCGCGCGTTCAGCTAACGCGCCGTGACCGATCTCACGGCGGCCAGCGCCACGCAGAAACGCCACTTCGCCGACCGAGAAGGGCGGGAAGTTGTAATGCAGCATGAATCGCTTCTTGGCTTCGCCTTCGAAGGCCTCAAGGCGCTGCATGTCATCGCTCGTGCCTAGCGTCGTGGTGACCAGTGCCTGAGTTTCGCCGCGAGTGAAGATCGCCGACCCGTGGGTGCGAGGCAATACGCCGACTTCGATGGAGATGTCTCGAATCTGATCAAAGGCCCGACCATCGGGACGGCGCTTTTGATGAGTTACGGCTTCACGGAAGATTCGCTCACGCAGGGTCTCGTAATAAGTTTTCAGCTTCGCGCGCGCCTCTTCGTCTTCCTCTGGAATGGCCGCTTCCAACTCTTTTTTCAGTTGACGAACCAGGTTGTAGCTCTCGGCCTTCGGGTGCTTCTGAGTATCGAGGCGATCGGTCAAATCCGCGCCGATCTTCGATTTCAAACTGTCGTAATACGCCTGGTCGAATTCTGGCGGTGTAACTTCACGCTTTGGTTTGCCAGCCTTCGAACGAAGTTCGTTAATTGCAGCGCAAATCTTCTTGATCTCGGTATGGCCGAACTCAATCGCGTCAACCACAGTCTCTTCTTTGACTTCTTTGGCGCCGGACTCGATCATCACGATGCCTTCAGCGGTGCCAACCACCATGATGTTCAGCAGGCTGTCGCGCATCTCGCTATAGGTCGGATTGATGACGAATTGGCCGTCGACCAAACCCACGCGCACTGCGCCGATTGGGCCAAGGAACGGAATATCGGAAATCGTGAGCGCCGCGGAAGCGCCGTTAATACCGGCAACGTCAGGGTCGTTCTCCGTATCGGCGGAGAGAACAAACGCAATCACCTGGGTTTCACATTTGAATCCCTCGGCAAAAAGCGGTCGAACCGGACGATCAATCTGGCGGCTGGTAAGAATCTCGCGTTCGCTGGGGCGGCCTTCCCGCTTAATGAAGCCGCCGGGGATGCGTCCGCCGGCGTAGGTGTATTCGCGGTAATCAACGGTGAGCGGGAAGAAGTCAATCCCCTCGCGCGGGTCAGGATTTGCGACAGCAGTAGCCAGTACGACGTTGTCGCCGATGCGGACAACAGCGGCGCCATGCGCCTGCTTGGCCAGGTTTCCGGTTTCAAACGAGATCCGCTTGCCGCCGGCGAGGTCAACAGTAATTTCGTGTTTCATTAGTTTTCCTTTTGAGGAAGGCACTGGAATTCAGCTATTAGCCTTTAGCTGTTAGCTCTTAGCCAGCCCGTCTGTGGAACGGTCTGGCGCGATCGAAGATTGTTCGATTTTGGCTAAAGGCTAAGAGCTAAAAGCTAATAGCTGAGCGTCAGAGAGATAGGACGTAAGCCTCAATCAGCCGCACACACCATGACACTCTTCCGAAATCTACGGAACAAACAGTCCAAAAGAAAAAGCCTCCTACTTGCGGAGGCCGAGTCTCTGAACAACCGTCTTGTAGCGCTCGGAGTCGTATTTTTTGAGGTAGTCGAGCAAGCTACGTCGCTTGCTGACCAGCATGAGAAGACCGCGGCGCGAGCCATGGTCTTTCAGGTGCGTTTTGAAGTGCTCCGTCAGTTGACCAATGCGTTCGCTCAACAGAGCGATTTGGACTTCTGGGCTGCCCGTATCGGTGGGGTGCGTTCCGTATTGATCAATGACAGATTTCTTTTGCTCTCTGGCTAGCACTAACCTGATGCACTCCTTCTATATTTTCAACTCGTTAAGTTGTATGCAGATAGGCTAACACGTTGGATTGGAAGGTGTAAAGGCGAGGACGGATTGCACGGGCCTTCATAAGCGTTACCGAACACCATAAGGGCGACCCATACTAAACAGTGATGATGGGGAGATCGGTTTCCATTGGAGCGAAGCAGGTGACTGAGCTTGCTTCTGAACTTCGAGCCATTTACGAAGAATTGCAGTCTTCGTATCGAAACTTACTAACGCCGAAATCACCAAACCGATAGAAGACTTGGAGCACAGCGCAACGGAGGTTGGGAAAGCTTGGGGGCACTCGTGGCCAGGCTATCAGTCACGGGTGTATTACGCTGGTCTTAAACCTCCTCCACCTGGTGCCAACTTCAGCAGCGAATGGGGCTTCACCGAGCTTTCCACAATGAGTACAACTGGTGATTGGCAACAGTTTCCCGAGGACGGCTCAAACACTCAATCGGGGTCTGGGGGCTGGCCCACCGCTTCGTTTTACGCCGATTGAATCATCCCAACTGAGTCTGCCCCAGGCTTTGCGGTTTTCAAAGGCTGGGTTGTCACGGACGTGTGTTGAACGTGACCTCGTGATATTTCTTCCGCGACTGCATTCACGGCGCAGAGGGACATGGCGCAAGCGGCCGGACATCCCCGCCCTTTGAAAACCACAAAGGACGGGGCATCCTCATAGTACATACAGCGAAAGGGTGGACCAGCCAGCCGCCTAGTGAAGAGGTCGTGGGTAGTTTGAGTTACCACTTAGGATAATTCGCCCGCAATTGTTCGTATCGGGGCGAGGTCGTTCCGTGCTTCTTGTGGAAATTAAGAATTTGCCGCTCACGGCCTGTTGGCCAGTCTTGACTTGACGCTATCCGCTGCGGCATGTGTGATTCAACTTCGCTGAGGTTCTGAATCCGCTCGCGAGACAAAGTGATTTTTCGGCCCGTTGGTGCGACCTGCGCCACAATATGCTCTTTCTTCCGCACGAGGGACTCGCGCTCGGCGGAAAATTCCCGTTCCTGCCCCACAAAATTGATATAGCGAATTGAGACCGGATGCTCGGGGCGGAAGTTGCCACGAGTCGGTACGGTCGTGCCCGCCTGCTGCAGGGTTCCGGCGCTACCAAGGCTCGCATCGAAATACGGACACCTCGGGTTCTTACAGTGAACCGTCTCGTCGGGCGTCTTGCGAGCACCGGGAGTGCCGCAGTTGGGGCACTCTATCGTGCCCCCACCGCCAAACAAGCTAATTAGAAAATCCAGCAATCCCATAAGCTGTTGTCGCGCACTTCAGAGCGCTCAAGGGGACGGTCTCGCAAACGAACCTCCGCTTTTAGCGGTTAGGTTATTCAATCACGCCCATGTACAGGCGGCCGCCCTCTCCCACGGGCTTTTCGTGAGCCGCTGCTTCTGGGTCTTGAGAGAAGCCTGCAGTCGCGCGTGTAACGCTCTGCCGGCTGGCAACCGTCCCCTTGAACGCTCTGCCTGCTTTCTGTTGCCGCCAAATGAAAAAAGGACTCTCGACTTTTCCGTGCAGGATGAGGCGCTGCCGGTGCACGAGAGAAGGCAATCCATATTCGCGTAGTTCCTGGTAACTGATCCTGGTAAAATTCCCTTTCTTATGTCCGCCGAACACCAGGCTGAGAATCTCTTCGGCTAGCCAGCGGTCCAGCAACTGCACCTGCGAAACGTCTGTTACGTGTTTCAGATAGTAGTCCAGAATTGCGACATTACGGACGCCACGCTCCACCGTTTGAGCAGCGATCGCGACTAACGTTCGCGCGCGCTCGCGCGGGTCGCTGAATTTTTGCCAGCGACGTCGACTGCGACGGAGCGCAAAACGGAATAAGTTTTGAATCTTACGGCGCTTGTCGCGCGACAACGAGACTGACCCGTTGCACCCAAACTGCAGGCCCAAGTGGCGGAATGCGCTGGCTCGCTCGAAATGGACGTCTGTAATCTCCAGTGCTTCCGTGAGCACCAGGTCTGCATGATGGCTTGCTTTCGTCGTGAGCCGAAGCTTCTTCAAGACCTCGCGCATGCGCTCTTCAGCAAATATCGCCGACTCCCGTTTGGTCGAGAGTAGGAGCAAGTCGTCGGCGTAGCGGAAGTATTGAACATTGGGAATGCTGTCCATTTCGTGGTCGAGCGCGGTCAGATACAGGTTCGCGAAAACGCAGGCGCTGGCACACCCGAATGGAATTCCTATCGCGGCTCGATGTGCTCCACTTTCATCCTGGTAGTCTAATCGGACGCGTTCAGACACAAGCTCAAACAAATAGTCATTCGGGTCAATATGGGTTGCGAGCTTCTGCAAGAGAATCTCGTGATTTACAGATGCAAAATAGTCCGCGATATCGCGCTTGACTACGTACACGGGAGAATGCGCCGCACGCAGGACAGCCCGGATACGGAATTGGCAGCGGTCCAGGCCGTAGGTGTGATCGCGGTATGCGTATGACGATGGCGAGAACCAGCGGTGCAGGCGCTGATTCAACAGCCGATAGATCAGCAGATCGACAATTCTCTCTTCCCATGGAGGAATGTAGAGTGTCCGGCGCTTGCCGTTGAAGTTGTACTTAAGCCCCACGGATGGGCGAAAGCGAAACCACCCAGCCTGGAGTTGCTCGTGGATCGCCGCCAAACCTTTCAGACCACCGGATGCGAAGTCGTATAACGTTCTGCCGTCGGTGGACACGCTGAGTGCTTTGCGCCACAGAAAAAGCGGCTTGGTGTAAACTCGGACCGCAGCTTTGTAGAGTTCAGCCTCGCGATAGATATCGCGCCAGCGGAGCAGGCGCGCGGCGTTGTTACCGAACCTCGGTGGCATAGGTGGCAAGCAATCTACTCCGAAATGAATACCGGAGCAAGCTGGAGAAAGGATTCCAATCCGGAGGGAACTAGCCCAGCGTTTCGCCCTTTAGAGGAATTGACACTCATTCCGCCGGACCATAAGCTGAGTGCAAACCAAGAAAACGGACACCTGCGGGCTTCCCGTTTCTTGCGTAGTTGATGTTTCCGCCTCGAGGGCAGTATGAAACGAATTCCGGTGTTTGTACTAATCCTGTTAAGTCTCGCGTGGCTGGCTCCGGCTCACGCTCAAATCTATCGCGGCCCGAATAGTGCCGAGCAAGCCCAGAAAGCGGCAAAGAAAGCTCAAAAAAGGACGGCTAAGCAACAGCGGAAAGCCGCAAAGAAATTAGCCAAGGCACAACGCAAAGCAGCGAAGAGACAGAAACAGAACCGCGCTTAAGTTTTCATGAATTGGTTGAGGCGGCCTGACCACGCTTTTTTCCTTCATTGATTAATTGCCACGCCTAAAGCTTCCACCCCTTCGATTGCGCTAAGGCCAGACTCTTTCCGTTCTGAACGGGAACCCGAAAAAAATCCAATTTGGATGTCGAATTTTGGCTTCGTCGAACGACGATCTAGTAGAAGCGGCTGATTGGCCGCGCGAAAGGAGTCATTATGTTGAATATACGGATCCAGAAGCTGGGCGACACAACCGTTCTCCGCTGTGTCGGACAAATCACCTTCCCACACGCAGCCGTCCTGCGAACGCTAACGTTGCCGGAGCCACACCCTCGACGTTTAGTACTCGACCTCGCAAATATAACTGGCATGGACGCAGCCGGACTTGGAGTGCTGGTTTCTTTGCGGTCGTGGGCGACACAGAGCGGTGGAACGTTCAAGCTGATGAATGTGAATTTCAAAATAGGGAGTCTCCTCGAACTGACAAACTTGAAGTCGGCATTCGAGATCTGCTCAGCCCGGGAAATGCTTGATCTACTGTGTCGCGCACTTCATGCGCCAGAAGTAGAGGCGTTTGTGCCGCCCCATCAAGAGTTTGCCGCGCCGGCCAGTTATTAAATTTGGTCTGAAGGTCAGTGGGCGGTGGGGGACCCGCTCATCTGATAAACTCCCTCCCCCATGAAGCAGCCAGCATCAACGGCTCCGCGGGCGGGCGGTGTTCTCGAGACCTGCATCAACGTGGCCGATATGCGCCGCGCGCGCGAATTCTATTAGTCGCTGTTCGGCTTTGAGGTGATGGCAGGCGATGACCGCTTTTGCGCCTTCCGCGTGCAGAACGACGTTCTTCTGCTGTTCAAGAAAAACGGAAGCGAGGAGCCCGTCCGGTTACCCGGCGGCCTGATCCCGCCTCACGCGACCCAGGGCGCCGGACACTTCGCTCTTGCAGTCGCGTCTGATGATCTTGAAGACTGGCGCATCCGGCTTCGCGAGCATGGAATCCTGATCGAATCGGAAATGCATTGGGAGCGCGGTGGCATCAGCCTTTACTTTCGAGATCCCGACAACAACCTCGTGGAACTCGCGACGCCGGGCGTCTGGGCGAATTATTGAGGTCCTTGCAGCCACCAATTGCCTTGCATGCGTCCCTTTTGCCATGAACCGCTCACCTGCTTTTGGAGAGCAGCTTTGAGCATGTCTTCGAAAGTCTTGACATTGATGTCCTCCTGAGCGGATGACCAGGTGCCGGAGAATGACCTGCCTTCGCCGATGCGAGCCGACCATGTGCCTTGCCAGCCGCTGGGAGATTTTCGCGCTGACCAGGTGCCTTCGAGCAGGATTTGATTGCTGTCGCTGAGAAGCGTCCATGCTCCCTGCGCGCTATTGTGCGTGTTGGGACTAAGGTTCGCCCACCAGCGCCCTCGGAACATCTGAGGGCCTGCTGTAGCGATCCAAGTACCGCGCAACGTGTTTTCGGGGGGATTTGTGGGAGCTTGCTGAGCCATGGCGCATGCGGTAAGTACCATGAACGTCACGCAAAGCAAATGCTTCGATGAGGTGAGCTTCATTAGCGAATGCGAGGATAACACCGGGCCCGACCAATCTGCTTGTATAGTGTCGGAGAGTACAGGCTAATGTGGAGAATCGGATCCCTCTTAACGTGCATTGTCATTCTGGTGAGGATGGGCACAGCCCAAACGGAGACGCTAATTCTCCAGGAAGACCTTACTTCAAAGTTGCCGACAGGCACCGCCTTCACGGCCAAGGATTCCGCGGGAAAGATTTACCGCGGACACGTGGTCACGCATCCAGCGCGGCGATTGCTTCGGCGGGGCTCAATGATTTTGGTCTTCGATGACCCGGTATCGCCAGTCACAAAAGACCCTGAAGGGGTATTTCGAGCAGGAAACAAAAATCGCTTGATAAAGTTGGGTGGCTCAATCGCAGCGGCAAAGATTGCTGATGACGCGGTGGATACTTCCATCGGAGCGTCTAAGGCTCGCTATGTGGCGATGGCTGTTTCTGCTGCTCTGATCATCTTTCAAAAAGGCGGCGAAGCCAAGCTTCACAAGGGTGACACAGTCGAAGTCGAACCCCGCCGCGAGAAGCCGTCCGAAGCGGAATTGACCCCCTAGATCAGAACGAGAGCTCAAAACGAAAGATCAGAACGAACTCGGCTTCGAGCGGCGGGCATAACCCGGAGGGCGGAGCAAATGTCGAAAACGCTTGTAGTTTGGCTGATGTTCACCTGCGCCGCGCTTTGTACGGTGCCGCGTGCTCACGCCCAGACAATCAC